>ENA-OUNI01000884-OUNI01000884.1-human-gut-metagenome-genome-assembly--contig:-NODE-884-length-13047-cov-2.735449_pt1 | contig 13047 bp, 21 predicted proteins | sample MGYA00242499_ERZ504580 | MGnify/ENA primary metagenome ERZ504580 (study PRJEB26092, sample SAMD00036315) | human gut metagenome | host: Homo sapiens | study: EMG produced TPA metagenomics assembly of... | reverse complement strand
GGAAGCCTTTTTTGTTTTCAGTTCTTCCTCGACCCTGTCAAACCGCTCCAGGAACGAATGCTCCACACCCTCGGACTTGTAGCCGGGCATTGTGTCGAGCGATACAGCGTGGATGCTGCGGAAGATGCTGTTTTCGATGTTCGGGTTGTCGCGCATCAGGCGGCGAAGCAGGACCTTGACCTCCTGCCGCTTGGAGCCGCCTCCGCCGTTGTCGCAGATCGTGCAGGCCTCGGTAAAACGGCAGGCGCACTGGATAAATTCCAGCTCATTGTAGCGGCGCCACGCGATGATGTCATCCTCGCGGATGCAGTACATCGGGCGGATCAGCGTCATGCCCGGGAAGTTCGTGCTGTGCAGCTTCGGCGGCATGGCCTGCAGCTGGGAGCCGTAGAACATGCTCATGACTGTCGTCTCGATGACATCATTAAAATGATGTCCCAGCGCGATTTTGTTGCAGCCAAGCTCCTGCGCTTTCTTGTACAGGTGGCCGCGGCGCATGCGGGCGCAGAGGTAGCAGGGCGACTTATCACTGTTGTTGGCGACATCAAAGATGTTCGTCTCAAATACTGTGATGGGGATGTGCAGCAGCGCGGCGTTGCTCTCGATCTTCTGGCGGTTGATTTCATTATAGCGGGGTCCATGACGAGGTAGACGAGCTCAAACGGAACCTCGCTGTGGCGCTGCAATTCCTGCAGGAGCTTGGCCATAAGCATCGAATCCTTGCCGCCGGAGATGCAGACGGCAATCTTGTCCCCGGCCTGGATCAGCTCGTACCGCTTGACGGCCACGATGAAGGGCGTCCAAAGCTGCTTGCGGAATTTTTTGATAATGCTGCGCTCGATTTTTTGATAGGTCTCTAATTGGCGTTCCAAGGGTCAATTCTCCTTATTCGTCAGGGTTTTGTAGCAGGTGTCAAAGGCTTGCAGGAAGCCGTCAATCTCCGCGTCGGTGGTCAGGTGGCTGATGCTGATGCGCCAGCTGGACAGCGCGTTGCGGCGATCCCGGCTGACGGCGAACACGGCCTTGGACGGCAGACCGTCCGACGAGCAGGCCGATTTGACCGACACGCAGACGCCCTGTTCGCTCAGCGCCTGCTGAAACCGCGTGCCCTTGACACCGGTCACGCTGACATTGACGATATGCGGCACAGCATGCGCGGGGCTGTTGACGCGCACAAGGCTGTATTGCTGCAAGCTCGCCAGCAGCGGTCATGCAGCCTTTGCACTTGGGCGTTGCGGGCGTTCTGCCCGGCCAGTGCTTTGGTCAGTGCGGCGTCCAGGCTGACGGCAAGACCCAGCGTCGGCGTGCCGCTGCGGTAGATCGTGGTACTGGCACCGCCGGAAATCTGCGGCTCAATGACGAGGCCGCGGCGCTTGTACAGCGCGCCGATGCCGTTGGGGCCGTAGAACTTGTGGGCAGTGAAGCTCATCGTATCGACGCCGTCAAGCCAGAGGTCGTCTTGCCGACGGCTTGGTGGCGTCCACGTGCAGGCGACAGCCGGGGTACGGCTTGACGATTCCGGCAATCTCCCGGATGGGCTGGATCGTGCCAAGCTCACTGTCCACAGCGCAGACGGCGACCAGGATCGTATCGTCGCGCATCAGCTCCCGCAGCTGGTCCAGGTCTACCCTGCCGTCGCGGCCAATGTCCAGCAGGTCGATTTCGTACCCCTGCTGCTGCAAAGCCGACAGCGACACGCCCACCGAGGAGTGCTCCAGCTGGGTGGAGATGATGTGCTTGCCGATGTGCCGCGACGCATGGGCAATGCCCTTGAGGGCAAGGTTGTTCGCCTCGCTCGCGCCCGAGGTGTAGATGATCTCGGCAGGCTGCACGCCAAGGTGCTGCGCAATGGATTGGGTCACCCGCTCCATCTCGGCGCGGGCCTCCTGCCCGGCAATGTGGTAGAGTTAGGGTTGGCGATATAACGGCGCTCCGCCGCAAGGTATGCGTCCAGAACGTCGGGGTCTGCCGGGGTGTTGGCGGTATAGTCAAGATAGATCATGCGGAAGCCTCTTTATAAAATCAGTATGGCAGGTGCGGTTTCCTACCTGCTCAATAGGAATTGAATTCATGCAAAACCCCTGCGGCACGGCAGGGGTTTGTGTCATTCAAAATCCGAAATTGTGACAGACTGCTTGCCAAAGTACGGCGTCAGCCCCCACATATCGGGGCCGGGCGCAACATCGGTATAGAACAGCAGCCACGGGCGTTCGTCATCGTTCAGCGGGCGGATGGAAACATCCGGCTGGGCGGTGTCGTTCAGCAGTGCCTCCCGCGCGTCGAGGGCGTCGGCGTAGCGCCTGGCGCTGCCATTGGCCAACTCATAGGCGGCCTCGAGGCTGGTGGCGAAGTAGCTGTCCTGGCCCTCCTTTACGGTGTGGCTGCCGATGAAGGCCATGCAGAGGAGCATAGCGGCGGCAAGCAGCGGCAGACGGCGGGCCTGGCGGCGGCAGAACTGCTCTGCACCATGCAGAGAAAAGCCGCGCACGCGCTCGAGCCAGCCGAGCAGCAAAAACTCGGTGGCAGCCAAACCCAGCACAAAGGTCATCCAGACAACGTTCAAAAGCCGCCCGGCACCGATGCCGCCCATTGTGTAGGACGGCAGAAAGATCATGGCCCACATCAGCACGAAGGTGACCGCCGCGCCGAGCCACGGATGGCGGAACACCCGGTCCGAAAGCACGGCGCTGCGGGTCAGATGCAAAAGCGGCAGTACAAGCAGTGCCAGCAGACAGAGCAGCGGCACATCCAGCCAGCGGATCCACTCCATGGCGGCGAGGATAAAGCTCTTGACGACAGCTCCGCAAAGCCCGCACCGGCAAAGCTGCAGTACGCACCTGCGTGCCGGGGGCCAACACATTCAAAAGCAGCCCCGCCATGGCCGCGGCCAGCGCGGGGGCCTGCCAGAAATTACGGCGGCGCACAGCGCAGAGCGCCGCGGCCAACAGCAGGACCAGCACGTTCAGCAGCCCGGCCACCTGATGCCCGCCGCCGATGACAAGACTGCACACACAGCCCGCTGCCGCATAGAAAAATTTGCGGCGGGTCGGCAGCTTATCGGCAAAGCAGAGCGCAAACGCCAGCCCGGCGTTCAGCACGGCCAGCGAAAAGTACGGCAGGTAGTTCATGGCACCGTTGAACCAGTACAATCCTCCACGGGGGCGGGCATGCCCTCGATAAAGGCGAAGGTCAGCAGCAGCGCCAGTGCCCAGGGCAGACGCCTTTGCACCGGGTCCAGGCGCAGCACTACGCACCGTGCCAGCCCATACAGGCAGAAAAACAGCGGCAGCAGCACGCAGACCAGCGTGGCACCATAATATTTGTTGCCGAAGATGGCGGGCTGAAACGCAGCGTAAAGCCGGAAACGTAGAGCCCCTGCCAGTTCTCATAGTAGTAGACGTTGGTGTCCCACGCGGCCCGCAGCAGACGCGGCAGGTCAAGGCCGTACTGCTGCACCACGGAATGGGTGCGGGCGGCGTAGATGAAATCATCTGCCGAGGGGCGCGCAAAGACCGCCAGCACCAGCACGGGCAGCAGCAGCACGCCCGTCAGCAACGCAAAGCGGCGCAGCCAGCGCTTTTGCGCCGCTGCATCGTGCCAAAAATCCATAGAATCGTGTTCCTTACTGTATTCGTTATGCGTCGCCCAGGGTCATCTGCAGGAAGTAGACCCACTGCTTCTCCCACCAGTACCAGTCGTGGGAGACATCCTGGCCCCAGATGTCCACGATGGGATGGATGCCCTTGCTCTCGAGAATGGCCTGCAGCTCCTTCGTGGAGGCCAGCAGGTCAGCTTCCCACGCGCCCTGGCCGCAGCACATAATGAACTTGTCGGCCTTCTCAAACAGCTTCATGTAGGGGTGAGTCGTCGGGAAGTTGCGCATGTAATCGCAGGGAGAATTGCGGTAGACAAGGTCGTCCATGTAGCTGCCGAAGAACATGCCGGAGGAGTACAGGCCGCTCAGGGCAATCGTGCCGTTGAAGATGTCGGGGCGGCGCAGGTAGAAGTTGACGGCGTGGCCGCCGCCCATGCTGCACCGCCGGTCAGGATACAGCCTGTGTGGTCCTCGCCCTGCTCGCGGTTGATCTCCAGCAGACGGGGGACGAACTCCTCACAGATATAGTTGTACCAGCGCTCCTGCATCTCGATGCGCGGGCGTTCGGGGCCGTTATTGTCCCAGCTCTCGGTCGATGCTGTCGACGGTGAAGATCTGCAGCTTGCCGCTGTCGATCCAGGGGGCCGCCGCGTTGCACATATTACGGTCCTCCCAGTCGAAGAAGCGACCACTCTGGCACGGGAAAATGACGATGGGGCGTCCGGCATGGCCGTAGACCTTAAACTCCATAAAACGGTTCAGAAACCGGCTGTACTCCTTGTAATAGCGGATCTGCATGGCAGTCCCCTCCTATTTATAAAAGAAATTTTTATTCAGCTCCAGCAAGCCGACCATCGCATGCATCGGTCCGCTGGCGGACGTTTTGAATACCCAGTAGTATAGCAGTGCCAGTGCCTCCCGCAGATAACATGGCAGCACACTGCGCAGCGGCGTTGCAGCGGGCAGCGCAGTGGCTTTGGTGAAGCCCGCCAGGGCGGCGTATTTCCCGGCGCGGTAGCAGTGGAACGCATTGGAAACGTAGACGATGGGCGTTGTCTCATCAAAGCCATGCTCCCGCAGGATGGTCAGTGAGAAGGCAAAGTTTTCCTCGGTGGAGGTCGAACCGGATTCGGCAAGCACGCGGTCCGCAGGCAGTCCTTTGGCAATCAGGTAGTCCCGCATGGCGTCTCCCTCAGGTAACCATTCGTCGCGGCCCTGCCCGCCGCTGGTGATGACCAGTGTGTCCGGGTGGGCGGCGGCGTAGTCATACGCCTTATTCAGGCGGCATTGCAGGAGCTTGCTGGGCTTATCCTTATGCAGCCCTGCCCCCAGCACGATGATGACCCTTTCGTCCCCCGTGGGCGGGTTCATATAGCCGCTGACCGACACAAAGGCGATCAGCGCCAGATACACCCCAGCCAGAACGGCCAGCACCCAGAAAACGACCCGTCCTGCGCCCGCGGAAAACCACTGGCTGAGCGGGCGGCGGAACACGGCGTACCCGGCCACGCAGGCCGTCAGCAGCCAGACCATCAGGTTGCCCATGTTGAAGTTGGACAGAAAAATCAGCGAAACCGAATAGAGGACCAGCACTGCGGCCAGCAGGTCCAGCACAAGAACGCCCACCTTAGCGGGCAATTTCATCATAAACACCGCAGCCCGCCGGGCAGTAGTCAACGCCCAGCGCCTTGCAGACAGTGTCGGCAATCGTGGCGAAGCTGTAGCGGGTGTGCAGGTTGACGCCGGGCTTGACCTCGTCGCCGTAAATCAGGAACGGCACGTGCTCACGGGTGTGGTCGGTGGTCTTGGTGTAGCTGGGGTCGCAGCCGTGATCCGCCGTGACCATCAGGATGTCACCCGGGCGCATTTTTGCCATAAAGCCGGGCAGCCAGTCGTTGAACTCGGCAGCGGCGGCGGCGTAGCCCGCAATGTTGCGGCGATGGCCGTAGAGCATATCAAAGTCGACGAGGTTGACGAAGGCCAGGCCCTCAAAATCGCGGTCCGCCAGCTCCAGCGTGACCTGCAGACCCTCGGTGTTGCCGGAGGTGCGGATAGTTTCGCCGATGCCCTTGCCCGCAAAGATGTCGTGGATCTTGCCGACACCGATGGTCTGCTTGCCCGCGGCCAGGATGGCGTCGAGCATCGTGTCGTGCGGCGGGACCAGACTGTAGTCATGGCGGCGCGGCGTGCGGGTGAAGTTGGCGGCGCAGTCGCCAACGAACGGGCGGGCAATGACGCGGCCCACGCCGTATTTGCCGGTCAGCAGCTCCCGCGCCTGTGCGCAGATCTCGTACAGCTTTTCCACAGGACGATGGCCTCGTTCGCAGCAATCTGGAACACACTGTCGGCGGAGGTGTAGACGATGAGTGCGCCGGTTTTCATGTGCTCCTCGCCGTAGTCGCGGATGACGTCGGTGCCGGAATAGGGCTTGTTGCACAGAACCTTATAGCCGGTTTTGGCGGTGAACGCATCCAGCAGCTCCTGCGGGAAACCGTCCGGGAAGGTGGGCAGCGGTTCGGCACTCAGCAGACCCGCGATTTCCCAGTGGCCGATGGTCGTATCCTTGCCGGCACTGGCTTCACGCAGGCGGGCATAGCTGCCGATGGGGGCGGCTGCGGGGGTGCCGCAGGTCACGCCGTCCAGATTGAACATGCCGAGCCTGGCAAGGTTATCACCCCTGAAATTGGGATGCCCTGCAATGGCCCCCAGTGTGTTGGTGCCGGCATCGCCGAAAAGGGGTGCGTCCGGCTCTGCTCCGACGCCGAAGCTGTCGAGCACAATCAGAAATACACGTTTTGCCATGATGCTTCTCCTGTATAGTAAGTGGTAAACGACTATTCATGGCTTTATTATACCGTAAACACCGCAAAAAGTAAACATGCAATCCATGCTTGCAAATCGGACCCGCCGGGCACAGAAGAACGCCGGTGGCCTGTAAGTCGGACTGTACCCGGGCTGTGGCAGAATTTGCACGGAACGAGCTGAAATTGTGTAAAAATTAACGGGCGGAAAGGAAACAATTTTTGTGCGGTTTTTTTCAGACGAAAGCCGTTTCCCTCTTGTCTCCCACGGCGGACTTGTAGTATAATACCGCTGAGGTTTGCTAAAGTATATAAATAGGTAGAAATGTAAAACGGAGGATAAACTTTATGCGTAAAACCAAGATTGTCTGTACTATGGGTCCGTCCACCGATAAGCCGGGCATTCTGCGCCAGCTGATGGAGAACGGCATGAACGTCGCGCGTTTCAACTTTTCTCATGGCGACTACGAGGAGCACAAGGGCCGCTATGACAAGGTACGCGCACTGTCCAAGGAGCTGGACCTGCCCATTGCCTGTATGCTGGACACCAAGTCCCGAGATTCGTCTGGGTGAGTTCAAGAACGGTGTGGAGAAGCTGACCACCGGCCAGAAGTTCACCCTGACTCCCGCAGCGTAGAGGGCACGAACGAAATCTGCTCCGTCACTTACAAGGAACTGCCCCACGACGTCAAGCCCGGTGGCCGGATCATGCTGGACGACGGTCTGATCGAGCTGCGCATTGACGAGGTCGGCGACACCGACATTGTCTGCACGGTCTGCAATGACGGCATCATCAAGACCAAGAAGGGCGTCAACGTTCCCGGCGTGCATCTGTCCATGCCGTATATGAGCCAGCGCGACACGAGCGATATTCTGTTTGGTGTCGAGCAGGGCTTTGACCTGATCTCCGCCAGCTTTGCCCGCAACGCGCAGGACATTATGGATATCCGCCACATCCTGGACGAGCACAACTCCAAGATCCGCATCATCGCGAAGATCGAGAACCAGGAGGGCATCGACAACATCGACGAGATTCTGACCGTGGCCGACGGCATCATGGTTGCCCGCGGCGATATGGGCGTTGAGATTGACTTTGCCGAGATCCCGGCCATCCAGAAGCACCTGATCGACCGCGCCATGAGCGCCGGTAAGATTTGCATTACCGCTACCCAGATGCTGGATTCCATGATCGTCAACCCCCGCCCGACCCGTGCCGAGATCACCGACGTGGCCAACGCCATCTACGACGGCACCGGCGCGGTCATGCTCTCCGGTGAAACAGCCGCGGGCAAGTACCCCGTCGAGGCGCTGAAGGCCATGGCTACGATTGCCGAGACCACCGAGCAGACTCCAGCTTTGACAGTCTGGTCCACCACTCCGGTACGGACAACAGCCGCCTGAACATCAGCGCTGCCGTCGGCCATGCCGCCTGCACCACCGCTACAGACATCGGCGCTTCCGCCATCATCACGGCTTCCAAGAGCGGTGAGACGCCCGCCTGTTGAGCCGCTTCCGTCCTGACACCCAAATTATCGCCTGTGTGCTTGATGAAACAACCCGCTGCCAGCTGAACGTCTACCGCGGCGTTACCCCGTTGCTGATGGACTACGCGACCTCCACGGATGAGCTCATCAGTATGTCGGTTGCAAAGGCCAAGAGCGCGGGCCTTGTGCAGGACGGCGACCTCGTCGTCGTCACCGCCGGTGTTCCCGTCGGCATCTCCGGCACCACCAACATGATCAAGGTCCACATGGTCGGCGATTCCCTGCTGGCCGGTGTCGGCATCGGCAACCACAACGCCAAGGGTGAGGTCTGCGTGTGCCGCAACGCCACCGAGGCTGCCAAGAAGTTCAAACCCGGCCAGATTTTGGTCGTACCCTTCACCACCAACGACACGCTGCCTTTCATGCGTGAGGCTGCCGGTATCATCACTGAGGAGGCCGGTACGAACAGCCATTCCGCCATTGTCGGTCTGACGCTGGATAAGGCCGTTATCGTTGGTGCTACCAATGCCACCCGCACGCTGAAGGACGGCATGACGATTTCCATGGACTGCGCCCGCGGTGTTGTGCAGGCGATGGCGAAGTGAGGCGGAGCACGATGGAACGTATCGCGAGCTTCTGTGTTGACCACACCAGGCTGCTGCCGGGTATGTACCTGTCCCGCCAGGACGGTGCTGACGGCGAGATTTTGACCTGGGACATCCGCATGAAGCAGCCCAACAAGGGCAGCTATCTTTCCCCCGCCGCGGCTCACACGCTGGAGCATCTGTTTGCAACCTATGCGCGCAACAGCAAGTACAGCAGGGGTGTTGTCTATGTCGGCCCCATGGGCTGTTTGACCGGCTTTTACCTGCTGACCACCGGCCTGACGCCCGCCGAGGCGCTTGACCTGACCCGCAGCGCCTTTGCCTGGATGGCGGAGTACGAGGGAGAGATTCCCGGTGCATCCGCGTCGAGTGCGGCAACTACCTGATGATGGACCCCATTGCCGCCCGCGCCGAGGCCGCCGCCATGCTGCCCGTGCTGGAGGGGCTGGATGCGGAAAAGCTGCACTATTGATTGGTAGTTCATAAAAATGTCCGCTGCGGTAAGAATTGCAGCGGACATTTTTTTGTAGGGGCGGATGCAAGCATCGACCCCGACACGCAGAAAATTTAGTTTATATCACAAGAAAATTGCAATTTCCGCAGGGGGGCATTCTATATGCGCCCCCTGCCACACAAAAAACTGCCGCCCGTTTTGTATATCGCGGGCGGCGGTTGCTTTTTATGTAGGGATTTTAACTCAGATCAGCGCAGCGGTGATCAGGGCCATCTTGTAGACCTCCTCGCATTGCAGCCGCGGGACAGGTCGTTGATGGGGCGTTCAGGCCCTGGAGAATGGGGCCGTAGCTTCAAAGCCGCCCAAGCGCTGGGCAATCTTGTAGCCGATGTTGCCGGCGTTGATGTTGGGGAAGATGAAGGTGTTGGCATAGCCGGCGACCTTGGAGCCGGGAGCCTTCAGCTGGCCGACCTCGGGAGCAACTGCAGCGTCAAACTGCAACTCACCGTCGACCTTCAGTTCGGGGTGAGCCTCCTGAACGCGGGCGGTAGCGTTGCGCATCTTGTCGACGGTCTCGCCCTTGCCGGAACCTTGGTGGAGTAGGACAGCAGTGCAACACGGGGGTCGATGCCGAAAATCTCTGCGGTGTGAGCGGTCTCGACGGTGGACTCGACGATTTCGTCCTCGGAGGGATCGATGTTGATGGCACAGTCGCCCATGGCGATGCTCTCCTCGCCGCGGGTCAGGATGAAGCAGGAGCTGACAGACTTGATGCCGGGCTTGCACTTGATCAGCTGCAGAGCCGGGCGGACGGTGTCAGCGGTGGAGTAGGTTGCGCCGCCCAGCAGGCAGTCAGCCTTGCCCTGCTTGACCAGCATGGTGCCGAAGTAATTGCCCTTGGACAGAGCGGCACGGCACTGCTCATCGGTCATCTTGCCCTTGCGCAGCTCGACCATCTTGCGACCATCTCATCAAAGCCCTCGTAGTTGGCAGGGTCGATGATCTGGCACCGGTGATGTCAAAGCTGCCGTCAGCAGCAGCCTTCTTGACGGCTTCGACCTCGCCCAGCAGGATGACCTTCAGGGTTTTGCCTGCCAGCAGACGGCTTGCAGCGGACAGAATACGGGCGTCGGTACCCTCGGTAAAGACGATGGACTTCGGCTCAGCCTGCAGCTTCTTCTCAAAATTTTCGAAAATGGACATAGTCTGATACTCCTCCAGTATTTATGCAGCACATAGCTGCTTAGCACTTACACAGCTATTATAGCACCCATTTTGCGCTTTGCAAAGAAAACGTGCGAAACGGCATAAATCTGTGCAATATATGTGCGAAAAGAGAGAGCAAGGCAATATATTTCATAAAGTTAATAAAATATCAAGCGTGGTTTGTGGATTATTTATCAAATTTGCCTGTGTACACAAAGCCGTAGCTTTTGTAAAATGTCTCAATATCCGCACGACTGCGCACGACAACGGCGTTCAGCAGATGACCGTCCGCTTTGCTGCGAAAGCCGATGACCGTCTCTCCGGTGCAGGTACTGCTTTCCAGCGCAATATCCGTCTCCCGCATGCCGTCAGGCGGCGTCAGCAGAGCGGCAGACTTTTTGTGCCCGGAGAACAGCGCGGTAAAAAATGACACGGCGGGACACCTCCCCTGCCTGGTTCAGCGCGTAAAATAAGCAGCCAGCGCCAGCTGGGCCGCAAGGATCAGCGGTATGCCCACTACAAAATACCAGTGGCGCGTCTTGTGATGGAACACGTACATACCGGCCCACGCACCGGCACTGCCGCCCAGCAGAGCCGCGCCAAACAGGATCTTCTCCGGCACGCGCCACTGCCGTGTGCGGGCGCGGTGCTTGTCCAGCCCCATCAGGCAAAAGCCGATGGCATTCATAATAAGGATGTAAATCATTGCAGTATTCATATCTGTATTATACCGTGTGCGGGCGCAAAAGGCAAGCGCGGCGGGGCGTTTGAGACACTGACCACAGTGCTTTGCGGCGGGTTCGAAAAATAAAACGCCCCCGCCAAACGGCGAGGGCAGTCGGATTCAAATATCCTTGCGGGCGGCCACGCTGCTGCGCACCAAGGCACGCCTTAAACGGGCCTCGGCAAGCTGCATGTCGCGCTTGTCCAGATTCTTCTGGGCCAGCAACGCTTCGGCACGGGCCTTGCTGCGGGCGGCGCGCTCGGCATCAATGGCATCGGCCCATTCAAAGGTCGTTGCCAGCAGATGGCACTCGCCGCCAAGCATGCTCAGCATACCGCCCATACAGGCTGCGCGGCGAACCGTGCCGTCCTCCAGCTTAATATGAGCCTCGCCCATGCCCAGCGCCGTGCAGATGTCGATATGCTGCGCCAGCAGCTGAAGCTGACCGTTGATGGTGCGGCAGGATACCGACGTGACCGCGCCATCAAACGCAACGCCGTCCGGCGTCATGATCTTGAGCGGGAAAGTTGCCATACTCCACCGCCTTACTGCTGCTTGGCCTTGGCCAGGACATCATCAATCGTACCGGCGAACAGGAAACAGCTCTCGGGGATGCTGTCACACTCGCCGTTCAAAATCATCTTGAAGCCACGCAGGGTCTCCTTCAGCGGCACATACTGGCCGGGCATACCGGTGAACTGCTCCGCAACATGGAAGGACTGGGACAGGAAGCGCTGCACCTTGCGGGCACGGGCTACCGTGATCTTGTCCTCCTCGGACAGCTCGTCCATACCCATGATGGCAATAATGTCCTGCAGCTCCTTGTAGCGCTGCAGCACCTGCTGCACGGCGCGGGCGACCTCGTAGTGCTCCTGGCCGACAACTTCGGGCGAGAGGATACGGGAGGTGGAGTCCAGCGGGTCGACAGCCGGATAAATGCCCTGGGAGGCGATGTCACGGCTCAGAACCGTGGTGGCGTCCAGGTGGTGAAGGTCGTGGCGGGCGCGGGGTCGGTCAGGTCGTCCGCGGGCACATAGACGGCCTGCACCGACGTGATCGAGCCCTTGCGGGTGGAGGTAATACGCTCCTGCAGGCGCCCATCTCGGTGGCCAACGTGGCTGGTAGCGACGGCAGAGGGCATACGGCCCAGCAGCGCCGAAACCTCGGAACCGGCCTGGGTGAAGCGGAAGATATTGTCGATGAAGAGCAGCACGTCCTGGTGCTTGACGTCGCGGAAGTATTCTGCCATCGTCAAGCCGGACAGGGCGACGCGCATACGGGCTCCCGGCGGCTCGTTCATCTGGCCGTAGACCAACGCTGTCTTGTTCAGAACGCCGCTCTCGCGCATTTCACCGTACAGGTCGTTGCCCTCGCGGGTGCGCTCACCGACGCCGGTAAAGACGGAATAGCCGTTGTGGGCCGTGGCGATGTTATAAATCAGTTCCTGAATCAGAACGGTCTTGCCGACACCGGCACCGCCGAACAGACCGATCTTGCCGCCCTTGGCGTAGGGGCAGATCAGGTCAACGACCTTGATGCCGGTCTCGAGAATTTCCGTGGCGGACTCCTGCTCGTCAAAGGCAGGAGCCGGACGGTGGATGGGCCAGCGCTCGATGTTCTCCGGCGCGGGCTGCTCGTCGACGGGCTCGCCCAGCAGGTTGAACACGCGGCCAGGCACTCGTCACCAACGGGCACCTTGATCGGTTCGCCGGTATCCACGGCATCCGTACCGCGGACAAGGCCGTCGGTGGCCGCCATGGCAATGCAGCGCACGACGTTATCGCCAATGTGCTGGGCAACCTCAACGATCAGCTTTTTGCCGTTGTTTTCCAGTTCAACGGCGTTCAGAAGGGCAGGCAGTTCACCGTCCTGAATCGGATGTCCAGTACAGGTCCCATGACCTGTACGACCTTTCCGATGTGTTTTTCTGGCATAGCACACACTCCTTTAGTGGGCTTTTTCTTTAAGGCAATACCGCATAATTCTAAGTGCCGATACGGCGAGCGAGGTGCGGCAGCTGCTAAGCCAAAAGCGCAGATAATACTTTGTGTATTATCGAGCATTTTGCAACGCAGATGCGTGCCGCAGCCGCCGAAGCGGTGCTTAAGCCGTAAGGCGGGGAATTATGAGGTGTTGCCTTAAGACTCCGCATCGGCACCGGCCACAATCTCGGTGATT
>ENA-OUNI01000883-OUNI01000883.1-human-gut-metagenome-genome-assembly--contig:-NODE-883-length-13048-cov-3.349663_pt1 | contig 13048 bp, 22 predicted proteins | sample MGYA00242499_ERZ504580 | MGnify/ENA primary metagenome ERZ504580 (study PRJEB26092, sample SAMD00036315) | human gut metagenome | host: Homo sapiens | study: EMG produced TPA metagenomics assembly of... | reverse complement strand
GATGACCCGGGCCGTGACGCTGCGCTCGTCAAAGGTGACAGTCAGCCGCTCATACACGCCGCAGGGGTTGCCGAACGCGACGGGCGCACAGCTTACCGCGGGGTGCAGTGCCGCCGCAGTCTCCTGCCAGCGCTGCGCAAAATCAGCGGGGGCCTGTGCCTGCGGTGTAGCTGCGCAAAAATGCCTTTTGCTCGGTGATGGTCATAGCACAGCCTCCTTGCTGGTGAAAAAGTCCAGCAGCATATCGTCAAATTCCGGGATCTCCTCATGTCCGTACCCGGGGAAGAGATACCGCTTCTTGGCGCAGTGCAGATTGTTGTACACGGCGCACTGGGTCTGCGGCGGGCAGATAACGTCATCCAATCCCGTGCCGAACAGCACCGGGCAGCGGATCATCGGCGCAAAGTTTTTGCTGTCAATGTAGCCCAGCTGGCGGAACCACCGGTCCTGCTGGTGCTCGTCGGCGTCAAACCAGCGGGCGTAGTAGCGCAGCCCCTCATAGGCGATTTCGTCCGCGCCAAGGTCCCACACGAGCTTGAAATCGCTCAAAAACGGGTAGAGGATGGCCGCGCGGTCAATAAGTTCCGGGTTCAGCGCCGCACAGGCCAGACCCAGCCCGCCGCCCTGCGAACCGCCATTGACAAAGACACGGCTCGTGTCGATGCCGTCCAGCTCCCGCACCAGGCGGCAGAGGATGCGGATGTTCTGGTGCAGCCGCACATAGTACATCCGCTCCGGCGGGCCGTCCAGCCCGGCAATGATATGCCCGGACACGGTGGTGCCCAAAAAGCCGCCGACATCCTCACTGTAGCCGGCCTGACCGGGGCAGTCCATGGCAATCAGCGCCATGCCCATGCCCGCGAACGACGCCTGCTCGGCAAAGCTGCGGGATGCGCCGGGGTAGCCGTGAAACTGCAGAACCAGCGGCATCGGCTCGCTCCGCGCGGGCGTAAAAACTTAGCGTAAAGGCGTGCGCCCTCCATGCCGGTGAACCACAGGTCCAGAAACTCGCAGCTGTCCCAGCTCGGGACCTCCTGCGCCTGGGTGACGGTGTAGTGCAGCGGCACCGCGTCAGCCTCGGCCATCCGCGCCTGCCAGAAGCTCTCAAAATCGTCGGGGCGCGGGGTGGCACCGTAGTAACCGCCCAGGGCCTCGATTTCGGCTGCTGTCATAAAAATCACATCCCTTTATATAAATGTAAACGGAAAGCATTATTTGCTATTATAGCACAGAAAGCACTGCCTGACTATAGTTTTAAAAAGAAGCAAATTTCACAATTTCTTGATGATTTACGGTGAAAAACACGCTATAATACTGCCTAGAGAAAGGGGATTGCAACTATGAATCGCAATTATTCTGATATTTCGTATGCGGAAAGCCCCTTTGGTACGCTTTCCGAGTTTATGTCCAAGACCTTCGGCTGGATGTTTGCCGGTCTGCTGGTCACGTTCCTGGTCGGCATCGGCGCAGTGACGACGGGGCTGATCTACCCGCTCATCACCTCGGGCCTGTTCATCCTGACCTCCATCGCGGAGCTGGTGCTGGTGTTCGTGCTGTCGGCCCGGGTGCAGACGCTGCAGCCGTCCACGGCCACGGGCATCTTCTTCGCCTACGCGGTGCTCAACGGCCTGAATCTGAGCTCCATCTTCCTCGCGTATGACTTCGGCAGCCTGATTTTGGCGTTCCTCGTCGGTGCGGTCTACTTCGGCGTTATGGCGGTGTACGGCAACGTCACCAACCGTGACCTGACCGGCTGGGGCCCCAAGCTCATGGGCGGTCTGGTTGCCCTGATCGTCTGCGGCCTGGTGGGCGGGCTGTTCAGCCTGTTTGGCTTTGGCTTCGGCATCATGGACCTTGTGCTCTGCGCCGTCGGCCTGCTGATCTTCATGGGCCTGACCGCCTATGACACCCAGATGCTGAAATACTACTACTCCTACTTCGGCGGAGACGCGGCCATGCTGCACAAGTCCTCCATCATCGGTGCGCTGAACCTCTACCTTGATTTCATCAACATCTTCCTGTATATCCTGCGTATGCTGGGCCGCAGAAGCAACGATTAAAAAATCCTAAAATAATTTCAAAAAACCGCTTGACATTTGAAAAACGGTTTGCTATAATAAATGGCGTCGTCAGGAGCGCACGAAACACAAACGCTTCGGAGCGACGCCAGCTATGGGGGATTAGCTCAGCTGGGAGAGCGCTTGCATGGCATGCAAGAGGTCACCGGTTCGATCCCGGTATTCTCCACCACAAAGACCTGTCAGAGAAATCTGACAGGTCTTTTCTTTTAGTTTAAACATGCGGAAAAATCAAAACCCATCGATCAGCCGCTCGGCAATGGGAGAGATGAACAGCACAAAAACAGTACGCCAAGCCCCGTGATAAGGCTGGCTGCGTCGCCGCCGATGCACCACCCAGCGGGAAGGTGAGCAGCAGAAGCCCGGGCACGGCGAAGCAGTTCAGCAAAAACGCGGCAAACTCCCCGCGGCTGAACATCCACCAGACCTCAATGGGCTTATAGGGGCTGCGCTCCGGCGGCGGATGGTGCCAGCGGCGGCGGTCCACGCCGACAAGGCGCAGATGCTGCGTGTACAGCTGGACAAGGCCGCACACAAAGACCCCGATGAAATAAATGCTGATCCAAATGACCATCCCGGCACCCCCGCTGCTCCCATTGGAAACACTTCACAGTATCGTCTCTGCCTGTATCATAGCACGTTAAAAACACACCTGCAACGATAAATTTTCAAAAACCCCTTGCAATTTGCGCCGGGGTATGGTACTATACTAAAGCAATACACACGCATTGCGCTGTTTTTTTGTGCCTTTTTTGCGGTAACACGTCAAAAGGGTTAGAAAACAGAAACCCCGCAGTGCGGAGGGTACAAACTAAATTTTTTGGAGGAAACAAACAATGGCAGTCGTATCTATGAAACAGCTTCTCGAGGCCGGTGTCCACTTCGGCCACCAGACCCGCCGCTGGAACCCCAAGATGGCTAAGTACATCTTCACCGAGCGCAATGGTATCTACATCATTGACCTGCAGAAGACCGTGAAGAAGCTCGATGAGGCTTACAACTTCGTCCGCGACACCGCTGCACAGGGCGGCGAGATCCTGTTCGTCGGCACCAAGAAGCAGGCTCAGGAGTCCATCCGTGACGAGGCTACCCGCTGCGGCATGCACTATGTCAACGCTCGCTGGCTGGGCGGCATGATGACCAACTTCCGCACCATCCGTAAGCGCATCGACCGTATGGAGCAGCTCAAGACCATGCAGGAGGACGGCACGTTCGATCTGCTGCCCAAGAAGGAAGTCGTCAAGCTCGAGCTCGAGATGGCCAAGCTGGACAAGTACCTGGGCGGCGTCAAGAACATGAAGCTCTGCCGAAGGCTATGTTCATCGTTGACCCTCACAAGGAGCGCATCGCTGTCTCCGAGGCCCGCAAGCTGAACATCCCCATTGTTGCTATCGTTGATACCAACTGCGATCCCGATGAGATCGACTACGTCATCCCCGGCAACGACGACGCTATCCGCGCTGTCAAGCTGATCTCCGGTGCCATGGCCAGCGCTGTGCTGGAGGCAAGCAGGGCGTTCAGGACGCTCCCGCCGCCGAGACCAAAGAGGATTGATTTACTCCCTACAATTCAGAAAGGACATTGAGCACTATGGCTATTTCTGCAAAAGACGTTATGGAGCTGCGTAAGCAGACCGACTGCGGCATGATGGAGTGCAAGAAGCACTGACCAGGCTGACGGCGACTTCGAGAAGGCTATCGAGATTCTGCGCGAGCAGGGCCTGGCTGCTGCCAACAAGAAGGCTGGCCGCATCGCCGCCGAGGGCATGGTCTATGCCGTTTCTTTCGACAACTGCGCTGTTGTCGTTGAGGTCAACGCCGAGACCGACTTCGTCGCCAAGAACGACAAGTTTGTTGACTTCACCAAGAACCTGGCCAAGGTCGTTGCTGACGAGAACCCCGCCGATGTTGAGGCCCTGATGGCCTGCAAGATGGGCGACGGCACGGTTGACGATGCCTGAAGGCTCTGATCCTCGTCATCAAGGAGAACATCAAGGTTCGCCGCTTTGCCCGCTATGAGGGCCACTGCGCTGCCTACGTCCATGGCGGCGGCACCCACGGCGTCATCGTCAAGTTCGAGACCTCTGACGACGTCGCTGCCAAGCCCGAGTTCGCTGCCTTCGGCAAGGACATCGCCATGCAGGTCGCTGCTGCTAACCCCAGCTACCTGAACGAGTCCGACGTGCCCGAGGACGTTCTGGCCAAGGAGAAGGAGATTGTTCTGGCTCAGATGGCCAACGATCCCAAGACTGCCAACAAGCCCGACGCTATCAAGGAGAAGATGGCCATCGGCAAGCTGGGCAAGTTCTACAAGGAAGCCTGCCTGGTCGACCAGGCCTTCATCAAGGACGGCGGCATGGACGTTAAGAAGTACGTTGCCGACACCGCGAAGGCTCTGGGCGGCGACATCAAGATCGCTTCCTTCACCCACTTCACCAAGGGCGAGGGCCTGGAGAAGCGCAACGAGGACTTCGCTGCTGAAGTTGCTGCTGCCATCAAGGGCTGATGTAACCATATAAGGCATTGACCGCCTGCGCACCGCGCAGGCGGTTTTTGGTTGGTGAGACGTATGAATAATCTGAACAGACAGTCATGGCCCGCGCTGGCCGCGCAGAATGCTGCTTATCTGGCTTCTCTGGGCAAGTGATCTTTGCTTCTGGACATCTGAAATAAAAATTCCCGGGCCACTTTCACGGCCCGGGAATTTTGTGCCATACGTAAAATCAGAGAAAAGCTTACTGCTCACGGAACGTCAGCTGGTCGTCGGTCATCGTATCGACGATGGCCAGGCTGGCCAGCTTGTAGCCGGCAGCGCGCAGCTCGGCGCCGCCCGGCTGGAAGCCCTTCTCAATGCAGATGCCGATGCCGCCGACGGTCGCACCTGCCTGCGCGCAGACATCCAGCAGACCCTTCATGGCCTTGCCGTTGGCGAGGAAGTCGTCCAGAATCAGCACCTTGTCAGAGGGGGAGAGAAACTTCTTGGACAGCGTGATGTCATAATCACGGCCATAGGTGTAGGAATGAACGGTGGAGGTGTAGACCTCGCCGTCAATGTTCTTGCTCTTGGCCTTCTTGGCAAAGACGACAGGCACGTTGAAATGCCGCGCGGTCATGCAGGCGATGGCGATGCCGGATGCTCGATGGTCAGAATCTTGTTGATGCCGTCGTCCTTGAAGATGCGGTAGAACTCCTCGCCGACCTTGTCCAGCAGGTCTACGTCCAGCTGGTGGTTCAGAAAGCAGTCGACCTTCAGGACATTGCCGGGACGAACCTGGCCTTCCTGCATAATACGTTCCTCCAAAAGTTTCATCTGCGATGATGCCCCTTTCACAAACTCAGTTTCACTCTATTATGACAAATTATGGCGGATTTTGCAAGCCCTTTATCCCAAAAAGTCTTACTAAAATGTAAACAGGTAAAGCTGATAATATTTTGTAACCAAAATTTGTGAAACTTCCCCATAAAGCGGTCAAAAAGCATAGAAAACGCTGTTGATTTGGTTTATTGCATTTTTGTAAACAAAAGCTTATAATTTAGTCAATGAAGCGGCACGGGGTTGTGCGAACCGTTATGTGCCGTTGCTTTATTTCTAGGAGGGAACACTATTATGAAAAAACTCGTTAGCTCTGTGCTGGCGGCTTCCATGGCCCTGAGCCTGGCCGCCTGCGGATCTTCCGCATCCACCGATACGGCATCCTCCTCTGAGGCTGCCTCCACCTCCACCGCTGCCACTGCCGAGGCAGCCGGTGAGGGCTCCGGCGCTTACACCGGCACCCCCATCAAGATCGGTGGCATCGGCCCCGTCACCGGCGGCGCTGCCGTGTATGGTCAGGCCGTCAAGAATGCTGAGGAGCTGGCCGTCAAGGAGATCAACGCCGCAAACGGCAGCGACGTCTTTGATTGGAAGTTCGAGGACGATGAGCATGACGCCGAGAAGAGCGTCAACGCCTACAACACCTTGAAGGACTGGGGCCTGCAGGTCCTGGCTGGTCCTGTTACCACCACCCCGTCCATTGCCGTTGCCGCCGAGACCGCCAATGACAACCTGTTTATGATGACGCCTTCCGCTTCTGCGCCCACTGTCATCGAGAGCGGCGACAATGTGTTCCAGATCTGCTTTACCGACCCCAACCAGGGCGTTGCCTCCGCAGATTATATCGCCGACAATAAGCTCGGCACCAAGGTCGGCATCATCTATGACTCCTCTGACGCCTACTCCTCCGGTATTTATGAGAAGTTCAAGGCTGAGGCTGCTGCCAAGAACCTTGAGATCGTTACCGCTGAGGCATTTACCGCTGATAACAAGTCCGACCTGTCCACCCAGGTTGCCAAGTGCCAGGAGGCCGGTGCTGATTTGGTTTTCCTGCCTATCTACTATCAGGAGCCTCCCAGATCCTGATCGCTGCCAACAAGAGCGGCTATGAGCCTGTCTTCTTCGGCTGCGACGGCATGGACGGCATCCTCTCCATTGATGGCTTCGACACCTCTCTGGCCGAGGGCCTGATGCTGCTGACTCCGTTTGCTGCGGACGCCCAGGATGAAAAGACCCAGGCATTTGTCTCTGCTTATAAGGAAGCCTACGGCGACACCCCGAACCAGTTCGCGGCTGACGCTTATGACGTTGTTTACGCCATCTACGAGGCTGTTCTGGCCGGCGGCCTCAACGGCGACATGGACGCCTCCGACATCTGCGATGCGCTGAAGACCCAGTTCACCAGCATGACCTTTGACGGCCTGACCGGCGACAGCATGACTTGGGACGCTTCCGGCGCTGTTTCCAAGGCTCCTAAGGCTGTTGTCATCAAGGACGGCGCTTACGCTGCTATGTAATTCCGGTACGGCGCACGTAAACTGAATTTTCCGTTGCCAATGGGGGCTGCCGGACATAGGGTTCGGCAGCCCTTTTTGGTTTGGTAGAAGCAGGTCTTGACAAAAACACTTGTTTTTTGTAGAAATACAGGATAACCCATTGTTTTGCCCGCAGATTTGTGCTACTATGGACTCATATTTTCCTGCTTACCTGCGGCATAACGATCAACAGGGAAAAGTTAGAGTGAGGTGTATTCCGCAATGCAATTTTTATCCTACCTGATCAACGGTATCAGTCTGGGCAGCGTTTACGCGCTGATCGCCCTGGGCTATACGATGGTCTACGGCATTGCCAAGATGTTGAACTTCGCCCACGGCGACGTTATCATGATTGGCAGCTATGTTGTGTTCTTTGCTTTTGGCTCTGCGGGTATGAACCCCGTGCTGGCCATTGTCCTTTCGATGGTCGTCTGCACCGTTCTGGGCGTTACGATCGAGCGCGTCGCCTACCGCCCGCTGCGTGAGGCCCCGTCTCTGGCCGTCCTGATTACGGCCATCGGCGTCAGCTACCTTTTGCAGCAGGTGGCCCAGCTGGCTTGGACGTCCAACCCCAAGAGCTTTATCTCTGTTGTCTCCGGGCTCAAGCCCATCAGTCTGTTCGGCGGGCAGCTGACCATCTCGGCAGAGACCGTCGTGACCATCATTGCCTGCATTGTCATCATGGTCGTGCTGATCTGGTTCGTCAATAACACCCCCGCGGGCCACGCCATGCTGCTGTGTCGGAGGATCGCGGCGCCGCCCAGCTGATGGGCGTCAACGTCAACGCGACGATCTCGCTGACCTTTGCCATCGGCTCTGCGCTGGCCGCTGTGCCGGTGCGCTGCTCTGCTCGTCCTATCCGACCCTGCAGCCCACAACCGGCGCCATGCCCGGCATCAAGGCGTTCGTGGCAGCGGTCTTTGGCGGCATCGGCTCTATCCCGGGTGCGTTCCTCGGCGGTATCCTGCTGGGCATCATTGAGAACCTGAGCAAGGCCTACATTTCGACCCAGCTGTCTGACGCTATCGTATTTCTTGTCTTGGTCGTGGTGCTCATTGTCAAGCCCACCGGCCTGCTGGGCAAGAAGGTCAACGTGAAGGTTTGAGGTGGCTGCTATGTTGAAAAATATGAAAAAGTCCACCAAAAGCAACGTCATTACGCTGGGCATTGTCGTCGGCTTCTATGTCCTGATTCAAATTCTGAGTGCCGCCGGTGCGCTGACAAACTCCTTCTCCGGCCAGCTCGTGCCCATCTGCGCCTATGTCATTATGGCGGTCTCGCTGAACCTGACCGTCGGTATGCTGGGTGAGCTGAGCCTCGGCCACGCCGGCTTCATGAGCGTCGGTGCGTTCTCCGGCACGCTCGTCTATGTCGTCATGTCCGAAAACGCCCCGCAGCCCCTTGCACTGCTGCTGGCCTTCGTGGTCGGCGGCGCGGTGGCAGGTCTGTTCGGCGTGCTCGTCGGCATCCCCGTTCTGCGTCTGTCCGGTGACTACCTGGCCATCGTCACGCTGGCTTTTGGTGAGATCGTCAAGAACGTTATGAACGCCTGTTATCTGGCGTGGATTCCCACGGCCTGCACTTCTCACTGAAGGATTCCGCCTCCCTGAATCTGGAGGTAGACGGCAAGGTGCTGATCAACGGCGCTATGGGCATCACCGGCATCAAGAAGGCGTCCACTTTCACCATCGGCATCGTGCTGGTCATTATTACGCTGCTGGTCATTCTGAATCTTGTCAACTCCCGCGCGGCCGCGCCATCAAGGCTATCCGCGATAACGAGATCGCCGCGCGTTCCGTCGGCATCCCCATCACGAAGTACAAGCTCATGGCGTTTGTGACCTCCGCCGTCTTTGCGGGCGTTGCAGGCGTGCTCTACGCGCTGAACTACTCCTGCTGGTCGCGAAGAAGTTCGACTACAACACCTCGATTTTAATTCTGGTGTTCGTTGTTCTGGGCGGCATTGGCAACCTGCGCGGCTCGGTCATCGCCGCCGCCGTGCTGACCGTTCTGCCTGAGCTGCTGCGCAGCATGAACGACTACCGTATGCTGATCTACGCCATCGTGCTGATCGTGGTCATGATTTTTAACCAGAGCCCCGAAATGATTGCCCTGCGCAAGCGCCTGACCGCGCGCTTCCGCAAGGAGGATGCCGAGGGCAAGGGTACCAAAGACAAAGAGAAAAAGGGGGTGGCGTAAATGGCACTGCTGGAGGTCAGTAACCTGGGTATTGCGTTCGGCGGCCTGCAGGCCGTTGCGCAGCTCGATCTTTCCATTGAAAAGGGTCATCTGTACGGCCTGATTGGCCCCAACGGCGCGGGCAAGACGACGGTCTTTAACATGCTGACCGGCGTCTATAAGCCACCGAGGGCAACATCATTCTGGACGGCAAGGACATTACCGGCCAGAACCCCGAGCTTATCAGCAAGTCCGGTATTGCACGTACCTTCCAGAATATCCGCCTGTTCAATGATATGACGGTGCTGGATAACGTCAAGGTCGGTCTGCACAACCAGATCAGGTACAATATGTGGACCGGTATCCTGCGTCTGCCTGCTTACAAAGAAAAAGAGCACGAGATGAACCGCGAGGCCATGAAGCTGCTCAAAATCTTTGACCTGGACAAGGAGGCCGACTACAAGGCCAGCCAGCTGCCCTACGGCAAGCAGCGCAAGCTGGAAATTGCCCGCGCACTGGCCACGAACCCGAAGCTGTTGCTGCTGGACGAGCCCGCCGCCGGTATGAACCCCAACGAGACCGAGGAGTTGATGCACACCATCCACAGCGTGCGCGACCAGTTCGGCGTCGCCATCCTGCTCATCGAGCACGATATGAACTTTGTCATGGGCATCTGCGAGGAGATCACCGTGCTGGACTATGGCCGTGTGATTGCCCGCGGCGACGGCAAAGCCATCCGCAACAACCCGAAGGTCATTGCGGCATATCTGGGAGGTGACTGACGATGGGCGAGATGCTTTCTGTCAAAAATATCAATGTTTACTATGGCTCTATCCACGCCATCAAGGACATTTCGTTCCATGTCAATGAGGGCGAGATCGTCACCCTGATCGGTGCGAACGGCGCGGGCAAGACCACGACGATGCACGCGATCTCCGGTCTGCTGAAGCTGCAGAGCGGCGAGATCGACTACTGCGGCCAGACCATCAGTAAGATGGAGGCGCACAAGATCATCCGCCTGGGCCTTGCGCAGGTGCCGGAGGGCCGCCGCGTGTTCAGCGGCCTGACCGTGCAGCAGAACCTGCAGATGGGCGCGTACACACGCCGCGACGGCAAGGAGGCCATCCAGAATGACTTCGACATGGTCTTTGATCTGCTGCCGCGTCTGAAGGAGCGCCGCAACCAGCCCGCCGGTACGCTCTCCGGCGGCGAGCAGCAGATGCTGGCCATGGGCCGCGCACTGATGTGCAAGCCCAAAATGCTGCTGCTGGACGAGCCGTCCATGGGCCTGTCCCCGCTGCTGGTCAAGGAAATCTTCAAGATCATCCGCCAGGTCAACCGCAACGGCGTGACCGTGCTGCTGGTGGAGCAGAACGCAAAGATGGCCTTGGAGATCGCCAACCGCGCTTATGTTCTGGAGACCGGTACGATCAAGATGGAGGGCGAGGCCACCGAGCTCGCCAACAACATCGAGGTCCGCAAAGCATATCTGGGCTGCGAATAAGTACATACTAAAAATCCTGTGTCCGCAAAAGGGCACAGGATTTTTTGCTATAAAGCCTCCCTTGTAGGGGCGAGCATTGCTCGCCCGCAGGGGAGCCGCACGATAGCGGCAGGGTGCGGCGGGGTGAGGGCACCCCGCCGCACACACACGTAGGGGCGGATTCCGTATCCGCCCGGGCACATTGCGGCAGGAACTCAGTATTCCTTCCGCTTATAAATCCCCACGCATACCTTATAGCTCACAAAATACACCGCCAGCAGCCCCACAAACGCTGCAACCAGCCCCGTCAGCAGCACTTCGTCGGAGGCATTGAACAGCTGCATCAAATCGGGCGAGACGGAAGCGACCAGCCCAAAACAACCGCCGAGCACACCGATGATCAGAAACAACCAGCTGCGGGCCTTGACACTGTTGAAGCGATAGGACAGCGGCAGCAAAAGCGCGACCAACAGCAGCGACATGCTGCCGCAGGCCAGCAGGGCTGCCAGACACTCGAGGGGCGGTACCTTATACACAGTGTGCCAGAACAGCAGGGGCGGCAGCACATTGTTCAGCGCCACGATCAGCACCGTATACACTGTGCCAGCGCCAGCCCGCACAGCCCAAACAGGTATTTGCTGCCCACAAGCTGCGCGGGTGTTACGGGCAGCGTGCGGACGTAGATGTCCCAATGGGAGTTCTCGTCAAACGAAATCGTGGAGGTGATCAGAATGGAAAATATAACGAGCAATCCATAGGCCATCCCGGTCTGCCCGGTCAGAATGCTGATGCCGCCGTAGAGGAACGCGAAAAAAAATACAGACTGTTTGTAGGAACTTGTCAGAGTGGCCCATTCTTTATACAAAAGCCCTTTCATTGTGCATCCCTCCCGCTGTAAAACCGCATAATATCATCGAGCCTTGCCGCGTCGCAGAGGCCTCCGGCAAAAAGCTCCTGCACGGTGCGCCGTTCCCTGACCAGACTTTCACACCCATAGGCCCCGCGCCTGGTGAACACCACCAGCCCGGCGGGCAGGAAGGCAGTACATCCTCGCCGCAGTGCAGCACGCCGTATTCCTGCAAAAGGTCATCCTTGTTCTCCTGAAACAGCAGCTGCCCGTTGTGCAGGTACGCGATGGAATCCGCAATCTGCTCAAGGTCCGCCGTGATGTGGCTGCTCATGACAATGCTGTGCCGCTCGTCCTGGATGAACTCCAAAAACAGGTCCAGCAGCGCACCGCGCACCACCGGGTCAAGACCGGCGGTGGCTTCGTCCAGCACCAGCAGCTCGGGGTCATGAGCCAGCGCCGCAGCCAGGCTCAGTTTTAACCGCATGCCGCGGCTGTACTCTTTGAGCTTCTTGCCTGCGTCCAGACCAAAGCGGCGCAGATGGGCGGAAAAGCTGTCCGCATTCCACCGCGCACCGTACATTCCGGCCAGACTGCGCGCGACCTGCGCGGCGGTGAAGCTCCCGTAGAAAAAGGCATCCTCAAACACAACGCCAATCTTAGCGCGAGTGGCGGCATCGGCAGGGGAGCCGCCCAACAGGTCAACCGTGCCGTCATCCGCCCGGTTGACGCCGCAGAGGATTTTCAAAAGTGTCGTCTTGCCTGCGCCGTTCTCGCCGATCAGCCCGACGATGCTGCCCGCGGGCACGGTCATATCAACCGGCCCAAGGGTAAAGTCTTTGTACTGCTTTGTGATGCCGCGTAAAGCGGCGGTGCTTGCTGCCATAGGTCAGCCCTCCCATAAAAGGCGCAGCGTCTCTGCAACCTCGTCATAGCCGATGCCGCCCAGCCGCGCGGCGTCCACCGCGCCCTGCAGGCAGTCCTCGACTTTTTTTAAATGCTCCTCGCGCAGCAGGGCGGGGTTCTGCTCGGCGACAAAGCTGCCCCGGCCCTGCTGGGTCAGGATAAAGCCGTCGCGTTCCAGATCCTCATACGCGCGCTTCGTTGTGATGACGCTGATGCGCAGCTCCCTGGCTAAAAGCCGGATGCTGGGCAGTGCGTCGCCGGGGCGCAGCGCGCCGGACAGGATCTGCTGCTTGATCTGCCGCGTGATCTGCGCGTAGATCGGCTCCTGCCCGGAGTTGGAAAGACAAATCTGCATTGTCAGAAGCTCCTTGTAGTCGAACTGTACATATCCGATATTTACAGTATACACACACTATACACGGTTGTCAAGGGGAATGGCACAAAAAAATCCCCGTGCTCATGGAGAGCACAGGGGAAAAGGCTTACATCAGCCCTGCCGGGGGGCGGTCGTCCTCGCTGCCGGGCTGAGTAAGGGCGTTCAGCAGCTTCGGGAAAATATCACTGCCGTGCGCAATAAAGTTGTTCTTGATCATCTCAGCGGTCAGCTTATCCGGCATGGCCAGCTCCATGCGGAACACATCGCTGCCCATGTCGGCAATCGAGCAGACCACGCTGAACTGGCCGTCCTTCTCCTGCACAACGGCGCGGTT
>ENA-OUNI01000882-OUNI01000882.1-human-gut-metagenome-genome-assembly--contig:-NODE-882-length-13053-cov-3.111868_pt1 | contig 13053 bp, 11 predicted proteins | sample MGYA00242499_ERZ504580 | MGnify/ENA primary metagenome ERZ504580 (study PRJEB26092, sample SAMD00036315) | human gut metagenome | host: Homo sapiens | study: EMG produced TPA metagenomics assembly of... | reverse complement strand
CCAAGATTCTGAATATGCTGCGTACACGTTATCGTATATTCGAGCGATATTCCAATATGACGGAAATAAAACCGGAAAAGCTTACGAACAATACGATGGATGAGGAACTGTTGCGGAAGGCTATTGCTGTTGTTGAGAAAAATATGGATAATGTGGAATTTTCTACAGAACAGTTCGCGCGTGAGATGAATATGAGCCGTTCGAATCTTCATTTGAAATTAAAGGCGATAACGGGAAAATCTGCTATTGATTTTATACATAAGATACGGTTTAACCGAGCATGTCAGTTATTGAAAGAAGGAAAGTATACCGTTTCAGAAATCAGTTTTATGGTGGGCTATAACACTCCTTCTTATTTTGCGGCACGTTTCAAGAAGTATATCGGTTGTTTGCCTACAGAATATGGAAAGAAATGATATTAGTTACTTGGTTATGAAGGCATGTGTAATTGGGGCGTTAATAATTATCTCATGTTTATCAGTTTCGTGTGGGCAAACCTCTTTATGCCAGCTATCTGTATTTAAGAACAGTAGCATCCTTAGCGGAAGGGATACTGTAGAAATGTTTACATTGGTAAATGCGAACGGAATGTCTGTTCAAGTGACGAATTATGCCGCTTCGCTGACGGACGTCTTTGTTCCTGACAGACAAGGGCGTTTTGAACACGTGGTTTTAGGATTTGACAGTCTGGAATGTTATCTGGGAAGACATCCAAAATTGGGAGCTACGGTAGGAAGATTTGCCAATAGAATTAAAAATGCGGAATTCTGTTTGAATGGGCAGACTTATCACCTGGAAAAGAATAATAATGGGCATTCTATCCATGGTGGAACAAACGGCTTTAGTCATCGGATCTTTAAAACGGATACATTTTATGTTGTAAAAGATACAGCTATTGTGGTTTTTAAATATAGCAGTATTCATCTGGAAGAAGGATTTCCCGGTAATCTGGAACTTTCAATGGCTTACAAACTGACTAATCATAATGAGATTGTTCTGGAATATACAGCTACTACGGATAAGCCTACGGTAGTTAATTTTACAAATCATAGTTATTTTAATCTAACAGGTTGCACCAGAAACGTGTTGAATCATATTTATAGGATTTATGCGGATTCCATAACTCCTACAGATTCCATGGGTATCCCTACCGGAGAGTTAATGCCTGTGGTGGGTACTGTATATGATTATACTTCTCCACAATCGGTGGAAAAAAGAGTACAGAAAATGGGAAAAGGATATGATGTGAATTATAGACTGGATAAATACCAGGTTCGTTAGAGTTGGCAGCTATCGTAGTGGAACCTATATCCGGTAGAGTGTTGAAAGCATACACTACTGAACCGGGAATGCAATTTTATATTCCAAATTCAAATATGGATTATCTTATTGGTCATGGTGAAAAGAAATATGGCAGATATTATGGATTTTGTCTTGAAATGCAGCATTTCCCCGATGCTCCCAATAATCCTCAATTTCCTGCTACAAGTTTGTTGCCGGGAGAAATATATCGGCAGGTCACTATTTATAAATTTGAAACAATATCAGAATAATATATTTAATCAACTAAAGTTTACTAATTATGAAAAGAAAACATGGAAAGATGTGTATGTATGATTGGAGTAGTTCTTTTTGCGGTAACGGGTTTGAATGCCAATAATAGAGTGCCTGATAGTCCTATTAAGAAAACAAGAAGCAATACTTTTATTATAGAGAAAGAAAAAGCGTGGGAGCCGGCAGGTGAAGGTGTGGCCAGACAGATTATGGGCTATGATGGGCAAGTAATGTTGGTTAAAGTCAAATTTGAGAAAGGGGCTATAGGAACTCCTCACACGCATTACCACACGCAAACGACTGATGTGGCAAGTGGTAAATTTGAGTTACAGTGGTGATGAAAAGAAGATTGTAGAAGTGGGAGACGGTATTTATATTGAACCGGATATTTTGCACGGCTGCGTTTGTCTGGAACCCGGGGTTTGATTGACTGTTTTGCTCCGATGCGAGCTGATTTTTTGAAAATAAGCCTTGAAAAGATGCTTTGTACAATTTGTTTTTCGTGTAATACAAGTTGATAAAGCTACTGTTTAATCGGTTGATTTCCCTTTTGTGGTAATCTGTGAAGTTGTTTTTGCACAAAAATAGTGTGTAGTGAACAATATTAGTATGGAAAAAGTGTAAAAGTAAAAGCAACAAAAACAATACTTTTGCACTTTTTTTTAGTGCTTGTCGTATGTTTGTCATCAGAAAAATTCTAAAGTTAAACCTTAGATTATTTATTATGTACAAATTAAAAGAATTGTTTTTAATGTTTATCCTCGCTTTTGTCAGTTTGGTTGCATACGCACAAAGTTTGACAGTAACCGGTAAGGTGATTGATAGTGAAGGATATGAAGTGATTGGAGGTAGTGTAACTATTAAAGGTGTTGCCGGTGTTGGAACAGTTACCGACGTAAATGGTAACTATACTCTGAAAGTGAATGATGCATCCAAAGATGTATTGGTTTTCTCGTATGTAGGTATGACTCCGCAAGAAGTGAAAGTCAATAACCGAAGTGTAATCAATGTGACTCTACAGGCTGATGCCGTATTACTGGAAGACGTTGTGGTAATTGGTTATGCAGCCGTTCCTCGTAGAGATTTGACCGGTTCGGTAACCTCTGTTAGCAGCAAAGAACTTTCTAAAGTGCCAGTAAGTGATGTTACACAAGCCTTGACCGGACGCATGGCAGGTGTGATGGTGCAGCAGAGTGAAGGTACTCCGGGTGCTTCCATTTCCGTGCGTGTGCGTGGAGGTATCTCTATCACACAAAGTAACGAACCTCTTTACATTATCGACGGCTTTCCCAGTGAAGACGGTATGTCTACCCTCGACCCCGCTGAAATTGAAACCATTGACGTGTTGAAGGATGCTTCGGCCACTGCCATCTATGGTGCTCGTGGTGCCAATGGTGTAGTTGTAATCACTACGAAGAATGGTAGTAAATCAGGTGGCAAGGCTACAGTGACTTTTGACAGTTATGTCGGTGTCAAAAAGATTGCAAACAAATTGGATGTACTTAATGCCGGTGAATTTGCCAGATTGGATTACGAACGTACATTGTGGAGAATGGGTACAGGAGATTCCGGTGCGGATGGTATGACCAAATGGGAAGAGAGATACGGTAAGTTCAGCGATCTCGCTTCCATATATAATGGTCGCAAGGGTATCGACTGGCAAGATGAAACCTTGGGTCGTAATGCTATTACTCAAAACTATCGTGTAGGTGTATCCGGAAAGACGGAGAAGATGAATTACAGTCTGGCTTACTCATACTACAACGAAGAAGGTGCTATGGTATACAGCGGTAGTAAAAAGCATAACATCTCATTCAACATGAATCATGAGATAAACAAATGGTTAACGGTAAATTCACGTATCAGTTACGACCAGATGCGTGTGGAAGGCATGGGTACATCAGAAGGTGGTGACCGCTTCAACAAGATGCAGCACATCTTGCAGTATCGTCCTACAGTAGGTATTATGGGGGTAGATGAAGATTTATTATACGGCGAAGATCCTCTGTTGGCAGATGATAATGGCAACGTTATGCAGAATCCGCTGATTTCGGCAGCAGAAGAGCTCAACGATAGGGAATGGCGTACTTTCCAGGCCAATGGTGGCGCTACCATTAAGCTGCTGAAAGGACTATCTTTCCGTAGTACGGTAGGTATGCGCTATCAGACTCGTCGTAATGATGTATTCTATGGTGATGAATCTATTACAGGTAAGCGTTCCAGTATTCAAGGTTCAATTACTAATTTGGAAAATAGCAGTTTTCAGACTTCCAATGTTTTGACCTATTCTTGGAAAACAAAATTCATGACTTTACAGTCATTGCCGGACATGAATATGTGGAAAGATGGTCACGCAGCTTTTCTGCAAGTGCCAGTCAGTTCCCGAATGATGAAATAGGTTTGGGAGACCTCTCACTGGGTGTTCCGGGTGTTCCCACTTCCAGTGAAAACTACGATGACAAACTGCTTTCCTTCTTTGGACGTATAAACTACAACCTGATGGATAAATATCTTTTTACTGCTTCGGTCCGTGCTGACGGTTCTTCCAAGTTCGGTAAGAACAACAAGTGGGGGTATTTTCCGGCTTTCTCGGCTGCATGGCGTTTAGGCGAAGAAGAATTTATCAAGGATTTGGGAATCTTCTCCGACTTAAAATTCCGCATCGGTTATGGGCTTGCGGGTAACAATCGTATTGGCAGTTATCAAAGTCTTGCTCTTATGAATTCTGTTACTGCTGCCAATGGCAACGGTGCACAAGCTGGCTATGCTTCCCGTCAGGTGCCGAATCCCGATTTGAAATGGGAGGCAAATAAGACATTCAACATAGGAATTGATTTTGGTTTCTTGAACCAGCGTATCACATTCTCGCCGGAATTCTACATCAATCGCAGTAGCAACCTGCTGCTGAACGCCAAACTGCCTAACTCTTCCGGTTATACTAGTATGGTTATCAATGCAGGCGAAACTCAAAATTCGGGTGTGGATTTGACTATCAATACGGCAAATATCGTATCCAAAGATTTTACTTGGAACACTTCGGTTACTTTCTCCCACAACAAGAACAAGGTTAAGAAACTGACAGGTGAAGATGTACAGTTGTATCTGGCCAACTTTGGTTATAGCGGTGCGGGGGCATCCCATCAGATTGGAGTAAATCAACCGTTGGGACAATTCTACGGTTATGTGACTGACGGATTGTATCAGGTGGAAGACTTTAATTACGATGCTGCAACCAAAACTTATACATTGAAGGACGGTGTACCTTATCATGGCGACAAGAAGAATATCCAACCAGGTTACTGGAAATTTAAGAACGTGGACGGTAGTGAAGACAACCAAATTACTGAAAGCGATAAGACCATTATTGGTAATGCCTTGCCTGATTTCTATGGCGGTATCAACAATACTTTCAATTGGAAGGATTTCGACTTGAGCATCTTCTTTACTTACAGCTATGGTGCGGAAGTATTGAATGCTACCAAATTGACCAATACCAAGACTGCCCTTACTAATAAAAACGTTCTGTCGGTAGCCGATGAGGCTCATCGTTGGGTGACTATTAATGCCAATGGTGAACTGATTACGAATCCTGAAGAACTGGCAGCAGTGAACCGGGGAAAAACAATCGCTCATTTCGGTGATAACGGTTCCAACAACACCTACATTCATTCTTGGGCCATTGAAGATGCTTCTTATTTGAAATTGAGTAATATCACTTTAGGGTATACTTCCCCAAGAAAGTGATAAATAAAATCGGCCTGACCAAATTGCGTTTGTATGCAACGGGCAATAATTTGTTTACATGGACTCCTTATACCGGTTTCGATCCGGAAGTATCTACCATGAGTAGCGCATTGACTCCCGGTGTCGATTTCGGTGCTTACCCCAGAAGCCGCTCTTTCGTATTTGGTGTGAACGTAGCATTTTAATTAGAATTAAAAAGGGAATAATAAGATGAAAAACAAAATGATATATGCGCTTGGCGCAATGATGCTTGTAGGGGTTACTTCTTGTGACCTGACTGAAAAGCCCAGCTCATTCTACGAGAAAGATACTTATTTCGTGACAGAAGGAAAAGCCCAGATGGCTGTAGTCGGAATCTATGACTGTCTTGAAACTACAGACTATTATGGACAAAATATCATGCCGTTCTTTGGGTCGGACGATATGTTCATGGTGCGTGGAACCGGTTCGGACGGAACTCGCCGTGACATATCCCACTATCTGTACAATGCTTCTAATACTTGGATTGCCAGTGTATGGAGATGTGCTTACCAAGCTCTCGACCGTGCCAATGTGGCTATTGCCAGCATTGAGGCCATGTCGGGTTTCGCAGAAAACAGAAACCTGCAGGAAATTGACGGGCAAGCTCGATTCCTCCGTGCCTACATAGCTTTCGACCTGGTGAAATTCTTTGGTGATGTACCGTTCAGCACGGAATATACGAATGGTTTTGCTAATACATCCAAACCTCGTACCGACCGTGAGCTGATTTATGACCAAATCATCGAAGATTTGAACTATGCAAAAACATATTTGAAATCAGGTCGTGAAGTGGCTTCTTCTGAAATACCTTGTAGCGGTGCTGCCCGTACTTTACTGATGCGTGTCTATTTGCAACGCGCTGGTTATAGCCTGAACCGTTCATCGCGTCAATTGACCCGTCCGGATGATACTGCCCGAAAGGGATATTTTGAAGCGGTGATTAAAGAATGGGAAGCTCTAAAGGCTGAAGGCTATCATGATTTTTATGCAGGTGGTTATGAGCAACTGTTTAAGAACTATTCTCAGCTGATATTGGACAATCAGGAATCTCTTTGGGAAATTGCTTTCGAACCCAACCAAGGTTTGAAGGACAATGCCGGTGTGTGGGCAACTTACAACGGGCCACTTGTAGATGCTCCGGGAAGTTATCCCGGCACAAGCAGTTATATGGGACGTGCCAATGCTTTCTTTGTGGTATTACCATATTGGAAGTCTTTCTATGAGTCAAATGAGGATGGAAGCATAAAGGATATACGTCGTGACGTGAATTTCGTGGACTATGCTATCAAGTGGAATAAAAATAAAGAAACTCAGGAAAAATCGCATACTTCTGCCGATATCAACAAAAATCTGAACAGATATCCGGGCAAATGGCGCAGAGAATGGATGGCTCCGGGTTTTGTGGATCCCAACAATACAGGCGTCAATTATGCTCCGTTGCGTTATGCCGATGCTGTTCTGATGGCAGCTGAAGCTTATAACGAAATCGGCAACACAACCGAAGCATGGAAATTATTGAATGACGTCCGTGTACGTGCCGGTGCTACTCCTATAAGTACAGCCAATTATTCAAGCTTGTTGAAGGCTCCGAAATTGTATGATTTGCCATTTATTCCGGATGGTGATGATGCCGGCAGATTCCGTACAGCATTGTATTGGGAACGTGCTTTTGAACTTTGCTACGAGGGTCAACGTAAATATGATCTATTGCGCTGGGGTATTCTGGAAGCATCTTTAAAAGCTGCTCAGAACTATATGGAATCATGGATTCCGGGACCAGATGAATATATAACGGATGCTGCACGTAAAGATTGGAATCCGGTGAAATGGGCTAAGTCCAATTACGTAGCAGGCCACAATTTTACCACAGGCAAGCATGAACTTTACCCCATTCCATTGGCCGAAATCCAATCGAACGCGGCTTTGAATGGAGAAAACAATCCGGGATTTGAGTAATTTCATTTTCTGGGTATGAACTGACAATGGATGGAGAAAGTATAAACATCTTACTGTTTCTCCATCCTTGTATGTAAGGATGATAATTTGAGCAGATATAACCTATAGAATATGCATATATTTATGAAGAAATTTTTATTATTTTGTTACGCAGTTGCTACATTGCAGGGATTCTCTGGCTGTTCACCCAGTCAACCAAAGGAAGATTACGGCTGGTTGAAAAACGCGATAGACACTTCTGTGCAACAACTGGAAGAAACAGTGGCGGATGTAGGGGATTCAGTCTTGTTGCCCCGTTCCATCTGGACGGGATACGATATGGATTTTCTCTGTAGCCAGTTACAAAGAGAGCCTGTAACTTTTAAAGACTCCTTGCGGATGAAACCTGTGAAAGATGCCTTGGGAAGCCGTAGATATTGCAGTTCCATCTATGATTGGACAAGCGGTTTTTTCCCCGGAAACTTGTGGTACGCATATCAGTTGACTGGTATAGAAGACTTGAAAAAAGATGCGGTGAAATTTACGAATTACCTATATCCGTTGAAAGATTATAAAGGTACACACGATATCGGATTCATGGTGAATTGCAGTTATGGTAATGCGCACCGTCTGTCTCCTGCCGACACTATCCGTCAGATATTGGTACAGACTGCTGATAATTTGTGCGGTCGTTTCGACTCGAACATAGGCTGTATCCGTTCCTGGGATTTTGGGAAGTGGAATTTCCCTGTGATTATTGATAATATGATGAATCTGGACTTATTGTTTTACGTCAATCATCTTACGAATGATTCCAAGTATAAAGAAGTCGCATTGAGACATGCTGAGACAACAATGAAAAACCACTTTAGAAACGATCATTCGTCCTACCATGTAGTAAGCTACAATAGCGATGGCAGCGTAGAAATGAAATGTACGCATCAGGGGAAAAATGATGATTCCTCATGGGCGCGCGGACAAGCTTGGGGAGTATATGGATATACATCCTGTTATCGTGAGTCGAAAGATGCAGCCTTCTTACAGCAAGCCCAAAATATCGCGGCATTAATCATGGAACGTGTAAAGACTGACGATGCGATTCCTTTGTGGGACTACGATGCCCCGAACACACCGGAGACGCCTCGTGATGCATCTGCCGCCTCTATCACAGCTTCTGCCCTGATAGAGCTCAGTACTCTTGTAGAGGACGGACAAGTCTATTTTGATTACGCCGAGAAACTGCTCAAGTCTCTCTCTTCCGATGCTTACTTGGCAAAAGTCGGCACCAACCAGGGATTTATTCTGATGCACTCTACAGGTTCATTGCCTAATGGTTCTGAAATTGATACACCTATCAATTATGCCGATTATTATTATCTGGAGGCTTTAGTCCGATATATGCAAGTAAAAGGAATTGATTATAAATCGCTATAAACGAAATTAATATACCATGAAGATAACAAAGTATATTCTTAGCTTTATTTTTCTGTTGGTTGTATTATGTGCGGAAGCACAGCAGTTGCGGAAGGAAGCTTTCGGCTTGCTGAATCTGGATTATCCGGGATTGGAGAAAGTGAAAGCCGCATATGACCGACAACAATGGGACGAGGCAGCCAAAGCCTTATTGGACTATTATCGCCAACGTACTGGCATAGGACACCCTGATATCGATATGCAGAATATCAAGATTTCCAAGGAAGAACAGAAATGGGCGGATGATGCCTTGGAACATACGTTTTTTGTGCATAAAGGCTATCAGCTTCTTATAATTACGGCAAAGATATCAACTGGCAATATTGGCCGGTACAGGACAATGAGTTGCGTTGCAATTGCATCGCCACAAATGGTTCACCCCAATGGGTAAGGCATATCGAATCTCTGGAGACGAGAAATATGCCAAAGAATGGGCATACCAATATATGGATTGGATTAAAAAGAATCCTCTGACAGAGGTAGAGAAAGAAGAATACGAACTGGTCAGCGCAGGCGAGGTAAAGGGAAATGCGGAAAATGTACGTTTTGCATGGCGTCCTCTGGAGGTGAGCAACCGTTTACAGGATCAAACGCTGCAATTTCTGTTGTTCGTTTCTTCGAAGGCCTTCACGCCGGAGTTCTTGACTGAATTTCTGATTAATTATCACCGGCATGCACTGCATATTCTTGGCAATTACTCGGATCAGGGTAACCACTTGTTGTTTGAAGCTCAGCGAATGGTGTATGCAGGTGCGTTTTTCCCCGAATTTAAGGAAGCAGGCGAATGGCGAAAAAGTGGGATAAGCATTTTGAACCGCGAAATTAAAAAACAAGTCTATCCGGATGGCGGTCAATATGAATTGGACCCACATTATCATCTGGCGGCAATCAACATTTTCTGCAAGGCTTTGCGCATGGCGGATGTTAATGGCTTCCGTCAAGAATTTCCCACCGGATACGTGAATACGGTCAAGAGTATGATTGAATTTTATGCCAACATTTGTTTTCCGGATTACAGCAATCCCTGTTTCAGTGATGCCAAGTTGGGAGACCGTCCGGCAGAAATCCGTAATTATCAGGATTGGCTCAAGCTATTTCCTGATTGTGAGTGGATTCGTTATTATGCCACAGAAGGTCGTGAAGGCACTCCCTTGCCCAACCTTTCTCACGGTGCGCTGACTTCCGGTTTCTTTACTTTCAGAAACGGCTGGAAACAGGATGCTACCGTAATGGTTGTAAAGGCCGGTCCCAAAGGGGAATGGCACTGCCAGCCGGACAATGGAACTTTTGAGTTTTGGTTCAATGGCCGGAATCTCTTCCCGGATAGTGGCTCCTACGTCTATGCCGGTGATGATAAAGTAATGAAACTTCGTAATTGGTTCCGCCGGACAAGTTCTCACAACACGTTGACATTGGATGGGAAAAACCTGCAAACAACCCAGTCTGTCACCAAACTATGGAAGCCCGAAGGCAATGAGCAGATTCTGGTGACTGAGAATCCGCATTATGATGGTTTGAAACACAGACGTTCTGTTTTCTTTGTAGACCAATCTTATTTTGTAATTGTAGATGAAGCCGTGGGAAACGCCCAAGGAGTAGTGAATCTGAACTACCATTTGTGTGAAGGTACTGTAAATATAGACAGAAAGAATAATATGCTGACTACAGTTTATGACGGCCCAAGCAACGTGAAACTGCAATGCTTTGCCGAGAAGAAAATTTCAATGAAAGAAAAAGAAGGCTGGCGTTCAACTGCCTATCGTTTACGAGTACCCCGTACAACTGTATCTTTTGATATAGATAAAAAGGATTCGGACGCTGTACGTTACATAACTATTCTTTATCCGTCGAAAAATACAGCTTCCTTCCCTATATTCAAAGCTAAGTTCCTGAACAAGGCATTTGACGAAAATGGGGTGAAAATAGAAATATCTGTTGGCGGAAAGAAACGTCAATTGGAATATAAACTATAATAACCCGTTGGCGGAATTAATTCATTACCGCTGCGGAATGACTGCAATGATACTTTAATGGTTTGTTGTAATATATTGAAGGTATGAATCTGCTTTGTAATATTTTGATTATCAGTACCTATTGGATGCATTGCATTCAGTATACGATTGAACCCTATTCAGTATACGACTGAATGGCATTCAATATACGACTGAATTAGGTTCAGTATACTGCTATTTCTTGCATCTGTATTATTTGTAAGGAATGCAGATTGCTGTTCCGTACCTTATTGCAGTTCACAATCGTCCGGATTTTCTTAAATTCCGCCAACGGGTTATAAAAGATTTTTATAATGAATCGTTTATCATACATATTTCTGCCTTTGACTGCCATCGGAATGTCCGCTTGCAGTTCCGGCAAAGAGGAAGTGAAACGTCCGAATATCATCTTTATGATGACGGACGACCATACTACGCAAGCTATGTCATGTTACGGTGGACGTTTCCTTCAGACTCCCAACATGGATAGGATTGCCAATGAAGGTGTTCGTATGGACAATTGTTATGCGGTCAATGCTTTATCCGGCCCGTCAAGAGCTTGTATCCTGACGGGCAAATTCAGCCACATCAATGGATTCACAGACAATGCCAGCACTTCGATGGTAACCAACAGACCTTCCCTAAATTGTTGCAGGCCGCCGGTTACCAGACTTCAATTGTCGGCAAATGGCATCTGATTACCGAGCCTCAGGGATTTGACTATTGGTGTATCCTGACCGGACAACATGAACAGGGGGATTATTACAATCCCGATTTCAACGAGAACGGAAAGCAGATTGTAGAGCAGGGCTATACAACTGACGTTATTACAGACAAGGCTATCGAATATCTGGAACACAGAGACAAAAGCAAGCCTTTCTGCATGATGTATCACCAGAAAGCCCCTCACCGTAACTGGATGCCCGCTCCTCGTCATTTGGGAATGTTCAACAATACCGTGTTTCCCGAACCTGCCACGCTTTTCGATACATACGAAGGCAGAGGCTCTGCTGCTATAGAACAGGATATGTCCATCGAGCATACATTGACCAATGACTGGGATCTGAAACTACTGACCCGTGAAGAAATGCTGAAAGATACGACCAATCGCCTCTATCAAGTCTACAAGCGTATGCCGGCTGATGTACAAGATAAGTGGGATTCGGTATACGCCCAGCGTATTTCAGAATACCGTAGCGGCAACTTAAGAGGGAAAGAACTGATCAGTTGGAAGTACCAGCAATATATGCGCGATTACTTGGCAACTATTGTAGCTGTGGACGAAAATATAGGAAGGTTGCTCGGCTATCTGGAGAAAAACGGTGAATTGGACAATACAATCATAATCTATACTTCGGACCAGGGTTTCTTTCTGGGCGAACATGGCTGGTTCGACAAGCGCTTTATGTATGAAGAATGCCAGCGCATGCCATTGGTTATCCGTTATCCGAAGGCCATCAAGGCGGGGAGTGTATCGAGCGCTATTGCCATGAATGTGGATTTTGCTCCTACCCTGCTGGATTTTGCCGGAGTAGATATACCAGCAGATATTCAGGGACAGTCTCTCAGGACATTCTGGAGAATGGGGGGAAAACACCGGCTGACTGGAGAAAAGCCGCCTATTATCACTATTATGAGTATCCGGCAGAGCACTCGGTTAAAAGGCATTACGGCATTCGTACCGCTGACTTCAAGCTGATTCACTTCTATAACGATGTGGACGAATGGGAAATGTATGACTTGAAGAATGACCCGAGTGAACTGAACAGTGTGTTTGGTAAACCGGAGTATGCCGACAAACAAGCGGAACTCATTTCATTGCTGAAAAAGATTCAAAAACAGTATAAGGATGATGACCCCGATGAAAAGGTCAAAGAGTTATTCAAAGGTGACAGACGATTGATGAAAACAGATAATCTAAATTTAAATTATGGACAGAAGAAATTTTTTAAAGCATACCGGTTGGTCTTTTATCGGGCTGGCCGCTTCCGGTAGCCTATTGTCTGCATGTCAGCAAGGAACTGCCGCAGGAAAGAAAGTCATGCCCTCTGCCAGTAATCTGAAATATTTCTGGGGAGACTTGCATAATCATTGTAACATAACCTACGGTCATGGCGACATGCGTTCTGCGTTCGAGGCCGCCAAAGAACAACTGGATTTTGTATCTGTCACTCCTCATGCCATGTGGCCGGATATTCCCGGTGCCGATGATCCCCGTCTGAAGTGGTGATTGATTATCATACGGGTGCCTTCAAGCGTTTGCGGGAGGGAGGTTATGAGAAATATGTCACCATGACCAATGAATACAATAAGGAAGGAGAATTCCTGACTTTTG
>ENA-OUNI01000881-OUNI01000881.1-human-gut-metagenome-genome-assembly--contig:-NODE-881-length-13071-cov-2.629713_pt1 | contig 13071 bp, 13 predicted proteins | sample MGYA00242499_ERZ504580 | MGnify/ENA primary metagenome ERZ504580 (study PRJEB26092, sample SAMD00036315) | human gut metagenome | host: Homo sapiens | study: EMG produced TPA metagenomics assembly of... | reverse complement strand
TCAGCCGGGTTGGTTTTATGAAAGAGATGCATCAGTGTACAGGGGGAACATCGCCGTCAAGGCGTGCCCAAACGCATGCCGACTGTGTCTGGAACGCCTTGACGGTCCTTTGGAGTTTTCAGCCTGTGGCCGTGCTTCTGGCAAGGCAGACGACGCAGCTTTCCTTGCCGGAAAGCAAGGAGGATAACACGCAGCCAGGGGCGCGGCCACAGTGCTAAAAACCGATGTGTACCCCTGTACACTGATGCAATGATTGCTTTGGAATAAAACGAGTCAGAACATAAGACGCAATAACGTATGGATTGATCGGGCAAAAGGAGGATCGAATGATCCTAAAACAGGAAACTGACGGCTATTTATTTCTACGGTTTGCGCGGGCAGCCTCTTTATCTGCCTTCTTCTGCGCCGCCTTGGCAGCTTCTTCCGCATCGTCTTTCGCTTCCTGAGCCTCAGCGCGGGCTTTGGCATCCTCATACATCGCGGCAATCTCATCATAGTGCTTTATAATTTTCTTCCTGCGTAAGGAGCTTCTTCGCATCCAACCACGGCTTGGCTGCACGATGATAGATGGAGTTAGCTTGGTCGCCTCCTTAATCTCCGTGCGCACCTTAGCGCGGGCAACCTTTGCCTTTTGGACGTCGATCCTGGCCTGCTTCACAGCCTCCTGATCTTTGCTCTCCTTCGCGGCGAAAAGCGTCTTATAAGCCTGTTCCAACTCCAGCTCCAACTGATCCTCCTTGGCGAAAAGTTCGTCGAAAATGGAGGAATCAAATTCCACCAGGCCGTTGGGATAATTCTTCAAAATAACCTTTCTAGAAGCCAGACGCTGCTTGGCCTCCTCGATAGCGGCCTTGCGATAAAGCTTTTCCGCCTCCGTATTCTTCGGAAGCGCTCTGGCCTTTTGCAGCACGGCAGGATCAACATTCACAAGGTTGGATAATCCAGCCACATATACCTCTTTTGCAACTGCAACCTGCTCCTGCACCTCAAGTGTGCCAAATTTATTCATCTCGTCTATTACGTACCTGGAGATTTCAATCATGCGGTTGTGCTCAATCGCATCTTTATGCGCTTTCTTTGCCGCTTTTACCGCCTGCTTATCCCCCGATTTCTTGGCCTCGCGGATTCCGTCCTTGGACTCAGACACCGGCTCTGACGCAACATATGACCGCGCTTCATTGACTAAATCAATTGTTTCCACAAGCCCCTTGTCGGACAGCGCGTTATTGCCGTAATCTTCAAACAGTGCGCGCACCTTCAATACGTTAATCATGCCGCGCTGCTTCGTTTCCGTCAAATCATAAAAGAAATAGGGAATTACATTCATGATTGCGCCAAATACGGATAACCCGACCAAAAGCGCAAAGGTATCCTCAAAAATATTGCGGTTATAAAGGACGTCATAAGCATTTGTATAACCCATCGAAGCCGCATTTTCCGTTGTAATGCCCAGCGCCTCATAAACCGCCGGCAAAACACCGCTTGTAGCCAGCGTGATAACCTGCCCAATCAAGCCGACGGTAGAAAACATGCCATCGATCCGCTCTCCTGTTACATATTGCTGGTAGTCGCGGATATCGCCTTGGATGCTGGGATTGAGAACGTGCGCAAACGCGCCGACAACACCATTGCTGAATAAGCAAATGAGCACCAGCCAAATGCACATGCGTGGTCTACATTCACAACGATCGGATAAATCGAAGCAATAAATATAACATTGAGGAAATTTGTAACCAAAAGCACCCGTTTTTTGCCAAAACGGCGGATCGCCCAAGGGGCCATCAGCATTCCCCAAAGGGCCGCATTGCCATTGATGGTTTGAATCAAGGCGAACTGCCCCTCGGTGCATGCGTGCTGATACTGATACAGCCATTGCAGGATGGTGCCATAGGATGCCTCCAAAAAGCCAATCCAGCCTGCCAAAGAAATGATCCAGAAATATTTATTTTTTGCTACCGCACGGATGGCGTCAATAAATTTTACCTGCACCACATGCGTTTTTGCCTGGATGATCTTCTCCTGCGTATTGGCATAAACCATAATGGAAAGCAAAAATCCGAGAATTACCATCGGCGGATATGCGTAACGATACAGCTTCAGATCAGTCATATCGCCATTGGTGAGGAATTTCGCTGCCATCGGCATAACGATATTCACGATGGATGGCGCAAGAGAATAGATTACAGCTTTTACTGTTGCCGCATCCGTGCGCTCCTGTGTATTAGGGGAGAGAACAAGAATCAGGTTTTCATACGCTTCATAAAAGAACATATAGAAAAACTGGAATCCAATGTTAAAGAGCAGGACTGTAATCATTTTGAACGTCATGCTCATATGTTCATACGGCATCCAAACAAAGCCAATTGCTAAAATGACCGTTGGCAAACCCATATAGAGCAGATAGGGGCGATATTTTCCCTTTTTGCTGCGCGCACTATCAATGATATTTGCACGCAAAGCTGTCATCGGGAAGCTCGACAAAATCGCAATTACATAAAGTAAATAAATTTTGGTTGGTTCAATACCAATCGCGTTGCCGATAATAAAATTACCAACGGAAAGAGATAACGCCTGGACCACCGTTATAATGAAATAAGCGCCAATTCCGCCAACGCTGTATGCGGCAATTTCTTTAAAAGGCATGTACCTTCCCGCCGGCGCTTTTTCCAGTAATGCTTCACATCTGTCAGCAAAGTTTGGGCCGTTTGCTTAAGCTGCATTTCCTGTCCTCCAAATCACACAAAATTATTTCACGCATTTCAACGCACTGCTATAGATTTTAACGTACTTGTAACAAAAAATCAATATCTAAAGCAAGGTATGTCCATATAAAACCCGCATAATTTTATTCCAATTGTGCGTTTGCTTCTTGTATCATATTTATATTGGATTTACATACAAAAAATTCCAATGAAAACCCGTATGCAAACACACGATGTCTGGCATCATTCCTTTTATCGGCCAATTATCCGATTTCATTTGTTTCTCCCCTTCTCTGTTCGTTATCAAAATGGCCATGCGCTTTGCCCGGTATTGCAGAAAAAAACAAATTCTGCTATACTAAATTCTGCATAATTAGATGATAACGCGCAGGAAAGAGAGGGCTGTGCAATGCCAATTAAAATCGACAACCAGCTGCCGGCCCGGCATAGCTTAGAGCTGGAAAACATTTTTATCATGACGGAATCCCGCGCGCTGACCCAGGATATCCGCCCGCTGAAAATCCTGATTCTAAACCTGATGCCGACCAAAATTGAAACGGAAACGCAGCTCCTGCGTTTATTGAGCAATTCTCCGCTGCAAATTGAAGTGGAGCTGCTACAAACAGCCACCCACCAATCAAAAAACACCTCAGCAGAACATATGCTCAAATTTTATAAGACCTTTGGCGACGTGCGGGAGGAAAAATTCGACGGCATGATTATCACCGGCGCGCCAGTGGAACATCTCGCTTTTGAAGAGGTTGATTATTGGGAGGAGCTCTGCACAATTATGGAGTGGAGCAAAACGAATGTGTATTCCACCTTCCACATTTGCTGGGGCGCTCAAGCGGGGCTTTACTATCACTATGGAATCCCAAAATATCCGTTGAAAAAAAGATGTTTGGCATCTTCCCCACCATGCGCTTGATCCTTACCATCCGCTCATGCGGGGCTTGGATGACATTTTCTATGTGCCCCACTCCCGGCATACGGAGATTCGCCGCTCTGATATCGCATTCGTGAAAGATTTGCAGATCCTCTCCTTTTCAGAACAGGCGGGCGTTCATCTCGTATCCGATATGGAATGCAGAAATTTTTATTCCACTGGCCACTCTGAATATGACCGCGAAACGCTCGCGACCGAATACTTTCGCGATGTAAACCGTGGCCTTGCGATTGAGATGCCCTTCAACTATTTTCCGGATAATGACCCGCAGCGCACCCCTCCCATGACCTGGCGGACGGCTGGGAGCATGATTTTTTCCAACTGGCTAAATTACTTTGTGTATCAACGCACGCCATATGATCTGGCGAACCTGTAGTTCCTTCAAGATAGCTAACCGCCAATCCCGCTTTGCACAGGGTTGGCGGATTTTCGTTTTATCCAAAATCACCGGCAGTTGCTGCGGCGCTAAAGTTCCACATAGACGCATAAAAACGATGGCGGGCAACAAAAACGCCCGCCATCGTTTTATCTTGCCCACGCAAGGGCTTTAAATTTCCATTTTAAAACGCCAATTAGATCGAAATCTCGTGCGCAATCCGATACAGATTGAGGTCAATTGATTTTTTCATATTCAGGGCTTCATAGATATCAAAATCCATGACCTCCTCCTTCTGCATTGCAACCACGCGGTTACCAATCCCCTTTTCCAGGAGGCGAACGCAATAATTGCCCATATGGCTTGCAACCACACGATCACGCACCGTGGGGGAACCGCCACGCTGCACATGGCCGAGCACTGATGCGCGGCTTTCCACGCCAGTTGCCTCTTCAATCCGTTTTGCCATCTCTTCCACGCCGCCGATGCCCTCGGCCACGATAATGATAAAATGCTTCTTGCCGGTTTTTTGTGTACGGCGCATCCGCTCGATGACATCGCGCTCAAAATCATAGGGGACTTCGGGGATCAGGATTGAGGTCGCGCCCACGGCAATGCCGGCATTCAGTGCCAGATAACCCGCGCGGCGGCCCATGACCTCCACCACGCTGCAACGATCGTGGGATTCCGTCGTATCACGGATGCGGTCAACCATGTCCATAATCGTATTCATTGCAGTATCATAGCCGACCGTGTAGTCGCAGCAGGCAACGTCGTTATCGATTGTGCCGGGCATGGCGACACAAGGAATCCCGTGCAAAGACAGGTCGCGCGCACCGCGGAACGAACCGTCTCCGCCAATCACCACAATGCCCTCCATGCCGGTTTCATGCAAACGTCAACCGCCTTCTGGATACCTTCTTCTGTTTTAAATTCAGGGCAACGGGCAGTATACAACATAGTGCCGCCGCGATGGATAATATCGGAGACGCTTCTCAAATCCATCTCCACCATATCGCCGTTGATCAGCCCACTGTAACCCCGGCGGATGCCGAGCACACGCATTCCGCTTTCGCAGCCGGTACGCACGACCGCACGGATTGCGGCGTTCATGCCGGGCGCGTCACCGCCGCTGGTCAATACACCAATCGTCTTCATAACCGTTTCCCCCTAAAAATGTAGGTTTCATTTTGTCAGAAAGAATGCGCCGGCCAAGGCTTGGCTCCTTCCAGGCCCTACGAACGCATTATATTAATCATACACTACTTTAGCGCGATGTCAAGTATGCCATGATAAATTTATATCATTTTTTTGTCAAAGCCGAACGAACGCTGCTTCCTATGGCCGAAACACAACATTATCCTGCCCTAAAATCCGCCGCAGCTCTCGGAACATCGGCTCGTTAGGATCGATAAACTCCGCCGCGGCCGCGTTTCATACGTTTGCGTATCACAATAATAGTAATACAGCGGCGCCGTACCATCAAAAATGCGCAGCACCCGCTCCGCTCGCACCCGCTCAGGCGCATCCTTAGAGGCAAAGCGCAGGAAAAGCCCCCGCCGCTTTGCCTTGGTTTCGCTGGGCGTAATCCGCACAGGCTGTGCGGCTGGAACTGCCGCGGAAAACGCTTTTTTTCGCTGCTTTTGTTGAAATCCTGCTGGCACATGCCGCGGGTCTGGAACCGCTTCCACCAAATCGCAGATCACCTTCGGATCTTCATCCTCACGCAAACTCAGCCGCCCACTCAGGAGAATAACGTTCCCTTCTTGCAGCTTGACCGCATTCTCCGTGAAAATCCGCGGGAAAACAATCACCTCAATCGCCCCATACATATCCTCCACCGAGAGAAAGGCCATCGTTGCATCGCTCTTCGTAATTTTCTTTTTCATCGATGAAACAATGCCCAGCAGCGTCACCTGCGCATTATCAATATAGCGCGTGGAGTATTCTTGCGCCGCTTCCAGCAAATCGGAAATCCGGGCTGCCTGCACCTTTTTCGCCGCATCCGCATATTCCATCATTGGATGGCCGGAGAGATAGAGCCCCGTGCTCTCCTTCTCCATGCGAAGCTTTTCCACGGCGGGGAATTCATCAACCGCTGGAAGGGCAGGGCCGGTATCCTCCCCAAACGTAGCGGACATATCAAAAAAACCAAGCTGGCCATCGATATTGCGCCGCTTATCTGCCTCCAGCGTTTCCATCACAACGGGGAGCGATTGCAGCATTTGCCGCCGGTTGGCATCAAGCCCATCCAAAGCACCGCATTTGACGAGGCTCTCCAGCGCGCGGCGGTTGACATCCTTCCCCCCATATATGCGTTTACAAAAGGAATAAAAGGAAGTAAAGGGCCCACCGGTTTTCCGCTCCTCCAAAATTCCTTTGATAAAGCCCCTGCCGAGATTTTTGACGGCGAGCAGGCCGAAACGGATGCGGCCGTCCACCACGGTGAAGCCTCCAGGCTCTCATTGACGTGCGGCGGCAGGACGGCAATATGAATCCGGCTGCACTCTGCAATATAGCCGGAAACCTTACCCGCACTGTCGAGCACGCTCGTGAGAAGCGCAGCCATAAACTCGCATGGGTAATGGCATTTCAGCCATGCCGTTTGATAAGCAACATAAGCATAGGCGGCGGCATGCGATTTATTGAAGGCGTAAGATGCAAAGGAGGACATCTCATCAAAGAGCTCGTTGGCAATTTTTTCATTCACGCCCCGCTTGACTGCTCCCTCACACTCCACAGAGCCATCCTCATGGACCAATCCATATATGAAATTTTTGCGCTCCTGCTCCATGACCTTATGCTTCTTTTTGGACATGCGCGGCGCACAATATCCGCGCGGCCATAGGAGTAGCCCGCCAGCTTGCGGAAGATCTGCATCACCTGCTCCTGATAGATCATACAGCCGTAGGTGACATCCAAAATATCCTTCAGCAAAGGCGTTTTATAGCGCACCCGATCCGGGTGATGGCGATTTTCAATATAGGTTGGGATCGATTCCATAGGCCGCCGATAGAGGGAAATTACGGCGATCAGGTCCTCCAAGCTCTCCGGCTTCAGGCCCATAAGGACGTTGCGCATGCCGGCGGATTCAAACTGGAAAACGCCCTCCGTCTGCCCGCTGGCAAACATTTCGTATACCGCTTCATCCTTTGTGGGAATTTGATTGACTGCAAAACCGGGCTCACGATGGCGGATCATTTTCTCCGCGTCGCTGATTACCGTTAAGGTACGCAGCCCCAGAAAATCGATCTTCAGCAGGCCGAGCTCCTCCAGCGTTGTCATCGTAAACTGCGTGACAATCGATTCATCATTGCGCGCCAGCGGCACATAGGTGGAAACCGGGTCGCGCGTGATCACAACACCCGCTGCATGGGTGGAGGCATGGCGCGGCATTCCTTCAACCTTGCGCGCCATATCGATCAAGTCACGCACCTGCCGCTGCTGTCATATTGCTCGCGCAGCTCCGCGCTCTTTTTAAGCGCCGCGTCCAGCGTGATATTCAGCTCATAAGGCACAAGCTTTGCAATGCTATCCGCTGTGGCATACGGCACGCCCAGCGCCCGGCCGACATCGCGGATCGCCGCCTTTGCCGCCATCGTGCCAAAGGTGACAATTTGCGCAACGTGGTCCGCGCCATATTTGCGCACTACATAGTCGATCACCTCAGGGCGGCGCTCATAGCAGAAATCGATATCAAAATCCGGCATGCTGACGCGCTCCGGGTTGAGAAAGCGCTCAAAGAGAAGGTTATATTTCATCGGGTCAATTCCCGTGATGCCGATACAGTAAGCCGCGATGCTGCCCGCTCCGGACCCCCGCCCGGGGCCGACGGGAATGCCCTGTGATTTGGCATAATGGATAAAATCATGGACAATCAAATAATAATCCACATAGCCCATTGTATGAATCACATTCAGCTCATAATGCAAGCGGTCGCTATAATCCTGCGGTGGGTGCTCCCCATAGCGTGCGTGGAGCCCCTCTTCGCACATCCGCGTGAGGTATTCAAAATGATCCTCCCCGCCCGGCACGTCAAAATGCGGCAACTTCGTTTCACCAAAGGTAAAGGTGACGTTGCAGCGCTGCGCAATTTTCACGGTGTTGTCAAACGCCTCAGGCAGCTCGGAGAAAAGCAAACGCATCTCTTCTTCGCTCTTGAGATAAAACTCCTGGGTTTCAAATTCGAGGCCCGTCTCCTCCCCGACTGTGTGATTCGTTTGGATGCAGATGAGCACCTGCTGGACGCGGGCATCCTCTTTATCAATATAATGCGTATCATTAGTAACAACAAGCGGAATCCCCGTTTCCCGGGAAAGGCGAATGATGAGTGGATTGATCTGCTTTTGCTCACGCAGGCCATGATCCTGCAACTCTAAAAAATAATTACCTCGCCCAAAAAGCTGGTCGTACCAGAGGGCAGTTTCCTTCGCACCATCGTAATCACCGCGGGACAGTGCGCGCGGGATTTCGCCTGCAAGGCATGCGGAGAGCGCAATGATCCCTCATGATGCTGCTCAAGCAGTTCATGATCGATGCGCGGTTTGGTATAAAAGCCTTCCGTCCATGCTTCGCTCACCATGGCGATCAGGTTTTGATAGCCGGTGTTATTTTCGCACAGGAGCACGAGATGGCTGCGCTCGCTATCGAGCGCATATACTTTATCATGGCGCGTGCGTGCCGCAACATAGACCTCACATCCAATCACGGGCTTAATACCCCGCTCCTGCGCGGCACGATAAAAATCGATAACTCCATACATCGCGCATGGTCTGTAATGGCCATTGACGTTTGCCCAAGCTCTTTGGCACGGTCGAGCAAAGGCCCAATCCGGCATGCGCCGTCGAGCAGACTGTATTCTGTATGCAAATGCAGGTGTACAAAGCCAGACAAGAGACCACTTCCTCCGATGATGGGATCAATAGGTTGGAAATCGTGCACAAAACGCCTCTCTGCAAAAAATGGCGTTGCCGCCTCGCGGCAGGAGGCGCTTCACGCCGACAGACATTTTTCTAATGCTTCAAACTTTGTTTGAAGCTATTTTATCATAAATTGCTTTCCTTTTCCATTTGAAAATTCCGACTTTGCTTTTCAGCAGGAGAAAAATGTAGACGGCGAATCACAAATCCTCACTGCATATTCAATGGCTCGTCAATTTCCCGGAGCAATTGGATACGTTTTCTTCCTCAAAAAGATATTTTGTCAGAATTGGACAAAACATCTGTGTGATACGAAAGATAATTTTTCGCGCCATATTTGATACATCTCTTTGCAAAGGCCTTAAAATCATGTAGAATATAAATATAAGAATAGCTGTGTGTACAAGATTTAGGAGGTTGTAAAGCATGCCGGATAATATGGACGAATTCAGTTCAATCCCTTTTGGCAAGCTGGGAATCATTGCGCTGCCGGGTTGTGAAGAAATCGGCCGAAAGATAGACCACTATATCGTAGAGTGGCGCGAAAAGCGGGAAAGCGAGCACAAAACTACCATTGCCTTTGCCGGTTACCAAAAGCCAACCTATTTGATGAAGGTCAATTTTCCCCGATTTGGGACGGGAGAGGCCAAAGCATCCATTTCCCAATCCGTGCGGGGCTATGATATCTTCATTGTAGCCGACATGTTTAACTACGGCATCACCTACAAAATGTATGGCCAGACTGTCCCGATGAGCCCGGATGAGCACTATGCCAATCTGAAACGTGTCATCGCGGCAATTGGCGGTAAAGCACACCGTATCACGATTATTATGCCGATGCTTTATGAGGGCCGCCAGCATAAACGCTCCGCTCGTGAATCCCTCGATTGTGCGCTTGCTTTACAGGAGCTGTGCAATATGATGGATGTTGATAATATTATCACCTTTGATGCACACGACCCGCGCGTACAGAACGCCATCCCGCTTAAAGGGTTTGAAAACGTCCAACCAGCGTATCAAATGATCAAAGCGCTTGTCAACCATGTGGACAACCTGAAAATCGACCGTGAACATTTGATGATTATTTCCCCGGACGAAGGCGGCATGTCCCGCTGCATCTATTATGCCACTGTGCTCGGCCTGGATCTCGGCATGTTTTACAAGCGGCGCGATTTTTCCCGCATTGTAGATGGCCGCAACCCGATTTTGGCGCACGAATTCCTGGGCGATAATGTAGAGGGCAAGGACGTTATCATTGTTGACGATATGATTTCCTCCGGCGAATCCATGATTGAGGTGGCAAAGAAGCTAAAGGATCTCAAAGCCAATCGGATTTTCATCTGTGCGGCGTTCGGCCTTTTTTGCAATGGCTTAGAAGTGTTTGATAAAGCATATGAAGAAGGGCTGTTCTACCGGGTATTTACCACCAACTTAATCTATCGCACCCCCGAATTGCGCAAGAGGAGTGGTATACGGAAGTGGAGATGTCCAAGTACATCGCCTATATTATCGATACGCTCAATCATGATCTATCTATCAGCAAACTACTTAACCCATCCGACCGAATTTACAGTTTCCTGAAAAAGCGCGGCTACGAAGTGCATGAGGCGAATGCAAAGCCGTAAAAATAGAATAGCCAACGAGCCGGAAGCGATAAAAGCTTCGGCTCGTTGCATTTTGTATGTATCTCTCGATCAGAGTTACACACCATCCGATTTTTTGATTCCGAAAATGAGGCGCAGGATTCCGCTCAAGAGTTTAGGACTGCGGAAAGATACCACTTTCATACTAAGTCCCCCTAACAAAAGTTTCTGCACAGAGCCACGCCAAACATCACCAGCAGAGCAGCCAAAACGGCCAGCAAAAATTGCGCCGGGAAAAATCGGGCAACCAAAAGCCCCACACCAAACGCAATCAAAATCATCCCTCTGCTGCTTCCCCGATATCTCACAGGCAGCACCGTCCCTGCGCAAGATGGAGAGAGGAGCGCCCCCTCGCCAAGCATCTGTTTTCCAAGATGCTCACTTTTAGTATATGCCGCGATGGGAAAAGCGTTCGTGAGAAAAACAAAAGCTCCTAAAAACTTAATCTTTCGAAAAACAAGCAGCAATGTACCGCTTTTGACAGATATTTCACCACCGGAAGGAAGAATTTCATTGCTGACCCCCAGCGTACAATATGGTCCATTTCATAATCCTCCAAAGGATATTTCACACCGCGCAAACAAACGCCCTTTGCTCCCCCACCATACGGGAAAACTGACAATTTAAAGCCCGGGCACACGGGCACTGAAATTGCAGAATCACGCAGCAAGATCGCCGCATTCTTCTCATCCTGCAAGACTGCTTTTGCCCCATGATCGATGGCATAGGCCAACACCGTAAAATTGGCAATGGTATGGTCCAACCGGCTCCCAGCCCGCCCAATATTAAATAATCGCGGAAGCCCCGCTCCAACCCGCATTTAAGCGCAAGGAGCATATCGGTGTCATCCTTTTCAGGAGATAGGAATAAACTTCACAACCAGCATGTTCCGGTGGCTTTACGGAATCAAAATCCCCAATCAAAAGATCCGGGCGCAGCCCCATCCTGCGGGCATGCGCATAACCTCCATCCGCACAAAGGATGAAATCATCCTGCCGTACAAAGCCACGGGTTATTTGAGTATTCTGAATTGGTCCCGCCCCTAAAATCACGCATCTGACCATCCTGTCATCCACTTCCCTTCCGGTGCATATTATCCGGTTTCCCAATCCTTTAAATCCTTAACCGATTCATAGAATGCTACGTAACTCTCATGGCGCTTCGGCTCAATTTCTCCATCCGCAAGGGCCTGTAGAATGGCGCAGCCCTTATCCTTGGTATGAGTACAGCTTGTAAATTGACAATGCCCAAGATAGGGCAGAAATTCCGGGAAACAAAAAGGGAGCTCCTCTTTCCGGATGACCTCGCTCTTCTCCAAATCCAGCGCAGAGAAACCCGGCGTATCCGCCACAAGGCCATTCGCCAAGTGAAAAATTTCAGATTGCCGAGTGGTATGCCTCCCACGCCCCAATTTTCCGCTGATTTCACCAGTGGGCAGGCGAAGAGAAGCATCCAGCAATTCAGCAACGAAGATTTTCCTACGCCCGAATTTCCTGTAAAGGCGCTTAGCTTGCCGCTTAATGTTTCCTTCACCCCAAGCACACCCTTTCCATCCCGGCAAGAAACGGCAAAGGCAGGAAATCCGGCGTGATGATAAATTTGACAAGCTCATCCGCTTTACATAAATCCGATTTTGTAAAGACTATCACCGGCTTGATCTGCTTAGAGACGGCGATTGCCGTTAGCTTATCCAGCAAGAGCAGGTTGGGGCTGGTTCACAGGTAGACGCCACAATCACCAACTGATCCAAATTGGCAATTGGAGGCCGGCACAGTTGATTTTTACGGGGTAATATTTCGTCAATGGTATTCTCCTGCTCTGCTACGCCTGCTGTAATACGCACAGAATCGCCCACAAGGGGCGCCTGTTTCCGTTTGCGAAAAATCCCCCTCGCCTTGCACTCATATACCGCATCGGCGGCTTCTACATAATAGAACCGCCGATCCCCTGTACAATCAATCCGTTTATCTGCAAAACAGATCCCACTTTTCGTATACTAAATTTCTTGCAGCACTCAGCCCGCTGGGGTCGTATCCGGCAGCGTTGTCTCCCCACCAATGATGCGCCGGAACTCACTGTGATTGTTATCGTAGAGCCATATGCAGCAGTTCTTCCGTCGGAAGGATCCTGCATGAACACGTTGCCGGAAGGCGTATTCAGGCTCGTGGCGGTTTTTACCTCCACTTTGAAGCCGTATGCCTTTAGTTCCTCCTCAGCGGCGGCCTGCGTCATGCCGCGCACATTCGGCACAGATACTTTGAAGTTGGAATAGGAATACTTTTCATTGGTCTGTGTACCCGTCGTGAAATCAAAGATGGATTCATACACCGTTTCACCATTTAAAGTAACGGTAAATTTACGGCCTGTTCCGCTGCCTTTTACATCGATACTCACAGGGCTGCCGTTGAGCAAAACCGTTTGATCATATACCGTTTCCGTGCCATCCAAATAGGCACGATGGTGGCCTCCGCATTTTTCACATTGG
>ENA-OUNI01000879-OUNI01000879.1-human-gut-metagenome-genome-assembly--contig:-NODE-879-length-13086-cov-3.257427_pt1 | contig 13086 bp, 17 predicted proteins | sample MGYA00242499_ERZ504580 | MGnify/ENA primary metagenome ERZ504580 (study PRJEB26092, sample SAMD00036315) | human gut metagenome | host: Homo sapiens | study: EMG produced TPA metagenomics assembly of... | reverse complement strand
ATACACAAAAAGAAAACAAAAATCGGCGGGAAAGGCTTCTATATTGCGCTGGGATGCTGTTTGCTCGCCGTGGGCTTAGGCGTTTGGGGCGCGGTGCAGGGCCGTGCTCCAGTGACACAAGGCCTTTCCGGTGCAAATTCACAGATAGAGGCCCGCACGACAAAGGCGCCTGTGCAAACGAAGGAGGCGCCCGCAAACGTGCCGGCAACCGGCGTGGCCGACGAGCGGGGAACGCAGCAAGAGCAGACAACCGCTGCGACAGAACGGGAGACGCAGGCGGAATATTTCATGCTGCCGTTGGGAACAAAAATCAACAAAGATTTCAGCAACGGCGAAATGGTAGAATCCAAAACCATGGGTGATTGGCGTGTGCACAACGGGATTGACTTTGCAGCAAAAAGGGCGATGCTGTCAAAGCGATCAGCGCGGGCACGGTGCTCTCTGTGGAAAACGACAGCATGTGGGGGTGGGTCGTGACCATCGACCATGGCAACGGCATGAAGGCCTCCTACTGTGGCCTACAAAAGGAACCGGCTGTGAAAAAGGGCGGCAGCGTCAAAATGGGCGATGTGATCGGCAAGGTCGGGGAGATCCCGGTGGAAATGAAGGATGAACCCATCTGCATTTTGAGGTGCGTGTCAACGGCACGGTTACCGACCGCTGGCCGCCATGGGCAAAGCGGGCTGAACAGCTGCAAAAAGAACGGATATCATTGGAAAAACGGCAGGGGCGTTTCCGGCGAATCGGAGAAGCCCTGCCGTTTTTTCTGCAATATTCACAAAGAACCCCTACGGTGTAGGCACAAAAGAAGGGGAAAACGGCAATATTACGTAGAGTAGATGAATTTTTGAAGTTCCTTTATTGCAAACTTTAAAGTGGTATAGTATAATTACAATAAATATCTGAAGTGGATGCAGCGCGGGCGTGGGAGCGTGTGACAGAACGGTCATGCCGCTTTTTTTGTTTCGGCAGGGCTGCATATTTCACTCAGATAAAAATGAAACAGGGAGGAAAAAGTTTATGAAGAAGCGTTTGTTGGCAGCGTTGATGGTATGCGTTCTGGCCGCCCTTCCTCTGGCGGGATGCCAGAACGGAGACGATACGGGCAGCACGGGAGACAAAATTGTCATTGGCGGTCTTGCGCCCCTGACGGGCAATGTATCCGTCTATGGAATTGCCACAAATAATGGCGTACAGCTTGCCTTTGAAGAGATCAATCAAAAGGGTGGCGTGCTTGGAAAGCAGATAGAGTATATTTGTGAAGACGAAAAGGGCGATGCGACGGAGGCAACCAACGCTTACCGCAAGCTCGTCAATCAGAACAAGGTCGTCGCGATCATCGGCGACGTGACCAGCAAGCCGGCGGCGGCCGTTGCACAGGCCTCCGTGCAGGATAACATGCCAATCCTAACGGCTACCGCCACGGCGCTCAATGTTACGGCGGCTGGCAAAAACGTGTTCCGCGTTTGCTTTACAGACCCGGAGCAGGGTGAGATTATGGCGAACTACGCCAAGAAGCTCGGCAAAAAACAGCGGCAGTGATTTATGACACCTCCGATGATTACTCCAAGGGGCTGAGGGATTCCTTCAAGGCAACCGCTGAGAAGCTCGGCATTGCCGTTGCTGCCGACGAAGGCTTTGCAAAGGGCGCAGTCGATTTCCGCCCGCAGCTTACCAATATCAAATCGAAGAATCCGGATGTCCTCTTCGTGCCTACTTATTATGAGCAGGCGGCATTGATCGCCGTACAGGCCAAAGAGCTCGGCTTGACGACGCAGATCGTCGGTGCAGACGGTTGGGACGGCGTTGTCGGCAAGGTTGATCAATCCAACATGGATGCGGTTAACGGCGCTTACTATTGCAGCAGTATACGGCGGAGAGCGAGGATCAGCGCGTTCAGGATTTCATTAAGAACTATAAGGCAAAATACAACATGGACCCCAATCAATTTGCAGTGCTCGGCTATGATGCGCTTATATGATGGCCGAGGCGATCAAAAATGCCGGCTCTACGGAGAAGCAGGCGATTATCGACGCCCTTGCAAAGCTTGAGTACAACGGCCTGACCGGCCAGATGCATTTTGATGAGAATCGCAACGTAGTCAAAGAGGCGATCATCATCAAGATTGACAACGGCGCCTATAAGTTTGAAGAAACCTTTGGAAAGTAAGCAGATTACTTTTTGCTGAACTGCCATCCTGCGGGCCGGGCCGTCGGACCCGGCCCGCAGAGCGATTTCCCCGCTGAGCAAAGGGAATGAAATTCCCTTTAAGAATGGGACTCCCTTTGGAATGCAGCGAGCTTGAAAGGAAGGGCGTTTCTTTTGCTCAGCGGGCAAAGGCGGGAAAGGCAAGCTCGTGAAATGATACGGCGCGCCCCTTTCGTGGGGGAACGCCTAAAGTAGGAAGGTGCGTTTATGGATTTTTTCATCCAAATGATTAACGGCCTTGGCCTTGGCAGCATTTACGCGCTGGTGGCCTTGGGCTACAGCATGGTATACGGCATTATCCAGCTCATTAACTTCGCACATGGCGATATCATCATGGTTGGCGGCTACGTTGTGTTCGTCGTGATGGTGCAGCTCGGCCTGCCGCTTTGGGCGGCGGTAATCCTGTCGATTGCGGTTTGCACCCTGTTGGGCGTTGTCATCGAGCGTCTCGCGTACCATCGCCTGCTGGTCAAGGATGCGCCGCGCCTGTCTTTGCTGATTACGGCGATCGGCGTGAGCATTTTCCTGCAAAATCTATTTCAGCTTGGCTTTACCTCCAGCGCTCAGTCGATGCCGGTGATGTTCCCCAACAAGGTGATTACCCTCGGCAGCCTGCAACTAAGCTTTAGCACCGTGCTGAATATCCTGGTCTCAATCGCAATGATGATCCTATTGGAGCTCATCGTCAACAAATCCAAAATGGGCAAGGCGATGCGCGCCACCAGCGAGGATGCAGGCGCGGCGAAGCTGATGGGCATCAACACGAATTCTACGATCGCGTTTACCTTTGCCATTGGCTCGGCGCTCGCAGCGGTTGGCGCCGTTTTATACAGCAACACATTCCATCAAATTACCCCCTATATGGGCGGCATGCTAGGCCTGAAAGCTTTTGTCGCGGCCGTCCTTGGCGGCATCGGCAATATCCCCGGCGCAATGCTGGGCGGCTATATTCTTGGTGTAGCGGAGAGCCTGACGATCGCAGCGGGCGGTTCCCAGGTTTCGGATGCTGTTGTGTTCGGCATCCTGATTCTTGTCCTGCTTGTCAAACCTGCCGGTCTTCTTGGTAAGAACGTGCAGGAAAAGGTTTAAGGGGGGCGCGCGATATGTCAAAACAACGAAAGCTTTCCTATCTCTTCAGCATCCTTTGGGTGGCAATCCTATTTGCCGCGATCATGGGAGCCGTAGCGACGGGAGTCATCAATTCTTACTATTCCGGCATTTTGGTGCTCATCGGCATCAATATCATCTTGGCGGTCAGCTGAATCTGGTAACCGGATTTTTGGGGCAGCTTGTGCTTGGCCATGCGGGCTTTATGAGCGTAGGCGCTTATTCCGCTGCATTGTTCACCATGCATGCAGGCCTTCCTATTTCCGTTGCCTTTCCACTCGGCTGATTTTTGGCGGCTTGGTGGCTGCCATCTTCGGGGTGATTATCGGCGTTCCGGCACTCCGCCTGCGCGGCGACTACCTGGCGATCATTACGCTGGGCTTCGGCGAAATTATCCGTGTGCTGGTTTTAGCAGTGGATTTTACAGGCGGCGCTGCCGGTTTGACGGGAATTCCCTATATCGAGGGAAAATATACGCTGATTATCTATACCTTTTTTATAGCTTTCCTCACGGTGGTTGCGATTTTGGCTTTTATCCGCTCCCGCCACGGGCGCGCGGTGATTGCCATCCGCGAGGATGAGATCGCAGCGGAGGCCTCCGGCATCAACACCACCTATTATAAACTTCTTGCCTTTGTGGTGGCGGCGTTTTTCGCGGGCGTTGCGGGCGGCATTTATGCGCATTATATCGGCGTGCTCGACCCCAGCAAATTCGATTTTAACTATTCCGTCGAAATCCTGATTATGGTCGTGCTCGGCGGCATGGGCTCCATTACAGGCTCCGTTTGCTCCGCAACTGTGCTCACGCTCTTGCCGGAAATGCTCCGCTCTTTTGCAGATAAACGCATGTTGATCTATTCCCTTGTGCTGATTATCGTCATGCTCTTTAAGCCCACCGGCCTGCTCGGGACGCGTGAGTTTTCCGTGCGAAAAATTGTGGGTAAGCTATTCAAAGAAAAAAAGAAGGATACCGGCACGCCCCCGGCGGGCGGCGCGCCTGGAAAGGAGCCTGAAGCCATGGAGGAAAATAGAGCGGTATTGGAAACCCGCAACCTCGGCATCACCTTTGGCGGCCTGAAGGCTCTGGAGGGCGTCCATTTTCGCTTGCACGAAAAGGAGATCATTGGCCTTATTGGGCCGAACGGTGCAGGCAAAACCACGGTCTTTAATCTTTTGACCGACGTTTATTATCCAACAGACGGCGAAATTGAGCTTGAGGGCAACAGCATTGTGGGTAAAAAAACCTACCAGATCACGCAAAACGGCATTGCGCGGACCTTCCAGAATATCCGTCTGTTTAAAGATGTGACGGTGCTCGATAATGTAAAAACCGCGATGACCAGCAAGATGAAATATTCCCTTCTTTCCAGTATTTTTCGCCTGCCTGCTTATCGACGGGAGGAAAAAGAGATATCAGAGAAGGCCCATGCGCTGCTTGAGGTGCTCGGCCTCAATGAGAAAGCCTATGAAATGGCACGGAACCTCCCCTATGGCCAACAGCGCAAGCTGGAGATCGCCCGTGCGCTGGCAACCTCTCCAAAGGTTTTGCTGCTGGATGAACCGGCTGCCGGCATGAACCCAACAGAGACGAAAGAGCTTATGGAAACGATTCGCCTAATTCGGGATAAATTTGGCCTCTCGATTTTACTGATTGAGCATGATATGAGCTTTGTCATGGGCATCTGCGAGCACTTGGTAGTGCTTGACTATGGCAGGATTATCGCGGAAGGGCCCCCCGAGGAAGTTCGTAAGGATCCGAAGGTGATCGCCGCATATCTGGGTGGGGAATAGCCTGAAAAAGCGGCCTTTGCCGCACCGTTTCAGGCGCGCTTGATATCGATTCCCCAGCTGTTAGAAAGGAATGAGTCAACAATATGGATTTGATGCTTTCCGTCAAAGACTTAGACGTATACTATGGCGCAATCCATGCGATCAAGGGGATTTCCTTTGAGGTGAACGAGGGCGAGATTGTCACGCTCATCGGCGCGAACGGCGCGGGCAAGACGACCACGCTCCATGCCATTTCAGGCCTCGTAAAGCCGAAGAATGGGGAAATTGCCTTCTGCGGCGCAAATTTGCGCACCACAAGCGCCCATAAATCATCCGGCTTGGCTGGCCCAGGTGCCTGAGGGGCGGCGCGTTTTTTCCCATATGACGGTGCAGGAAAACTTGGAGATGGGCGCGTATGCACGGAAAGACCGGGGCCGGCTAAACGATGAGTTCGAGCGCATTTTTCAGCGGCTCCCCCGTTTGAAGGAGCGGCGCAAGCAGGTTGCCGGCACGCTATCCGGCGGGGAGCAGCAGATGCTTGCCATTGGACGCGCACTGATGAGCAACCCCAAAATGCTGTTGCTCGACGAGCCATCGATGGGCCTTTCTCCACTGCTGGTGGAGGAAATCTTTCAAATCATTCAGGATGTTAACAAAAGCGGGGTTACCGTTTTACTCGTGGAGCAGAATGCGAAGATGGCGATGCAGATTGCGAACCGCGTATACGTCATGGAGACGGGTACCATCATGATGAGCGGGAACTCGGAGGAAATGCGCAATAACGAGCAGGTGCGCAGGGCTTATTTGGGCGGATAACCGGTGCGTTTCGGCAAAAAGTAAAACCGTGCATAGAGAAAGCGAGGGCAGGCAGATTTGCCTGCGAGGCTGGACGATGGGTTGAAATCACTGATTTTACGCAAGAAGATGCGAAAACCGTATGCAGCTGGCGTTATCCGCCACCCTATGATATCTATCATTATCCGGAATGGGAAACGGCCCGGGCACAGCATTATGGAATGACGGATGAAGAAACACGCCGCGCAGAGTTTTATGCCCTGAAAGACGGGAATAATTTGACCGGTTTTTTCAGGTTGACGAATCATCCTGATTTTGTAATGATCGGCCTTGGCTTGGCGCCGGATCAATGTGGGAAGGGTCTTGGCAATCAGTTGATGAAAGCCATTCAAACCGTTCTAAAGGAGCGATATCCCGGGCGGCCCGCCTGCTTGAAGTGAGAACTTGTAATATGCGCGCGATCAAATGCTATAAACGGGCCGGATTCGTCGTCCGAAAAGAGTATTGCAGAGACACGTCGATGGGGATGGCGGATTTCTATTTGATGGTATTATGATCAGTTTCGTTGTATGATATGGCAAGGGAGCTGTTGCAAAATGCCTTGCATTTTTGCAACAGCTCCCTTGTACGTTTATTTTGAGCTTTGCCCAAATGGGGGTAAGTCTCAAACTCACAATAGAATGAAAGATTGGATTTATCCGATTGCTTCGGCTTCTGCGCATGCAAGCACCCTTTTAAGCTCCTTTGGAATGGCAATATGCTGTGGGCAGTGGCCTTCGCATTTGCCGCATTCAATGCAATCCGCAATGCCGCAGGATTGTATGCGCGCTCGCAAATCAGCCATTTGATCGAAACGCAGGCAACTGTTATATGCTTCAAAAGCGCTTGAAATCCGCACGCCTTCGGGCAGCCCTTGCAGTAATTGCAGCCGGTGCAAGGGATCAGCGGCAGGCTTTCCAAAATGGATACCGCCTGCTGGAGCAGCTCGGTTTCCGCTATGCTGAGCGGCTGAAACTGGCCAAAGAGCCGGAGATTTTCGGTTACCTGCGCCATGTCGGACATACCGCTGAGTACGACTGCCGTATTGGGAAGCTCCCGGCAAACCGGAGCGCCCATGAGGGCCGGGCTTGCCTTTGGGGCGGCAGCGGTAAGCAGAGAGACCACGTCGGGATGCGGCGAAGCGAGCGAGCCGCCGCGCACGGGCTCCATGATGATGCAGGGAATGCCGCGGGCCTCAACCATTTCATATTGTTCCTTTGCGCGCTGGGCCGTTTCCCAGTCATAATAATTGATCTGGAGCTGAACAAAGTCCCAGTCGGCGGCATCCAGAATTTCATGCAGAACCTCCGGCGTATCATGGAAGGAGAAGCCGGCATTCCGAACCGCCCCTGCCGCCTTTTTTGCAAAAATAAAGTCGACAAGATTCTCTTTTTTACAAATCTCCCAATTTTCCTGATTGAGGTTATGTAGCAGGTACTGGTCAAAATAGGTCACACCTGTACGCTTGAGCGAGGTTTCTAAGAGCTCTTGCGGTGTGTGCCCCTCCGGAATGAGCCACATGGGGAGTTTGTTTGCAAGATAGAAGCGCTCGCGTGGGTAGCGTTCTACCAAAGTGCGCTTCACAGCATTTTCAGAATCTCCATCCCCATATACATAGGCAGTGTCAAAGTAATTGATTCCGCCCGCCATGCAGGCGTCCACCAGCTTTTCCGTTTCTAATAAGTCAATCTTACCGTTCTTTTGCGGGAATCGCATACAGCCAAGCCCCAAAAGAGAGGTTTCAAAACCCAGTTTATTGAATAAACGCTTTTCCATATTGCCTCGCCTCCATCCCTTGATTATTACGGTGAAATTATAGCACAAGAAAGAACGTTTGCATAGGCTTGCGTGGGGAAGGCACAGGAAATATGGAAATCCCCCATCAATAAAACCGACCGGGTGCTTCTCATAAGCACCGGTCGGTTACACCTGGATCATTTCCGCCTGAGAGAGGAGCCGTTAGGCTGGCATCCCGTCCTTTAAATCACATTCCACAGCCGCGCCCTGCGCCTGGGAGCGCTTTACGTCAATGGTGCGCTGATTGCGCGAGCCGCGGAAGAGAATTGCAAGAGATTTTTCTTCCAGCAAAAAGCGCCCGTCCACAAGCACGTCCGTCTCCGCGAGAAGATCCCGCCATCCGGCATGGGAATCAAGGCCATCCATAATCTGCTCATACGTCCAGCCCGTGTAGGTGATCACATTTAGGCCAAGCTTATGCACCTCAGCGGCGAGCACCGCGAAGGGCTCTGCCTGTGCAAACGGGTCGCCACCGCTCAGAGTCACGCCGGAGAGCAGCGGATTCTTCCGCAACTCAGCGATCAGATTGCCAACCTTGCTGTCATATCCTCCGGCAAAATCATGCGTTTGTGGGTTTTGGCAGCCAGGGCAATGATGCGGGCAGCCTTGCGCAAAGACGACGAATCGCCAGCCGGGGCCATCCACAATTGACTCGCGGATAACGCCTGCAAGCCGTAAAGCGGTTTCCATTGTATCCATCAGATCTGCTCAAACTCCCCTGCGCCAGTGCCGATGGAGTGCTTGACGCGATCCATCACTTCGGCATACTTGGCGTCGTTAAAGTGATCGAGCGTGCCGACCAGATAGCCGGTGATGCGGCGGATACGCTCAAAATCGGGATTGCCATCACCTTCGTGGCGGCCGCATTTCGGGCACTCGTCATTGATGATGCCGGTATAACCGCAAACCGGGTCATGATCGACCGGGTGGTTGACGGAGCCGTAGCCAATATTATTTTCCTTCATGCAGCGGATAACGGCCTCAAACGCGTCGAGATTTTCCGTTGGATCGCCGTCCATCTCAATATAGGAGATATGGCCTGCATTGGTCATCTCATGATAGGGAGCCTCAATTTTGATCTTATCAAAAGCGGAGATTGGGTAATAAACCGGCACATGGAAGGAGTTTGTATAATAGGCGCGGTCAGTCACGCCTTCAATCACACCGTAACGCTCCTTATCCATGCGGACAAAACGGCCGGAGAGCCCCTCCGCAGGCGTTGCAAGCAGGGAGAAATTGAGGCCGGTTTCCGCAGCCGCCTGATCCATGCGGTTGCGCATATGGCAACGATTTCTAGGCCGAGGTTGCGCGCTTCAACGCTCTCGCCATGGTGCGCGCCCACCAGGGATTTTAATGTTTCCGCAAGACCGATAAAGCCGACGGAAAGCGTGCCGTGCTTGAGCACCTCGCGCACCTCGTCATCCGGCCAAGCTCGCCGGAATCAATCCAAATGCCCTGCCCCATCAGGAAGGGATAGTTGCGCACCTTCTTTTTAGACTGGATCTCCAGCCGCTCAAGCAGCTGATTGATGACAAGATCGATTTTGCGGTCAAGATCCTCAAAGAAGAGATCAATGTTGCCGTGCGCCTTGATAGCAAGACGGGGCAGGTTGATCGAAGTAAAGCTCAGGTTCCCTCGGCCACCCGTGGTTTGGCGCGAAGGATCATATACGTTCCCCATCACGCGGGTACGGCAGCCCATATAGGCAATTTCCGTATCATAATCGCCTTCCACATAATATTGTGCGTTAAACGGCGCATCCATAAAGGAGAAGTTCGGGAATAGCCGCTTTGCTGATACGCGGCAGGCGAGCTTGAAAAGATCATAGTTCGGATCGCCAGGATTATAGCTGACGCCTTCCTTCACACGGAAAATGTGGATCGGGAAAACCGGCGTTTCGCCGTTGCCGAGGCCTGCTTCTGTGGCGAGCAGGACGTTTTTTACAGCCATACGGCCTCCGGGGAGGTATCCATCCCATAGTTAATGGAGCTGAAGGGGATTTGCGCGCCAGCGCGGGAGTGCATCGTGTTGAGATTATGAACGAGCGCTTCCATCGCCTGATAGGTGGCGCGGTCCGTCTCTTTCACAGTGCGGCGCAGCGTGAATTCCTGCGCACGCTTTATGATGCGTCGTCGAGCTGATAGCCTTCTTTCAGCAGCTTTGCTTCAGCTCCTGATAGCCGTTATCATTTGCAAGCTTGGGTACTAGACCGCTCTCCTCTTTGACACGCTTGCAGACATCGTCCGCAAGGTCACAGGAGTTCTCCAAATCCGCCAGCAATTCAAGCGCCTTGCTCAGATTACGGCGGTAGAGCTTTGCGTAGGTTTTGGCCACGCCGAGCGCCATGCCGTAATCAAAATTTGGGATACTCTGGCCGCCGTGCTGATCGTTTTGGTTGGACTGAATTGCAATGCAGGCAAGCGCAGAGTAGCTCGCAATATCGTTGGGCTCGCGCAGGTAGCCATGACCAGTAGAGAAGCCGCCTTTAAACAGCTTGATGATATCGATCTGGCAGCAGGTGGTGGTCAGCGTTAAAAAATCGAGATCGTGGATGTGAATATCACCCTCATGGTGCGCCTTGGAGTGCTCCGGATTGAGCACAAACAGCTCGTTGAATTGCTTTGCGCCCTCAGAGCCGTATTTGAGCATAGTGCCCATGGCGGTATCGCCATCAATATTGGCGTTTTCTCGCTTGATATCGTTATCCTTTGCGTCCTTAAAGGTGAGGCCTTCGTAGATTTTCATCAGCCGGGTGTTCATTTCACGCACACGGGAACGTTCTGCGCGATATAAAATATAAACTTTCGCGGTGCGGGCGTGTCCGTTTTCAATCAAGACCTTTTCCACGGCGTCCTGCACCTGCTCTACAGTCGGCTTCTGAATGCCCGATTCTCCAGGTAAACGACCACCTGGTTTGCCAGCGCAAGCGATTCCTCATAGTCCTTGCCGCCCATAGACTGCGCAGCCTTAAAAATTGCATTTGCAATTTTTCAATGGAGAAGTTTACTTCCCGCCCGTCGCGTTTGATGATTTTTGTTAACATGCGCCCAGCTCCTCTTGTGTGAAAGTGATAAATAGATATAGTTAAAATATATTGATTGATACACTAGATATAGTGTATTCCCTCTATAGCGATTGCTATTATATAGCACATCTTGATGCCTGTCAAGGGCATGCGTATGGAAAAACAAAAGAAAAACGCACAATCTTTTTCAAGATCGTGCGTGTGAACAGCTTCATTGTTTAGGAGAATCAATCCTCTGGCTTTTTTCGCAACCGTTCCCCAAGGGCGGCCAAAAAATCCTCTTCCTCCTGCTTGTGCAACGCCTGTTCTTTCTCATAAAGAGCTTGCAGATGCTGGAAGGCGCTTTTTTTATCTTTCAGCTGCCGATAGAAGAGGATCAAATCTTGCTCCTCTTTGGAAAGGTCGGAAAGATATTTACGCGGGGGTGGCAGCGCTTTGATACTCCATGCGTTCATCGCGCAGCTCCATCTGGAGGGTGGGCGGCTTCACGTCCAGCAAAAAATCCGTGCTGATGCGGTAGAGGCGTGCAAGCTTCGCAATGGTGAGGATATCAGGCCTCGTTTTGCCGGATTCATAATAGGCGTAGGTGGAACGGTCGATATTCAGCATATCCGCAACCTGCTTTTGTGTCAGGCCATTTTTTCCCTGAGCAGACGCAGATGTGTAGCCAGCATTCCCCACCGCCTTTCTCTTGCTAGTATCTGTTATTTTTGCATAATTATACTATTAGAATGAAAAAAAAGAGCATATTGTGAATAACGTTCACATTTTTTTCTTTCTCAATCAAGGCGTGCCCTTGTATCTATTTGATGGAATGTGATACTATTTCTTTATAAAAGCATCTGCTGAGCTGCAAGAATGCAGCTAGACAGGGAAAGAGAGGGAACAGAATGGAACAGAAATGGGTGCAGGCCTGGGGAATGTCGCATGCGGGAATGTCCCTTTTGGGCTACCGGGGGAACGACCGGACCTTCCGACTGACTGTCCACAGTGCAGTCTCCGGGGGTCAAATCCGCCTGTCGCTCTCCAACCGTTTTTCCAAAGAGCGTGTGAGGGTCGGTTCCGCGTATGCCGCCGTTTGTGATGAAACAGGGAGGCGGATAGGAGAAAGCACGCCTCTTTTTTTCGCTGGCAAGGCGGGGGTGGAGCTGACCGCTGGCCAAAGCGTCCGGTCAGACGCCGCTGCCCTGCCGGTTGCTGCGGGCGAATATCTCTCAGTTAGTATCTATGTGGAGAAGGGAAAGCTTCTGTCCGGCAATGCGCTGGATGATGTGCGGCTCTCTGTCTGCCGCGGAGATCACACGAGCGATATGGCGATTCTACATCAGAGCAGGCGCAAGGATAGCATTTTACATTTAGCGGAGAAGGTGTTGGGGATGTATCTCTCCCAGCCGGTGCCCCTATTTGAGGCAGTCGAACTGCTCAATGGGGAGGGCGCTTCTAACATCGTGTGCTTTGGGGATTCGATCACACAGCAGGGGCGTTGGTTTAATCCGTTTGCCCAGCGGGTGCGTGAGCAGTTTCCCGGCCGCTATGCTGTCGTCAACCGATCGATCACGGGAAACCGGCTGTTGCGGGATTGCTGGAGTCGCTTCCCATTAAAAAATTTTTTTGGCCCGAGGGCGTTGGAGCGTTTTCAATGGGATGTAGGCGCCTTTGACGGCATAAAATACATGGTGGTATGCCTGGGCACAAACGACTATGCCCAGCCGGGCACATTAGGCGCCCCAAAATCGGATCGCATTACGGCGCAGGAGGCGCTCGATGGCCTGCGAGAGCTGGTGCAGATGGCACACGCGCACGGCATCACGGTCTACGGAGCCACATTGATCCCCTTCGGCGGCTCGGCGGACTGCACACCGGAAAAGGATCAAATCCGTGTGGAAATCAACCGGCGGCTGATGCAGGAGAAACTGTTTGACAAAATTGTTGATTTTGACGCCGCTTTTGCACGGGAAGAGAATCCCTATCTTGCAAAAGAGGGCTATACGAGCAAGGACGGCGGCCACCCCAGTCCACTTGGCGGTTTAGCGCTTGCGCAGTGCATTCCGCTGGAATGGTTCATAGAACAGGAAGCATCTGTGATAAAGTAAAGGGAGGCAGGCATTGTGATAGAAAGGGAAAGCGTGAAAAGCGTCGGCGCTTATCTGGAAAGCCAGGCGGAAGCGATGCGGCAGGCGCTTGCCGCTCTGATAGAAATTCCAAGCTACCGCACGCAGGCGGAGGAGGGCGCGCCTTATGGAAAAGGGCCGGCAGCCGCTCTGCAGGAAGGCATGCGGCTGGCACAGGAGCAGGGGCTTCGCACGCGCCTAGTGGAAAACGTTATGCTGGAGGCCGACTTGGGG
>ENA-OUNI01000878-OUNI01000878.1-human-gut-metagenome-genome-assembly--contig:-NODE-878-length-13116-cov-5.634845_pt1 | contig 13116 bp, 19 predicted proteins | sample MGYA00242499_ERZ504580 | MGnify/ENA primary metagenome ERZ504580 (study PRJEB26092, sample SAMD00036315) | human gut metagenome | host: Homo sapiens | study: EMG produced TPA metagenomics assembly of... | reverse complement strand
CAAAAAATGCCGGAATACTGCATCGGTACCCCTCTCTTTTCAAACTATTTGTTCTTCCGGATAGTTCACCAAGTAGAGCGTTCCCGTGGCACGGGTAAAGGCGGTGTAGAGCCAACGGAAATAATCGGGTGTCAGGTATTCATCCGTCATATACCCTGGTCCAGAAAGACATTCTTCCATTGCCCGCCCTGCGCCTTGTGGCAAGTCACGGCATAGGCATACTTCACTTGCAAGGCGTTGTAGTACGGGTCTGCCTTCATCTTCTTCATCCGCTCGCGCTTCACGGTGATGTCGGCATAATCTTCGAGGACGGAGTAGAAAAGCCGGTCGTTTTCTGCCTTGGGCAGCGCAGGCGAGTCGGTATGCAGCGTATCGAGCAGCATGTTCACTTCCAGTTCAAAGTCGTTATAGTCAGGAAAGACCAGCGTCACGTCCGCAAAGCGGAAACCATACAGCTCTCGCGTACGGCGCACGCGGCGCACCACGGCAATCTCACCGTTGGCAATGAAATCCATCTCCTTCTCCTTTTCCGTCCAGAAGTAGTTATTTTTCGCCACCATCAACAAATCACCGGTGTTTAATTCATCCTCACGCCAGAGAATCTGCGCACGGATGCCTTTGTTGTAGATGTTCGCCCTCTTGTTGGAGCGGCACACCACGATAGTTTCATCCAGCCCGTCATGGTCGTAGCAAGAGCTCAGCGTTTCTATCAGCTCATTTCCGGGCAGAACTTTAATGTCGGCAAACCCCGAAACCTTTATCTTCGGCAGGCTGTAGCAATCGTCTTCCGCTATCAACTGCCTCAGGCGGGTGGCATTCCACAAAATGCCCGACTGTTGCTCCTGACGCACCACCTGCGTCAAGTCCACCTCCACCACTTCCAGCCCGTAGCCTTTCAAGGCATCGGCAAAGAGGGCAGGCTCTGCTCCTCCCCCACCGGCGGCAGCTGTGCCGTATCGCCCATCAGCAGCAGGCGGCATCCCTGGCCGGAATAGACAAACTGCACCAGGTCGTCCAGCAATCTGCCCGTGCCGAACATGGAACCGGACAGTCCCTCATTGGAAATCATCGAGGCCTCATCCACTATATATAAAGTGTGAGTTGTCAAATTATCGTTCACAGAAAAATTGCTCAGCTCATTGGAGAAAGATTGCTGTCTATAAATTTTTTTATGAATTGTAAACGCCGGATGCCCCGCATACGCCGAGAAAACTTTTGCCGCCCGTCCGGTCGTGCCAGCAATACCGACTTTTGTTGCAACTTATCCAACGTCCGCACCAAGCACCGACCAACGATGTTTTACCCGTCCCCGCATAACCACGAAGCATAAAACCACCTCGCTACGGGGTGACAGAAGGAACTCCGATAAAGATTTTACAGCAATTTCTTGCTCAGGAGTTGGTTGGTAAGGAAAATTTTCCTTAATTTGCCTTTCTAAATAGTTATTTATCATTTTTGTAACAGAAAAAAGTAAAGGGAACTATCGTTTTTAAATTAATTTCTTTTATTTTTGCGGTGCGAATATAACAACTAAAAAACATATTTATCATGAAAACAGTATTTAATGTCATTTTAGGCTTATGTGCTTTGGTGCTAATTTATATTTGTTACACCAGCATTATGGGTCCTATCAACTTTGAAAAAGCAAAGAAGCACAGAGACGCAGCCGTCATTGCACGTCTGATTGACATCCGTAAAGCACAATTGGAATATCGTACTTTACATGACCAGCAATATACTGCAAGCTTCGACTCTCTGATTGACTTTGTTAAAAACCAGAAACTTCCGTTCATCTTCAAGCAAGGAGAACTGAACGATAAGCAGCTGGAAGACGGTCTGACTGAAAAGAAAGCCATCAACATCATCAATAAGGCAAAGAAGACAGGTAACTATGCTGACGTCAAGAAATGGGGATTGGAAAACTTCAAGCGTGACACTCTGTGGGTAGCCGTATTGGATACTATCTTCCCGAAAGGTTTCAACCCCGATTCAATGAGATATGTTCCCTTCGGAAACGGTGCACAGTTCGAAATGGCCATCAAGAACGATACAGCCAAATCCGGCGCTCCTTTCTGTCTGCTCGAAGTGAAGATCCGTACGAAGTTTATTTGAACGGTCTGGATGCACAAGAAATTGCCAACATCAAGGACGTACAAACCAAACTTGGCAAGTACTGCGGTCTGATGATTGGTAGCTTGGAAACAGCTAACAACAACGCCGGTAACTGGGAATAATCTCACCCCGACAAACGTATGATAGAAACGACTGATTTTAATAAATCGGAACAGTATACATTATCCATCCGTCTCAGTACGGATGGATTTTCTTTTTCCGTGTTCAACCTCTGGGCGACGGCGAGTTCTCTTACTACGACCGTGCAGTGGACGAGTCCTTCTCCCTCACTGCCAATCTGAAACAGACCTTCCGCGAACTGGCATGCTGGAACGTCCCTTCCGCCGTGTCAATGTGCTCATGGCAGACAAACGCTTCACGTTCATTCCCCTGGAGTTCTTCGAGGACGAACAAACGGAAATCATTTTCTATCACAACCATCCTAAACGGGAAAACGAAACCGTACAATACAACATACTGCATAAGAACAGCACTGTCGTACTGTTCGGCATGGATAAGAGTGCCTGCTCCTTCCTTCGCGAACAGTATCCCGATGTCAAGTTCTATTCCCAAGCCAGCCCCTTCATTGAGTTCTTCTCCTCAAAGAGCCGCTTGGGCAACAACCGGAAGATGTATGCACACTTGCGAAAAGATGCCGTAGACGTATACGGCTACGAGCGCGGACGCCTCCTTCTTGCCAATTCCTTTGAATGCAGAAGCACACCCGACCGTGTCTACTACCTATTATATATATGGAAACAACTCGGCTTCGAGCAGGAGCGTGATGAGCTGCACCTAACCGGTGACCTGAACGACAAAGAACTGCTACTGCCCGAACTGCGAAAATTCATCCGGCAGGTATTCATCATGAATCCCGCCACTAATCTTGACCTGCAAGCCATAACCCTATGCGAGTAATCAGCGGAATATACAAAAGAAGACGTTTCGACGTGCCCCACTCCTTCAAGGCACGCCCCACCACAGACTTTGCCAAAGAGAATCTGTTCAATGTGCTCTCCAACTACATGGACTTTGAGGACGGCATCCGTGCCCTCGACCTATTTGCCGGTACGGGCAGCATCAGCATCGAGCTTGTGTCCAGAGGCTGCGACCAAGTAATCAGCGTGGAAAAAGACCGCGACCACTATGCCTTCATCTGCAAAATTATGCAGGAATTAAAGACGGACAAGTGCCTACCCATACGCGGTGACGTATTCAAATACCTCAAAAGCGGACGCGAGCAGTTCGACTTTATCTTTGCCGACCCTCCCTACGAGCTTGCCGGGCTGGAAACCTTGCCCGATCTCATCTTCGAGAACAACTTGCTGAAAGAAGACGGACTCTTCGTCTTGGAACACGGGAAGAAAAACAGTTTCGAGGAACATCCGCACTTTGTGGAGAGAAGGGTATACGGGAGCGTGAACTTCACGATATTTAAATGATGAATGAAGAATGGTACGATATGAATACACTTCAAGAAATTCTTCATTCATCATTCTTCATTATAACAGCGGCGCCATCAGCCGCACCACACTCTCTGCAGCCTTACGATACCAGGGGCGCTTCACCCAGTTCTTCAGGAATACTTGTACGCAGTCGCGCTGGTCTTGAAGGAAGATTTCGCGCATCTGAAGCGCTGTTTCTGTGTCATAGATGAAGGCATTCACCTCAAAGTTATGTTCAAAACTGCGGAAATCCACATTCGTAGAGCCTACCGTGGACAACTCATCATCCGAAACCATCAGTTTGGAGTGCAAGAAGCCTTTCTTATAGAAATAGACCTTGACTCCCGAATAGAGCACATCTGCCAGATAAGAGCAGGAACAGATGCGTCAAGCGGTTATCAGCACGCATGGGCAACATCAGACGCACATCGACACCTGACAAGGCGGCTGTCTGCATAGCAACAAGTACGGCTTCGGTGGGCAGGAAGTAGGGAGTCTGGATATAGAAATATTTCTTTGCGCTGGAAATGGATATGACAAGTCCCTGCATAATGTCTTTCCATGGGCCTACGGGCTCACTCGTTACAATCTGCGCCAAGGAAGTACCGCAGTTTTCTATTTTCGGGAAATAGCGGGTAGACGTAATCAGTGTACGGTCCACAAAGTACCAATCGAGTAGGAAGGCGGTCTGCAATCCGTGAACAGCCTTGCCCTCCAGCAGCAGATGTGTGTCCCGCCAGATGCCCCATGAGAATCCGCGCATATAGCGTTCGGCAAGATTCATCCCCCCCACAAAACCGATGCGCCCGTCAATGACAACTATTTTCCGATGATTACGATAGTTCACCTTACTGGTGAAAAGCGGAAAACGTACCTTCAGAAAGCTGCGTACCTCGATACCGGCCTCGCGCATCTCTTCAAAAAAACGGTTGGGAACATGCCAGCAACCCACATCATCATAAATCACACGTACCTCTACCCCGCACGCGCCTTTTCCATCAGGACATCACGCACCAAGCGCCCAATGGCATCGTCCTCAAAGATATAGAATTCCATGTGGATATGCTTCGTTGCTTTCCCCAGTTCGCGCAGCAGGGATTGCAGCATGGAGAGCCCCAGGGTATAGGCTTCCACCCGGTTTCCATCGAAGGGGAAAGCCTGGTTGGTATTACGGAACAAGGATATGAGACGACTGTAATTGATGGGAAGCGCACATGAGTCCTGCGCCAGATATTCCGCCATAGGTTTCTTCAACAAGCGGCTGTAACTCTTCTTCCCTATCATGCGCACACGGCGCTGACTACGCCCGAAGAAGAAGTAAAACACCAGCCCCACGATGGGAAGGAACATCAGTATCAGTATCCATGCCATGGTTTTCACCGGATTGCGGTTGTCGAGGATAATGACGACAATCGTTCCATGATGGCACCGAAATAAACAATGTCGAAGGCTATCGTAGCAATCTGGCTGGCAATGAAGTTCCAATCAAGCATGTTCACAGACAATTAAGTGTGAAACAAATGTAGGAAAAACACAGAAACTTTCACCGAAGATTACAGAGATTAACATAAAAGTCCCTCTTCCCCCAACTTGTCTGAAAACTTATACTTGCTATCGCTTTGACGCGGATGACGCAGATTTTTAATATTCTTATCTGCGTCATCCGCGTCTGAAAATAATCAAAAAGAAACCTGCCACAGAATTGAGAGTGTATCAGAATGACAAGCTGATTATGGGGGTGATCCCCTCCGCTTTAGAACGGCCTGCGTCCTCCGAAACCGCCAGGACCATGACCCGGACCGAAGCCCGGACCGCCGAAGCCGCGTCTGCCCTGCATCTTATCGCGGGCGGCCTTGCTGCCGAAAATATTCAGACGATAGATGAAGTGAAGCATGCAATAGCTGTTCACGCCGTTATATTCGTACACCGAGCGGCCGCTTGCAGTCAGCGAACGGCTGATGTTACTCTGCTTCTTCAGAATGTCGTACATCTCGAAGCTGACGGTGGCATTCCCTTTCAGGAAAGTCTGCGACAACTGTGCATTCCAGATAAGCTCGTTACGGTTCATACTGCTGTCCGTATATCCTCGACGGCTCTGGTTGGCAATATTGGTAGAGAGCGTCATGTTCCACGGCATGGAAATCTGCGTATTGGCACCGTAGGAGAAGGTATAGGGCTCCTGATTATTGTCAGGCGTCAGTTTATCCTTCTCTATTGAATAGGAGATGCTTCCGTTCAAGCCGAATTCAAACCAGTCGTTACGATAGGCAGCATTCAGACGTTCGCCCAGCGTCAGGTTGGTGGTCGTATTCTTCCGTTCCACGGCATCCGCTCCCTTACCGGACGTCAGATAAGCCACATTGTTCTGATAGTTGGCATTGGAGAAGGAGTTGATGGTGTACTTCTTATTGGGCAGTGCCGTATTGAAGCCAAACATGCCGAACGCATTCCAATTACCGTTGATATTCTTCGGAGTTGTAGTCCATCCACCAGTCTCCGAATTGTACACACGGCTATTGCTGATGCTATTCTGCGTTGCCGAGAAGTTGACGTGCGACATAATACCGCGCTGCTTTTCGGCATTATACGTATTATAGAAGAATCGCATGTTGTGCGTGAAGGAAGCTTCAAGCCCGGATTACCGATACGTACATTCTGCGGATTGGAGTTGTCCACAATCGGCAACAGATTCTCCATACTCGGTTGGCTGCTACGCCCGCGGTATGTCATACGCAGCTGGCTCACCTTGGAGAAACGGATGCGCAAGTCCAGGTTCGGAGCGAAGTTGAACACATTGCGGGTGGTATCAATCATATAGTCGCCGCGTTTATAGGACAACACAGAATGCTGCGGCTGGAACGACATACCTGCGCTCAACTGGTACTTCTCGCGGATAAAGCGCAAGGACACGGATGCATCGTGGTTGTAGTAACGGTATTCCGCATACTTGCCCAGACTGTCCACTGCATGCTCTTCATATCCCGTAGGAAGCTGGGTTGACAATTCCCAATCCGGAAAGCCCTGCAAATCATACGTCGTCTTGTCGCTCTCGCTATACTTGTACTGGAACTGATAGCTGAATTGCAAGAAAGTGGCGCGGGCTATCGGTTCGCTGTAAGTCAGCTGTGCACTGTAATTGTAGTTCTTGGTAGGAGTAGTGATGTACTGGTTACGAACCAAGATGGAGTCTCCTCCCAAAGCATTCAACAACTGGAAGTAATGTGTTTCCGACTCCGTATACTGGTTGTTGTCATTATTGGTATAACCGAATCTTCCACGGAACGTGACATTGCGTCCTTTGTCATTCAGCTTTCTGTTCAACTGCAAGGTTGCATCCGTAGACACACTCTTGTTGTCGCTCAGCGAACCGCTGTTGATGGCATTTATACGGATACTTCTCAACGGGTCATCGTCCGGATTGAGAATCTTCTCCAGATTCAGCCAGTTATTGGGGTCGCTCACCAGACTGTAAGGGTCGGAATTGAACGTACCGCTCTCAGAATTGGAGAGATTGTCCGTTTTGCCGTACGAGAAGTTGGGACGGAAAATGATATTCGTCATCGAGTCCGGCTTCCACTCCATACGGAAATCGGCATTGAAATTCTTGGCTTTGTTACGTTGCCTGCTGTTCGAGTTGGAGTAAGAGTTGCCGTCCGGCAGAAAGTCCTCGGTAGAACCGATACTTGCAATATCCCCATCCTGATAGTTGTAGCGTGCACTACCGCCCAGTTCCAGTTTATCGGTTTGGGTAGCGAAGTTCACACCCAGCATTTTCGTTGCAGTAAGTCCGTTGTTCCTGCGCCAGCGCGGAGGACCGCCACCGCCCGAAAAGCCCTGGTCGTTCACGTTATTGGCAGAACCCACTACCGACACCTGGGTTTTGTCCACGAAGCGGTTCAGCATGAAGCGGCCCATATAGCGGTCTTCCGTCCCTCCGGCCACGTCGGCATTACCGAACCAACCCTGATTCATACCTTTCTTTACGGTCAAGTCGAGCACCGTCTCCTCCTCACCGTCGTCAATACCGGTGATACGTGCCAAATCGGACTTTTTGTCGTAGGTCTTCAGTTTCTCTACCATATCTACCGGCAGGTTCTTCAAACCGGTCTTTACGTCTCCGCCGAAGAACTCCTTTCCGTCGACCATAATCTTCGACAAGTCCTTACCGTTGATTTTCACATTACCCTCGTCGTCAATCTCCGCACCGGGCAACTTCTTCACCAGTTCTTCGAGCATGGCTCCCTCGGGAGTACGATAAGCTGAGGAATTATAGACCAGTGTATCTTCCACCACCTGCACTTGCGGCGCTTCTGCCGTAACCACAGCCTCGGCCAGTAGCACCGCATCCGTTTCCAGTGTCAGCGTACCCACGTTCTTGGCGGTTGTCGTGGCATAAAGGTGCAAAGGGATGTACTGGCTCTTGAATCCGATGTAGGAAACCTTCAGTACGTATTTACCCGCACTGACTTTGGGAAGAGTGAAATAACCTTGTGCCGTAGTGGCCGTACCCGATGCCTGGACACTGTCTGGCAACAAAAGCAACTGCACGGTAGCTTGTATCGCAGGCTCCTTGGTGTCCTCCACGACACGGCCCGATACCGTAATGTTTTTGGTCTGTGAGAATGCAGACAGCGTTGTTACCAACAGTAACGCCATCCCCGTGATAATTTTCTTCATGTGTCTATTCTTTGTCTATTCTTAAATGAACAATGCCTTTTATTCACTGTTTCATTTGACAGACTTCCGGGCAAAAGGTTTAATGCCCCACATGACGATTTGCTTTATTTATCGACTATTCCGCTTAAATAATCTATCAACTGTCGCTTTCTTTATACCAAATTCCAAGCAAAGCACATTCAATATAAGAAATATGAGAAAAGAAGAAGAATCGACCGAAAGGAGGTCACCCTGCGCCACCCGGTAGAGCATACTGCCGAAGATAAAAAGAACAGTCAGAAAGATGGCGTTGCGCGTGGCCTTGTTGCGCACCTGCTCTATCTCCTTGTTTTCGTTCTTCGTCAAGGCAAAGATTATCATCAGTGCCCCCATCATCATCAGGAGTTTGGAGCATTCCTTATAGAACAGCAAGTTGGCATCTGTCACTTTTCCCCACAATAGGAATATGAAAGGAGGAACAACGCCAGAGCTATGATGAAATAACCCAGCGGACGGCAATAAACGGGAAGTAATGCTCTCATTTCTATCAATCAATTACAAATTACTAATTACAAATAGCGGGAGGCAGATGACGGAAACACCTTGCCACCCATAGAATTTCACGGGACAAAGATAACGTTTTATTGCCAAAAGAGCTATCTTTGTGCCACAATATAATGAAGAAGGCTCCCTTTCCTTCATAATCCGTAACATCAGTAATTGGTAATTCGTAATTTGTAATTAACAAGATGAGTAAACAAGAAGTAATCCTTTGCGAAGGACTGGCAAACAGCCTGACGCATGCCATAGCGAAGTGTCCCCATGACAAGCTTTTCATCCTTACCGACGAGCATACCCACCGCCTCTGCCGCCCGCATCTGGACGGTATCCCCGCCCTGGAAGAAGCGGAAGAGATTATTATCGGTGCAGAAGACGTGCACAAGAATCTGGAAACGCTGGCTGCCGTATGGCAAGCCTGAGTGATAAAGGGGGCAGCCGCCACTCCCTGCTCATCAACCTGGGCGGTGGCATGGTAACCGACCTTGGCGGTTTTGCCGCTTCCACCTTCAAGCGGGGCATCGCCTACATCAACGTTCCCACTACGCTGCTCGCCATGGTCGACGCTTCCGTGGGAGGCAAGACGGGCATCAACTTCAACGGTCTGAAGAATGAAATCGGCGTCTTTGCTCCTGCCGCCTGCGTGCTGCTGGAAACCGAATTCCTGCGCAGCCTCGATGCCCATAACTTCTTCTCCGGCTATGCGGAGATGCTGAAGCACGGCCTCATCAGTACCTCGGAACATCTGGCGGAACTGCTGGCCTTCGATACGGAAAAGATAGATTATGCCTTGCTGAAGTCCATGGTAGGACGTTCCGTGCAGGTAAAGGAACACATCGTAGAAGAAGACCCGCTGGAACATGGCATCCGCAAGTCCTTGAACCTGGGGCACACCGTGGGACACGCCTTCGAAAGCCTTGCCCTTGCCGAAAGGCGTCCGGTGCTGCACGGCTATGCAGTGGCATGGGGGCTGGTCTGCGAACTCTACCTTTCTTATATAAAGACCGGATTCCCGAAGGACAAGATGCGCCAGACCATCCAGTTCGTCAAAGAGAATTATGGCAGCTTCGCTTCAACTGCAAACAGTACGACCAGCTGTACGAACTGATGAAGCATGACAAGAAGAATACCGCCGGAGTCATCAACTTCACCCTATTGAAAGAAGTGGGTGACATCCGTCTCAACCAGACGGCAGACAAGGATACTATCTTCGAAATGTTCGACTTTTATAGGGAGTGCATGGGGGTATAACGCTCCCGCTCCCTCTTCGGCAGGCTCTCCACAACCAGCCGATAGGAGCGTGCCACCAGTTCTCGGATAATGCTGTCCGGTACATCTTGATTAAAATACACACTGTTCCAATACTTCTTGTTCATGTGCCACCCCGGCTTCACCCCCTCGTACCTTGCCCGCAGCTCCGTTGATTCCTCCGGGCGGCACTTGATGCAGCAGAAGTCGAACACTTCGATATTGACAAAGCAGAACCACTTGTCGCCCACATAAAAGCAGAGCACATCGCGGCTGTATCTGTCGGCCACATTAGGAAAAGGCATCTTCTCGCTCACTCCCGGCAAGGAGAGACAGTATTCTCTGAATTCTTCCACATTCATCGCTCACTCCTCCCCCACAAAGTCCTCCGTATCATTTTCCATCCCAACCGGGTCCTCATCCGGAATTCCCGTCTTTCCCTCGGCCCGCTCCTTTCGCAGCGTTTCCGGCCGCAACATATCGTGAGGGAAATATCGGCTAAGCGGATAACGGTAGAAATCCATCCCGCTGTTCAGCCTCGCCACCAGCGACTTATCCGGACGAAAATAGACACGGGATAAGCGTACCTTGCCCGGCATCACATCGTCGGGATGCTCAAACCCGTCACTCGTCACCGCCACATGGAAGGAACCCAGCCCCTTAATGGTCACCGACTCTCCCTCCATCAGCGCTTCCTCTATAAACTTCGGCAAATCTATCAATACACTCTGCACGTCTCCCGAACTCATCCCTTTTCTGGATGCCATACGCTGCGCCAGCAGCTCTGCCGTCACACCTCCACGCCGCTGTAACACACGCTGCACAGCATAATAGAGTTGCTTCACCCCTTCCGCCGTGCGGAAAACCTTCTTTCGAACCAAATAGACTATACTCATACTCTTTTCACAATGAACATAATGTTTCTTACTGCAACCAGACCGCTGACACCCCACCCGAAGGTTACTTCCCCTAAACAGAAAGCCAGTTTCCATACGGCCGGACAGCTATTCCCCAACATGCACGAGATGCACATCTCATGCAGTTCGAGACATACATCTCAACACACGCGAGATGTGCATCTCATACAGCAAAGGTAATCATATTCCACCTGATATACAAATATCTTTCATGTATCGGGGAATAATATTCCGCACCAGCTTACTCCGGCTCTTATCATTAATTAACAATGCTGCATGCAGGGTTTTCGCAAATATGCTATTTCTATAAAAGCAAGACCTATTCCAAATGTTTAATTTAAAAGAGTACACTATGAAAATGAAGTCAATCTTTAACAAGAAAATTTTAATCGCTATTGCAACCATCAGCTCCTTAAGCCTCCAATCGTGCCTGGACGACGATGATAATTATGCCATGAGATTCCCCAATGCCCTGGTAACGGTAAAGACCGATGCAGACCAGACAGTCTTTCTGCAATTGGATGACAAGACCACTCTGCTGCCTACCAACATGACGAAATCTCCCTACGGCGAGAAGGAAGTCCGCGCTTTGGTAAACTACAAGGAAGTGGACGAGCCCAGCGATATCTACACCCAAGCTGTACATATAAACTGGATAGACAGTATCCTTACCAAACCCATCGCCCCGGATTTGGGTGAAGAGAACGATACCGTATACGGCACCGACCCGGTGGAAATAGTGAACGATTGGGTAACCATCGCAGAAGACGGTTATCTGACCCTTCGCTTTAGAACTCAGCAAGGAGACTATCAAACAAAGCACTTTGTCAATCTGCTGCTGAGCGAGAATCCGGAAAACCCGTATGAAGTAGAATTCCGCCACAATGCCAAGGGCGACATTTACGGCAGGTATGCGGACGGACTGGTTGCTTTCAAGTTGGATGCCCTGCCTGATACAGAAGGCAAGACCGTTAAATTGAAACTGAAGTGGAAATCATTTAGCGGCGAAAAATCTGCGGAATTCGATTATTGTACCCGGAAATCCGTAACGCCCGAAAGTCCGGCTATCACTTCCGTAAGAAACAGCCTAAACCTGCAATAACTTCATTCAAAGTATGCCTGCCCGCTCAAAGCCATTGCCTTGCGAAGCAGGCATACAAGTAAAAAGAGAGCAGGACACGTTGACCGAAAGCCTTGAAACTGCAAAATATAGGTTCATTCAATAAAAAAAGCACTATAAATATTTGCTATTTTAAAATAAAGCCGTACATTTGCACCCGCAATTCGGGATGTAGCTCAGCCCGGTAGAGTACGCGTCTGGGGGAAACAAAGAGCTAATTTTCAAGAACTTAATATTACTTTCAGATATAGAAGGAGTTAGAACAATCTGTTCATCTCCTTTTTCTTTTTTATATACAACTTTTCTAAAACAATCATTACAAATCAATGAAAATCGATACAAATCAACTCCGAAACAAACCATAATATCATTTATTTTAGTACACTATAAGTTCGGACATTCTTTAACCGCGGACAACAAAGCAGACCATTATTTACAACGCGGTTCTTCAATGTAAATCCCCATATATCCAGAACACACAATATTATCTTCCTTATAGTGGCAAGCCATATATAAAAAGAATGCCATTCAACAAAATAGTCAAACGGCATTCAACCTTTTATAATTAAATTATTTATCGAGAGCTTATTTTCTGCTCCAATACAAACAGCTCCCTTTTAATTTCAATTAGAAATTTAATATCCTCAATATCATTAGAAATCATTTTTGTAATTTCTTCTAATATAGAATTTCTCACCTTTATATCTATCAAAGCTGGAAGAATTCTCTTTATATATTTAACTCTATCGGCTATCTCGTAATTTTCAAGCAGGTCAACCCTATAATCTCTAAACATATAGAACATATATTGTTCTACCATATCAAAATCACCCTCTTCTACATACTTATCCAAGATACTAATTATATATTGTTCTGCCAAAGACAACTCTATTTCATACCCAGTTTCTATATAATCTTTTGATATTTCTCTTTGTACTTCTTCACTCCAAGAGAAATTTTCCGTTGAAGCTTCTTTTCCTCCCTCAAAACATCTTTCAGACAATCTTTCAAGTCTTTTATATTTTGTTCGTTTTTATTAGAATAAAAATTCTTAACATTA
>ENA-OUNI01000877-OUNI01000877.1-human-gut-metagenome-genome-assembly--contig:-NODE-877-length-13117-cov-2.066898_pt1 | contig 13117 bp, 20 predicted proteins | sample MGYA00242499_ERZ504580 | MGnify/ENA primary metagenome ERZ504580 (study PRJEB26092, sample SAMD00036315) | human gut metagenome | host: Homo sapiens | study: EMG produced TPA metagenomics assembly of... | reverse complement strand
ATCAATAAACCTATTCAAATGTCTCAACCCATCCAATAAATCAGAAGTAGCAAATCTGCTAATCCCCTCTAATAAATTAGAAACAAAAGAAAAAATAGCATTAATAATGACAGCTATGGAGGGTATACGAAGATTCCGTAATTTTGCTGCTCATAATTTAAACTTTGTAAAATGCAGAACTCAATATAATATTCCTGGTGAATCTCTCTATAAATTACTTCCGAAAGGCGTTATCAGACGATATAATGGAAAAATAGCGCAAAAAGACAAATATGCGTTAAAAGGTATTTTCGGTATAATTTTATCCATATTTATTTTAGTGAATGACGTAATGATACAAAAATGCATGATATCAGAATTTTCCGCAATACTTGCTCCGAATTCAGATGAGCTCATATTTTTAAAAAGAATATGCCCATGCGATGGATATCCCTTGCGATATATCTGAAAGGCTACCAAAATTAGAAGTGTCTCCGAACTACAAACTATAAAGAGAAAGGGACATCGCACGAAGGCCTAGGCCTTCGTGCGATGTCCCTTTTTAGCTGCAAACTATCTTTTACTGTAAATTCTTGGTCAACAGCTGGTTGACGACGCCGGGGTTGGCCCGGCCTTTTGTTTCTTTCATGATCTGACCGACGAGGAAGCCGATGGCTTTCTTCTTGCCGGCTTTGTAGTCGGCGACGGACTGCGGGTTGGCAGCGATGACTTTTTTGACCATGTCTTCCAGGGCACCTGTATCGGTGATCTGGACCAGACCCTGTTCTTTGACGACGACGTCGGCTGCTTTGCCGGACTTCCACATTTCCGGCAGGACTTTCTTGGCGATTTTGCCGGAGATGGTCCCTTTAGCGATGAGCTCAAGAGGCCAGCCAGGTCAGCCGGTTTGACTGGCGAAGCGTGATGTCGACGTTTTCTTCGTTCAGTTTCTTGGCAAATTCGCCGAGCATCCAGTTGGCGGCTTCTTTGGCGTCGACGCTTCTTTGACGACAGCTTCGAAGTAATCAGCCGTCTGTTTTTCCAGGGTCAGCAAGTTGGCATCGTATTCGGACAAACCCAGTTCATCCTGGAAGCGCTGGCAGCGGGCATCGGGCATTTCCGGCAGTTCCTGACGGACCTGTTCGATGTATTCCGGCGAGACTTCGATAGGAATGAGGTCCGGTTCCGGGAAGTAACGGTAGTCGCTGTCCCCTTCCTTGACACGCTGGAGGATGGTAATGCCCTTGGCTTCATCCCAGCCGCGCGTAGCCTGCTGGATGGTGCCGCCTTCGTCGAGGATCTGTGCCTGGCGGACGGCTTCGTATTCAATGCCCTTCTGGACGGCACTGAAGGAGTTGATGTTCTTGATTTCCGTCTTAGTCCCCAATTTATCCGAACCGACGGGACGGACAGAAATGTTGGCGTCGCAGCGCATACTGCCTTCTTCCAGACGCAGTCGGAAACGCCGAGATACTGCATGATGGAGCGCAGTTTTTCCAGATAGGCTCTGGCTTCGGCACCGCTGCGCAGTTCCGGTTCGCCGACGATTTCCAGGAGCGGTACACCCGTCCGGTTATAGTCGACGCTGGTCGAGTCGGAGTTAGCGATGCTGCCGCCGCTGTGGACGAGCTTGCCTGCGTCTTCTTCCATGTGGATACGGGTCAAGTGGATGCGGCGCTGTTTGCCGTCGACGTCGATGTCGATGTAACCGCCTTTGCAGATCGGCAGGTCGAACTGGGACGTCTGGAAGTTCTTCGGCAAATCCGGATAGTAGTAGTTCTTGCGGTCGAATTTGCTGAACGGCAGGATGTCGCAATGCAGGGCCAGGCCAGCTTTGACGGCATAATGCAGAACTTCTTTATTGAGTACGGGCAGGACGCCGGGCAGGCCTAAGCAGACCGGGCAGACGTGGGTATTCGGTTCGGCACCAAATTCCGTGCTGCAGCCGCAGAAAATCTTCGTTTTCGTTTTTAATTCGACATGGACTTCCAAGCCGATAACGGATTCATATTTCATTAAAGTTCAACCTCCCCCATGGGCGACGGCTTGCGAAGGTCCGTCCGATTCTGTTCAAACGTATAGGCCACGCGAAGCAGTGTGGCTTCGTCCAGGGCCTTGCCGATGAGCTGCATGCCGATGGGCAGGCCGTCTTTGTAGCCGCAGGGAATGCTGAGGCCCGGCAGACCAGCCAGGTTCAACGTAACCGTGCAGACGTCGCGAGGTACATAGCCAGCGGATTGTCGCTGTTCTGGCCAATCTTGAAGGCTGTGTCCGGCGCCGTCGGCGTGAGCAGGACGTCGCATTTCTTCAAAGCTTCGTCGTAGTCCTGTTTGATCAGGGTACGGACTTTCATGGCCCGCAGGTAATAGGCATCGTAATAGCCCGAGCTGAGGACGTAGGTCCCGAGAGGATACGCGTTTGACTTCGTCGCCAAAGCTTCAGTACGGGTCTTGATGTACATGTCGACAATATCCTTGCCGTCGACGCGCATGCCAAAACCGACGCGTCGTAACGGGCCAGGTTGGAGCTGGCTTCGGCCGGCGCGATGATATAGTAAGCAGCGATGCCGTATTTCATGTGGGGCATGCTGACCGGTACGATTTCAGCACCGAGTTTCTTATACGTTTCGATAGCGTCTTCCAGGGCCTTGCGGCAGTCAGCATCGAGCCTTCACCGAAGAATTCTTCCGGAACGCCGATTTTCATGCCCTTGACGTCATTGACCAGGGCCTGTTTGTAATCTTTTTCAGCCTGGGGAATGGACGTCGAGTCCTTGGCATCGTGACCGGCGATGGCATTGAGGACGATGGCGCAGTCAGCCACGTCGTTGGTGAAAGTACCAATCTGGTCCAGGGACGACGCAAAGGCGATGAGGCCATAACGGGAAATGAGGCCGTATGTCGGTTTGAGGCCGACGACACCGCAGTACGAAGCCGGCTGACGGACGGATCCGCCTGTATCCGAGCCGAGGGCCCAGACCGTTTCGCCCGAAGCGACAGCGGCAGCCGAACCGCCGGACGAACCGCCGGGGACACAATCGAGGTTCCACGGGTTATGGGTCAGCTGGAAAGCCGAGTTTTCTGTCGAACTGCCCATGGCGAATTCGTCCATATTGGTCTTGCCCAGGCTGACATAATCAGCAGCCATCAATTTTTCGATGACCGTCGCATTGTACGGCGATTTGAAATTTTCCAGCATCTTCGATGCACACGTAGCCTTCTGGCCTTTGATGCAGATGTTGTCCTTGATGGCACCGGGAATCCCGGCGAGGTCACTGATGGCTTCACCGGCTGCGATTTTGGCATCGACAGCGGCAGCCGCTTCCAGGGCATAGTCGCGGTTATCCGATAAAAATGCCTGTACTTTCGGTTCTACTGTATCTTTATGTGCAAGAAAAGCCTTGGTCAATTCGACAGCCGATACGTCGCCGTTGACCAGTTTTTCATGCAGTTCATGGATGGTTAACATACATACGCCTCCCTGTTAATCCTGGATGACTTTCGGAACTTTGAAATAGCCATCAGCCTGTTCCGGCGCATTCTGAAGCGCTTTTTCATTGGCCAGCGACGGCTGGGGAACGTCGTCGCGCATGACGTTGGACATGGATACGGCATGGGCCGTCGGCTTGACATCGGTCACATCGACCTGGCTCAAGAGATCCATGTACGATAAAATGTCGTTCAGCTGTTTCCCGACCGTTTCCATCTGGTCTTCCTTGACTTCCAGGCGGGACAACAGTGCGATTTTCTTTATTTCTTCGGCACTGATTTTCATACTGACACTCCTTGCAGATATTTTTAGCGTGACAAATCGGAATCATTTGTCAAAATTCAACACATATATAATTTAATCACCTTTTGCCATATTTTGCAAGCCTCATCGCCTGTATGCGATACCGCAGGGGCCGTCCCAGAGCCTTTCTGCCCCATCCGATGCAGGACGATTACCCAAACGGATAGCAGCGGCGGGCGGCCCGCTACATGCTGAGGGCTTCCCCAAGCATCGTTGTTACTTTGAGTTCATCGCAGCGGAATGCCGCATCTGAGTCCGAGGAAAAAGCCGTGGCTCGTGGCTCGTGGCTCGTAAAAATCCACCATTATACCAGAATGGGCTATAATGGAATCTCACAGCGGGCTGCCCTACGGGACGCCCAGAGGCGTCCCACCTATCCTCTTGTCAGGCGGTAGATGAGGGCATTGCAGATGGCGGCGGCGATGGTGCTGCCCCCTTTCCGTCCTTTGGCGACGATGTAGGGAACGCCGGCTTCCATGATGACTTCTTTGGCATAGACGACGTTGACGAAACCGACAGGGACGCCGATGATCAGGCCGGCCGCATCTTCCCGGCATCGATGAGTTCCCGCAGGCGCAGGAGGCTGTCGGAGCATTGCCGACGGCGACGATGACCGGCCCTTCGAGGCTGCGGCTTTATCCATGGAAGCCTGGGCCCGCGTCGTCCCCTGCGCTTTGGCAGCAGCAGCTACGTCTTCATCGGCCATGAAGCAGACTTTGCGGCAGCCCAGTTTTTTAGGCCCGGCTGGCTGATACCCATGCAGGCCATGTTGGTATCGGTCACAATGGTGCAGCCGCCTTTCAGGGCCGTCAAGGCCTGATTGACGGCGCCAGGGCTGAAACGCAGGTTGCGGACATAGTCAAAGTCGGCACTGGTGTGGACGACGCGCTTGATGATATCCTTTTCGTCTGGCGGCAGGATGATGTCGCCTAATTCGTCTTCAATGATTTCCATGCTGCGCCGTTCGATATCGGCTGGTAAAATGTGTTCAATTTTCATGAGTTCCTTCCTTTCGATGGATGCAGGCTGCGACGAAGCGGGCGGCCCAGTCCCTTTTCCCCAGGAAATGGATGTGGGGATAGCCGCCGATGAAGTGGTCGTTCGCATGATGCAGGGCCAATGGCGCTGGCTCCCGGCTTATAAGCCGTAAATCATGGCCGTTGTCCGTGCTGTCTGAATAGTGGAATTCGTGGGCCGTCACGGTGTCGCCAGCGCAGCAGAACAGATTATCTTTTTCAGCCTTCAGGGTGACGTAACCGAAACGCTTTAGGGACGAGGTCATGAAGGTTTCGCCAGGTACGGCGCGACCCAGGGCCACAGGCGGTCCTGGCTGTCGCGAAAGGCCTGATGGAGATACATGAATCCCCCACATTCGGCGATGCACGGCAGCCGGGCGTCCAAGGCACGGCGAAGGGATGCGCGCATCGACGCGTTCTGGCTCAAGACCTGGGCATACAGTTCGGGATAGCCGCCGCCGAGATAGAGACCGTCACAAGGCGGCAGTTCCCCGTCGTGGAGGGGACTGAAAAAGACCAGGTCCGCGCCGGCCTGCTGCAGGACCTGGAGGCTGTCTTCATAATAGAAACAGAAGGCTTCGTCCCGGGCGATGGCCAGGACGGCCCGGCCAGGATGGGGATGAAAGGCCGGACTGCCAGACCCGGTCAAAGGCGCTGCCTGGCGGGCACAAGCCAGGAGTTCATCAATGGCGATGGTCTTTTCGGCCTGGGCGGCCAAGGCGGCCATTTTCCCTTGGAGGTCGGTAATTTCATCGGCTGTGACCAGTCCAGATGGCGGCTGGAAAAAGTGCAGCCCGGCATATCCGGGAAGCAGCCCAGGGCTTTCAGACCCGATGCCTTTTCCCAGGCCCCTTTGAAATGCTCATAGACCATGGGCTTGATGCGGTTGACGATGAAGCCGACGACGTGGCTGTCAGCCCGGAAAGCAGCCATTCCCTGCAAGACGCTGCCAGCGACAGGCCGGCACCGCGGCCGTCGACGACGAGGACGACCGGCGTATCTGTCGCTGCGGCCAATTCATAGGCGCTGGCCTCCGAACCCGTGCCGACGCGTCGTAATAGCCATAGCCCCTTCCAAAATGGCTACATCAGCCGCAGCACCATGCGCAGCAGCGTCTCCCGGGCAGCTGCTGCGCCCGGCTCGTGGCGGCCGAAGAGAAAGAGGTCCAGATTATACGACGGCGTATCCAGGACCGGCGGTGGAACATGGGGTCGATATAATCAGGGCCACTCTTGAAAGCGGCCGACGACAGGCCGCGGTCCTTGAGGGCCTGTAACAAAGCGCAGACCACCGTCGTCTTGCCGCTGCCGCTGCTGGGCGCTGCCAAAAGCAGCCGTGAACCGGCGTTCCTTGTATAGATGAGGGCATGAGAATCTCCTTTCGTGAATGTAAAGTCGTTCATCGTAGGTCGTTCATCGTTCATCGAAAAAGCAAAGACCCCGGCAGGCCGCAGGTCGCAGGCCACTTTGTAGGGGCCGTCCTAAGCCTTTTTTGGCCCGTCAGGTGCCGACCAGCGAGAGGCGCAATACGGTTGCCAAAACGGACAGCTGTGGCTAGGCGCCCGCCTTCGCAATTCGCAACAAGGCTCCCCTGAGAAGGGGAGCTGGCAGCATGAGCTGACTGAGGGGTTCTTCCAGCATAGCGCTGTTCCGTTGAATAGAGAAGAACCCCTCCGCCGCTTACGCGGCACCTCCCCTTCGCTGGGGAGGCAGCGGGCCGCCTGTCGAGGTCTAAGCTTCCCCTGCGTCCTGAAGGACAGCTGTCATGATATATACCGGGTTCTGGGCCATCATGAGATGATGCTGGCCGACTCGTTTGCTGCGGGCCGTGCTGACCTGGGTGATGTCCAGCTGGTATCCGTTACGGGCAGCGTAATAAGCAGTGACGGCGGGCCAGGGTTTCCAGGCTGATGGCCGTAATGACCATGCGGCAGGCTTCATTCTTGTCATACAGGTCATCGAGGATGGATGCCAGATTGCCTTTGGTCCCGCCAATGAAGGCGTAATCCGGTGCGATGTCCAAGGTTTTCAAGGTCTGGCTGGCATCGCCGGTGACGACGGTGACGTTAGTCAGGCCGAAATGGCCGATATTCTGCTGCAATACAGTCAGGGCCTCTTCATTGATTTCAAAGGCATAGACGTGGCCAAAAGGAGCCTGCAAGGCCAGTTCGACTGTGCACGAACCAGTACCGGCCCCGATGTCACAGACGACGGCGTCCGCTTCCGGAGCCAGTTTGGACAGGGCGACGCTGCGGATTTCCTGCTTGGTCATGGGCGCTTTGCCGCGCAGGAAGGCTTCATCGGGCAGACCGTGGACGGGCCGCACCCAGGGCCGGGCCTTTTCGTTTTCTACCATCATGACGGCCAGGGAATCGGCGGGACGGTCGGTGAAATCGGCAGCCGTCCCGCGGAGGATGGTTTCATTGTCATAAGATAAGTCGCAGCCAATGGCTACGGACACCGTATCCAGCCGGCCTGGCAGAGTTCCCGGCACAAGGCGGCCGGTGAATCGGACCCGCCTGTCAGGACGAAGACTTTCCGATGCTGGCGGACGGCGGCGACGAGGGATTCCCGGCGGCCATGACGGCTGACGATAAAGGCGTCGTTCCACGTCTCTGCAAGACAGCCGCAAAGTAGACGAGGCTGCTGATGCCGGCGATGCGGGTCACCGTGCAGCCAGGGATGTCCGTGAGCAAGGCGGCCAGGCTGAAAAAGCCGACGTCGCCGGATACGAGGACGGCCATGGGCCCATCCTCATCGGACAAAGAAGCGGCAAGCTGACAAATATCGTCACGCCGGTACGTCGCGACCAGGCGCTTCCCGGAAGCCGCAAAAGGCGCCAGCATCCGCTTGTCGCCGACGAGGATGGGCGAAGCCTCTATGGCCGCTTTGGCCTGCCCCGTCAACAAAGCCGGATTGCCGGGCCCTGTGCCGATAATATATACGTGCATGGTATGTCTCCTTTCATGGGTGTAGGGGCGCCTCGTGGGCGCCCGCAGGCCGCAGGTCGCAGTCCGCAGGTCGCAGTCCGCAGACTGCAGGCCGCTCGGACTCAGATGCCGTGACGCGGCAACAGTTTCAAACGGACAACATCACTTCGAGTAACCCTCGCTCGTAAAAATTCCCCGAACGGGGCTGTTTTTCGCGAACTGCGTCTTCCCTATTTGCCTGAATAGATATGTATAAAAAGCAACCTCTCAGTCAGCTGCGCTGACAGCTCCCCTATGAGGGGAGCCTTGCTCTTAAGCCTCCCCTCATAGCTTTTTTGGCCCGTCAGGTGCTGACCGTAGGGAAGCGCAGGGCAGTTGCCAAAACGGAGAGCTGAGCTGGAGGTGGCTCAAAGAGCCGGAGAGGTTGCTTTCTTGTCATTACTCTCCCCGTTCGATGACGATGACCGTGGCACCTGTTTGTCTGGCAGCTTCTAATTTTTCCTGGAAGCCGCCGGTGTGGCCGGAGTTCTTGGTGACGACGTAGTGAGCGCCGGTCTGGCGGAACATGGCCGCATTGAGTTCGGTCGTGAAGGGGCCCTGCATACAGATTACGTGGGCCGGCAGGTAGCCTAGATCCAGGGCCCGGTCCAACGACGGCCGAACGGGCAGGATGCGGGCGTAGATGCGCTGGGCATAATCGGGAATCTGGCAAAGGAATCCAAGTCCTTACTGCCTGTCGTCAAGAAGATGGGCCCCGTCGTGTGGCTCAGGACTTCGACAGCTTCACCGACGGAATGGACGGCGATGCAGCACCCTGGTCCTCATAGCGGCCGCGCCGGCGCTGGATGCGGCGGTACGGGACGCCGACGGCAGCACAGGCCTGGCGGATATTGGCCGTCACGGCTGTCGCATAGGGATGGGTCGCGTCGATGACCTGGGAAATGGCATGTTCCCGGAGAAAGGTTTCCATCTCCCCTTCGTCCATGCGGCCGGTCACGACGGTCACGAAAGGGCTTTCCGGCACTAACGAAGCGCCGTAATCGGTGGCGACGGACACGTAAGCCCGGATATGACAGCAGTCGGCATAATGGGCTAGTTTCCGCCCTTCTGTCGTGCCGCCGGCAATCCATACGGGGCTCCTCATAAGTGATATCCCCGCGGTGTGACCAGTTTGCCATGGATGTTCCGGGTCTGGCTGTTGCCGATGAAGACCGTACAGAACATATCCAGGCGCATCTTGCGCAGTTCGCCCAGGGTCAAGACCGTCACTTCCTGCCTTCGCGGCCGATATTGCGGACGATGCCGGCCGGCGTATCGGCTGGCTGATGGCGCAAGATGATGTCACAGGCCTTTTCCAGATAGTCTGCCCGCTTCTTGCTGGCCGGATTGTACAGGCAGATGACGAAGTCGCCGGCAGCGGCACAGTCGAGGCGGTTGGCGATTTTTCCCACGGTGTCAGCAAATCGCTGAGGGAAATAAGGCACGTATCGGCGACCAGCGGCGCACCGAGCAGGGCCGCACCGGCGCTGGCAGCGGTCACGCCGGGAATGACGACGATATCGACGTCGTCATCGGCAGCCACTTCGTGCATGATGCCGGCCATGCCGTAAATCCCGGCATCGCCGCTGGATACGATGGCCACGGTCTGCCCCTGCTTGGCCCGGTCCCGGACCATGCGGCAGCGTTCGACTTCTTTGGTCATGCCCGTCGTGACGAATTCTTTATCAGGAAAATAATGACGTATCAAATCAATATAGGTGTCGTAACCGACGATGCAGTCGCAACCATCGAGGATTTCCCGGGCCTGCAGGGTCATGCCCTGCAGGGAACCCGGTCCAATGCCGACGACATAAATACGATGTTTCATAACCTTTCTCCTTTCAACATGCAAACCGGACCTGGTAGCGTTCGCAGGCTACGGCTACGGTGATGCCGCGGCGGCTCTGTTTGGTAACGATGAGGGTCCCTTGATGGCTGGCCAGGACGGCAGCCCGTTCGCAGACGTTGTCCGTGCCGACGGTCTGTTTGACGAAATCGGACGCCGTAAAGTCGCCTGGCACGGCATTGAGTTCATCGGCCGTAAAAAGTGCAGCGGCACTGCTGGGCCTTGGCAAAGGCCAAGAGACCGGCTTCATCCTGCTTGACGTCGATGGAGCTGACGTCGGCAATGGCGTCGGGCGACAAGTTGGCCCGCTGCAGGACGGCATTGACCCAATAAGCGATGTCTTTGGCCGGCGCACCCTTGCGGCAGCCGATGCGATGTGGACGATGACCGGCCGGGCGACGACAGTCGTGCGAAACACGCACGTGGGCTTTGGTCGTGATCACCAGGCCGGCGTCGCCATGGAAGGCATAGACCAGGCCCGGCGGCAGCGGCCCCTGCAGGGGGAAATCGCTGTACACACCGGCAGCGCCCTTTTCCAGCATGGCGGCGGCAAAGGCCTTGGCATCGTTCAGGGACGACAGGCGCAGGCCCTGGCGGGCCGCCCATTCATCGACGGCGAACAAGGCGTTGACATCAGTCGCCGTCGTCACGACGGCCTGGCCTTCCAGTTCTGCAGCCAGACGGCGGGCGATGGCATTGGCACCGCCGATATGACCGGACAGGATGGGGATGACGAACTGCCCCTTCTCGTCGATGACCAGGACGGCCGGGTCCAGGTCTTTATGGCGGATAAAGGGCGCAATAGTGCGGACGGCAATGCCTGCGGCGCCGATGAAGATGACCAGCCGGGCCGCTTCAAAAGCCCGGGCCGCTTCATCGTGGAGATTGGGTGTAAACGGCAGGACCCCTTCCTGGACGACGGCGAATTTCTTCAGCGACGCCTGGCGGACGTCCCAGCCGCCTCCCCGCAAGCAGGCAGCGACGCGGCAGCCAGGGCCGTCCCGGCTGGGTAAAGGACAGGACGACGGCTTTCATGGTTCCGTCTCCTGACCGATGTGGTCGCCGTACTGCTGGTCCTCCGGCGCCGCCTGGCGGCAGCGTGGGTAAAGGCCGGATGATACAAGAGGCTGCGGTCATAAGCCGGCCCCAGCACCTTGCCGACGATGATGAGAGCCGTCTTGGAAATGGCATGGCGCCGGGCCGTTTCAGCCAGGGTGCCGACCGTGCAGGTATAAGTCTGTTCTTCTGGCCATGATGCTTTGTAGACGATGGCTGCCGGCGTATCGGCCGCATAGCCGCCGCGCAGGAGTTCGGCCTGGAGGCCGTTCAAGAGGGATGCGCTGAGGAAAATGACCATCGTCGCCTGATGAGCGGCGTAATCGGCGATTTTCTGCTTATCCGGCACGGGCGTCCGCCCTTCCATGCGGGTGATGATGACCGACTGGCTGATGCCCGGCAGAGTATATTCGGCCTGGAGGGACGCGGCAGCGGCACAGAAGGAGCTGACACCGGGTACGACGTCATAGGCAATGCCCTTCTGGCGAGGATGTCCATCTGCTCGCGGATGGCGCCATAGACCGATGGATCGCCCGTATGCAGGCGGACGGTCATCCAGCCCTGGCCCTCCCCTTCTTCCATGGCCGCCACGACGGTTCCAACGTCATGCCGGCGCTGTCGAGGATGCGGCAGCCTTCTTTGGCACAGGCCAGCAGCTGTGGGTTGACCAGGGAGCCGGCGTAAATAATCTGGTCCGCTGTTTCCAGTAATTTTTGGCCGCGGACGGTAATGAGGTCGACAGCACCGGGACCGGCGCCGACAAAGTGTATCATCGTAGTTCCCCCTTCGTATGCAATGCAAGAAATTCTTTGGCCCGCGACGTCAGGCCCAGGACGCCGTAGGCATTGGAAAAGACGACGGCCGCCGTCGGGATTTCACCATGGGTCCGCTGGTCCATATAGGCCTCGATTTTCTCACAGACTGCGGCCATGACCGGTTCCAGCAGGTTTTGTTCCTTCAGCAGGCGCACGGCTTCATCCGTCGTCAGGCTGTCGTAAATCTGACGGGCCAGCTGCCGTGAGGCACCGGCAAAGACGGCTTCCAGGGCCAGGAGGGTCGTGCGACCATCGGCATAATGGGAATGGGTATTCATGATGCCTTGGGCGACTTGACCAATTTGCCGATATGACCGATGACCAAGACGTCGGAAAAGCCTTTGTAGGCGGCATAATCAAGGGTTTCGCCGACATAGTTGCTGATGGTCACGCGCTGGCTGACGTCGACGCCCAGATGGTCGCGGCTGAAATCGACGCCGTAATTGCCGAAAAAGGCCAATAAATGGGTCTGGCCAGCAGCGCGGCGGGAATCCATTTCCGTATGGATCGTATCAACAGGGCCTGCTCGCTCATAGGGTCGACGATGCCCGACGTCCCCAGGATGGACAGGCCGCCGACGATGCCCAGGCGCGGGTTGAAGGTCTTCTGGGCCAGGCGCTGGCCCTCGGGGATGGATAAGGTCAGGCACAGGCCGCCCGTATAGCCGCACAGCCGGCAAGCCGCTTGCAGGGCTTCGGTAATCATGCGGCGCGGCACGGGGTTGATGGCCCAATCGCCGACGGCACAAGCCAGGCCGGGCTGGGTCACGCGGCCGACGCCGATGCCGCCGACAATGGACAGGCCGGACGGCGTCTTTTCGACGGTCCCGTAGACGAGCATGCCGTCAGTGATATCCGGGTCGTCGCCACTGTCCTTGCGGATGGCGCACGTCGCCGACTGGGGACGAAAGAGACGTCTTCCGGGATGAGCTGGAGGACCGTCCCCTGCGGCGTCTGCAAGGATATGGCTTCGACGCGGCGCCCGGTCAGGACCATGATAGCCGCCGCCTTCGCCGCCGCGGCCGCACAGGACCCGGTCGTATAGCCGCAGCGCATTTTCTTCCCTTCTTTGACCGTGAATAAGGACATGGTACGTTTCTCCTTTTATCGTTTTTCGTTCGTCGTTCATCGTTCGTCGTGATGGATGGTTATTTTTTTAAGCCTTACGCCAAATGATGAACGTATTTAACAAAACTTCACTGATAATCTGACGTGTCATTGCAACACAACGATGGCCGAACGGCCGTCACTGGTGGTGACGATGTCGGTCCAGACGGAAAAGACGTCCCAAAGCCGTTCCGGTGTGAGGACGGCTGGGGCGGTCCCGTACAGACCAGGGCTCCGTCTTTCATGATGACGACTTCGTCGGCATATTGCCAGGCTGATTCATGTCGTGCAGGACGACGACGATGGTCTTCTGCCAGCCCTCATTGATGCGGCGCAGGAGGTCGAGGATGCGCAGCTGGTGGTGCACATCGAGATACGTCGTCGGTTCGTCCAGCAAGAGTATGGACGCATCCTGGGCCAGCAAGACGGCCAGCCAGGCCCGCTGCTGTTCGCCGCCAGAGAGGTGCTGCATGACCTCGCCGGCATAGGCTTCGAGGCCGACGGCCTGGATGGCCCGGTCGACGCGTCCCAGTCGTCCCG
>ENA-OUNI01000874-OUNI01000874.1-human-gut-metagenome-genome-assembly--contig:-NODE-874-length-13162-cov-4.212044_pt1 | contig 13162 bp, 13 predicted proteins | sample MGYA00242499_ERZ504580 | MGnify/ENA primary metagenome ERZ504580 (study PRJEB26092, sample SAMD00036315) | human gut metagenome | host: Homo sapiens | study: EMG produced TPA metagenomics assembly of... | reverse complement strand
TTCAGTCATATCCAATTCAGCGCCTGCAAACTGAATCCTGCCATTTCACTGATGTACGTTTTGAACATTGCGACCTTTCCAACATCTCATTTGCCGAAAGTTCTCTGTTCAGAGTGGAATTCATATCCTGCAAACTGGTGGGAACCAATCTGCCGGAAACAATATTGAACCATCTGACAATGAAGGACTGCAATGCCAGATACCTCAATCTTTCCATGAGTAAAATCAATCAAGCCCGCTTCACCTCTTGTGACTTGCGCAACAGCGACGTCAACGACTGCAAACTTGCCTCCATCGCCTTTGAAAACTGTGAGCTGGTAGAATCCGAGTTTTCACACACCCCTCTAAGAGGAATCGACTTGAGCGACTCGCACATAGGAGGTATACGCCTCAACCTGCCCGACATACGGGGAGCCATCGTCAATACTTCCCAAGCCATGGAGTTGACTACTCTTTTAGGCATTACAATAAAGGATTAAAAACGAAAAACAATTCCTTGTTTTCATTTGTTAGTAAGATAGTTTATAATTAAAATTGACTGAATATGAAAATAGAGAAGATTATCGGACGTGAAATCCTCGATTCAAGAGGTAACCCAACTGTAGAAGTAGACGTAACCTTGGAATCCGGCTTCATAGGCCGTGCATCTGTCCCGTCAGGAGCATCCACGGGAGAACACGAAGCATTGGAACTGCGTGACGGTGACAAAAAACGTTACGGAGGCAAAGGTGTCCTGAAAGCCGTGGACAATATCAATAATATCATTGCTCCCAAGCTCATCGGTATGTCCGCCCTCAACCAGATGGGTATCGACCATGCCATGCTTGCACTGGACGGAACCAAAACGAAAGCCAATCTGGGTGCCAATGCCATCCTCGGCGTATCTCTTGCTGTAGCCAAGCTGCCGCCGCTTACCTTGACATCCCACTCTACCGATATATCGGTGGTACAAATACCTATGTGATGCCTGTACCGATGATGAACATCATCAACGGCGGTTCGCATAGTGACGCTCCCATTGCTTTCCAGGAATTCATGATACGCCCCGTAGGTGCCACTTCCTTCCGCGAAGGTTTGCGTATGGGTGCCGAAGTGTTCCACGCACTGAAGAAAGTCCTGAAAGACCGTGGCCTCAGCACAGCAGTAGGCGATGAAGGAGGTTTTGCTCCTAATCTGGAGGGTACAGAAGATGCCTTGAACTCCATCATTGCCGCCATCAAGGCTGCCGGATACGAACCGGGCAAAGATGTAATGATTGCCATGGACTGCGCTTCTTCCGAGTTCTACCATGATGCATCTACGATTATACCAAATTCGAAGGTGAAAAAGGCAAGAAACGTACTGCCGACGAACAGATTGACTATCTGGAAGAGTTAATCAACAAGTATCCCATCGACTCTATCGAAGACGGCATGAGCGAGAACGACTGGGACGGCTGGAAAAAACTGACCGACCGTATCGGCAACCGTTGCCAGTTGGTAGGAGACGATTTGTTCGTCACCAATGTGGACTTCCTTGCAATGGGCATCGAAAAAGGCTGTGCCAACTCCATATTGATTAAAGTAAACCAGATAGGTTCGCTGACCGAAACACTGAATGCCATCGAAATGGCACACCGCCACGGATATACTACCGTAACTTCCCATCGTTCCGGTGAAACGGAAGATGCGACTATCGCAGACATAGCCGTAGCTACCAACAGCGGACAAATCAAGACCGGTTCGCTGAGCCGCTCAGACCGTATGGCAAAGTACAACCAACTGCTTCGCATCGAAGAAGAACTGGGAAGCAATGCGGTGTATGGATATAAGAAAGTTATAAGTTATAAGTAATAAGTGATGAGTTATTTGCCGGAAGGCGGGGCTTATAAAGAAGAAAGCAGAAGGGGCGAACCGTCACGGTCCGCCCCTTCTCTTTTTAACCTTAAATCAACAATCAATCTACTACCTTAAAGAAAACTTCTTCTCCACTTTGGCTATCCGGTGCCACCCAAAGAGCAAAGTCTCCGGCTTCCACCGTCTTCACCATATCTATATTCCAGAAAGCAAGTTCACTTATCGGAAGTTCAAACGATACATTTTTCTTCTCACCCGGCTTCAATGTGACGCGAGCAAAGCGTTTCAGCTCTTTCACCGGACGGGTCACCGAAGCAAACTTGTCCTGCACGTAAAGCTGGGCTACCTCGGTACCTTCATACTTTCCGGTATTCTCAAGGTCGAAAGTCACAGTCAGCACATCTTCCTTCTTCAGATTGGCAGACGAGAGTTTCACATTATCATATTTGAACGTCGTATACGACAGACCGTAGCCAAACGGATACAGCGGATCGAAACCTGCATCCATATAGAAAGAAGTACATCCCAACGAAGTCTGCCCCGCTTCCAACGGAATGTCATTCAGCAAAACCTCATTCCGCGTAGCCGGACGTCCGGAATTGTTATGAGCATAATAAACCGGTATTTGTCCTACCATCTTCGGGAAAGTCACCGGAGTCTTGCCGCTTGGCACTGCCTTGCCCCACAGCAGGTCGGCCAATGCCGGTCCTCCCATCGTTCCGGGATGGAACGAATAAAGCACGGCAGACGAGAGTTCGACTTCTTTTCCTATAGTCAGCGGACGTCCTGCCATTACAACGGTAACCACCGGTTTGCCCGTTTTTGCCAAAGCTGCAACCAGCTCGCTTTGTGCACCCTGCAAGTTCAGGTCGGCCAGGCAATGCGCCTCTCCGGAAAGAATGGCTTCCTCACCCACAAATGCCAGAATGACATCAGCACGTACTGCGGCGGCGGCAGCTTTGGCCACGCCGGCCATATTCTTGTCACGGCTATAAGTCAGGCCCGGTTCGTATATCACTTGTACTTTGTCTCCCACCAATTCCTTGATGGCAGTCAGCGGTGTCACAGTCTTTGTCTTGTCGCCATCAAATACCCAGGTACCCAATTGGTCGTATGGCGCATTCGCATCGGGCCTACCACGGCAACTGTCTTTACCGAAGATTGCAGAGGCAATGTCTCCTTTTCGTTCTTCAGCAAGATGGCCGATTCCACAGCAGCTTGCTTGGCAGCCTCCAGATGAGCAGGAGCATAAAGTTCCTCTATACGTTTCTCATCTACATAAGGGTTATCAAACAACCCCAAGCGGTACTTGATGCGCAGAATATTCCGCACTGCATCATCTATGGCAGATTCCTTGACTTTTCCTTCTTTTATCAACTCCGGCAGTTCCTTGACAAACGTATAGCTGACCATCTCCATATCCACACCGGCATTCACTGCTTTCATCGCTGCCTCTTTGGAATCGGGCGCAAAGCCATGCGCTATCATTTCGGCTACCGAAGCCCAGTCTGAAACCACCACTCCATCAAATCCCCATTCACCGCGAAGCACGTCTTTCAGAATAAAAGTGTTCCCGGTAGACGGCACTCCGTCATTGTCATTGAACGAAGTCATGAAAGTGGCCGCCCCAGCTTGGCAGCAGCCTCGAATGGAGGAAGATAGACATTGCGCAGGCGACGCTCCGGAATAAAAGTTGAGTTATAGTCGCGTCCTCCTTCTGCCGCCCCATACCCTACAAAATGTTTGGGACATGCTGCAATAGAGGTCGGATTATTCAAAGAATCCCCCTGAAAGCCTTTTACCATGGCAGCCCCCATCACCGAAGTGAGGTATGTATCTTCTCCACATCCCTCGGCCATACGACCCAACGGGGATCGCGCGCCACATCTATCATCGGTGCGAATGTCCAGCGAATACCCACAGCAGAAGCTTCGACAGCCGCCACCCGTGCACCGTCCTCGGCCACCTGAGGATTAAAAGAGGCCGCCTGCCCCAGAGGGATAGGGAATATGTCTTGAAGCCATGAATGACATCACGCGCCATCAGCAAGGGAATGCCCAAGCGGGACTCCTCCATAGCCACGCGCTGCAAGGCATTGACGCGCACCGGTCCACCTCATTCAGAATAGACCCGACCTCACCTTTCTTTATCAGTCCGCTCATGTCCTCTATATTGCCATAAGAAGAAATCTGGTTCATCTGCCCAATCTTTTCTTCCAGTGTCATACGGGACAACAGAGCTTCTATTTTCTGCTCGATGGCGGCATCACCTTTTCCGTTCTGCACTCGGGTACAAGATGTAAAGGAAAGCAATAATAAATAAGCAATAATAAATTTCAGCATTCTTACTTCACATGTTTTTAATTATAATATGATATATCAACTCGTGTTGTTCCATGCTTTTCATACGGTCCATCATTCTGAGTTCCTAAACTTTTGGAAAAATAAGCATCATAAATATACGTTCCTGCTGGTAGAAAGACTTTCCAAGTATGAGTAACTACATCAGTAGTCAAAGGCCCTACCATATATTCTTCCATCCAAAATTGAACAGTAACAAATGGCCAATGACCATAGGATGTAATAACACCTCCTGTTTCCTTTGGATGTCTGTATATATCAATCCACTCATTAAATGCTCTTTTAACAGTACAAGTCACTGTTACAATCGTATTCTGCTCTATTGTCATGTATTGATTACCATTTGGATGATCTGAAGAAAATTCAGTTACACTTACATAGCCATTACCGCTACGCCATTTAGGATATAGCATTGTATCATCCTTTATATACGTTCCATACCTACATTCATCCGTCAATCCGTAGTCATAGTACCAGCCCCCAAATTGTTTACTATCTGGAATCACATCAGGTATATGATACCAAGACAATTGCACGCTATCCCCTTTATAGAAAGATGCAGAATTTTTATTACCATAGAATGAAAGAGTACACCTAATAGGCCATAGTTCCTTCAAGGCAACCGCATCATAAAAGGGCATACCATTCCAGTTTAAGCCACAAGTATTTGAATTCATATAAGAGACTTGATCTATCTCAGGAGTATTAGGAATCTTAACCATTCCATAAGAACCATTTCCTTCACCCTTCATAAAGCAATCTGTGTGCCGCAATCCAAGATTATGCCCTAATTCATGCATCAATAAGAATATCTTTTGCTTCAAAGTCAAATAAGTATCTATATTAGTATAAAAACTACTATTAATAAAGATTTCTTTTCCAGGCTTTTTTGAAGATGAAGGAAAAACGCCCATTGCACATACATCCGTTCCTGAAATGTTCTTTTTAGTAATCTTCACATCTGGATTATATTCACTATAGCTGATAGTAAGACCAGTATAATCATTATATAGCCTAACAACTTCCTTTACAGCTTCCTCCAATTTGTGCTTTGAGCAATTGTATTATCAACGCCTATTGTTAGCGACTGTAAATTGTCTACGTAATTATTAGTTCTATATTGTCTCGTTGAAACAATATTGAGACTATCTTTACATATCAATATGTCTTCCTCAACGATATAATAATTATCCCATTCTGTCACAAAGGCAGAATCAAACCCCATAGCATAAATAGCCAATTTAGCTTGTTCCAATTCCAGCGCAGAATTTTCAAAAGGTTTCTCTGGTATTACCAGCTCATCCTCTTGACTACAAGAAAAGAAAAAGATAAAACTATTAATATCAAAAAAGGTATTTACTCTTCATATTCTAATTCTATTAATTAAATAATTTCATTTTTTCTGAAACACGCGTACATAGTCCACCTTCATCGTCACCGGCAGGGCAGACTCGTCCACACCGTTCATTCCACCCCAGTCACCTCCCCATGCCAGGTTCAGAATGGGATAGAAAGCATAATGGAACGGCCACTGATTATGCCCGGAACCCAGTTGTTGCTTGGTGACCGCCAACTGTACCTTGCCATCCACGTAGGTAGTGATGGCATCTTCCGTCCACTCCAAGGCGTAGACATGATATTCTCCTTCTGCCCGGTCTATGGTCATGGCGTGTGTCTTCTGCGTACCTTTAGTATGATTATAGTCTTGCGTATGGATAGACGAAGAGACTTCGTTGGGTACTACGCCCACTTCCTCCATGATGTCTATCTCGCCACACATGGGCCAAGTTGGTATTCCAGTCGTTCCCTACCGGCATCATCCAGAAAGCAGGCCAAGTACCTTTGCCTTTCGGCAAGAGAATACGCGCCTCAAAATAACCATACTTCCAACCGGTATTCACCTTGGCATACACACGACCGGAATAAATCTTACCGTCGCTGCCTTTGAAGCAGTTGATGTTCAGCTTACCGTCAGCAAGTTCCGTCACACGCTTTCCGTATACCTCTCCGTTCACGTAGTTCTGCAGTTCATTGTTCACCCAACCGGATTTCTGGACTTCGTGAGTCCAGTCGTCACCCAGTGTAGTGCCTTCATTGAATTCATCCTGCCATACCAATGAATACCCTTCAGGAACATAGTTTTCTATTGCACCTTTGCTTTGTTTCAACAGATACTCTTGCTTATAATTTGTTCCAGAAGTAAAAGAAAGGATAGCCGAACGTTCCTTTTCTTCGCTATTTTTCAAAGCAGTTATCTTCACTACGGATTCGCCGACATATCCGGAATTTGCCGATAATGAATACCATGTCTGCCCATCATCTTTCAACGCCCATGCAGCAGCAGCCTTTATTCTTATCGTTTTTTCTTCTCCGGCAGCAGCAAACTGCAAATCAGCAGGAGATACTTCTATTATATTATCTACGAGGGGATTATTTGCAGCCTGCCCATCACTACCACATCCCATCAATGGTATCAAGGTCACTATCCAAAGGCCAATCATTGTTTTCATCGATAAAAAGGATTAAAAAGGCGGTTGCCCAGAGGGTAACGCCTCTACTATCATTCAGAAACCAGTATTATTCTCCAAAATAGAAATCATCAAAAAAGAAGATACCCGGAGCAGCATGTCCTTCTGCACCAAACTGAATTACAATCTTATCGTAATCCTTACGATCTTTCACTTCACTGAAATCAAATTCAAGTTCAATCCATTGATCTGTAGTCAGATTTGTTTTTACTATTTCAGTTTGAGTCTCCCATGCACTTCCACCGGCAGCACTGTTCTGCAATTTGACAGCAACTTGTTTCTGCAACTGGTTGACAGCAATCCAATCACCGGCTACATCGGCAACTGTCGTATAATCATTGTACGAAGCACAAAAACTTTCATACGAACTTTGTTTGCCTTTGTCAAATCAAACTTATAATCAGGTGCCGTATATGAGATATTGGAATAGAAACCGATACTCTTTTCATACAGATAAACCTTTTTTGAAGTATTTACCGGAACAGGTGCCGGATTCGAATAGATAAAATCCAATTCGCCCATATCTTCACGGGCAAAATCAACGGACAGTTTATCTGCTTCAAAGTCTTCGCTCAACTTCACTGCCTTCACAGCTACTTCCGGCTTCACATTTTTTTCTTTAGGAACAAAACGATACCACCAGCCATTACCAGATTCGACATTGCTCACAACTTCCAAATAAAGTTCATCTTCCGTCAGACTACGAATAAAATAAGTAGACGAACCGGTATAATGTCCCATAAATGCACCGTCACTCAATGTCAACGTATTGTTGATTTCGTCCAAAGTATAAGTATAGCTTTCTTTAGGAGTATATTCTACATCAAAGTCACCGGCACCCGGAACGGTGGCAGCCCCACCCAAGTCATTCTTACCCGCTTCGTTCGTATAGATTTTGCCATTGTTTTTCCATATCATCTTGACACCTACTTGCACAAATGTAAACTCTTGTGTGTAAAGACTACTTTCCAGTTTTCCATTGGCAGGACAAGACCACCATTTGGGAGTACCGTCATAATCTCCACCACCTTTCGCTGGTCCCACACCAAAATGTCCATCGTGATATTGGTCAAACACCCATGTTTTTCCTCCAAGATTCGCAGCACCACCAGTCAAAGCATTATACATAGGGGTGTCGAGCAAAGCCATATCATCATCTGCAATAGAAATTACCTTGCTGATAGTAGCTGAGCCACCGGTTGTATACAGAGTCATAGCCACAGTATACTCACCCTTGAAAGGATATTGTGCTTTCACACTTTCCCCTTTTGCCGTGCCTCCATTACCTAAATCCCACAAAACGACACCTTCAACTGTTGATTCGTTTTTAAACTCTACAATGTTTGCTTTGCCAGCGGTGGGAGTAGCAGAAAATGCCAACTGATTTTCTTGCGGTTCTGCACCCAAAGAATGGTCATCACTGTCAACGGGGTCACAAGAAGCCAACCCGACAATAGCCATGCTCAATGCAAAAAAGCCATATAATAAATTCTTTTTCATACTATTTTCTTACTTAATTAATAACCATCATTTTGTTTCAGTTCAAACTCAGTACCCTTAGTTGCGTCAATATCGCCCTGAGGAATAGCCACATATTTATTGTGAGCCTGCCAAGTACGCGGTGCATTTACCCCCGGCACATTAGCTACAGTCAACACGTCTGTGATACCCCAACGAATCACATCGTAGTAACGATGTCCTTCACCCACAAATTCATAATGGTTTTCGTCGATTATGCTCTGTCTGCTGAGAGCAACACGATGGCTATCATCTCCAAAAGCACGATCGCGAACCATATCCAAGCACTGTTGCGCAGAAATACCTTTCTGTTCAGCAACACCTTCCACACCAACCAGTTCAGCGTATGCCAGCAAAGTTTCCGCATAACGGAAAATACGCACGTTGTTGCAGTAGTTCAAGCTATGTCGCCCGTTGGCTTGTGGTAGCCTTTGCGAGCTGCATATTTACCTAACCAGAAACCCGTATCCTGAAAACGGATAACATAAGTACCACCGGATGCGATTTCCACTTTGTCGCCGATGTTGCCACCTGTACCGTTGCCACGATAATCGCGAATAGAAACGTCACGACGAGTATCGCCTTCGGCAAACATCTGATAAGCTTCCGTACGTACCGGGCCGAATCCCCAACCGTCTTCATAAGTATTGGTAGGATCGCTTAAGGTACTCGGTGAAACGTATGCGGGAAGATTAGTACCACCTGTAGCCCATGAATTTCCCCAAGTTTTTCCTTCACCAATATGGTTTGCCTCAAAAATGGACTCCTTGTTGAATTCACCTTCATCCACCCAAATATCAGCAAATTTAGGAGTCAATACAAACTCTCCACTGGCAATAATCTCAGCCAACCCTTCAGCAGCTTCCGTATATTTAGCCTTATCTTTCTGATACATTACTGTACGTGCTTTCAGCATCAGAGCAGCAGCAAGGCTTGCGCGTCCGTTGTTCACACCATCATTGGTAGAATACTTCGACTTAGCATCCTTAAAGCTGGCTATAGAAGCATCGACATCCTTGATAATCTGGGCATATATCTCATCCGGACTCAACTGTGGTCCAACGTAAGGAGGCTCATACAATGTTTCTTGAAATGGAACTGATCCAAAACTTCTCCACAACATATAAAGGAAATAAGCACGCAAGAAATGCCCTTCACCACGATACTGTGCAATGAGTTTCAGCTCTGCCGGATTGGCGGTTACAGCGGTGGCACAAAGCCCAATGCACTATTTACGCGCGTAATCCCGGAAGTATAGATATTCCAAGTCCCATTCAGCGTACTATTTCCTGTCGTGGAAAACATTGCCACATTCAAGTTCATGCCAGCCATGCCATCTTGAGCATCACCACCACCTTTCCACAAGTCATCACTCTGGATGTCACCGATATAAACAGAAGACTCATAAGAACCACCTGCATACGAATCAAGTAAAAGAATCTGGTAGCTGCAGCCAAACCGGAGTTAATATTCATGGGGTCGCCCGCTGCTCCAGCAGCACCTTTTGAAGCAGGGTCCGAATTCAAGAAACTATCGCCGCAAGAGGACAAAGCCATGCTTGATGCCAAAACGGCTGCCACTGTATAAAATTTAAATTTATTCATTGTCTGATTGATTTTAAAGTTTAGAATGTGATGTTAGCACCCAGAGTAATGGTACGGGATTGCGGATAGATACCCTTATCAACACCCAATGTCGTATAACCACCGGACGCCAGTTCCGGATCAAATCCTTCGTAACCAGTAATGGTTATCAGATTCTCTGCACCTACATAGAAACGCAAACGTTGAATGGAAATCTTGCGAGTAAGAGTGGCCGGCAGTGTATAACCAAGCTGTGCATTCTTCAAGCGAAGGTAAGAACCATCGTGAATGTAAAGGTCTGAAGAAGTCCAGTTACCGTTGGGGTTGGCAGAAGTCATACGAGGAATACGGTTAGAAGTACCTTCACCTACCCAACGATCCAAAATCCAAGAAGGACGGTTCATGGCCGGGATGTCACCGCGTTGCGCAAAGTCAAACACGTCGTTGCCAATGTACCTTGAAAGACAAACTCAAATCGAAGCCTTTCCACTCGGCACCAAGAGAGAAACCGAAAGTCCAGTCGGGCATACCCTTACCAATTTTGGTACGGTCTTGGTCATTGATTACACCATCACTAGTAACATCTACAAAACGAACATCGCCCGGTTGAGCATTGGGTTGCAAAAGTTCACCCTTCTCATTTACGTAATTGTTCACTTCATCCCAATTCTGGAAGATGCCGTTAGTCTTACGTCCATAAAAATAAGGCCAGACCTCGCCATTCTTGGCATGTACATAGTCACCTACACCGGAAGCACCTGCGCTTTCATAATTCTGTTCACCGGAAGCGTTGCCCAAGTCCAAGAGTTTGTTTTGGGAATAAGACCAGTTGGTGTTGAACCAATAAGAGAAATCTTCAATGCTATCTTTCCAGCCAAGTTCAAACTCAAGTCCCCAGTTTTCCATAGAACCGAGATTACCCCAAGGTTTGCTTTGTCCGATATAAGTAGGCACAGGCATTTCGGCCAGCATATCTGTTGTCTTCTTATAATAATAGTCAAATGTGAAACTCAAACGTTGGTTAAAGAAACGCATATCCACACCAAGGTCAGTTTGAGTGGAAGTTTCCCACTTAATATCAGGATTGGCGGCTGCTGCGGGAGAAGTACCGTAAATCATGGAGCCACCATTTCACCAGGTTTTGTATAATCATTCAGGTTGGGCTTGTAACTGCCGCCAAAGTAATAATTCTGACCACCATTCATCAAGGCAAGATAACGGAAATCTCCGATAGACTCGTTACCATTCTGTCCCCATGAGAAACGGAATTTTAATACGTCAAACCAGCTCGGTTTGATTTTTTCCAGATAAGGTTCATTCCAGACATTCCAACCCAAAGAGAACGAAGGGAATACGCCCCACTTATTATTGGCACCAAAATGTGAAGAGCCATCGCGGCGAACCGTGAACTGCACCATGTAACGTTCTGCAAAGTTATAGTCGAGACGACCGAAATAGGAAGCAATGGAAGTATGGGTTGCATCACCGATTCCACCCCACAAAACAGATTCTGTCTCGGCAGCTGTAGCAGAGCCAAAATTGGCATGAATAGGATTCAAGTCAAACAAATCGAAGTCCTTACCGCCAATATTGCGTGAACGATAACGAGCTGCCGATTGCCCCAACACTACAGAAAGATTATGCCTTTCTGCAAAAGTCTGGTTATAAGAGAAATAATTTTCAGTTTGCCAACGCATACCGCGATTCATCTCGCTTTGAACCCAGCTGGCATCCGTATGTGTCATTGTACCCAGATAATCAGCATAACCATAGCCATCATATCCCCAGAAAGCCAAGTCCACACCATAACTGGAACGGAACTTCAAACCAGGCAAGATATTCAATTCAGCATAGAACGTACCTACAATTTTATCGGAATTGTTACGTCCCAATGTCGGTCTGTTCAGCTGTGCCACCGGATTTGTCAATTCCTGGAAACCGGAAGGAGGCAAAGAAAGCACTTTACCATCCTTTACGATAGCATTAGGATGCTCGGCCAGGATTGCGGCACCTTCTTGTTCAGAAGCATACACCGGAACCAACGGTGAGAACGCAATAGCACTACCAAGAATAGAACCATACTCAGAGTTTGTTTCAATACCGGTAGAATGATCACGAGTATAGCCCAAGTTTACTCCTACCGTGACTGCATTCAAGAACTTCGATTCTCTACTTCAAACACTTTATAAGTAGAATTACTACGAACAGACAAACGTTCATAATTGGAACGTCCATAATTACCACCAACGATACCTTCCTGATTGAAATAGCCCAAAGAAAGGAAATAAGTCATTTTATCATTACCGCCATTAATGCTCAACTGATGTTGCTGAACTGGTGCATCATAATTAAAGACTTCATCCTGCCAGTCTGTATCAATCGTATTATTGGCAATTTCTTCTGCAGAATAACGAGGAGCATTGCCATCATTAATCTGCATTTCATTCATGATTGTCATATATTCCTTGGCATTCAAAACAGCTTTCTTCTTCCAAGGATTCTGCCAACCATAACTGAAATCATAGTTTACAGTCGTTTTTCCCTTGCTGCCCGCCTTGGTAGTCACCAAAACCACACCGTTGGCTGCACGGGCACCATAAATAGCAGCCGAAGCAGCATCTTTCAGGATTTCAATAGAAGCAATATCCGTCGGGTTCAAATAGTTGATACCACCGCCCACCGGCATACCATCGACAATGTACAAGGGGTCGGAACCATTTACAGAACCGATACCACGAATACGAACCTTAGAATCAGAATTAGGCTGACCGGAAGACTGTGTAATCTGTACGCCGGAAACTTTACCTTTCAAAGCATCTTCCACACGGGAAGGCTTCATCAGGTTCAATTCATCCGCATTTACTTTGCTGATAGCCGCTGTCACTACACTTTTTTTCTGAACACCGTAACCTACAACCACCACTTCGTCCAACGCCTCTGCATCCTCTATCAATGCTACTTTAAGAGAAGTTCTTCCATTTATAGCCACTTCTTGTGGCTTAAATCCTATATAAGTAAAGGAAAGCGTTGCATCGGCAGGAGCCGACAATGTGAAATTGCCATCCAGGTCAGTAATTCCACCATTGGTAGTACCTTTAACTACCACATTTACTCCGGGCAGCGGTTCATTGTCCGTACCACTGACCACTGTACCTTTTACCTGTATATTTTGGGCATATACAGAAGCCAAGGTAAAGCTTAACAGAAATAAAACTGATAATAACTTTTTCATAAGTTTTACTAAATTAAGATTAACGTTTCTCATTTTTGTTCTCAATCGAACAATGCAAACATAGATAAAAGTAGGTAAAACGAATAAGGAACAACCATTCTTTAAT
>ENA-OUNI01000873-OUNI01000873.1-human-gut-metagenome-genome-assembly--contig:-NODE-873-length-13164-cov-2.333819_pt1 | contig 13164 bp, 18 predicted proteins | sample MGYA00242499_ERZ504580 | MGnify/ENA primary metagenome ERZ504580 (study PRJEB26092, sample SAMD00036315) | human gut metagenome | host: Homo sapiens | study: EMG produced TPA metagenomics assembly of... | reverse complement strand
TTTTAACAGATGGAATGAAATCATAAAGGACAAGGTGCTTGTGGCGGCAATGGTTGACAGGCTTACACATAAAGCTTATCTGGTTAATATGACCGGACTGTCTTATAGGCTTAAGGAAACACAAAAAATGAGACAAGATAAATGAATATTTTAAACTTATAGTAATTTTGTAACCAGTTATGGATGGAGCTCTTTTCAATTAGAATACGGCGCACTTTTCAATTAGTATCTACAGCCGTTACGCATTCGACAAGACCCTATGCGCCTCATGCCCCCACAATACCAACAACATGATGTTGTTCTGCGAGGGTGGTTGCGGAAATTGCGCCAATCGGAGTTGTCTGGCCGAAATGAACGCTTCCTATCTCGTGGAGAAAGCCTTGCAGTTTGTGGAACAATACCCCTCCGTATCATTGGGCTACCAAGATTTCAACAATAACATGCTTGCGGTGGAACGCCTTACCGCTATGGGGTACGAGGTCGAGCACCTCAATACCTATGCCACGGCATACCCCGAAACGCCGGTAGCACCCGAAAAGGAAGAATACGACACCACCGAGGAATACGAGGCGGCATACAAGGAGTACGAGCAGGATTTCAGCAACTATATGGAAAAATGCAAGTCAATTCATGAACGAATCGATACGGGCGAACTCACGTTTTATATCTGCATCGGGCAGAAAGAAATTACGCTGTGTTACATGGCAAGTGCTGCCGCCAATGCGGACATGGCTACCGAAAAACAACTCTCCCCGGTGGAAAAATTGGAACAGCAGGACAAACGTAACAAGGAAATAGCCGTCGAGAAAACCGTTGCAGACGCTAAGAAACAGATTTTGGACGTTGATACGTCTGAAAGCAAATTCACGCAGGACGAGGAAAAGATGATATATTTCTTCCTGCTGTCGTCTCTCCGCAGGGAACACTTCGGGGTATTCGGTATCGGGGAGAAAAAAGCCTACCAACACCTTGAGGACGAAGAAAAAATGAACATCATCGCCAACCTCACGGCCAAGCAGAAAGCCGTTATCCGCAGGGATTTCTTGATAGACAACTTCAAAGGCGCATACGGCAATAACGCTGCTGCGACCCTCTTGCTCGATTTTGCCCGTAAGCACATGCCCGACACGCTCGCCGAAATTGAAAGTGGATATAATGAGGTGTATGAGAAACGCCATAAACGTATCGAGGAACGCAAAGCCGCCTTGTTGGCAAAGGAACGGCAGACAAAGCCCGAAGAAGCCGCCGAGGCAGAAAATACACAACCCACGGCAGAGGTACAACCCGAAGAACATACGCAACCCGAAGAGGTCGCAGCTTGACCATAATTCAATAGTAGGACGGAGAAATCCGTCCTACTGTCTAACCAATCAAAAGAGGTAATGATGAAATGTAAGGACTGCAAACATTACAACGGTGCGACAATGCCCGGAGCGGGATTGTGCAATGCCACGCAGGCACGTACTTTTGCCACGACGGTCTGTTTCAATGGACTGTTCACCCCGAAAAACGGCAAGACGAACCGGATAGCAAGACCGGGAAGAAATAGCGCAACGCTACAGAGAGAGAGCCGCAGGAGCGGCTGTCTTTTTTAGCACTGCCGTTGGCAGATCTCCCTTTTTATCCCTTCGTTTTCCTTTTGTACGGAAATCCCTTCGCCAACGGCTCTGCCTGTCGGGACATGCTTTTTCCGGTGCAAAGGTATTGCCTTGGAGGAACATTCAAGTACCGCTACGCTATTTGAACACAATTTTCAGCAGCTTTCCCGATTTTCAATCGTCCATATTTCGCAGACGCTCAATACCGCAACTATAAAATTCTGCCCAAATTCCTTGCCTGTTTCTCCCTGAAAGGCAATCTTTAATGCACGTAAAAATCAAATCCCGACAGGAGAAGCCTGAAGGCTTCCGAAAGGAGGGAAAAAATAAACAGATTGTTCAACTGATTAATGTTAAGATTTTATGGAAATTCAATTTGCTATCGTGCGTTCCGAAAACAGAGAGTATTTGTGCTACAAAGCAGGTGAAGCGTATGTAGATGCCAGCAACCCTATGATTGCTTTTACCGCAGGTGAAGATGAATTTGAAATCGTAGAGCCGGACAGCTCTTTCAGACAGAAAGAATACGAGTTCAGAGGCGAACGGTATTACCTCGTACCACGGTTTTATCGCAATGGCTGGTTGGCTCTTATCTTGGTAATGGTGGAAGATGAAGACGAATATATCGTGCTTTCCGTTAATTTGGAGAAAATGGACGCACTCGGTCTGCCGGACCGTACATTTATCGAGTCAATCATTACCCCGAAGCAATGGAGTTCTTGGTGAAAAACGGATTGGCGACCGATTCCGAGTATAAGCGCAGGAGCGGCTTCGTGGAATACCCTATGGCTATGTTGAACCTGCCGCTTCTTTATCAGCATAACCCGCAAATTTTCCAAAAAGCGAACATCGAGCTATTCGGAGAGGAAGGTCTTTAAAAAGGGTTGTTCCTCAAAATGAAAAGTGTCGGGTTCCGAAGATTGAATGTACAAGATGGCGTACTGATAACACGGTCAGTGCGCTATCTCCTTTGTCTTTATCGCCCGCCTTCGTCCTTTTATAGTCAGCCTCCCGGATACCCCGCCACCGCCCATTTCCTCTTATAATTGCATTCTTTCCCTTTTGTAGCGGTATGAACCGCCTGTTCTTCCCATCCGGTTTTTCCGTCCCTCACCGCACGGGTTTTATCCGATGCGAAAGTCGGACGTCGCGCTTGATTCGCCGGCTTGAAGTGCACTTCTTGCAAATTCTTCCTTCCCAAGTGAAGCGTAATTGGCAAGAAGAGCCGTCGTATGAAGCCGTGCCGACGACCGTGCATTGCATCTGTAAAACCTCGAAGCGATTCCGAAGGAAAGGAATCGAAAAAAAGGGAAATAAATAATCAATAACTCACAAGACAATGGGAAAATACGATTTTATCAAGACCGGGAATCTGCTTTTTTGGCATGACCCGGACAACGGTTTGTCCGACGGGGCTTACCGAGTGATTTCTGCACCGGAAAACATGGAAGACGACAGCATTATTCTGATTTCGTCCGGCACTTCGGAAGCGGAGGTTTTGCCTTCGGAATTATCGCCGATAAACACGGCAGAAGTCATAAAGAGGATTTTTTGCGCTGGAAAGCGGAACGTGAAGCCGAAGGTATGGAGTTTTACAATTCGCCTTTCCGAAGTCGAATGGAAACGGATGGACGATTTGGCCGTAGGCGGACATAGTAGCATTTACAAACGATTATGGAGTAGTATTCGGCCCCCAAGAGGTATTGGCTTTCAGGAAGCCTTGGAACGGTGACAGATGTGTGTATCTTGACAGCGACGCCTATTGGTTTCCCGACCGTCCCGACCAGTTGACCCTCCTAAGCAAGAAAGGGGCGGAATGACAATGACAAACCCACCGCTTTTGTGGCGGGTGGGTTCATTTCCCCTGCATGAAATCCCATGCTCTATTTTAATCGGTCTGCCCGGTTGTCGCTCACGCACTCTATTCGTGCGGCGATTTCCTTTTCTATCGTTCCTATCCATTCCTCTCCGACACCGGCCTCCCGGCCGTATTCCGGGTAATGCGAGACGATACCTATGGCCTTTTCTATGAACGGCTCTGCGGCCTTTATACCGTACCGGCGGGCTACTTCCAGCAAATCCTCCGCAGTAATGCCCTCCGTCTTGTTGTTGACTGTCATGCTGTGGCGGTTGACGTAATACGGTGCGTCCGGATCGACCGAGAACGTGTAGTCATAGGCCGGAGCAACGTGCCAATGCCCGTCGTCGTCCATCAGGAAGCTGAAATTCTTGTTGTGGTCATCGACATTTCCGCCCAGCACGTTCAGTACCATCGAGCGGAACAGTTGCCGGAGTTCCCCCGGCGGCACGCCGATACGGCAGGCCGTGTCGAACAAGGCTTCATAAGAATCCGCCGAGGGGTTCATGGCCGCCAACGTTTGGATATGCACCTTCTTGCCGTTCCGGCGGTCGAAACGCTCGGTCAGGAAGTGCGCTGTCTGCTCGCCTTCAAGCAGGCGGCTCGGCATCATCTGAAGCTCGGCATCCACAGCTATCAGGTAATAGCTGTATTCTATCCGTGTCGTCGGCATCTTCTGGTGTTCGTCGAACTTGACGATCATCGGCGTGTAGCCGGATAAGGGGTCGCCACCTGTCCGGAGTAACATTGTCCCTCCTCGAAATTGACGTTGACCACCGCCTTGGGCCGTCGCCCTCCTGCGGAAGTACCCACCTTGAACAGGCTCTCGACCATCAAGTTGCCGATACCGGGACGTTGAACCGTCCGGCTTCCTCGAAAGCCTGCCGGGTCAGTTGGTAGAGATCGGCGATCTCGACCTTGAACGGTGTCTCCAGTTCCTCGGCAGTGGGCGGAACGAACTCCAATGCCCCCATGCCACGCCGCCCGATATAGGCGAGACGGTCGAGGGCGGACAAGTCCCTCATACGGATATGATGCACTTTGGCCCATTCGTTGAACACGGTGTTTCCCCAATGGTCGGGCAGTGAATCGGCTATAAACGACGGCAGGCCGCCGAAAAGCCGCTCTTCATCGGGATAGACCGGTAGGCCGCGCTGTGCGGCAACCCCTTTTATCGGCGCACGGAGCGGGGCGATATCATAGCCGTCGCGGACATAATCGCTGTCGAAGTAGAAACAGGCTTTGCTGCGGTGTCCTTCCCGGTTGGCGACAAGCGTGCCGACCTTTTTATCCCATAGGATTACATCGAGACTTTCTATCATTTCTTGCCCCTCCTAACTCGTTTAGGTATCAGTTTCTCGATTTCCCGAAGTGCCATCGGCGGCATGGGCAGTTCCGGCAGGATTTCCGCGAGCCGTTCTTCCTGACCGAGCGCACGCAGCAGGGAGATGAAATTGGCCAAGGTTAGGTTACGGCTGACCCCTTGTTCAAAATGGCTGATTGTCTCTGGCTCACGCCCGACTGTTCGGCCAGCTCCTTCTGGCTCATGCGAGCTGCCAGACGGTACTCCTTGACACGCAACGCCAGAAGCGTCAGCATATCGCTGTTTGTGGTATAGTTCGTTGCTTCCATAATATCAATATATCACTATTTATATGCAAATATAGCAACAATTATCCATATATAGATATATAATTCTCTTTTTTAGCTTCCAGTCGTCCTTTTCTATTGCTTTCAGGTTTCCATATTCTCTTCCGTCTGGCTTTTCTGTCCGTCGCCGCATCGGTTTTTATCGGTGCAAATATGGGCTGTCGCGCCTGATTCCGTCGTTTTGAAGTGCATTTCTTGCAAATTCTTCCTTCTGCGAAGCGTAATTGGCAAGAAAAAACGTCGGAAAGGGCTTTTTCGCCAGCCCCGGAAAGCACCATAAAACCCGAAGCGGCTCCGGTAACAAGGAAGCCGAGCAGAGGGAAAGAAAAACAATCATTAAAAATTCAACAAATGAAGACATTAGAAGAATTATTGCAAGAACTGGGGTGTGAAGGTAACGCATTCGACAGCACCGGAGAATTTACAAAAGCGGGAGAAAAGGCGTATGACCGCTTGGAACATTTGCTGTATGACATAGAAAGGCTTACAGGAAAAGAGGTGACACCCATAATTAGGGAACTTGACAAAATATGCAACGAGAACTATTAAAATTCAAGAATATGGACATTAAAGAAAGCAAAGAATACCGCCTCGCCAAAGACTGGGAAATGGCGGTGAACAGTTTCAGTTTCAACCCCGAACGGTTCGCAGCGGCAATCCCCGACATGCACCCCACGCTTCAGCAAAGCCTGTATCGCCTGATTAAGGCGTGTATCAAGGTCATGGCGGACGAAACGCGGCACTATGACGAACGAAACCAAGCCTCGCACGAGGAAGCGAAGCGCATCATGGAGTACCTCAATGAACACGGACGTAATATACCATTAAAATAAGGAGGATAATATGAAAACAAATGAAATTCAATTTGGCGGCAAGAGCTATGTATGCCGTATTGTGGAAGCCAACGATGGCGAAGAACTGCTGATTGCCCCGACACACTGCTGGATGCCTTGCAGCCCGGCAGTTGCAACGACGAGAACGAAGGTTTTGCCAGTAAAGAAGCCGAAAGCATTTATGACGAAGTTTTCTTCTTTACCGATGAGAGAATCCTTCAACTGCCCGAAAACGAGCTGGTAGCCGAACTCAAAAAGGATAACTCGGACTGGTTCGAGTGAATCATGGAATAATAATTTATAAACTTACAAACTTAGAGTTATGGAAAAAGAATATGTAATGCAGATCGCACAGATTATTAAGGAACAGTTAGTAACATTAACTCCCATGACTGTCCTCATGTCATGGAGTATCGAAGAATTTGCCGCCACTCTATACAGGGATTTGCCGGCACTCCGCATCAAGGTAAACGGACGACTGCACGCGGGATATGTCATCGTCGTGCTCAATGGCTCGGATTATTACGAGGTTTATCTTGTGAAGGGAATGGACGTGGAATGTGTGAACAACGAGGTTTGTTTCGACGAACTGGGCGGTGTCATCGACCGGGCTATCGAAAGCGGTACGGACAAAGCCGAGTACGATAAATTCTGCGAACAGGAGCGACAGAATTTATATGTAACTGTTGTCACTGTCTGATTCCTCTTTTTAGGGGATGAAAGCCGTGCCTTTCGGAAAACGAGCAGGGTACGGCTTTTCTATGTATAATGCAGAAACGAATAAAAACCTGCCGTTTATAAAACGGATTACCTACGTGTTACAGTACCTTACCTCTTATTGTAAAAAGGTTTGTTTTATCTTTTGGCCGGCAGATTGTTTTTCACTTCAAGATGTCGTTTCTTTATCTGTCTACTGCCTTTTTACTTGCAGCTCTATTTACGACCAGAATGCTCGCTTCATATAAAACCCACATCGGCAATGTGACCAATGACAACGTGAACACGTCCGAAGTCGGCGTGATGACAGCCGCAACGATAAGGATAATCACTATAGCGTGCTTCCGGTAACGTCGCATGAAATCGGCGGTGAGAAACCCCAATTTGGCAAACAGCCATGATAAAATCGGAATCTCGAACACGATACCCATTGTCAGGCACATCAGCACGAGGGTCGAAATGTAGGATTGCAAGACGATCATGTTCTCCACTTCACCGCTGACCTGATAGGTTCCAAGGAAACGGAATGTCAGCGGGAAAATAAGAAAGTAGCTGACCGCCACACCCATCAGGAACATTGCATAGCCGCCTCCGACTATCCGCACGGCATATTTCCGCTCGCAGGCATACAGGCAGGCGACACGAACCGGAACAACTGGTAAAGGATATAGGGCGACGCGCACAGGACACCCGCGCATAATGCCGTCTTCATGTGGATGACGAACTGCCCGGCCAGTCCCGTGTTGATGAGCTGCACGGCAAAACTCCCGGTCTCGCCGCCGGCCCATGCTGCAATCCGGTTGAAAAGACGGTACGTGATGAAGCCGTCGTTTTTCGGGGCAAGGATAACGGCAAAAAGTTTTTCCTTAAAACAAAAGGCGGCGATACCGAACACGACGGCCACGGCGACGATTTTAACAATCGCCGTCCGCAGCACGTCCAAGTGCTCCCAAAAGCTCAAGCCGTCCGTTTTGTCTTCCTTTGCCATGTCACTCCTCTTTCTTGTCGGTATTTTCGGGACTGATTTCTTTCTCCATGCCGTTCATACCTTCCTTGAATGAACGGACACCTTTGCCGATGCCTTTCATCAGTTCGGGAATTTTGCGTCCTCCGAAGAACAGCAGGACGACTAATGCAATCAGCAGCACTTCCTGCATACCGATGCCTCCGATAAATAATGGTATCATAATGAAAATTGTTAAAGGTTGTTCGATTAACTCAATAGTCGTTTTCAGTCATCGTTCCGCCGGCTATTCCCGCCATTTTCAGAAAGTTCCTTCGTCCATGACTCCGCCTTCTCAATCCAGTCCTTTCTCATGTAACCATCTCGACAGGTGATCGGCCACCTCCACGTTGTTCAAATCGGAGAAGGGAAAATGGGTGTTGCCCTTCAAACCTATCTCCGGCAGATGAATGACCGTGACATCGCCGCCGTGTTCGTTGAGCAAGGCAGCCCATTTGCGCATCAGATGCAGGCGTCGTGTCCATTCGTACAGTTCCGGCCGTTCGTCGGTTTCCGGCAGATTGTCGCCATAGTAGATGATGATAGGGATTTTCGTGAACTGCAGAAATTCTTCCATCGGCACTTCCACGCCTTCGGTCTTCTTCGACAGGTTAGTACTTTCCCTTCCTCCGGCATCTGCCCTTCGGGAAAAGGCACGTTTGTTCCCGGCTCGTAGGCGACGATGGCACGGATGTTCCTTGTCTGCGGCAGTGTAAGCCATCCGACACCTCCGCCCTGCGAATGGGTGACGAAGACAGCCGGACCTATCCTGTCGAACAGTGCGGCATACGCCTTGGCGTAGACATCCAGATCGGGAGGGCCGAGAGTTGGCGTCATCTGACGGAAATACTGGTTCAGAGCCTCCTTGTCGCGGCTGAACTGCACGCCCTCGAAATAATCGGGCCAGATGCCCACGCGGAAACGGTTGAACCACGTCTCCTCGTCGAAGACGGGGGTAACGGTCGCGGGTGTCGTGCTCCGCCCCGCGTTTCCCCGGCGGGGCTGGTCGACGAGATAAGTCTGGAAACCGCGGCGCAGGAAAATATTCTGGAACCCCTCGCGGCCGTCCGGCGTAGTTTCCCATGTCTTGGAAAACTGCCCCACGCCGTGGGCGAAGACAAGCGGGTATTTCCGGGCATCGACGGGTTTCTGATAGAACACGTAGCGTGGTCGCCGTGATAGGTGCGCCCCAGTGAATCGGTGAGCACCGTGCCGCCCACGGCGAAACTGCCCTGTTCCTCGATTTGCATGATATTCTCGTTGCGTGCGTTGCAACCCGACAGCAAGGCGGCGGCCATCATATAAAAGACAACCTTTCTCATACGCCCTTCCTATTTCTGGATTTTCGATTCCTGCAAAGCGTCATAGCGGCTTCCCACGACCGGAATTGCGGCCACGGCCTTTCCAGCTCGGTCATTTCTTCCGACGTGAACACTATGTCGCAGGCCCGCAGGTTCTCTTCGAGGTGCGAGAGCTTGGTCGTGCCGGGAATAGGAACGATAAAAGGCCTCCTGTTCAGCAGCCATGCCAATGCCACCTGCGCCGTGGTAATGCCTCTCGTCCGTCCGAAAGCGTTCAGTACCTCCACGATACGCGTGTTGGCACGGATGGCTTCGGGCTGGAAACGCGGAAGCGTCTGGCGGTTGTCGTTGGCGGTGTCGAACCGGGTGTACTCGTTTATCATGCCGCCGAGGAAACCACGGTTCAGCGGGCTGTACGGCACGAAACCGATACCCAGTTCCTCGCAAAGCGCCAGCACGCCGTTTTCTTCCACCGCGCGGTGCATGAAGTGATACTCGCTCTGTATGGCCGTAACCGGACATACCTTGTGCGCCCGGCGGATGGTTTCAGCATTGACCTCGCACATGCCCCAGTGCAGTATCTTTCCCTCTCGGATAAGCTCGCCGCATGTTTCGGCTACGACCTCGATGGGCGTCGCAGGGTCGACGCGATGCTGGTAGAATATGCCGAGCGTCTCCACGCCGAGATTGCGCAGGGAGTTCTCGCATACGCGCCGGATGTTTGTCGGGGTGCTGTCCTCTTCGGTCTTCACCTGCACGCCGTTCACGAACTTGTGCCCGAATTTGGAAGAGACGAACACGCGGTCGGTATAGCCTTTCAGCTCTGCCTACCAGTTTTTCATTCTTGTGGTAGCCATAGCTTTCAGCCGTATCGAATAAGGTTACACCCCGTTCTATCGCTTCGTGAATCAACCGGATGCAGGTCTTTTCATCGGGAGACTGGCTGCGGTGATGGTTCAGCCCCATGCAGCCGAAGCCCATCGCCGAAATGGTAAAGGCTGCCTTGCCGCTGCTCAAGGTACGCTGTGCGCGGACTGCTGCCATTCCTGCTGGAATGGTTGCTGCCGATACTGACGATTTACCTGTAATGGCTTTTTCCGCGGCCGTTACTTTCTCCAATGCCGGCGCGATGCAGATGGCCGCGCCTGCCAATGCGGTTCGTTTCAGGAACCCGCGACGACTGATGCCGTTCTCTTGAATCTGTTCTTTTTTCATGTCGTTATCTGTTTGATTATCTTTCTGATTGCAAAATTAGATAGGGGAATTAAGAGCCTGTGTATCAATTTCACGGATAGAATTACCAATTCAACGGGCCGGTAAGAACGATGCCGGTATACCAGTAAAATTGGTATCCAAAACGATGATTTCGGTATATGCCGTACCATCGGGAATCCGTATCTTTGCTTTTAATTAAAAGCAGAATGAAAAGCTATCACAGAAAAATAGCTATATTTGCAATGACTTAAAAAGAGGAAATTATGAGTGAAATAATGAAGGTTGATACAGTCCAGCAGTACAACGACTATTTTGGCGTGGAGACCCTGCACCCGTTGGTCAGCGTTATTGAAGGCAGTAAAGGGAAGCCTCTCCGGTTCGGGAAAAAACTGTATAACATCTATGCTATTCTATTGAAAGATGCGAACTGTGGAAATCTTAAATATGGAAAAAGTATATACGATTATCAGCAGGGGACGATGCTTTTCCTCGCCCCCGGTCAGGTAATGGGATCTGAAGATGACGGGCAGCTGCACCAGCCGAAGGATGGGTTGTTGCATTTCATCCCGAATTTCTGCGAGGTACACCATTGGCGCATATAATGAAAGATTATTCATATTTTTCTTACAATGCCAACGAAGCCCTGCACCTTTCCAAACAAGAAAGACGGACGGTTATAGAATGTATGGAAAAATTCGCATTGAGCTGCAGTATCCTATCGACAAGCACAGCCGTTCGCTCATCGTGGATAACATCAAGCTGCTGCTTGATATTGCATCCGCTTCTACGACCGTCAGTTCATCACCCGCGACAATGCCAATCACGACCTGTTAGCGCGTTTCGAGGACCTTCTGGATGAGTATTTCGCCTCTGATGCCCCTGCAAGGCATGGAGGGATGCCGACTGTGCAATATTGTGCATACAAACTTTGTCTTTCCCCGAATTATTTCAGTGACCTGATGAAAAAAGAAACGGGAATGCCTGCCCTGAAACACATCCAGCAGAAAATGCTCGATGTCGCTAAAGAGCGGGTATTCAATACGGCGAAGTCATAAGTGAAATATCCTATGAACTTGGATTTCCATATCCGCAACACTTCAGCCGTTGGTTCAAGAAAATGGCCGGGTGTACGCCCAATGAATACAGAACCGCAAATTAGCTTTATTTTTTATTTTGTTGTGAATGACTGACCAGTAAAACACCGGATATGACAAGTATGGCCGAAACCGGTTCATCCCAGCTAAAAATGTCCTGCCCGATTAAAATGGCAACGACAGAAGCTATAATAGGCTGTAGGTTGATGTAAATGCTGGCAGTGGTGGGCTGTATCCCTTGAGAGCGACGGGATATAGCAGATTGTTGAGAACAGTTGCCAGCAACAATACGAATACAAGCTGGAGTAATGGTTGCCAACAGAACGCGGACTGATAAAGCGGTTGCACGTACAATTCATTTATACTGAACGGCAGCATGGACAATGCTGCAAATAGGAACATCCATTTTTGAAGTGTGACAGGAGAGTATTTTATCGCCACTCTTCGGATGATAATCAGATAAAATCCGAGCATAACTGTATTGACGATGGCGAAAACAATGCCAAGTATATGATTTTCAACGGATGCGGCAATATCCATTTGTGAAATCAAGACCCATGCTCCTGCAATTCCCAACAGAACACCTGTCAACTTCCGCCGGTTGATAGCTTCTTTTAAAAACAATACGGAAAAGAGCATAACTACGATTGGATTTAAGGCGACAATAAGTGCGAAGTGAACTGGTGTCGTATAATTAAGTCCCCACGCAAAGGAAAGATAAGTACAAGCAACACCGGAAATACCGCCCAAAGCAATCACCATCAAGTCTTTGGCATTGACCTTTTCTCTCCTGAAAACAAGCCCGATCGTCCAAAATATCAGCGTGGCGAATAAAACACGAGAGGAGGCAAGCCCAATCGGTGTCATCCACTCTGCCAGGAGCGATTTACCGACAGGTACATTCAAACCACAAATAATTTGTGTCGAAAGCATGGCGATATGTCCGTTCAACCCTTTGTTCACATGGATTTATCTGTTTGATAGAGAGTGCAAAGATACGACTTTATTTTCATAAACTCCCGTCGAAACTGCGGTAAAAGACTGAAAGGATTTTATTGTTGTTTCCGTAAAAATGGTTGTATCAACCGGGCTGTCCTCAAGGAAATATTCGCAGATATACTGTCCGAAAAACAGGTTCGGGAGTTTATCTCCAAAACGGAAGATGCAGGTATTATACAAAAAAAGGGGGACTGGTAAATGTACCCGTTATATAAAAAACACCTGATTTCCCTTCTTTTATGTAGGGCCGCAAGAAGCTGATTTTGAACTATAAGATTTTCACAATAGATAGGAAACGCCGAAACGTCCGCAATAATCACGGAATCATTGCAGGCGTTTTTTAGTTCCCTCATATCGGAATCTGGCTTTCTATTTAGTTTCCCGTTTGTTCAGCACGTCCTTTATCATTTCTTTTACCTCCATTCCCACATTCACGAAATTCCGATAAAGAATGCGTTCCTGTTCCTCCCTCGACTTGAACGTGTGGAACTTCAGTAACGGTACATACGCCGCTTCCCCCTTCTTGATTTCCTTCATGTCGAAATCCGTTTTGCAGAAGAACTTCGAGGTCTTAAACTCCTCCGCTTCCTGTACGTTCATTGAGCCGCCTATACCGGTTTTTGTTTGGATGAAGTCCTGAGCCGTCTGGCCATATATCCAACCTATCTGCCTTTGTATTGAAAAGTACCCATATCAGCAGGATTTTGCTCTCTATTACTTAATGATGTTGTTCTATTTTTGCAGCCTGTAAATCAACGATATGTAATAAATGGATTATATCAACAAAATATTTAAGACAGTATCAATTAAGGATAACCGACGGATTATTGAACTTTATTTTCAGGAGCTGTATTGTTTTGCGCCACTTTCCAACAAAGCCCTCTCTCAAAAATTAC
>ENA-OUNI01000872-OUNI01000872.1-human-gut-metagenome-genome-assembly--contig:-NODE-872-length-13169-cov-3.426162_pt1 | contig 13169 bp, 16 predicted proteins | sample MGYA00242499_ERZ504580 | MGnify/ENA primary metagenome ERZ504580 (study PRJEB26092, sample SAMD00036315) | human gut metagenome | host: Homo sapiens | study: EMG produced TPA metagenomics assembly of... | reverse complement strand
GTATCGCGTCGGTGCGTGCCGACGATCTGGCCACCATCGTGTACACGTCCGGTTCGACGGGAGCTCCAAAGGGTGCCGAGCTTTCGCACCGCAATTTCATATCGATCACGCGCGCAGGCAGTCTGGCGTTGCATGAGATCGTTCTCGAAGATCATCCGCGACTGCTTCTCTTCCTGCCGCTCGCCCACTGTTTCGCACGGTTCATCCAGTACGCGTCGATTGCTTCCGACGACGGCGTGGTTGGTTATCTGCCGGACACAAAGACGCTGCTGCCCGATTTGCGTTCCTTCGAACCGACCTATCTGCTGGGCGTACCACGAGTGTTCGAGAAGGTGTATAACGCGGCCTCCCGCAAGGCCGGCACGGGTTGGAAGGGACGCCTGTTCCTCAAGGCTGCCGAAGCCGCACGCGATTGGTCGCGCATGCAGCAGGCCGGCGAACGCCCGACCGCCAAGCAGATCGCGCAGCATCTTTCGTATGAGGCTTCCGTATACCGTACCGTGCGTAGCGCTCTCGGCCCGCGCATCCGCTACGTGGCATGCGGTGGTGCTCCTCTGGACGTGTCTCTGGCGCATTTCTTCAACGGTATCGGCCTGCCGATGATTCAGGGTTACGGTATGACGGAAACCGCTGCGCCGTTCGCCGCGACCCGCGTCACCGACAATGTGATCGGCACTGTCGGCCAACCGGCTCCGGGATCGTCTGTGCGCATTTCCGATGATGGCGAACTTCAGGTGAAGGGCCCGAACGTGTTCAGGGGCTACCACAACCTGCCTGAGAAGACGGCGGAAGCGTTCACCGAGGATGGGTGGCTGAAAACGGGTGATTTGGCGTCGATTGACGACGAGGGACGTATTACGATCACCGGCCGTAAGAAGGACATCATCATCACGCCGGCGGCAAGAACGTTTCTCCGATTCCGATGGAGCAGGAGATTGTGAAATGTCCGATTGTGGAGCATGTGGTAGTTGTCGGCGACAATCGTCCGTTCATCGGTGCGCTGATCACGTTGGATCCGGAAGGATTGGAGGCTTGGCTGCCTTCCATTGGACTGTCTGCCGATACGCCGTTGGATCGCGTGGCTGCGACCGCCGCCGTTCACGACGAAATCCAGAAGTACATCGACAAGGCGAACGCGACCGTTTCCCGCGCCGAATCCGTACGTAAGTTCGTAGTGCTGGATACCCAGTTCACGCAGGAAAACAAGTGCCTGACCCCGTCGCTGAAAGTGGTGCGTCCGGCAGTGAACCGCGTGTTCGCACAGGTGATCGATCAGCAGCTGTACTCCGGCAAGCGCTGAATCGCATAATACATGAAAGCGTGGGGTACGAGAGAACGTTTGTATTCTCTCGTACCCCACGCTTTTGTTCTGTCTGTACAACTTTCAAGGAATGCAAACGAGCGCCGGTGATCGGAAGCGATCCGACCCGCCGGCGCTCATATGGCAGAGATTAGTGATGAATCCAGAATGTCTAACGACACTCCATCAGCATTGTCAGTAAAGCGACAATCAGTGACGGTTCCGTCAGTGCATAACGCGTGCGGTAACGGTGCGACAGAAGCGAAGGCGTACGAGGGTACGTCGAGTCTTCTGCCGTGCCGTTAACGCTCCGTTATGTCAGTGACGGTTGTTGAGGCGGTGGTACATTTCGGAGATCTCAAGGTCGCGCTCGAATTCTGCGGCCTTGGTGTTCGCGTCGATGGTGGCGAGTTCGACACCGGCGATGCGGGCGAAGTCTTCCCAAGCCTCGCGACCGACGGAGGTGGTCATGCAGGTGTGGTGGGATGCGCCGGAACGCAGCCAGCACTCGGCGGAGGTCTTGAGGTCCGGCTGCGGCTTCCACAGGCCACGGGCGCACGGCAACTGCTTGAGCTCTCCGAGCGGCTCGACCACGTCGACCAGGTTCATGGTCAGGCGGAAACGTTCGCGCACGTCAGACATGGACACGACGACGGCGTCCTTCTTCGGGGCGACGGTGAAGACCAGGCGCACCGGATCGGCCTTGCCACCGATGCCGAGCGGGTGGATTTCCAGCTTCGGCTTGGCGATGGTGCCGACGGACGGGGAGACTTCGAGCATGTGGGAGCCCATGATCATCTCGTTACCCGGGGTGAAGTTGTAGGAATAGTCTTCCATGAGGGAAGCGCCACCTTCGAGGCCGTAGCCCATCACTGCGCCGATGCGCACGAGCACTGCGGTCTTCCAGTCGCCTTCGGCGGAGAAGCCGAAGCCGTACTCGGACGGGAAGCGCTGCGGGCCAACGCCCGGCAGCTGCGGGAGAGCACCCAAGTCTTCGAAGTTGTCACGCCGGCGGTGCAGCCATTGGCGCGCATCATGTTGACCATGGCGGCTTCTTCCTTGGCCGCGATGAACAGGGAATCGTACTTGGCGTCGAGCAGAGCCGGATCAACGTCGTACTTAACCTTGTAGTCTTCGATGATGCTCTTGACCTGATCGTCCTTGACGGCTTCGTAGGCTGCGACGAGCTCGTTGACGGCCCAAGTGTTGATGGATGCGCCGAACACGCGCTCGGCTTCGGTCTTGTCGCCTTCGGTGACGGCCACGTTGCGCATGTTGTCGCCCCAACGCATGACCTTCATGTTGTTGGAAGCATCCCAGCCGGCGCAGGCGCGTGCCAGGTGCCGATTTCTTCGGCAACGGCCGGATCGGTGTAGTGGCCGACCACGATCTTGCGGTTGATGCCCAGACGGGTCAGGATGTAACCGAACTCACGGTCGCCGTGTGCGGCCTGGTTCAGGTTCATGAAGTCCATGTCGATGGTTTCCCACGGGATTTCGAAGTGGTGCTGCGTGTTGAGCTGCAGCAGCGGCTTGGTGAGCACTTCGAGGCCGCGGATCCACATCTTGGCCGGGGAGAAGGTGTGGCACCAGGTGATCACGCCGATGACGTTCGGGTTGGCGGAGGCTTCGACATGAAGCCTTGACGCCGTCGGAGGACTTCAGGGTCGGCTTAAGCACCACCTTGACCGGAATCTTGCCGGTTGCGTTGAGCGCGTCGACGATTTCGCCGGACTGCTCGGCCACCTGACGCAGCGCTTCTTCGCCGTACAGATCCTGGGATCCGACGCCGAACCAGACTTCCTTGCCTTCAAACGGGTTTTCCATTGCCATGTGATTGTTCCTTTACTTCGTTGTTTATGGAGTTTTTAATTATTTATTGCGATTGCGAACTCGCGCTTCGCGTTGTTCTGTTGCGTAGCGCGAGTTCGTACGATTGTGAAATTATGTAGGATTACGGAATCGTAGGATTGCAGCTCAGTGCTGGCCGTAGACGTTGGTGTAACGATCGTTCAGCTTCGCGATATCCTCATCCGAAATCGGAATGATCTCACCCAACTGCCTCGCCGCCCACATCGTATGAGCGACCTCCTCCGTCATCGCCGCGGCCTTCACCGCCGACTCCGCGTCCTTGCCGATGGTGAACGGACCATGGTTCTGCATCAGCACCGCAGGAGACTTCGGATACTCCCTGAGCGTCTCGACCACGCCCTCGCCGATCGCCTCGGAACCGATCAGACGGAACGGACCCACCGGAACAGGACCGCCGAACTCGTCGCCCATCATCGTCAGACCGCACGGAATGTTCTGCCCCGTCGCCGCCCACGCCGTCGCATACGTCGAATGCGTATGCACCACGCCGTACACGTCCGGCATATGACGGTAGATGTACGCATGCGACGCGGTATCGGAGGAAGGAGCCTCCGAACCGTCCACCACGTTGCCGTCCAGATCGCACACCACCATGCTCGACGGCGTCAGATACTCGTAACGCAGTCCCGACGGCTTGATCACCATCAGATCCGCGGTATGCAAGCGCTGCGACACGTTGCCAGCCGTCCACACCACCAGGTTCCACTTGATCAGCTGCTCGTGCAAGGTCGCCACGACCTCGCGCACCTGCTTGACCTCGGCACGAACCTCAGGACCATAATCAGCCAAAGTAGCCATAATCATTTCCTTTCAAATTGAAATAAGTTTTTAAAATATTTATTTACTTGGTTTCCAGCGGAATGCTTTCGATTGCAACATGCTCAATCGGCAGTCCCTTGCGGAAGCGATCGAAGAATTCCTCGAATCCTGCGACATCGCCTTCATCCGGATTTTCCGTGGTCGAAGCGGCATCGGCGAACACACGAGCGTCAAGGAATTCGTCGAGCGGCTGGTCGGCGTGCCACAGGTAGTCGGCTAGCACGGCCATGCCCCATGCGCCGCTTCGGCAGCGGTGGACATTACCTTGATCGGCGTATCGAATGCGGCTGCGAGAATCTTCTGGGCAACCTTCGGGTGGTGAAGATGCCACCGTGGCCGACGAGGGAGTCAACGGCAACGCCTTCGTCCTTGGTCATCACATCCATGCCGATCTTCACCGGGGAGAATGCGCTGAACAGCTGGGCGCGCATGAAGTTGCCGAGCTCATGCGGGCTTCCGGACCGCGCGCGAACAGCGGGCGCCTTCGGGCAGTCCTGCGAGGAATTCGCCGGAGCGGAACGGGTAGTTGATGAGTCCGCCGCAGTTGGAGTCAACATCGTCCGCGATGGCGGCGCGGAACAGCGTGCCATACAGGTGCCGGCGTCGACCGGAGTGCCGATTGCAGCTGCGAACTGTCCGAACAGACCAACCCATGCGTTGAGGTCGGAGGTGAAGTTGTTGGCGTGGCTCATGCCTGCGAGATCGCCTGCCGGAGTGGTGACGAGGTCCACTTCCGGTGCAGGCGTTCCAGCTTGCGTTCGAGTACAACCATGGCGAAGATGGAGGTGCCGGCGGAAACGTTGCCGGTGCGCACGCGTACGGAGTTGGTGGCCACCATACCGGTGCCAGCATCGCCCTCCGGCGGAGCGAATGTGATTCCCGGCTGCAGCGTGCCTGTCGGATCGAGCAGCTTGGCGCCCTCTTCGGTCAGCGTGCCCGCAGGAGTGCCTGCAACCAGCGGTTCCGGCAGCAGGTCGGCAAGCTTCCACGGCTGGGCTGCGACTTCCGGAATCGCATTGAACTTCTCAATGAATTCGGTTTCGTAGGTGTGCGTGGTAGGGTCGATCGGGAACATGCCGGATGCGTCGCCAACGCCGAGCACCTTCTTGCCGGTGAGCTTCCAGTGCACGTAGCCGGCGAGGGTGGTGAAGAAATCGACCTTGCCGATGTGCTCTTCGTTGTTGAGCACGGCCTGGTACAGGTGTGCGATGGACCAGCGTTCCGGAATGTTGTACTGGAACAGTTCGGAAAGCTTCTCGTGTGCTTCGGAAGTGTTGGTGTTCTGCCAGGTGCGGAACGGCACCAGCAGTTCGCCATCTTTGCCGAAGGCGAGGTAGCCGTGCATCATGCGGAGAAGCCGATGCGTCCCACGCGGGTGAGCTTTTCGCCGTAAGCGTTTTCGACATCTTCGGCGAGCGCCGCGTATGCGGTCTGCAGCCCGGTCCAGATTTCTTCCTGCGAATAGCTCCACAGGCCGTCTTCCAAGTGGCTGGCCCAGCCGTAGTCGCCGGCTGCGATGGTGGTGTACGTGTCGTCGATGAGCACGGCCTTGATTCGGGTGGAGCCGAATTCGATGCCCAGACTCGTCTTGCCAGCGCGGATTTTCTCGGCGGTCAGCGCGATGCGATCGTCAAGTCCCTGCTCTTGCGCCATAGTTTCAAACTCCTTGCATCCGAGCGCCTCACAACCACATTGTCGACGGAATGTTAGCGCTCACTGTTAACGCTCACTATTCTAAACAGAAAGTGGCGACTATACAAGTTCGACGTGTCACGCAATCGTCAACGTACTACCGGCAGATCGTCAGCCGATTTTCTTGATATACCGGCATTACGAAATCCGGCAATCGCAGCACATGCGGCAAAAAGAGATACGAGAATCACAAGAAATACAAAAATCGCAGGAAATATTCAGCGACGGCTGGCGGTGCCCAAAGAAGTGCGGCCGATCACCTTCGCGGGAATCAGGCCGACGCCATGCTGCGACGAGGCGAACGAATTCTCATCGCCCTCCCCCAGCAAAAACAGCGTCTCACGCATGGCGGCAACGCCAAGCTGTTCAAAATCCGGGCGAACCGTGGACAGCGGCGGGTACATGTTGTCCATGGCGGGCATGTCGTCGAAACCGACCAAGCTCACATCCTGCGGAATACGCATGCCATGTTCATGCAGCGCACGAGACACACCAACCGCCTGGCTGTCGTTCGCACACACCATGCACGTCGGCAGATTTCCGCCGGTACGACCGATGTTTTCGAGAATATGGTTCATCTTGCCATACGCTTCGGTCGATTCCCAGGTTTCGCATTGCACGGTGACGGAACTCACCGCATTGGCCGCACACAGCTTATTCCACGCCATCAAACGCGTGGCGGCGTCACGCCATTCCTTCGGACCTGCGAAATAAAGCACGGAACGATGCCCATGCTCGACCACCAAATGCATCACGTCGGCCATGGCCGACCATTGGTCCACTCCCACTACGGATACTCGGCGACGGTCGGCCGGTTTCATCAAGCGCAAACCATCCTGCACGCTGATGCTGCCGTGCGTGGAGGTGACGATGACGCGCGGCTGCGTGATCTGCGCACGGCAGGCGGCGGAAAACATAACATCCGTCGGCGTGAGGAAAATGAACGCGTCCACGTTCATCTCATCGAACGTTGAGCACAATTCGTCGAATTCCGTCTGCGAGCAGAGCGCCTCGTGCACCATGCTCACCGACATGAACAGTCCATGCTGCCTCGCCATCGCCTCAATCGAGGAAATCGCGGAAATCGGACCATAAAAGCGTTGCCCGCCCGCAACCAAGCCAATGGTGCGGGAGCGATGCGAAGCGAGGGCACGCGCGGAATTGCTGGGACGGTATCCAAGCGCGTCGATGGCTTTCTGTACTTTTTCGCGGGTGGCATCAGACACGTCGGGGGAATGATTGATGACGCGCGACACCGTTTGATGGCTGACACCAGCCATTTTCGCCACTTCGAACATCGAGGGGCGTTTGTTTGCCGCATTGCGCTTGCCTGCCATGCTCCGTCGCCTTCCGCACACTACCGTTGTTACTTTCGACTATTCTACACGCAACTTCGGTTAGCGCTAACAGACGCTATTTTTCAGCCATTTGAGCGAGTCGCGCAGCGAAATTCGGCCAGTCGGTACGCATGGCGGTCAACAGTTTACGATTGGGGACTTCCTCAATCGGCACCCATTCGATTTCCATGCTTTCGTCGTCGTTGGCCTTCGGCTCCACGCGGTGCCCCGGCTTTTCGAAAGCGAACACGGTGGTGTAGGCCCACGGTCCGTGGTCTTCGCAGTATGATCCGACCACGTCGATATCTTCCGGCGTGATGTTGGCTTCCTCGTACGATTCGCGCAGCGCACCCTCGATCGGGCTTTCACCGTCGGCAGTGGCACCTCCTGGAATGCCCCATGTGCCACCTTCCGCGCTCCACACCGCGCGATGTTGCATGACAACGTGCGTCACTTCGCCGGTCTGTTCGCTTCGGCGGGCCAAGAGCACGCCGGACGCGCCGTTCGTGCCCCAATGCTTGCGGCCGCAATCGCAATCAATCCAACCATCACCCGGCTGATGCACGTTTTCCTTGGGAGGAAGCGGCTTCGCGGCACCGGTTCGCGAATCGTGTTCGACGTTCGGTTCTTGATCGGCTCGCGTCACATTCCACAGATCGGTCCATTCCACGCCGAGCTCGGCGGCCAAACGGCGCGCCAGCGGAAGGCTCAGGCCGATAATGCCGTGCGGATCGCCTTCGATGGAGTCGATGAATGCTCCGCCGAAGCCCTCAAGCGTGAAGGAACCAGCCACTTCCAACGGTTCTCCGGTGGCGATGTACCGTTCGATATCGGTGTCGGAATATTCGCAGAAGTGCAGCGTTGCCCTGCTCGCGCCTCGCGCGATACGCCCGGTGGCGAAGTCGATCAGGCAATGGCCCGTCCACAATTCACCGGTGGCGCCACGCATGGCACGCAGTCGTTCCCGAGCCACCTCAGCGCTATGCGGCTTGCCGTAACATTCGCCGTCAAGCAGGAACATGGAATCGCAGCCAAGAATCAGCGGACCGACTTTCGCACGGGTCAGGCTCGGCTTGCCATCAACGAAATCAGCAATCGATTCGGTGATCGTAGGAATGGTGACTCCCGAAAAATCGCGGGTCTTCACATCGGAGGCGGACTGCACTTCGTCCGCACGCAACGTAACACGATGATGTTCTAAAGATGCGGAATCCCCAGTATTTTCAGCATTATCCGAATGTTCGGAAGATTCGGCAACGGCTTTCAGCGGAAATCCGACCACACGATCGCCGTGCGCCGCCGCAGCGGTGGCGGCAACGTTCCGATACGCCTGATGTACGGCTTCGGCTTTGGCCGTAGCGAGAATCATCACCCGCTGTTCCACGCTCAGATCGCTTACGGCAACGCCCATGGCGGCCGCCTCACGTTCGAGCGCCGCCGGCTCGTCCACGTTCGATACGCGAATCGTGGGGCAAATGCCCGCCGAGAAAAGCACGTCACGGCGAGGCTTGGATTTGGAAGCGAGAATCAGCGGAATGGAGTTGTTCATGCGCGTTCCACCTGCACACCCTTGGTGTCGACGCCCAAATGCAGCACACGCCAATGACCGGAAGCGAGCTCTTCGGAAGCAAGCTGTCCCAGCTGTTCGCGAGCGTCGCCATGATGCAGCACGAGCACGCATGGGCCGCGCCGGAAACCATGGAAGCGAAACCATGGGAACGCAGCTTTTCGATCAGCGTCCACGACGGTTCCATCAAAGGAGCGCGATACGGCTGATGCAGACGATCCTGCGTGGCGGCGAACAGCAACGCGTTGACGTCCTGACGCTGACCAGTCGCCAGCATCGCAGGATTCATGGCGGCCGGCAGCAGGCTCACGCGAGACACATTGTGCACGGCATCCTTGAACGCCAGCTGGCCCGGCAGCGCCTGGCGTGCCTTTTCGGTGGACAGCTCATAATCCGGCACGAACACGGCGGCGGTCAGATCGTCGGCAACGCGATAGTTGATGGTATGGAAGCCTTATGCAGCGGTTCGCCGCCCGGAATCGGCACGGAACCGACACCTTCGGGGGTTTCCATGTCCCAAGACATGGTGAGCCCGCCGTACACGGCCGGAGCCACGTTGTCCGGATGGCCTTCGATGGCCGCAGCAAGCTCAAACACGGCATCACGGTTGAGTTCGTCGTCCTGCGCGAAGGCGGCCGCGGCTGCGATGCCCGCCACAATGGCCTCTGCGGAAGAGCCCATGCCTCGTGCCTGAGGAATGTTGTTGTGAGCCTGAAGAATGAAGCCCACACGGCCCAGACCAAAGGTCTGGCATGCGCGGCGGAACGTGGAAACCACCAAGTGGGTTTCGTCACGCGGGAGAGTATCGGCGCCTTCGCCTTCGATCATCACCTGAGCCGCAGTGTTCACCGGATCGGCGCTCAGCGTGAATTCAAGTTCGTCGTGGTAGTCCAGAGCAAGTCCGACCGTATCAAAGCCAGAACCAAGATTGGCGCTGGTAGCCGGAACACGCACACGCACTTTACGAGTAACTGGAGTCATATCTCGTCGTCCTTCGTCACATCTTCTTTACAAATGTAGCACCGTATACCCGAAAGGGTACAAGAGTCAAATTCAAGCCCATAATCAGCGGGCGATTGAGTAAACAATCGGCAAGCAATTGCCCAACACAGCAGCCGGAATATGAATAAAGAGACGGCCGCCCAATCGCAACGATTTGAGCAGCCGTCTCATAACTGTTAGTTGAGCACGCGGAGGATGGAAGGCTCGCCAACCACGCAGTCGAGTGCGCACACGTCTTTCACGGTTTCACGCAGGGTAAGCTCGTCGGTCATGTGCGTGACAAGGCGCAGCTGCTGCAGTTCGCGTCGTAGCCGGATCCTTCAGCGTGGGCTTGAGATCCTGGTTCACACCATTGATGGACACGCCATGTTCGGCGAACTTGGCCGCAATGGCCGCAAGTACGCCCGGATTGTCGTGAATCACGAAACGCACCGCGAACTCGGCCTTGGAAGCCTCGATCGGAGCCTTCTTCAAATCCTTATACAACGGAATGGTCGGGCCGGTGCAGCCCTGTGCGATGTGACGTGCTTCGGTCACCACATCGCCGACCACTGCGGAAGCGGTCGGAGCGCCGCCAGCGCCACGACCGTAGAACATCAGATCGTCGGCCGCTTCGGCCTTCACGAACACCGCGTTAAAGGAACCATGCACGGAAGCCAGCGGATGCTCGTTGGAAATCAGCGCCGGATACACGCGGGCAGACACGCCGGCCTCGCCATTCTCCACCACGGCCAGCAGCTTGATGACCTTGTTTTCGGCGGTTGCGGCAGCAATATCGTCGGCGGTGATCTTGGTAATGCCCTCAACGGACACATCATCGATGGTCACGTTGGTGTGGAAGCCGAGCGTGGCCATGATGGCCGCCTTGTTGGCCGCATCGTAGCCTTCGATGTCCCCGGTCGATCCGCTTCGGCGTATCCCTTGGCCTGAGCGTCCTTCAGCACGTCGTCGAAATCAAGACCCTTGGTGGTCATTTCGTCGAGAATGTAGTTCGTGGTGCCGTTGACGATGCCGAGCATGCTCGTCACCTTGTCTCCGACGAGGGATTCACGCAGTGGCTTGAGGAACGGAATAGCACCGCCCACGGAAGCCTCGAAGTAGATATCGACGCCCTTGGCTTCGGCGGCGGCATAGATTTCTGGACCATACTTGGCCAACAGCGCCTTGTTGGCGGTAACCACGGAAGCGCCGGATTCGATGGCCGCAAGCACGAACTTGCGGGCCACGCCGGTTCCACCGATCAGTTCGACCACAATGTCAGCATTGGTGGCCACGCTCATGGTGTCGGTGGTCACCACGGACTTGTCGATCCACGGGAACGGGTCGGTTTCCGACGGATCAAGGCAGGCGACGCCGGTCAGTTCGATCGGTCGTCCGATGCGTGCGGCGAGCTCATCCTTCTGCTCCACCAGCAGGCGTGCGGTCTGAGAGCCGACCGTGCCCGCGCCCAACAATCCAACGCGAATCGGCGCAACATCTTCCTGTACCAAGGCATCCTCTTGAATGTGAAGTATTGGTGTAACCCTGCCTATTGTACGGTCCCGATATGACGTAAGACCGCGAAATCATACGAAAATGGACGTTTCCGAGCTTTGCCCCGAAAACCGCCCATACTGCATCCACGCTGCATCCGTAATTTGAGACGAATCGCCATGAACAATACGAAACACGAGCGAAACGCCACGAATCGCTATTCGCTCACATCCCAATCCAGCAGATCATCGACCGTCTGACGGCGAATCATCACATGCGCGTCTTGCTCGGATACGGCAACAACCGCAGGAATCAGCGCCTGATTGTAGTTGCTGGCCATCGTGCGACCGTATGCACCCGTAACAGGCACCGCAAGCACGTCACCACGCTGAATATCGGCAGGAAGACGCACCTCGTTGACGAGGATATCGCCCGATTCGCAGTGCATGCCGACCACACGGCACAGCTTGGTTTCGCTGGAACCTCACGATTGGCGATTCTCGCAGTGTAATCCGATCCATACAATGCCGGGCGAATATTGTCGCTCATGCCGCCGTCGACAGACACGTACACGCGTTCCGTAACCGGATTGCCAGCCTTGTCTTTCGCGGTTCCGGCAAGCTGCACCGGCTTGACCGTGCCCACACGATACAGGGTGACGCCGGTCGGGGCGACCGTCCAACGGCCCGGCTCGAACGAGATGACCGGAGCGGGCATGCCGAGCGCACGGTTCACGGTGGTGACCGCATCGGCAAGGCGGGCAAGTTCCGTATCGAGATCCATCGAATCCTCGCCATCGGTGTAGGCCACGGAATAGCCGCCGCCCAAGTCAACCTCCGGCAGTGTGTATGCGTCGGTGGCGTAGAAGGTCTTGCGCAGCAGCATCATGCGCTTCGCGGCCTGGATGAAGGCGTCCGCATCGTGAATGTTCGATCCGATATGCGAATGCACGCCGACCAATTCGAGCACGTCCTGATGGCGGTAGATCTCCTTCAATACGGCGAGCGCGGGGCCATCAGCACCATGGTCATGGCTTCGGCGAGTTTGCGGTCGCCTTCGGAAACCTTCTCGTGGCTCATGTCGTACGGGTATTTGATGTCGTACTGCAGTTGGCGTTCTGCGCTTTCGCCCGGAGTGGCTTCGCTTTCGCCTAGGCGTGCGTTCGACCCTGCGGGGGTCACGTCAGCCAAATCGTCGAGCACGTTCAGCTTGCTTGCATCGGCACCAACCGGCAGCAAGGCGACACCGAACTTCTGGTCCTCATGCGCGGTAGACACGAATTCGTGGCCGCCCGCATGAATGCCGGACGTAACACGCAACATCACGCGAGCGCGCTTGCCGAGACGCTTGGCGATTTCGGCGATGCGGGCCGGCTCGTTCGGCTCGTCCACCACGATTTTGGCGAAGTTCGGTAATGGCGAGTTCGATTTCCGCATCGGACTTGTTGTTGCCGTGCAGCACGAGTCGCCGTCCGGGACGCCCGCGGCGAGCGCGATGCGCATCTCGCCCATGGTGCAGGTGTCGATCAGCATGCCGGATTCGGTGACGATACGGCAGATTTCCTTGGAAAGCAGTGCTTTTCCGGCGAAGCTGACGTGGGTTACGGTGTTGTTGAACGCATTTGCCGCGGATTTGACGAATTTGGCGGCGCGGGCTCGCACGTCATCGGTGTCGATGACGTAGAGCGGCGAACCAAATTCGTTCAGCAGGCTTTCGGCAGCGCGGCCATGGAACGTGATTTCACCTTGCTCGTTCACGTTGGAGCCGCCGGCCAGATGGGGGTGACTGCCATGCGATCACATCCTGTCTGGGGCTGCAACGCCAAGCAGGTCAAGGCCTTCGGCGATAACCGTCTTAACGGCGTCATTGAGCTTCAAACGTGCGGCTGCACGAGCCGGTTCCGGAGCTTGGCGATGCGCAGGGCTTCAGCCTGTTCGCCGCGAGCTTCCGGATCGGTGAGCTCCATGGGCACCACGCGTTCCACGTTGTACCACTTGTGGTAGGTGGCGGCGAGGTCTTCCAAGTAATGGGCTACGCGATGCGGGGCGCGCAGGTCTCCGGCTTCGCGCAGCAGGGCCGGCCACTGGGCGATCGCGGCAAGCACTTCG
>ENA-OUNI01000871-OUNI01000871.1-human-gut-metagenome-genome-assembly--contig:-NODE-871-length-13171-cov-2.931386_pt1 | contig 13171 bp, 17 predicted proteins | sample MGYA00242499_ERZ504580 | MGnify/ENA primary metagenome ERZ504580 (study PRJEB26092, sample SAMD00036315) | human gut metagenome | host: Homo sapiens | study: EMG produced TPA metagenomics assembly of... | reverse complement strand
CAAATTTTTGTTGCGAAGATGATGATTGCTCATAACGGTATAGTCCTTAATGCGCTCTACGCGAAAAACAGCCATTTTACGAATCCTTTCATGTAAAAGATGGGCAACCGCCGGGGCTGCCCACGGTTCATCGGTTACAGATTCTGACGGATAATGCGGGTGATGATGCCCACGGCAATGCTGCGCTCCTCGTCCAGCTTCGTTACCACAAAACTGACATCATCCTTTTTCCCGGGCGTGCGGCGGTCATAGCAGGAGTGAGCCACAGCATTGACCCCGTTAGAAAGCCGCACATAGACGATGCCTTTATGTACATCGGTGACGCGGCCGGCGTATTTGCTCTGCACACGGCAGCGTTTCAAGGCTTCGTGGCTGGTGTTCTCGGTGACGCTCTTGACATCGGCATGGACGGACAATTCCTCCTGCGAGGTTTTGTTCACCTCGGTCACGCGGACAAGAATTTGGTCGCCTACAGCAAAACGGTCATGGGCATCACCAATCCAATCCCATGCAAGATCCCGCGCATGATAGAACACTCCACACCGAAAATCTCGACACGGATAGACTTGTCGGCAACAGCAATGACGCGGGCCTGTACCACGCGCCCCTCCCGGACGCGGTACTCACCGTTGGCATCGGGGCTGAAATAGAAAAGCTGGCGTTTGCGCATCATGGCTTCGCGGCGGCTGGCGACTACACTGCGCTCTTGGAGTCAATGCCGAGGATAACAAAATCAATTTCTGCGCCCAGCATATTGCCCAGCAGCTTCATCTGGCGAACGGCCATACTGTCGGTACTGTTGGCAGCGCTGGGGGCGACCATCATTTCTTTGAGAGGAATGACGATGCGGAAGCCGTTGTAATCCACGACAGCAATCGTCTTGCCGCTGTCGGTCTGCTCGATACCACCCAGCGATGCCGAAAGGATACGCCGCGTGCGGTAGGCGTTGTGAATCTCGTGCCAGGCAGCAGCTTCGCGGGCATCCTCGGTTTCGATTTCGTCACCGCTTTCAATGGTCAGCACCGGGGCATCCGCTTTGCGTCTGCGGCGGGGCGGGGGAGTCTCGGCAGGCTTTTCTTCTTCGACAGGGGCAGGAATGGGTGCATCTTCAAACTCCACAGGTTCGGGGATGGGCAGGTCAGGGGTAAAAATATCATTGTTCATTTCCATGGGAAACCTCCTATTCAGTTTCAGGTTTTGTTATGATGGATTCTTTGTCGGTGGCAACCACCGTTTTTGATTTGGCAGGACGGCCACGGCGCTTAGGCGGTGCCTTGGGGGATGCTTTAGCTGTTTCCTCCGGGGAATCTTCGGGTGTTTCTGGTAAGCTTTCCGCCACGCCGGGATATGGGCAGATGCCTTGCATTCCCGCAACTGCTTGTAAGCGGGGTGCAGAGAGTAGTCCATCTTGTGGACTTTCAGAACTTTGTGGCCACGCAGAATTACCAGCGCTTCATCAACCGGCAGACGCAGCACTTCGTCCGGGTCAGGCACCGGCCGTTTGCCGACACCACTGCTTTCGCGGTACTGCGGCGTATAGTCGGAAACGCGCAGGGGGTTTAGTGCCTTGGAAGTACTGGACACCGCTACACTGCAATGCCGGTGCGCTGAGAGACGTACTCGGCGGTCAGCTGATCCGTACAGCCGAGAAAAAGCTGCACATCGCAGTTGCCGAGAATTTCCTGCCACTGGTTCTGTGGGTAGCGGTTTTGCAGTCCGGCAAGATTCTGGAACACGCAGGACATAGAGATATTGCGAGAGCGAATGACGCTGATGCGCCGGGATAGTTCGGAAATCGTACCACAGGCGGTCAGCTCCTCGCCCAGCACATGGACTGGCACTGGAAGCCGCCCGCCGGGGCAGTTGGCATCGGCATAGCGGACAAGTTTGATAAAGGCAAAAGACAGGAACAACGATGCAAGAAAATCAAAGGTACTGTCCTGATCGCTGGTGACGAGATAGTACGCGCAGGGCTGCTGCCCCGGCAGTTCAAGGCTGATTTCGTCATACGCAGTGATTTTCTTAATTAAGTCAGACTGAAATACCTGTAATCGGCTGCCCAAACCGCTGATGACCCCGCTGCGTACAGAGTCCGATGCCCGTTGATACAGGCTGTACGGTGCTTTGGCAGGATGCGTCAGCGGCAGAACATCAAACAGGCTGTCCAACTGACTTTCGCTGCATTGCGTGATAAGGTTGTACACCTCACCGATGGTCCGCTGCTCCGGCGGGTAGGTGAGGTCAACGTACAAGACCAGCGCTTTCAGCAAGTTCATCTCTCCCGAATCCCAGAAGCGGTCACTTTTGCCGGTGCCGTTGGTGTTCTTGATGATGACATCCACGAAAAGCTGCGCCATCAGTTCCTGCCCCTCAATTTCTTTCAAGCAGTTCCACGAGTCGGAGTTTTCGGGGCTGACAAGGTTGAATACCCGCACTGTGTACCCTAAATCTCGCATATACTCGCTGGATTTTTCGTAGAGTTCTGATTTGGGGTCACAGATAATCAGCGACTCTCCGCGGGCTGCGCTTTGCAGAATACGGTTCATGCAGAACGAGCGGGTTTTCATCGAGCCGCTGGCACCGTAGACGGCAAGATTGCTGTTCATGCGTGTTTTCTCCGGGATGCAGAGAAACTTGCCATCGAGCATCCCCAACACGGTGCCTGTATGCTGGGATAGTTCGGAAACTATATCCAGCACGGCGGGAATCTCTCGCGGCTGCATCCAGCCGGATGTGCCGTAAGTACCTTTTGCGGAAAAATCGAAGTTGCGCTCGGAATCCGTTAAGGCATCTTGACTGAACAGCTTTCGATACAGGAAAATCGCGGCGACTGTGGCTGCGCAGCCTGCTATGCAGTAAAGGTTGTAGGGGAACCATAAAATGCCTTTAAGACAGTCCGGCGGCGACAAAGAGGGGAACGGCGGAGAAGTACCGCCCGGCATACCGCCGTTTTTCTGCCAGACGGCATAGTTGCCGATGAACTGCGTCAAGTAGCCGCAGGCATAGAGCAGCAGCGTGACTGCCAACAAAATCTGCAATCTTTTTGAGGAACGTTTCATGGCAAAGTCAGAAACCTCCTCTCGAACGCGGCAAAGTCGATGGTCTGCAACTCGACCCTATCACCGCAAAGTGGCCGCAGCGCGTCTGCCTGAAAATCAAAGCAGAGGATGGCACCTTTCATTTGCAGCAGTTCCAAGGCAGACAGGAATCGGAACAAGCGCGGCAGATCCGGCAGATAGCAGAATAAAATCGGCGCGCCTGCATCTGTACGAGCGTCGTTCTCGATGTAAGCGTTACGGCAAGGCGGCTGAAGCTCTCGCAGCAGCATGGCGTTTAGTTGTCCGATTATATCTGGATGACAGAGCAGCCACAGCAGCGTCTCGCGTGGTAGTCATTGGTGAGAAAGTAGAAATGTTCGTAGCCCTCGCCAAAAAGGAAGTGTTCTTTCTTGTAGGTCTTTGCATCTTCCAGCAGGGTAGTCATAACTGCCCACTGGTCAGACAGCAGGATGCCGTCCGGCGTGTGGCTCACACCATTCCGCGTATAGCGGATATTTTGCAGCATGATTTTTCCCCGCTGTTCGATTTGCGTGTCAAAGACCGGAACAGCATCCATGCCGTTGAACACAGCAAAGGTGCGGGATGGGGTCAGCAGCGAGCCTGCCATACGGGAGCCGTGAACCTTTACCATTTCAAGGCCCAGTTCTTTCATCTCGCGGGAATCATAAAAAACAGGGGCTTCAATGCGGCAAGGACTGCTGCCACCCGGCACAAATACAGGCGGCTTTTCATCTCGATAAATCATCGTGCCTGCATTCAGCATCGTGACATAGGTTTGCGCGATACGATGCAGCCGCAGACGGCGGGCAGGGGATGATTTGATGGAGTTGGTGTCGGTGCGGCCTGACAGATAGAACTGAAATCGCTCCGGCGCTCGTTCCCGCAAAAGACGTTTGCCACGGATGCCGAGCCGGTAGCCGCGAAGATGATCTTTGGAGAAGATGCGCAGGAGCTTGTCGTGTGTCAGGCTCGTCACGACTTTTTTGCGATAACTTTTGCTGGAGGTAAGGCGGTCAGCACACGCACAAGGAACCTCGCCGCAGATGGCTGTGAGCGCCAAAAGTTCATAATAGAGGCTGTCTTGCGCGGGCAGGACAGGAAAGGCAGAAGAAATAGAAATCACCTCGGAATTTAACCGTGCCTTCTTTGACTCCGGCGAAAGTTGCCGCCGTCTTGTGTGTGAAACAGCTTACAACAACGCGGAAAAGTCATTTTCAGGCACAGGTATCTGATTTTTATGAATTTTTCGGAAAAAGTGGAGGTCGGGTCTCAGCCGATTTTGGGGTGCTCAGCCATGCCGAAAAGCAGTTTTTCGGCATTACGGTAATCACGGTAGAGGACGAATATCCAAACCGGGTCGTCTGGAAAGAATCGCACAGCGCCCCGGTATCGTCCGCCAGGCAGAATGTAGCAATGACATCTATAACTGCCTTGAGTTCAAGATTGTCATAATCCCGCACGGATGTGATTGGAAGATTGTGGTCGTAGATATGCTCCACGCAAATCACACAGTCAGAGAAGCGGGGAAGCGGTCCGCTTTGCACCAGTGCAGCCTGAAGCGGCAGCAAAAGAAACTTGCAGCCGTCCCGCTTCTTTTTGTCCGGCAGCAGCGCGGGGAGCAGCACACGCAAATAGTTGTCAGCCGCCCATACACGGATGCCCTGTACTTCGGCCGCCTTGGATAGTAGTAAATGGGCGGTTCGTTGGACACGGAAAAGAACATATTGCGCAGATGTGCCGTGCTTTTCTCGCTGAGAAGCGCTACACTCTCGGCGGTTTTGGCAAACTGCATCGGGTCAGGCGCAGGCAGCAGATGCTCCATTTCGTACAGCTTTTTGTGAATGTCGATGAGCCCGCGCTGTTCCAAGCGGATACGATTCAAAAGTACGTCAGGATTCAAGCGCAGCCTCCTTTTTGTAGTAGCTGACAGTGCCGTCTTCGGCCACGGTGCAGAACCCGGCCACTTGCGGAATGTCCAGCAACTCAATCTGGGAGGTATCCTCTACGACCACGATGCGCTTGCCGGCATCTTTCTGTGGCTTGTGCAGCAGCTGGCAAATCATAGTCTCTTTGCTGCGGGATAGGCACGATTCATACAGCTCTCCATTTGCAAAACAGAGAATAGCTGCCGGAAATTCTGCAACTGTGTGGTATTCCACCTGATCGATGAAGTCGAGCAGAACCCAGACGCAGCGGGATAAGTCCTTGTCTGCATTGTTTCGTGCTTCTTGATTTGCGTAGTAGCGGCAATTTTCGGCACGGTAAACGCGCCCCTCTTTCAGCATGTGGGCGAGTAAGGTCTTTGCCGTTGCCTCTTTTTCGGGAAAGAACCGGCAAAGCTGTTCTTCGGTCAGACCGGGATACAGCGAAATGTTATGCAGCATTTCAGCGGCTTCCCGCTGATAAATGCTGCGCGGTTTTTCAATACAATCACCATCTTATTGCGCATAAGGAACGCATAAAGACGTATTAAGCACTGCCAACAGCATAGCCACAGGCAACTAATACGCAATCATTACGTCCTTTTGCGTATTCGACTTTTTATTGAGTAATCATTGCGTCAAGGCGGACGTATTACAGCCAACTGCAAAACCTCCAAAATCAGAAATTGCTTAAAACAAAAAGAGCCGTGCCTGAAAAAAGTCAGGTACGACTCTGGGTGAAAATGTCCAACCTTTTTGGCTGAACCCTATTTTGAACATACTAATTGTAACATACGGGATTATACACGTATATACAATCACTGCGCGGATGTTGTGCAGATGTAATGCAGGCGCAGCAAAAAACTTCAAGGCAGGGCATCCGCGCAATCTTGATTCTTTGACGTATAGGCATTATAATGCAAATGAAAGCAAAGAAAAGGAATCATCGATTTTATGGATAACCAATTATTGCAGATACAAAACAGAACCTGCCGCATCTACGGCACTGCCAGCGCCGAATATCTGCTGCTGCAAATGGTGGACGAACATCACCTTGCAGGGATGGAGCGGGAAACTGAAGCTATACGCCGGCAAACCGCACATACATTCTTGCTGGTGGCTGTCCAAGTGGAGAATTGGAACGATGATTTGTCGCCGTGGCCTGCGCCGCCCGTCTGGGGCAAGCAGGGTTTTGTTGGCAGGGCAGGAAATACGCTTGCATGGCTGGAGCAGGCTGTGCCGGGCATTCGCCAACAGTATTCTATAAAGGAAGATTGTAAGGTTATTTTAGGCGGCTACTCACTGGCTGGACTGTTTGCTCTGTGGGCGGCAACACAAACGAACGCGCTGTATGGCGTGGCGGCTGCTTCGCCGTCCGTGTGGTTTCCCGGTTGGCCAGAATACGAAGCGGCGCACCCTATCCAAGCGCAGCGTGTTTATCTCAGCCTTGGTGACCGCGAGGAATATACCAGAAATCAGACTATGGCGGCAGTGGGGGACAACATCCGCGCCCTGCACAGCGCCCTGACCCAGCGCGGCAAAGACTGCAGACTGGAATGGAACGCAGGCGGTCACTTCAAGGATGCCGACCTGCGGACAGCAAGGGCATTTGCCTGGATTATGGAAGGGAAACCGTAAAATGACAATTCTGATAGATGCCGATGCTGCCCGGTGGTAGACCTGACCCTTCAGACAGCCGCAAAATATAACGTTCCCGTGTTGATTCTATGCGACACTACCCACCAAATCCAACGTGATGGTGCGCAGACGTTTACCTTTGACAAAGGTGCCGACAGCGTAGACTTTGCGCTGGTGAATCGTGTACACCCCGGCGATTTTGTAATCACGCAGGATTACGGACTGGCAAGTATGTGTCTGGCGCGCCGAGCCCGTGTGCTGAACCAGAACGGCTTAGAGTACACACTCGAAAATATCGACGGCCTACTGTTCCGCCGCCACGAAAATAAAAAGCTCCTTCGCGCCGGAAAGCACCCGAAAGGGGTATCCAAGCGAACGAAGGAACAGGACACGACCTATAAAAACGCCTTAGAGAAAATCTTGCAGACTGTGTGAAAAGAAAAAGCAGCCTTTCCCATGTGCTTCATCAAAGCATAGGGAAAGGCTGTTTTTCACTTCAAAGTTATTGCTTCGCTTGCAAGGCTTCACAGCGTGCTGCCAAGCATCAGCCAAGATGTTGGCACGGTCAGGCTCCCCGAAATGCGCCTGTTCATAAATTGCAAGAACCTCGTCTTTGCAGTTGCTCAATGCGGAAAGATTCAGCGTTTGCAATCCATCTCTTGCAAGGGCAAGCTGCGCCTGCTGCGTGGCGGCGAACGGTTTCGCCGGGGTGTCGGCCAGTGCGTTGATTTTGGAGGCGTATTGGTCAAACCAAAGGCTGGTGCCGCTGTCAAAAATCGGCGCGAAGCGACCCATTCCAAGGTTACTGCATCACGGATAGCGCCAAAATTGCCGAAGTGACGGTCCTGATTGCAAATCAGATAATCCAGAATCATCATCGGCTGCAACCGTTCGGGTACATCCGGGATTCCCAGCTTTTCACAACAAGCAAGAAAGTGGTCATAAGCGTTCACGCCGTCTGCGCGGGGAAAAGCAGAAAAAATATAATAAGCACTGACAAAATCCTGCCGATCAGTTGTCATATTTGGACATACGGAATATGGTTTGCTATCTTCAAACAGTAGATTGTACTCTACATGCGGGATTTCCAGCTTGCGGCAGAGCAGGGAAGCAACGACTTCATTGAACGGCTCCTGCTGGGCCATGCCGCTGCCGCCCTTTACCAACACGCGCCGACCGTTCAGTATCTTCCATTTCTTTTTCAGCCAGCCGTCCGAGGTGTTGCAAGGGGAAACGAGGTCAAGGGTGTCCTGCTGCGGTATCTGTCCAAACAAGATGTTGCCGACATCTTCCGAAAAATCGTTATTATAGAAGTTGACTTTACGCCATTCCAACGGCTGCTCAACGGGGTTGAGCCAGTATTGATCGGACAGGCTCAACGCAAAGCATTTCATCATCAAGACGTTGGCGGACAGCTGCAATTTTTTCTGAACCTGTAAATCCTCCAGCGCACGGTGAAATCCCGAACGGCTGGCGGGGATGGCACGTCCCGACAGCCAGAGATTCAGATTCTTGGCAAGCTCCTTGCGGTCAGCGGCGTATAATCCAATCGGCAGATGGGCAGGCTGCAACACATCGTCTACGCGGTATACTGTGCCGCTGATGTCGTTGATACTCAGCACGGCAACGGCAGTTTCGCGGTGCATCAAAATATACTTCATATGTCCAGCCCACCTTTCAAGTAAGTTATATCCATATTATACAAGGTAAGGTGTGGATTGGCAATATTTTGTTGAACATAGTTGACTTGATGCCAAGAACATTTATAATAAAAATCAACAACCATATTCGAACTGCATGCGTATACCTGTTTTAGAAATAGAACAAGTAAGCAACGATGAAAATGCTGTTTTTTAGGAGGAGTAATTATGCCCAAACAAGGCTTCCTATTAGCTGATGTTCCTAAATTGTTTTCAACTGCAAATGACAAACCAGGATGGGCACTATGCATAGGAGCTGGAACATCTGTTCCGCTTTTTCCAGATTGGTATTCTTTGGGCTCAGAGATGGCCAAACAATTAGTGCCAGAAACGCCATTTGATGTTGAAGCCTTAAAAAAATCCGGCTTTTCTCCTGATTCAATGATTCAAATGGTGAAAAACGCAACAGACCTAAATGATTTAGAATTCACAATGCGCATGAGCAATATTCTATATCATAAGTTGCAATCAAAAATTTCTGTGGAAGATTGGAATGATGTTGTTGATCTACTAGGTGCAAATAATATTTCAAATTGTTCAATGGAAAAGTGGCGATTGTTTTCCTCATATCGTGATACAGTACTTAAGGAAACGACTGCCTATCAATTGGCAATAGCTATTATGGAATCGATTAAGCAACACAATGCACCTCAATGCATTCTCTCTTTTAATGCAGAGCCACTACTTTTTGCAATGCTTAACTCTCTTCTTGCGGACGGAAGAAAACAACCGCCTAAGAAGGTCTTTAATAAAGTGATAAGCAGCATATCTGGCGGTGGATTGGGGACAATTCCATACGTGTTTTGCCATGGATTACTTCCGGTAACGACTAACCCTCACAAGTTCTCCACATCGATAGATAAACTTGTCTTTTTGGAAGAGGAGTATCTACATTTAGCTAACAATTCCTTTTCATGGCAATCCACAACATTTATAAACACTTGCATTTCACAGCATATTGTTTTCGTTGGAACCTCCTTAACAGATCCCAATATGCGTCGCTGGCTTAGTTGGACACACGCAAATAGACTTGATGAAATGCGACAAAACGGGATTGATATAAAAGATAGCACTCAGCATTACTGGATTAGGACGATTCCAAACGATAAGAATACAATGCCTTGGATAGAAGCTGCCGTTTCACATTTAGGAGTTCGAATTGTTTGATTGATAACTGGTCTCAAGTTGGTTTGGCCCTCAATAAAATGCTTGGAATAAGTAAGAAAAATCCACCGCCTACACGAGCCAAAAAAGGAAAAGATACTTTCCGAAAGAGGCCAAACAAAAAACAATCTCGTCACGTCACAGCACGAGATAGACTGAGAGGCTTATCGGCCTCAAACAGCAAGCGGCATTCGTTGTGAGAAATTTCTGGTTCCCAGCAGAGAGTTCCCCGCTTTATTGAAAAGCTCCTACGTGTGGATTTATCTCGTTGCTGCATTTTATAGTACGTTTTGATTGGCTGGAAATTCTGTTTTTCTTCAGCTGACTATATGTTGACCGTTTTTCTGTGCTGTAAAAGAGTCATGTTATGCGAGCGGGTTCATAGCAAGTAATTGAGACTGATTTCTATACTGAAAAATTAGTACACACGCTTATCAATTAACTTCGGCTATCAATATGACTCGTACATCGTTACACAGCAATAAAAAATAGCGCCTCAATCCGATTGCTTACGGCAACAGATTGAAGGCGCTGTTTTGTTGTTCTTCGCATTAAAGGCAACAATGTACTTGAAATGGCTCACAACACTTTTAAATCAAAAAGCGAGGCGTTTTATCGCGTTGAGTTCCCTGTGTTTTACCCCCGTATTTACCCCCATTGGGGAGTAAAGTACATGGATTTATGTGGATTTACATGAAATGGAGAGTTCCTTAAAACAACGTATCTATGAAAATATATTGAAGCCTATGGAGAATTATAGATATATAAAAAGTACCGCTGAAGCTACGATTCCTAATTTCATATTTCAAAATTCTCCTTTGAATTTTTGCTGAATTTTTGCCATGCGGATCGGCGCACAGGCCGATTTACATATATAAATGTATTATAGCAGATGCGTTCTTTTCTCTCAAGCCGTTTTTGAAATAATCTTCCCCGGGGTGCGCCGCCTGCGCAGAAAAAACGCAAAAATTTCCCGGAAACCCGACGATCTGTTCTTTTTTTGTCCACAATTATGCGGTATAATACTCTTGTATCGATACCGCCGCAGGCGGGCAAGGAGGAAACTAAGATGGCAAATGAGAAAATTCTGGTCGTTGATGACGATAAAAATATCTGCGAGCTGCTCCGACTGTATCTGGTCAAGGAGGGCTACAACGTGACGATGGTCCACGACGGCGGCGCAGCGCTGGCAGAGTTCGACAAGCTGCACCCGGATCTTGTGCTGCTGGACGTTATGATGCCGGTCATGGACGGCTGGGAAGTCTGCCGCAAGCTCCGCGCCAAGGACAACACCCCCATCATCATGCTGACCGCTAAGGGCGAGACCTACGACAAGGTGCTGGGTCTTGAGCTGGGCGCGGATGACTACATCGTCAAGCCGTTTGACGCCAAGGAGGTCACGGCCCGCATCAAGGCCGTGCTGCGCCGCTCCTCCGCCAAAGAGGAGGAAAACAAGGGCGTTTACGACTTTGACAATCTGCACCTTGACATGAACCGCTATGAATTGAAGGTCAAGGGCAAGGTCGTTGAGGCCCCGCCGAAGGAACTGGAGCTGCTGGCCTGCCTGGCCGGTCACCCGAACCGCGTCTACACCCGCGACCAGCTGCTGGACGAGGTCTGGGGCTTTGAGTATTACGGCGACTCCCGCACGATCGACGTCCACGTCAAGCGCCTGCGTGAAAAGCTGGAGGGTGCGTCCGAGCAGTGGAGCCTGAAAACCGTCTGGGGCGTCGGCTATAAGTTCGAGGTCAGGGAATGAGCCGCCGCAACACGATCAGCCGCGAATTTTTCGCGACCATCGCCGCCGTGCTCGTGCTGGGGCTCAGCGTTATGTGCGCGATCCAGACGGCACTGTCGGCGGCGTACTTCATCGGGGAGCGCAAAAGCTCGCTGACCGATGTGCTCAACGGCGCGACAGCGCTGAGTGAGCGATTCGCCGATGAGGCTCCATCGTCACAAAGCCCTGCAGGGGGAGGATGTGCTGGAACGCGCCCACAGCGGGTTTGAGCTGTTCAACACGGCCTCCGGTGCGCTGGTGTTCATCGCCGACGAGAACGGCCAGATCCTGCTGCATACGGGGGACGACGCCTTTACAGGCGCAGGCGTGCCCGCGTCCTACATTGACGAGCTGAACGAGGGAAACGACATTTTTGAGACCGGCACGCTGGACGGTGTCTACTGCGCCAAGTATTACACGGCGGGCCGCCGCATCACGGTGGGCGGGCAGGACGGCTACCTGTTTGCCGCCAGCCCGATGGCTGCGCTGGGCAGCTACATGACCGATATGCTGACGATGTTCGGCATCTCGGCGGCGGTCATCCTGATTTTGTGCAGCATCCTGTGCTGGGTGCTGGCCAAGCGCATCACCGGCCCCATCGAGGACATCAGTGAGGCCGCGCGCCGCCTGGGCAGCGGGGACTTTACGGCCCGTGCGCCGGTGGACGGCTGCGTGGAGCTGGCTGACTTTGCGACCACCTTCAATAACATGGCTGCGCGGCTGCAAACCATCGACAATTCCCGCGGGCAGTTCATGGGCAACATCGCCCACGAGCTGCGCACGCCCATGACGACCATCAAGGCTTCATCGACGGCATGCTGGACGGCACGATCCCGCCCGAGGAAACAAAGCATTATCTGGGCATCGTCTCGCAGGAGACGGGCCGCCTGGCGCGGCTGGTGCAGAACATGCTGGATATTACCAAGCTCGAGGCGGGCGAGGTGCCCATCCACGCGCAGACCTACGATCTGTGGAAAACCGTCACCGACGTCGTGCTCTCCGACGAGCAGCGCATCGAGGACGGCAAGATCGACATCCAGGGTCTGGGCGGCGATCCGCTGCTGATTTGCGCGGACCCGGATTTTGTGCATCAGGTCGTATATAATATTGTGGATAATGCCATCAAGTTCACCCCGGCGGGCGGCACGATCAGCTTTGCCGCCGAGCGCCGCGGCAATATGGTGGAGGTGCGCATCGAGAACACGGGCGCAGGCATTGCCCCTGAGGCTCTGCCCTTTGTGTTTGAGCGGTTCTACAAGGAGGACCGCTCCCGCGGCATGACACCCGCGGCAGCGACTGGGACTGCATATCTGCAAGATTCTGATCAACCTTTCCGGCGGCCAGATCCACGCCGAGAGCGAGGAGGGCAACTGGTGCCGGTTCGTGTTTACGCTGCCGGCAGGGCAATAAGCAACCGCATAACAGACGCTGCACAAAAGCGGCGTCTGCTTTTTTGTGCGTGAGAAAGGCTTCCCCCTCGGGGGAAGCTGTCAGCGGCCCCGCCCGCTGACTGATGAGGCAGAGCATGCCGACATTACCCGTGAGCGGACGGCAGTGAAACACCTCCCCCTCATCCGGCCCTGCGGGGCCACCTTCCCCCAAGGGGGAAGGCTTTTTGGGTAAACCTGTAAGATTTCCCGTCCGGTCCCGGTCTATATAGTTGGAACGACAAAACAAGGAGGAACCACCCATGAAGGACCGGGAATTGACCCGTCTGCTGCAGGCACACCCGGAGGAGGGCCTGGAGGCGGCGATGCTTGAATATGCGCCGCTCGTCAAGGGCATTCTCTGCCGTATCCTGCCGCAGAACCCCTGTGACCGGGAGGAGTGCATGGCCGACGTGTTCGTCGCACTCTGGCGCAGCGCCGCTAAATTGGAGGCCGCTTGCACACCGCTGCGCCCCTGGCTGGC
>ENA-OUNI01000870-OUNI01000870.1-human-gut-metagenome-genome-assembly--contig:-NODE-870-length-13177-cov-8.770268_pt1 | contig 13177 bp, 15 predicted proteins | sample MGYA00242499_ERZ504580 | MGnify/ENA primary metagenome ERZ504580 (study PRJEB26092, sample SAMD00036315) | human gut metagenome | host: Homo sapiens | study: EMG produced TPA metagenomics assembly of... | reverse complement strand
CGCCAAGTGCTCGTATTCCCGCAGACAGTCTATCAGATCAGGCTGATTTAAGGTACCCTATGCAGGAGTTCGACATATGACGTGCGGAGAGCATTGGACTCTCCGGCACCGGTCATGTTCAGCCCCTACGGCGCTTGATGGTCAGCAGCACCGTCGCAGCGCTGGCGAGCGCCATGACCGCGACCGATATCGCGGTCACGTTCACGCCGGTCGCCGACAGCGGAGGCTTGGGTTTGTCGCAGGTCTCATACCCATGATCGCTGGTTCTCGCATAGTACGTCGCACACATTATCATCACCTCGTCAATCGCTCCGTATCGCAACGCCATCGTCGCAGCGCAAGCATACCGCGGAACAACAAAAGTGGTCCCGCCGCCAAGCGGCAGGACCACTTCATGCATTCCACGCGCCCGTGCGTCGCGCAGCGGGCGCGGTCGACTCACCACGACGTCACGCCTTGGCGACCTCCACACCCAGCTCGGCGCCTTCCTTCACCGCGAAGGAGGTGGCCAGCGTCTCATGGGCGATCAGATCGCGGAACCGCTCAACATCGGCCACATTGGCGGACGGCACGGTCAGCGTCAAAGCAATCCTGTCGGCGATGTCCAGGTCGGCGGCCTTGCGGGCGTCCTGCACGGCGCGAATCACATCGCGGGCGTAGCCCTCGGCCTCCAGGTCGGCGGTCAGCACGGTATCGAGAATCACGAAACCGCCGGTAGGCAGAGCGGCCGACACGGAAGCGGCGGCCTCGGCGGCGTTCTCCTCCTCCACACGGTTGATTAGCTCGTATTCGCCGGCCTCCAGCGCAACCTCGCCGTTCGGCGTCTCGACGACCGGAGCACCGGTCGCGGCATCGACGTGCCAGGCACCGGTCTTGGACGCCTTGATGGCGAACTGGACCTGCTTGCCGAGGCGCGGGCCGGCGGCGCGGGCGTTCACCTTCAGCTCGTGCACGATCTTCAGCCCCTGCGAACCGGCATCCTCCATCGTGCAGAACTCAATATCCTTTATATTAAGCTCTGACTTGAGAATTCCGTCGTACGCCTTGACGGCGTCCACATCCTCGACCACGACGGTAAGCTTGGCGAGCGGCTGGCGCACACGGATCTGGGCGGCCTTGCGCAACGACAGAGTGCCGGAGACGATCTCGCGCACCTTCTCCATCGCGTCCACCAGTGCCGGGTCGTCGACCAGCACACGGCCAAGCTCGGTCGCCTCACCGGTCTTCTCGTCCGCGACGTACGGCCAATCGGCCAGATGCACGGATTCGCCGCCGGTCAGGCCACGCCACACGGATTCGGACTCCATCGGGGCGAGCGGCGCGAGAACGCGCATGAACACCTCAAGCACGGTGTACAGCGTGTTGAACGCGTTCGCGTCCTCCTTCCAGAAGCGGTCACGGGTGTTGCGGATGTACCAGTTGGTGAGCACGTCGATGAAGTCACTCGCCGCATCGCACGCGTCAGAAATCGCGAACTCGTCGAGCGACTTCTCTACACGCTCTACGAGCCTGCGGGTGCGGGCCAGCAGGTAACGGTCCATCTCGGGCAGACCCGCCACCTCGTCCGCGCGCAGCTGACGGGCGTCGAAGCCGGCTCCGCCATTGGCCGCGTTCGCATACAGCGTGAAGAAGTAGTAGGAGCTCCACACCGGCAGCATGACCTGGCGCACGGTGTCGCGGATGCCCTCAGCGGTAACAACGAGGTTGCCGCCGCGCAGGATTGGCGACGACATAAGGAACCAGCGCATGGCGTCGGAACCGTACTTGTCGAACACGCCGTTCACGTCCGGGTAGTTGCGCAGGTGCTTCGACATCTTCTGGCCGTCGGAACCGAGCACGATGCGTGGCAGATCACGTTCTTGAACGCCGGGCGGTCGAACAGCGCGGTGGCCATCACGTGCAGCAGGTAGAACCAGCCGCGAGTCTGGCCGATGTATTCGACAATGTAATCGGCCGGGAAGTGCTGCTCGAACTTCTCCTTGTTCTCGAACGGGTAGTGGAACTGCGCGAACGACATCGAACCGGATTCGAACCAGCAGTCGAGCACGTCGCTGATACGGTGCATGTGGCTCTTGCCGGTCGGGTCGTCCGGGTTGACGCGCGTGAGGTTGTCGATCCACGGACGGTGCATGTTGACGTTGCCGTCCTTGTCGCGCGGGTAGTCGCCGAAGTCGGCCTTGAGCTCCTCCAACGAACCGTACACGTCGACGCGCGGGTACTTCGGGTCATCGCTCACCCACACCGGGATCGGCGAACCCCAGAAGCGGTTGCGGGAGATCGACCAGTCGCGCGCGTTGGCGAGCCACTTACCGAACTGACCATCCTTGACATTCTCAGGAATCCAGTTGATCTGCTGGTTGAGCTCCAACAGGCGCGGCTTGATCTTCGTCACCGACACGAACCAGGAACTCACAGGCTTGTAGATCAGCGGCGTGGCGCAACGCCAGCAATGCGGGTAGGAGTGCACATAGCTCTTCTCCTGGAACAGGATCGCGCGATGCTCGGCCGGGATCTCGGCCAGCGGGCCGTCTCCGTTGCGCAGGTTGCGCAGGATCGGCTTGTTCGCGTCGAACACGTACATACCCTCGTAATCGGGGCACTGCGCGGTGAAGCGGCAGCCGGCGTCGAGCACGTCAGTGCTCTTGATGCCGTGCGCGTTCAGCGTGTTCATATCGTCCTCACCATAGGGAGCCTGGTGAACCAGGCCGGTACCCTCGACGGTGTCGACGTAGTCCGCGGTAAAGATTTGGTAGCCTTCGGGCCCCGGCACGTTGCCCTCAGACTCGGCTTTGTCGCCAGCGAAGTACGGGAACACCGGCCAGTAACGCCAACCGGCCATCTCGGAGCCTTGAGCTCGCGCACGACCTCGTAATCCTCGCCGAGCTCCTTCTCGTACTTGGAGAGCAGGGGCTTGCCGAAGTAGAACTTCTTGCCGGCGTACTTGCCCTGCGTCGGGCGCACCTCGACATAGTCGATGTCAGCGCCGACGACGATTGCGAAGTTAGTGGGCACGGTCCACGGCGTGGTGGTCCAGAAGACCGCGTAGGCGTCCTCCTCGTCGCGCAGCTTCACGGCCACCGACACGGTGGTGTCCTGACGATCCTGATACACGTCGGCGTCCATGCGCAGCTCGTGCGCCGAAAGCGGCGTCTGATCCTTCGGGCAGTACGGCAGCACGCGGTAGCCTGGTACGCCAGACCCTTCTCGTACAGCTGCTTGAACGCCCACATCACCGACTCCATGTACGGGATGTTCAGCGTCTTGTACCCGTGCTCGAAGTCGACCCAGCGGGCCTGACGATGCACGTAATCCTGCCATTCGTGCGTGTACTTCAGCACGGAGGCGCGGCAGGCGTCATTGAACTTGTCGATGCCCATCTTCTCGATCTGATCGACCGAGTCGATGCCGAGCTCCTTCTGCGCCTCCAGCTCGGCGGGCAGACCGTGCGTGTCCCAGCCGAACACGCGGTTGACCTTGCGGCCCTTCATGGTCTGGTAGCGCGGGATCACGTCCTTCGCGTAACCGGTCAGCAGGTGGCCGTAGTGCGGCAGGCCGTTCGCGAACGGCGGGCCGTCGAAGAACACGAACTCGTTCTGGCTATGGTCGCCGGAAGGGTTGCGTTCAACGGACTTGTTGAAGGTGTCGTCCTTGTCCCAATACTTCAGGACGGTTTCCTCCATGTTGGGGAACTCGGGTTCGGCGCGACGCTGGCGGTCTCGCCGCCCTCGTTCGCCTTGGGATACACGTGGGAATTGGTGGTTTCGCTCACCATTGCTCTCCTCGATGTCGCATTGCACTGGTCCTACGGGAGCTGGCTATAGCGAACCATTCACGGGAAGAACAGGGATTGAGACGGCCGTTCGCCACACCGGCGGCATATATGCGCCGGCGATGTCCTCGCGGCCGGAACCCTTGTTCCGCCCGGAACGGCCATCATGGCCATTCCCGCCTACGAGGACGATGATCAGCGGCATGCCCTCAGGCTGCCGACCGCCACCGCGGTACCACCTCGCTTGTCGCTCACATCCGGCCATCCTAAGACGGCGAAAACTCGCGACCGCTTGTGTTCGGCTGTGACGGGCCGATCCCGTCGGTTCTACTCAGCTTCGTGCCGTCGACGTTCGATCGACCGTCATGAAGCTTTTCTTCCGAAGACTCCCCGCTGATAACGGATCATCGCCTTGACTTCGGTGCATATCCTAGCACGGTGTGTGGCCGACGGAACCGGGGTGTCCGCGAACGCCGTCGGCTCGCGGCCAGGCAATCATGCGAGGCCCGAAATCCGACCATCATGCCGGATGTACGCCGACGCTCAATCGCGCACGATGCTGCCGACGATCCCCGAGACAATGGACATGATGAGAGAGCCGAGCACCGCCCACCAGAACCCGTGCACCAGCACGCCAACACCGAACAGACTGATTGCCAACCATGAGGCGAGCCGCATGAACAGCCAGTTGATGACCAGATACAGCAGCCCGAACGTGAGAATCGAAAACGGCAGCGCGATCAGCTGCGTCACCGGCTTGATCGAGGCGTTGATCAGCGCCATGAACAGCGCGAACACTGCGATTCCCAAAATCGGAGGCTGCCCCACCGCGGTCATGCCGGGCAGAAGCACCACCATCACCGCGGCCGCAACCGTCAGCACCAGCCATCGCATCAGAAAATCCTTCATGGCGCCCATCTTATGCCATCCAAGCCGTCACCGATCAGTTGCGATGTGCCGGTTCGGTGCATTCATCATATGTCGGGCACGGTCATCGAGAACGATTGCGCTTAAGGCACAATCGCCACCTAAGACCCAGACCACCCTCAGTCGGCTCCGCCGACAGCTCCCGCCAGCAGGAGCCAGCATGCAACTCCAATACGACGTCAGGGCGGAAATCGTCGATTACGTTCCGCGGATTCTTCGGCTACCATGCAAACAGGAGGACGACGATGACTACAAAGGAAACGGCGACCACGACGAAGCAGGCGGCCGCCCGGCAACGGGCGTTCGCGCAACTGGACGCGACCTTCCGCTCAGGAGTCACCCGGCCACTGCGCTGGCGAAAGGCGCAACTCGACGCGATGGCCCGAATGCTGAGGCAGAATGCCACCGTCATCGCCCGTGCGGTACGCGCCGACCTGGGCAAACCCGCCGCGGAGACCGCGCTGATGGAAATCGGGCTGGTGCTCGATGAGATTCGCTTCATCAAGCCACGCCTCGGCAGGTGGGCTGCGCGGCATCCCAAGCCGATGCATTACCTGCTGCAGCCCGCAGTCGGCTGGACAGTCGCCGAGCCGAAAGGCGTGGCGCTCATCATCTCGCCGTGGAACTATCCGGTGCTGCTCAGTTTCGAGCCTATGGCGGACGCGATCGCCGCAGGCAATTGCGTGTGCATGAAACCATCGGAGCTGTCTCCGCACACCAGCGGCGTGATGGTGGACCTCATCGCACGGTACATGGACCCGCAGGCGTTCCGCGTGGTTCAGGGAGGACCGCAGGAGACGACAAAGCTGCTGGAGCAGCCGTTCAATCACATCTTCTACACCGGCGGAGGAAAAGTCGGTTCGATAGTCATGGCCGCCGCCGCGAAGCATCTCACACCGGTCACTTTGGAGCTCGGAGGCAAGTCGCCGGTGTTCGTCGACCGTACCGCGAACCTCGACGTCGCCGCGCGGCGCATCGCCTGGGGGCGGTTCATCAACGCCGGGCAGACCTGCGTGGCACCCGACTATGTGCTCGCAACGTCCGACGTCATCGAGCCGCTGGCAGGAAAGATCGCCAAGGCCGTCACGCGGTTCTTCGGCTCAGACCCGCAACATTCCGACAGTTTCGGACGCATCATCACGCCCGGCATTTCGACCGGCTGACTGCGCTGCTGCCCGATCCGAAGAGCCCCGCCACCGGACGCACGGTATGCGGGGGCAATACCAGACGCGATGACCTCTACATCGCACCGACCGTGCTATTGGGCGTCAAACCCGATGCGCTGGTGATGCAGGAGGAGATATTCGGCCCGATTCTGCCCATTCTGGAAGTCGCCGACGCGAAGGCCGCAGTGGAATTCATCAACGCCCGGCCACGCCCGCTGTCGGCCTACGCGTTCACGGGCAGCAAGAGGGTACGGCGGATGTTCGAGCGCGAAGTCAGTTGCGGAGCACTGGGATTCAACCTGCCGCTTGGCCATCTGATCTCCAGTCGGCTGCCGTTCGGCGGCGTGGGAGCTTCGGGCATGGGCTCATATCACGCAAGGCCGGGTTCCTGGAGTTCAGTCATGTCAAGACCGTGGTCGGCAAGCCCGCGGTGCCGGATACGCTTTCGTTGGTGTATCCGCCGTATGACGGCTTGAAGAAGATACTGATTTCGGCAGTCAGCCATACGCCGAGAGTGCGGTAGCGGGACACGGCGCACCTCCCGCTGGCGGGAGGTGACGCGCAGCGCCGGTGGGTGGTGACCACCCCCAGTCGGCTCAGCCGACAGCCCCGCCAGCGGGGGCGTTACAGTGCTCCAGTCGTCTCCGCCGACAGCCTTCGGGCCCTGCAATTATGGACGGGCTAGGCATGACTGTTCCGCTGGCTCGCTGTCGTTCGCTCTTCGCCTACAAACCGCACCGCTGTTTGCTTGACGGCTCAGCGTCAACGGGGGCATAATGGAAAAGCCCCTCGCGATGAGGGGCTTTATCGATGAGTAGGACTTGTTACTTGGCTTCGTTTGTGGTGAGCATGGCCTTGGTGACCTGTTGGTAGAGATCCTCGTAGCCGCCGGGCGTGGAGGCGGGCAGCACGACGGTCTTGGCGTTGTTCGACTCGGACAGCGAGCGCATCACATCAAGGTACTGGTTGAACAGCACGACGTTGTTGACGTCGTTGATGTCCATGCCCACGGCCTGCAGGCTCTTGATCTGGTCGACGATGCCGTTTGCGATCTCACGACGGTAGTTGGCCTGGCCCTCACCCTGGAGTCGGGTCTTCTCGGCGTCCGCAGCGGCCTGCGTCTCGATCTGGATGCGCTGCGCTCGGCACGCTGGCGGGTGGCCTCCTTCTCACGCTGCGCGGCGTTGATGGAGTCCATCGCGCTCTTGACCTGCGGGCTCGGGTCAATGGCGGTGATCAGCGTCTTGACGACGGTGAAGCCGAAGCGCGCCATCTCGGCGCCGACCGTCTTCTGCACGTCGAAGGCGACGTCGTCCTTGCGGGCGAAGGCGTCATCGAGGCTGACGCGGGATCGCGGAACGCAGCGCGTCCTCCATGTAGCTTCTGAGCTGTCCGGCGGGATCGCGCAGCTCATAGTATGCGGTGGCGACGTTCTCAGGATTGACACGGAACTGCGTCGAAGCGACGACCGTGACGAACACGTTGTCGAGCGTCTTGGTTTCCAGCTGCACGTTCAGCTGGGAGACTCGCATGTTCGTCTTCGTCGAGATGCGGTCGACGAACGGGATCTTGGCGTGGATGCCGGCGAACTGGACCTTATTGTATTTGCCGAACCGTTCGATGATGTATGCCTGCTGTTGCGGCACGATGAAAATCGAGGCGCACAGCACGGCGAGGACGATGACGACGATGACGCCCAACATGATCAGAGCACCCGTCATTCCCACCAGAACACCCATCATTCCTCCTTGCCTGGTGTTGCCACACCCTACTTCGGGCGCGATGTCTATTCCATCCTATCCGAAAACGACGGGCTTTCAGTGAAAGCTCACATAAAATTCAAGAGTTGTTCGCCGTGTGGCCCTTCTTCGTCTCACCGTACGGAACGGCGGCATGCCCACGTCTACTCCCCGTATGCGCCGGCTATGGCCCGGTCAAGGTCGGCCATCAGGTCTCCCGCGTCCTCAAGACCGATGGACAGACGAATCAGATCGTCGCTCACACCGGCGGCCTTACGATACGATTCCGGCACCTCGCGGTGAGTGATGTTCGCGGGGTCGACGATCAGCGACCTTGCGTCGCCGATATTTGGCACGTATGAGAACAGCTTCACGCCGTCGAGGATGCGACGCACACGGTCCGCGCCGCCTTCCACCTTGAACGAGAGGATCTGGCCGACGCCTCGGGGGAAGTATTTCCCGGCGAGCGCATGATACGGCGAGTCCGGCAACCCTGAATAATTCACCGACACGACATGCGGCGTGTGTTCGAGGTGCCCGGCGATGGCCGTCGCCGTTTCGACCTGGCGGGCGACCCGCTGCGGCAGCGTCTCCAGTCCGATCAGCTGCAGGTATGCGTTGAACGGGCTTTGCACGGCACCGAACGTGCGCAGGTATTTGACGCGGATGCGCCTGATGAACGCTTCGGAGCCAAACGCCCCGGAGAAGCTGCGCCGGTTGCCGTCGATGTCGGCGATGACCTGCTCAGGCGCGTGAATTGCAGGAAACGGCCGTTCGCCCAGTCGAACGTCCGGCGTCGACGATCACGCCGCCGATGGCGTTGCCATGCCCGGTGATGCCCTTGGTGGTCGAATGCACAACGATGTCGGCGCCGAATTCGATCGGGCGCAGCAGGTACGGCGTCGGCACGGTGTTGTCGAGAATCAGCGCCAGCCCGTGCCGGTGCGCCAGATCGGCCAGCGGACGGATATCGGTGATGGCGGTGTTCGGGTTGGCGACCGTCTCGGCGAAGATGGCACGGGTCGCGGGACCGATCAGAGACTCGATCTCATGCAGGTCGTTGATGTCCTTGACGAAATCAGCGTGGATGCCGAACTGCGGCAGGAAGTCGCCGAGCGCATCGACTGACGCCCCATACAGGTTCGTCGGCGCGATGATGCGGCCACCGCCCTCCCCCGCGCACATCAGCGCGTATGACACCGCAGCCATGCCCGACGACACCGCCACCGCGCCGACGCCACCCTCCAGGGCGGCGAGCCGGCGTTCGAGCGCATCGACGGTCGGATTGGCGACTCTGGAATACTCGAACCCGGATATCTCACCGGCGGCCAGATCACGGCCACGAGCGGCGTTCTCCAAATCGAAGGCGGCGGAGGCGTAGATGGGCACGCTGACCGCATTGTCGTTGCGGTTCGCATTATACCCGCCATGAACCGCAAGCGTGCTGAAATCAGTCATTTCCAAATCCCTTTCATCCGCATGACCGCCAAAACAACGAACACCGACCGCCATATTTCTTCAAGACACGACAGTGCGGGCGTCATCGCATGAACGTCGACGCCCGCACGGCCCGCACCGCATGATAGGCACGGTACGCGACCCTATGCGGCCACTTCCTTCGTCAGCCGGTCGAGCACCTGACGCTTACGCCGTCGATGTCCAGCGCCTCGAACGCCTTGTCGAAGCCCTGCCCCAGATCCTCGATCAGGTCAGACACGTCCTCGATGCCCACCGACAGACGCACCAGCTCGTCGGTGATGCCCACCTTGAGACGCTCCTCGCGAGGCAGCTCGAAATGCGTCATGCGGCATGGCAGCTCGGCGAGGCTTTCCACCGCGCCCAGACTGACGGCGAGATGGAACACGTGCAGGTTGTCGAGCACGATGGACGGGTCGACCCCCGGCACCACTTCGAAGGACAGCACGCCGCCGAACCCCTTGAGTCCATTCTCGGCGAGCAGACGGTTGCGGTCGCCATACACGCCCGGGTAATGCACGGCCCGAACGAGCGGATGCGCCAGCAGGTATTCCGCCACGGCCTGCGCGTTGCGCTGCTGACACTCCATACGCAGCGCCAACGTCTGGATGCCACGGCGCACGTCGTTGCATTCGGTCGGGGCGAGCACGCCGCCGAACCGGTTCTGCGCGAAGTAGATGCCATTGCCGACCTCATCGTCCAACACCACCACAAGGCCGGCGTTCACCTCGGAATGGCCTGCCAGGTATTTGGTGGCCGAATGGATGACGATATCCGCGCCCAAATCGAGCGGCTGCTGCAGGTACGGCGTGACGAACGTGTTGTCGACGATGGACAGCGCGCCGTATCGGTGCGCGATGGCCGAGATGCGGTTGACGTTGCTGATCTGCAGCAGCGGGTTGGTCAGCGTCTCGAAATATACGGCGCTGGCCGCGCGGCCGCCTCTGTCGCGCCCGCTGATCGCGGCGTCGAGCGCCTCGTAGTCGGCGGTGTCGACGCTGTCGAACTCCAGCCCGCGCTCGGCGAAGTACTCGTTGAACAGCGAATACGTGCCGCCGTAGATGTTCTTGCCGACCACGATGCGGTCCCCGGGTTTGAAGATGGACAGCACCGCGTGAATCGCGGCGAGTCCGGACGCGAACGCGAAGCCGCGAGTCCCGTGCTCCAGCTGGGCGATCTGCTTTTCCAGAAAGTCGCGGGTCGGGTTGCCGCTGCGCGCATAATCCAGCGGGGCATGGCGTTGACCGATTCGACAGCGTATGTGGATGAGTTGTAGATGGGCGGGTTGACGGCTCCGGTGTTGTTGTCGTTGACCGGCAATCCGTGGACCAGCTGAGTGTTGAACCTCGTCATGAGCACCCCCTGCGGTTTTTTGGCGGGTTTCCCGATGAACCCCGCGTGACCCTTATGAAGGTAGTCAGCGGCCGGCGGCCCCGCAACCCGGACGGCATACACATTATTTATAGGATGCTCAAAACCTTTGCAAACACTGGATTTTCACGACTTGCACGGCATCTTTGACGACCGGCAAGAGCCATTTGCGACACGCACGGAATGTTCTGGCGGCAACCAAGGCGCGACTAAGTGCGACATGGCTTCGCGCAGAAACCGACGCTACGACCCATCGGCCATCGTGATGTTCGTCACATCCGGGCCCTGTAGGGCATTTGGTCTCACCCCGGCATCGGAACCGGGCGATATGCTGGAGTGACGCCGGCGGGATTCACGCGCCGGAGGGACCCAAGCAAAGGAGCTCGCCCATGACCACCGTAGCCATCGTCGGATGCACTCACGCGGGAACGTTCGCCGCCACATCCATCCTCAAGCAGCATCCCGACTGGACGGTCCACGTATTCGAACGCAACGACTCGCTGTCGTTCCTTTCCTGCGGCATCGCGCTGTGGGTCGGCGATCACGTGTCCGATCCGAAGCGCATGTTCTATTCGTCGCCGAAGGCCCTCGCCGAAGCCGGCGCCACGATGCACATGCGCCACGACGTGCTCGATGTGGATGTCGCCGGCAAGGTGTTGCGCGCCCGTGACATGAACACCGGGGAAGTCGGCGAATACCGATACGACAAGCTGGTGATCACCACCGGTTCCGCGCCCGTGGTGCCGCCGATCGACGGACTGGACGAGGCACTCGAATCGGGACGCGTGCTGCTGTGCAAGAACTGGGACCATGCGATGGCGATCAAGGAGCGCGCGGGCAGCGCGAAATCGGCCGTCGTGATCGGCGCGGGGTACATCGGCGCGGAGATCGCCGAGCAGTTCAGCGAAATCGGCGTGAAGACCACGCTGGTGGATGCGCTGGACCGCGTGCTGGCGAACAATTTCGACGCGACCATCACCGATGACGTGGAGCAGGCGTTCGACGAGCATGGCGTGACCCTGGCGCTCGGCCAGAAGGTGACGGCGTTCCGGCCGGCGGCCGGCAGCGACGGGATCGAGGGCTCCGGCGTGACCGTGGTCACCGAGAAGGGCGAGTACACGGCTGATATGGCGATCCTGGGCGCCGGATTCCGCCCGAACACCGCGTTGTTCGCGGATCAGCTGCGTATGCTGAAGAACGGGGCGATCGTCATCGACGACTACATGCGCGCCTCATTGCCGGACAACACGGTGCTCGACGACGTGTTCGCGGCGGGCGACAGCGCCACGGTCCGATACAACCCGACCGGCGCGGACGATTACATCCCGCTCGCCACCAATGCGGTGCGGCAGGGGCTGCTCATCGGCGAGAACATCGTCGCCGCGACGAAGCGGTATCCCGGCACGCAGGCCACCAGCGCAGTGCAGTTGTACGATCTGGCGATGTCCGCCACGGGACTCACCGCCGGCGGCGCGAAACGCCGAGGCATCGCCGCGAAATCGACGACGATCACGCAGGATTACCGCCCCGATTTCATGCTCACCACCACGCCGGTGACGACCACGCTGGTGTGGAGCCCGGTCACCCGGCGCATCCTGGGTGCGCAGTTCCTGTCGAAGCATGACATCTCGCAGGCGGCGAACGTCGTGTCCGTGGCCATTCAGGCGGGGTTCACGATCGATCAGCTCGCCGGCGCCGACCTGTTCTTCCAGCCGAACTTCAGCCAGCCGATCAATTTCGTCGGAGCCGTGGCCATTCAGGCAGTGGCCGAAAGCTGACCCCAATCGTTGACTCGCGCTCAACGCGGATGCGAAAGCCCCGATCATTGGGAAACGGCCATTCCGGTTCTCGTATCCGCGGCTAATGCGAGCGCACGATTCGCATCAGCCGCGTGACCTGTTCGGCGGTGCGGGCCACGTTCGCACGGGCGTCGCGCAGCAGCTCATCGAGACTCGCGGCACCCGGCGCGGCACCGAAGACCGCATCGATGCCGCGCCCGTGCAGACACTCGATGCCGTCGCCGACGTGGCCGGCGATAGCAATCACCGGTTTGCCGTGCCGCTTCGCCACGGAGCGACCCCGACCGGCGTCTTGCCGAACATGGTCTGCGCGTCAATCGAACCTTCGCCGGTGAACACGATGTCCGCCCATTGCGCGGCGGCATCCAGCCCGGACTGCTCGATCACCAAGTCGATACCCGGGCGAAAATCGGCGTGCAGCACGGCGAGCAGCGCCATGCCGATGCCGCCCGCCGCCCCGGCTCCGGGATGATCGGCGATGGGCGTGCGGGTACGGTGGTCAGGACGGGAACGGTGGCCAGGAGACGATGATTCAGCCACGGCCGCTTCGACTTTTCCGCCATCGCCATTCCGTTCGGCGGGCACCTGTTCAGCGAGCGCACGTTCGATGACCGACGAGACGTGCCGCAGGGCGCCGTCCAACAGCGTCACGTCTTCGCGACTCGCGCCCTTCTGCGGGCCGAACACCGCGCTGGCGCCCTCGGGGCCGGTCAGCGGATTGGTCACATCGCAGGCGGCGATGACATGCACGTCGCCAAGCCGTCTGTCCAGACCGCTTAGGTCAACGCGCTCCACTTCGGCGAGCGCCGCCCCGCCCGGCCGCACGTCAACGCCCGTCATGGTCAAGCAGCCGCACCCCCAACGCCTGCAGGAGACCGCAGCCCGCGTCGTTGGTGGCGCTGCCGCCGAGCCCGACGATGATCGTCTCGG
>ENA-OUNI01000868-OUNI01000868.1-human-gut-metagenome-genome-assembly--contig:-NODE-868-length-13204-cov-7.537126_pt1 | contig 13204 bp, 10 predicted proteins | sample MGYA00242499_ERZ504580 | MGnify/ENA primary metagenome ERZ504580 (study PRJEB26092, sample SAMD00036315) | human gut metagenome | host: Homo sapiens | study: EMG produced TPA metagenomics assembly of... | reverse complement strand
AGAAGGAACCGCCAGAGCCACCGGACGAAGACGATGGTGCCGCCGCGGAAATCGTGGAACTAACCGAAGCGAAACCGGAACTCAGCTGCGAACCGATATCGCCAATGCCGCCCATGAACTGCGATCCGCCAAACGCACCGGTCGACATGCCTCCCATAGTGGACATACCGTTCCACGCGTGGGAGCGATACGTCCAATAGCCGAGGGAATCGTACCCATACGCGTCAAGCCATTGCGGATCGTTGACTTCGGGGTACGCCTTGGCGAATTCCTTTGCCACCTTGTCGGAAATGCCGAAGGCGGCCGCATAGACCATATACCAGTTCCACATCACCAAATCGAGCGCACCACGGTCGGAGAAATTGGAGAAATCCTCCATATACCGTTTGAGTCCCAAGCATTCTCCGGCATAGGTCTGTCCGGATTCGGTGAGGCCTTCCTTGCGTCCGGTAGCTAAACAGAACGTGCCGACGCATGCGAACGCGCCGCCGAAGCACAACGCCACCGCGATATTGCTTCCAATATTGACCAGCATTCCAATCACGCCAAAGACCATGGCGAAGATGGTGGGCGCTATCCAACGTCCGCTGACATCCCTGACCGCGTTCAATTGCAGGAATTCAATATCGCAGGCATTGGTGAAATGGTTCATCTCCTGATAGCCGTTCTCCCAGCTGGAGCAAGCCTCCTTCATCTGGTTAAAGTCGAATACCGGCGAACCCACGCGTGCGGAAATACGAATCAGCAGTTGCAGGCAGGCTTCCTCGGAGCGACTCAGACCAAGGGTTTCCCGATGGGATAGCGCCTGAGGCAGAATCACCAACGTACTAGTACTTGACGCGGCAGAGGCACGGGATGGATCGGAGGAAATCATGCGCGCCATATCGGCCGCGTTCGCCCTGCTCAGGTCGATGCCACGATACATGTCGGCAGGTCCCGGATATACGGCGAGCGCTTTCTTGACCACCAATGCCAGCACCGTCGCCGTCATGGCACGCGAGGACTGTTCACCCTTGGAATCGTCCACCACATCGATCAGATGCGCGGCGCTGGCTGGGCTGACTTGCGGCGACTCACGCCAGTATTCGATGCCGCCGTGGTAGGTGCTTCACGGTTCGAAGAGACCACGCCACGAATCGCCAGTACGCAGCACAGTCCGCCCAAAATCAGACATACCAGCCAACCTGCGACCGTAAGCTGGGCTTTGTGCCGCTGGCCGTCACGCCATTGCTGCTCCTTGTTTGCTTCCGTGGATTTCAATTCGTCCAGATAGTCGCCGGAACGCACACGTTCGACGCCACTTGCCCCGGCATTGTCGAATGCGGCGACGAGGTCGACGTACTGGTTCGTGCGCAGGTCACTGACGGTGAAATGCAACGTGCCGTCCGTGTCGCGAGACGTTTGAGATGTGGCTCAGTGTGCAGCCATGCCCACGAATCGTCGGAACCTATGCCTTTGGGGAAGCGCACGGTGCCGGTGACTTTGCCAGCCGGCACCTGGTTGTCTTCGGGGAACATCTCCCACATGAGATTCGTCACGTCACTATGCTGCGTGCCCATGTTATGAAACGTCATGGTCACGTCGAATTTGAGACTGCTCTGTTTGACGGTGGCGGGAATGTTCCAGCCGATTTCGATTTGTTTGTCATTGTCCGAACCGTTGGGGTCAAGCCCGCCGGTGGCAGAGTCGAATGGTTCCGGATAGTTGGAGCCGATTGTGGTGTCGGCGATGTACCAATGTCCGGCATATTCCGATTCCCATTCACTGTCGGATACATCGCTCGGCAACTGCGGTGCGATCTGCGTGTATTGCTCGCCGGTGGACGCGTTCGTCACGGAGATGTCGGTGATGTTCGTCAGATCCTGGTTGCGCAGTTTGAACGTCAGATACAGTTGCTTCCACGGTTTCGTGTCGCCGTCATCATTCTCGCGTCTCTTCAGCTGGTAGTCCAGATGTTCCGTGAACTTGATGTCGCCGTTGCTTTGCAGCTGCGCGTCAAAATCGACGGAACGGTAGCTCAGATCCGCCTCGTCGCCGGAGACGAAGAACAGCAGAAGCGCCGCAGCGACCACCGCCACCAGCGCACTGAACGCGGCGATTAGCCCGCGTCCGTACCGTTTACCGTTCATTGTTCACCCTTCCTGCTCTCTACGACTGGCCAATGCGGCCATGGTGCGTTTGCCAGTACGTCTGTTTCATCGGCCTCCGAACGAACCGCCGCCGGAGCCGCCGGACGATCCTCCGAAACCGCCGCCGGAGAAGGAACCACCGGAACCGCCGAAGCTTCCGGAACCTCCGGATGAGGAGGATGGGGCCGCCGCGGAGATCGTGCTGCGCACATCGGCGAAACTGGAACTCAGCTGCGCACCGAAATCGCCGAAATTCGCGCTGAATGCGGCCGGATCAATCGTGGAGGCGCCAAGCGACGTGCCGACGGATGCGCCAAGCAGGCTGCTGGAACGCAAGGCATGTACATGTACGAGGTGCCGGCATGCTCATCCAACCACTGCGGATCGGCCACTTCGGGATATGCTCTGGCTAGCTGGGCCATCGCCTTCTTGGAAATGCCGAACGCGGTGGCATACACCATGTACCGGCCCCACAACGTCATGTCGAGCACGCCTCGGTCGGTGAAATCGCTGAAATCCGTAAGATAGCGTTTCAATCCGGCGACTTGCCCACCATAGCGTTGCCCCTCATCGGTCAGCACATAGCGTTTCCCGTATGCTGCGGCGAAAGCGCAAAGCGCGACCACCGGAACGCAGACGACCAGCGCCACGGCAAGCTCACCGTCCTGCACGTATTTCAACGCCAGGAAGAAGGCGAACGCAATACCCAGCCCACTGAACAGATAGCTGAGCAATCCCATAGGCTTGACGGCATGTAAGTCATCGAATTCCATGGAGCACGCGTTGTCGAAGGTTTCCAACAGCTTGTAACCGCTCGAATAGTGTTTGAAGGCCTTGCTCATCTGTTTCAAATCAAACACCTGCGCATCATGCAGACGCGATGACGCTTTAAGCAGGATGTCAAGCACCGCTCTTTCGGAGGAACTGAGCAGCAACGAACCGATGTCGTCACACACCACCGGCATGATAGCGATGGTGCTGGTCTTCTTCAGTTTGCGCGCGGACGCCGCATTGGAACCGAGCATGCCAGCCACCGAAGCCGCGCTCGTCGTGGTCAAATCAATGCCGTTATACAGGTCCACCGGCCCCGGATAGATGGCGATCGCGCCTTTCGAGGCAAGCGACATCACCGTGGCGGACATCTGTCTGTTGGCCAGTTTGTCGGCGTTCTTGGTCTTGCCGGAACCGAATATCGAGGAGGATGCGCTCATGATATCCTCCATCTTCGCGGCGGCTGCTGGACTTAGGTCAGGCAGGTCCCGCCAGTATTCGATATCGCCCTTGTATTGCGATTTGCGGAAGCTGACGATGGCGAAATACAGCGCCGCCACAGCAAGCGCGATGCCGATCAACGCCGCGAATATCCAGCCGGCCACCCGTTTGACGGCCTTCGTATGCTGACTGGACCTCCATTCCCGTTCCTGTTTGGTTTCATCGTCGATAAGCCGTTGCTTGTATGCGCCGGACTTGGTGCGTGCCACGCCTTGCGCTTGCGAGGCATCGAACATGGCCACGACATCCAAATAGTCGCCGGCACGCACATCATTGGCGGAGAACATCAGGGAACCATTATCGCCGCGGTTCGTGGTGGAGGTATTTTTGGTGTGCAGCCATGCCCACGAATTCTTGCCGTTAATGCCGTTGGGGAATGTGACTTTGCCCGTCACCGTACCGATGGGAATCTGGTTTTCCTCGCCGAACGGCTCCCATTGGAAGGAGACGACGTCGTCATAGGCGGTGCTCACGCCATGCAGCGTCATGGATACATCGAATTTGAGACTGTCCTCGGATACGGTTTGTGGAATATTCCAACCGATTTCAAGTGTTTTGTCGGCCTGACCGTCATCACTTAACCCATCGGTCTGCGGATTGAACGGCTGAGGATCGTTCTCATCCTCAGTGACGTCCACGATGTACCACCGTCCGCATGCTCGTCGTTCCAGTTGTCGCATTGTCGGGGAAGACGAAGTCGCCCTGGCGGTATGTCTCGCCGTTGGATACGTCCTTGACCCCAATATCGCTGATATCCGTGAGATTCTTGGATTTCAGCGTATACCGATGATACATCTGCTTCCAGTCACGGCCACGGTCCTTCAGCCTCATGTCGATATGCTGCGTGACTTTGAGATCGCCGTTCCTCTGCACCGCCACGTCGTAGTCAAGCGTGCGGTAGCTTAAATCGGGTTCCTCATCGGAGGTCTGCGCATTGATGAGCACGATGCCCAACATCGTCAACGTGACCACAATCGTGGACAGCAGACTGACCAACGTACGTCTGATATTCATCGGCGGTATCTCTGTTTTCTCTCAAGGGTCCTCAAGCACCAACGCATGGTCTCGGCGTCAACGGACCGTAATACAGGAAAGGGAGTGCTGGCAAGACATCACACCTCGTCAGCGCTCCCCTTTCTTGTATGGAAACGTTCAGAACTTGACTTGCGGAGCCTGACGGTCCGCTTCGTCGACCTGGAAGTACGCCGCCTGCTCGAAGTGGAACAGTCCGGCGATGATGTTGGTCGGCACGACCTCGATCTTGGTGTTGTACTTCTGCACCACATCGTTATAGAACTGGCGGGCGTAGGCGATTTTCTCCTCGAGCGTCTTGAGCTGGGCCTGCAGGTCCAGGAAGTTCTGGTTGGCCTGCAGCTGCGGATACGCTTCGGCCACGGCCTGGAGGTTCATGATCGCGCGGCTCAGCTGGTTTTCGGCTTGGATGCGCTGTGCCACATCACCGGACTGCGCCGCCTGGAGTGCGCTGGCGCGGGCCTGGGTCACCTGTGTGAACACCTGCGATTCATGGGCAGCGTACCCCTTGACGGTCTCCACGAGATTCGGGATGAGGTCGGCGCGCTGCTTGAGCTGTACGTCGATCTGCGCCCAGCCGTTTTTGACGCGGTTGCGCAATGTGACCAGACCGTTGTAGGCGGACACTCCCCACAGCACTATCAGGACGATGACAATGAGTGCAATAATGCCGAATATCATGTGAAAATCCTTGCTTCTTTGCTTGTTTATTTGTCTAATTTTCGCATGAGGGCTACACATTTCGTTGTATTGTCGGTTTTTCCATGCACCCGTAAATCGATTGATGCCAATATTCGCACAGCATGTCGAACGTACGAAAACCCACCCTTACGGAGTGGGTTTTTCGTTAGATTACCTATCGGCTTCGCTGCGAAGGATCCGTGAGAAGACGTCAGTCTTCGAACGGATCGAAGTCGCGACGCACGCGGCGGCGCGGACGCTCGGAGCGCTCTTCGCGATCGGCACGGTACTCGTCGTAGTTCTCGTCGGCGGCGTAACGCGGGTTGCGGTCGTCACGACGGCTACCACGGCGACGGTCGGAACGGCGGTCATCGCGATCGTAGTCGCGGTCATCGCGGTCGGAACGGCGACGCGGGCCTCCGCGGCGGTCACCACGGTCGCCACGGTCGTCACGACGACCACGGCCGGCGTTGTTCTCCTGGTCCTCGAAACCGGGGATGGCGAGCGAGATCTTGCCGCGGTCATCCACGCCCTGCACGACGACCTCGACGGTGTCGCCTTCCTTGAGCACATCCTCGACGGCGTCGATGCGCTCGCCGTTGGCGAGGTTGCGGATCTGCGAGATGTGCAGCAGGCCGTCGGTGCCCGGGGTGAGGTTGACGAACGCGCCGAACGACGTGGTCTTGACGACCTTGCCGTTGTAGGTCTCGCCGGCTTCCGGCACGTGCGGGTTGGCGATCTGGTCGATGATGGCCTTGGCCTTCTCGGCCGCTTCGCCGCCTTCGGAGGAGATGAACACGGTACCGTCATCCTCGATGGCGATCTCGGCGCCGGTGTCCTCCTGGATCTGGTTGATCATCTTGCCCTTCGGCCCGATAATCTCACCGATCTTGTCGACCGGAACGGTGGTGGTGATGATGCGCGGGGCGTACTCGCTCATCTCGGCCGGGCCGTCGATGCACTCGTTGATGAGGTCGAGGATCGTGGTGCGGGCCTCGTGAGCCTGCTGCAGGGCACCAGCCAGGATATCGGCCGGAATGCCGTCAAGCTTGGTGTCGAGCTGCAGGGCGGTGATGAACTCGGAGGTGCCGGCGACCTTGAAGTCCATGTCGCCGAACGCGTCCTCGGCGCCCAGGATGTCGGTGAGCGTCTTGAAGACGTGCTGGCCATCGACGTCACCGGAGACCAGACCCATCGCGATACCCGCGACCGGGGCCTTCAGCGGCACGCCGGCGGCGAGCAGCGACAGCGTGGAGGCGCACACGGAGCCCATCGAGGTGGAACCGTTGGAACCGATGGCCTCGGAGACCTGACGGATGGCGTACGGGAACTCCTCGCGGTTTGGCAGCACCGGCACGATGGCCTTCTCGGCGAGGGCGCCGTGGCCGATCTCGCGGCGCTTCGGGGAGCCGACGCGGCCGGTCTCACCGGTGGAGTACGGCGGCATCTCGTAGTTGTGCATGTAGCGCTTGGACTGCGGGCCGGAAAGCGCGTCGATCTGCTGCTCCATCTTGAGCATGTTCAGCGTGGTGACGCCCAGGATCTGGGTCTCGCCGCGCTGGAACAGGGCGGAGCCGTGCACGCGCGGCACGATGTCCACCTCGGCGGACAGGGTGCGGATGTCGCGCAGGCCACGGCCGTCGATGCGGTAGTCCTCGGTGAGGATGCGGCGGCGCACGATCTGGCGCTGCAGCTCCTTGAACGCGTTGCCGAGTTCCTTCTCCTTCTCGGCATCGTCCATGTCGGTGAACTCGTTCGCGAGCACCTCACGCACGTGCTCCTTGATCTCGTGGATGCGGTCCTGGCGCGGCAGCTTCTCCGCGATGGACAGTGCCTCGTTGAGGTCCTCGTGGGCGATCTCGTCGATGCGGGCGTACAGCTCGTCGGTGTACTCGGGGAACAGCTGGAAGTCCTTGGTCTCCTTGGCTGCCTTCTCCTTGAGCTCGTTCTGGGCTTCACAGATCACCTTGATGAACGGCTTGGCGGCTTCGAGACCCTGCGCGACGACTTCCTCGTCCGGCTTGATCTGGCCCTCGTCGTAGATGAGGTGCCAGGCGTTCTTGCCGGCACCGGCTTCGATCATGGCGATGGCGACGTCACCGTTCTCGATGACACGGCCGGCGACCACGATCTCGAACACGGCGCGCTCACGCTCGCTCCAGCGCGGGAAGGCGACCCACTGGCCGTCGATCAGCGCCAGACGCACGCCGGAGACCGGGCCTTCGAACGGCAGGCCGGAGATCATCGTCGAAGCGGAGGCCGCGTTCAGGGCGATGACGTCGTAGGCGTCGTCGGGATCGATGGACAGCACGGTCTCCACGACCTGCACTTCGTTGCGCAGCGTGTGCGGGAACAGCGGGCGCAGCGGACGGTCGATGATACGGCACGCCAGGATCGCCTCGGAGCTCGGGCGGCCTTCACGGCGGAAGAACGAGCCCGGGATCTTGCCCGCGGCGTACATCTTCTCCTCCACGTCGACGGTCAGCGGGAAGAAGTCGTAGTTCTCCTTCGGGCTGGAACCGGCGGTGGTGGTGGACAGAATCATCGAATCATCGTCAAGATAGGCTGCCACCGCGCCATCCGCCTGCTGTGCGAGACGACCCGTCTCGAAGCGCAGGGTTCGTTTTCCGAACGAACCATTGTCAATAACGGCCTCCACGGCCTTGATTTCGGGACCCTCCATAGGGTTCCTCCTTTTTTTGTTCTATTGTCTGCTGATATCTGTAATCCACATCGAGACGCCGAAATCCCGATTTGTTCAAGCTTGTCGGCTTTTCTCATTGACGCGGCCCGTCCCGGACCGCACCCGTTCATTCCAGATTCTTCTTCATCATCGGCCCTCAACCGCCGGGCCACAGTATGTCATCCGCGAATTCGCAACATCCTCATCCACATGCCGATATGCAAAACGCCGAGCAAGGAATGCCCGGGCGAAAGTTTTCTTATCGACGGAGACCGAGACGCTCAATCAGGGAACGGTAACGGTTGATGTCGACGCGCTTGAGGTAATCAAGCATACGACGACGGTCACCGACCATGAGCAGCAGACCACGACGGGAGTGGTGATCGTGCTTGTGCTCCTTCAGGTGCTCGGTCAGGTCGGCGATACGCTTGCTCAGCAGCGCGACCTGGACCTCGGGGGAACCCGTGTCGCCTTCGTGCGTCGCGTACTTGGTGATGATTTCCTGCTTTTCTTCAGCCGTAAGTGCCACGGCATCCTCCTTATGGTTGCTGCGCGGTGCACCCGGCTTTATGCCGGTGCGCTCTCTATCCGCGGGCGAAACACGCCAATGGGATAGTATAGGCAATGGGTCGGACTACTTCCGGCCTTTCGCGGCAGGGTCTCACACCGCCGTCAGCAATCCGCCGAACAGCACGATGAGCAGCGCCGCGGTCTCGATGGCGAAGAACAGGATGAACGAAGCCCAGCTGCGCGTCAGCACGTTCAGCGGAGAGTCCTTCTTGATGAGGATCAGCAGGCCGACCCACACGACCGCATACACCGCCACGCCGACCCCGGCCGCGATGATTCCCAGATTCGCCGCATTCGGCAGCCGCGCGGAGTCGCCGTACACCACGTACGTGGAGTACCAGAAATTCAGTTTGAGCAGGCTCAGGCCGGCGATGAACTGTTCGGCGGCCAGTCCGACCACGAACACGATACGCCACAGCCAGTTGCGCGACTCCACCACGGCGAGACCGAGTCCGGTGAACGTTGTCAGCGTCACGGTCCACGACACGAAGGCCACGCCGCGCGGGGTGAACAGGTTCAGATGGGTGATCAGCCATTGCGTGTGGCCGACCGCAGGGAGCGTCCGAGCCAGTACGGCGCGATGATGGCGGCCAGCACCGCCACGATGAACACCGCCCATGGCACCGGGTGCGACTGCCGCCGCTCGATATCGGCCAGAGACAGGTCGGTCACCGGGATGGATGGGTCCGGATGCTTGGAAACGTCAACGGTTTCGACGTGGTCACCGACCAGTTCCGTCGCCTCGTTGTTATTGGTTTCGTCCGCCATGTTCGCCTCGCTCGCCGTATGTTCTTTACTGACTTCCATGCACGACAATACGGCTGAAATAGACGGAATCCGGGATTCACCGTACATTATCGCCGTTTCGGCACCGCGAAACGTACCATTTCGTACGGGGAATCTTGGATTCCGGCCATTTCAGCCCGTAATTGCCAGCGTCGTCCGGGCCGACGCCCCGGCTCTCACGAGCGAGGGCGACCGCCCGGACTCATGCCGAATCAGCCGATCCGCTTGCGCAGGCAGGCCATCGTCACGCCCGCCGCGGCCAACATCGTCATTGCGGCGATGAGACCGAAGACGTCGGCGCCCGTGTTGGACAGCTTGCCGTCGGCGCCGGGCTTGTTGACACCCGGCTTCTCACCGGGCTTGTTCTCGCCGGGCTTCTCGCCAGGCTGCTCCGGCTCGGTGCCGTCGCTCTTGACCAGGCCCTTGATGGCCTTGTCGAGTGCAGCGCGCAGCGCGGTGTAGGTGGCGGGATCGCCCTCGCCGTTCGGGTCGGCCTTCAGCTGCTTGCTCAGGGCCTCATACGCGACGGTGAACTTGGCATAGCTGTCCTTGGTGTACTCGGAGGCCTTGCCCACGTAAGGCTCGGCGTCGTTCAGCGCGAGCTGCGCGTAGTCGCGTGCGGACTGGTCGTAGCGCAGCGCGGACTTCGCGGCGGTGTAGGCCGCTTCCAGCGCCTCGCCATCGGCCTTCGCCAGATCGTCGGCGTTGGCCAGCGCGGCGGCGAAGTCGTCGTACGCGGACTGGTACTTGTTGTAGCTCGCCTCGGTGTAGGTGGCATCGTCGTTGGAGACGTGCTCGGCCTTCAGCTGGTCGGCGGTCTTCGCCGTGTACCGTTCGACACCCTTCATCGCCGATTCGAGCGCGGCGACGGCGGCGTCGACCTTGGCCTGCGTGGCGTCCTGGTCGGCAGCGACGGCCTTGGCGGCGGCAATCGCGCCGGCGAGAGCCTCGCGGCTCGACTTGGTCCAGTCGGTGGAGTCGACCTTCTCGGCTTCGGCGATCTTGGCGTTCAGCGCGTCCTTGGTCACCGTACCGGGTTCGTCGATCTTGGTGGCGGACAGGTCGTACACCTTCCACCACTTGGAGGTCTGGGCCAGGTTGGTGATGCGCACGGCCTTGACGGTCGCGGCGGAGTCCAGCGTGAAGATCTGCTTCTGGTTGCCGTTCACGTCGCCGATCTTGGTCCAGTTGCCATCTGCATCCTGGTATTCGATCTTGCCGTTGACGATCGTGTCACCGCCCTTTTCCGCCTGGATGAAGCGGAACTCCTTGGCCTTGCGGGCCTCGGCGTAGGTGACGGTGAGGGTGGCGTTGGCCTTGACGCAGTCGCAGCCGGCGGACTGCATCCAGAAGAACGTGCTGTCGTCACCGTCGATGACGGCCTTCGGATCGACGTTCTCATGCCATGCCGCGGCGCCCACGCCGTTCGTGTTGACCGTGGCGTCGGAGGGCGTCGGGGTGACGCTGCCGCTGGTCTTGGCCTTGACGAAGGAATCGAGCGCCTGCACGGTCGGGCGCACGATGACCAGGCCGCCACGGGCGGGCTTGTTGCGCTGGTAGTAATCGGCGATCGTATGCGTGTCGGACTTGGCGAAAGCGGCCTTCGCGGTTGCGTAGGTCGCCTTCGCGGCCTCGGTGTCACCCGCGAGCGCCTGCTTGGCGGCGGTGATGTAGTCGATGGCGGAGGCGGTCAGGTCGTCCCAGTAGCTGATCCACGGTTCGATCTGGTCGAACATGTTCTTGTCGCCGGGGTTCGCGCGGTAGTTCTTCGCGGCGCGCTGCAGCGTGGTGTAGACGGTGAGCGCCTGGCTGAAGTCGGCCGCGGTGGCGGTGCCGTCGTCCAGCTTGCCCTTGAGTTCGGTCAGGACGCCCTTGACGTCGAGCTTGCCGGTGTAGTCGACGGACTCATTGTTGATCCACCACTTGTTGACGGCGTCATACTCGGCATCCTTGTGCGCGCCGTCGATGCCGCCGTCGTTGAGGATGCGCATGTTCATGGCGAGGTCACGCAGACCACGGGAGCCCTTGGACGCGATCGGCGAGTTGTGGTCGATGTAGCTGAAGGAGTCCTCCCAGGACTGTTGTCCGTCCTTTTCGCTCTGCCACAGGTTCCAGCTGTAGTCGGCGGCCATGAAGATGCCCTGCTTGCTCGGCTCGGACTGCTGCATCGGGTTGAGCATGATGCCGTCGTAGGTGCCGTATGTGGCGCCGGGCTTGAGGAAGTTGTTCTGGCCTCCCATGACCAGGTACTGGTAGGCGGTGTTGCGGTTCATGTCGGAGCACGGCCAGTTGATCCACATGAACGGGGCGCGACCGGTGTTCTTGGTGAACGTGTCGGCGAAGTCCTTGCTGGCCACGCCGAAGGTGCGGCCGCCGGTCATGACGATCTGCACGTTGGACGGGATGTCCTTGTACCAGGCGTCACCGGCTCCGGTGTAGCTGTACAGGGCCGGGCAGTAGAGGATCGTGTCCTTGAGGCCCTCGTACTTCGCGGTGCCGTCGTCGTTCTTCTCCTGCTGCAGCTCGTGGATCCAGTCGGTCAGGTCCTTCAGCACGCGCACGTAGGTGTTGTCGTTGCCGTACTGCGCACCCCAGTCGGTGGAGTCGTCGGCGAGCAGTGCGATCTGGCGTACGCCGGCGTCAATGGTCTGCATGTACTTGGCCTTGAGTTCCTTGAGGTCCTTCTGGTAGTGCTCCTCGGTGTCGAAGCGGAAGTGCTTGCCCCTAGCCTCGCCGTCGTTATGGAACGGCGCGAGCGCGTAAACGAAACGCACCTTCGACTTGTTGCGGCCTCGGCCTGCGGCTTGATCTCGTTCTCGATCTGGTCTTCGGTGTACAGGCCGCGCCAGTTGTTGCGGTGCAGCGGATCGTCCTTGGGGGCGTACACGTAGGTGTTCATCTTGTAGTAGCGCCCCAGGTCATCAGGTTCACGCGGTCCTTGGTGCTCCACGGGCTGCCGTAATAGCCCTCGATGAAGCCGCGGGACTTGACGTCGGCCCAGTCGCTGAAGGTCAGGTTGCTGACGGCGCGGCCCGGCAGCTGCTGGAAGATCTGGTACAGGGTAGTCAGGCCGTAGAACGCGGAATCGGTGTCGCGGCCGAGCACGAGGATCGTGTCGGGCGTCTTCGCGTTGCCCTGACGGACGGCAAGCACATAGGAGTCGTTCTTGGAGAACGTGCTGTCGTCCACCTTCAGGGTGCCGTCGGCGATCAGCTGCTTGGCGTACTTGTCGACCACGCCGTTGGATCCGTTGATGCCGACCAGCACGTTGAGCTGGTACGCGGTTTCGGGCACGGCGTCGGCCGCGGTGGTCTCGATGCCCTTGAGCTTCAGGGCCTCGTTCAGACGGGCCTTGGTGGCGGAATCGATTCCCGGTTCCACGACGGTGTTCGCCTTGTCGCGCAGAATCAGACTGCGTCGCCGTACTCGGTGTTCTGCGGCTGGGGGTAGATCTTGTACTGGCCCGACTGTTGGGTCGTGCCGGAGTCGGCCGCCGTGCCGCTGTCGCTGGCCGCCATGGCCGGAACCGCGAACGCCGCGGTCATGGCGATCGACGCGATGGCCGTCACGATTTTGCCTAGAATCTCATGCATGGAATTACCATTCGCTCGCATTTGTTTCCTTATCTGTTCTTGTGATACTGTGCACCGCCCGCGCATATGCCTCATCACATGACCAAGCCCACACCCCGGTGGGCCTGTCCTCGTCGCTACGGTATATCTGGCGTGCGGCGAAACGATTGCGTTCCCGCGGGTTTTCGCCAGATGCCGCGATCCATATTTCAGCTTCTCGTGGCAGTCGTCATCGACGACGCGTTCTCTCAACCGTTCCGATTAGTCATGCTAGTTTTACTATCGAATCACGTCAAACGCGATTGGACGGCCGGACTTGCCGGTGAAGTGGCAGTGGAGCGGATGAGGGAATCAACCCGCGTAATCAGTTTGGAAGACTGAGGCTCTACCATTGAGCTACATCCGCGAAAAATGTCGCTTTTGGCGACTTGAGCTATTATACACATCGCCGACGCTTTGGCAACTCCCGTGTCCATGCG
>ENA-OUNI01000867-OUNI01000867.1-human-gut-metagenome-genome-assembly--contig:-NODE-867-length-13207-cov-2.731804_pt1 | contig 13207 bp, 16 predicted proteins | sample MGYA00242499_ERZ504580 | MGnify/ENA primary metagenome ERZ504580 (study PRJEB26092, sample SAMD00036315) | human gut metagenome | host: Homo sapiens | study: EMG produced TPA metagenomics assembly of... | reverse complement strand
TGAAAGACGAAACCTATATCGGCCATACCATTCATTACCGGGAAACGAACATTTCCTTTAAGAACAAGCGGAGGGTACGCAAGCCCCAAAGTGAATGGGTGCGGGGTGGAGAACACGCAGGAGCCGATTATCAGCGAGCAGGTTTTCCGGCAGGTACAGGAGCAGATAGCAAACCGCCGCAGGAAGTGCAAGGATGGTACAACGCAGATTTTTTCCGGATTGGTAAAATGTGCGGATTGCGGCTGGTCGCTGTCCTATGGGGAGAACAGGCAGAACAGCAAGCCTTACGGCCATTATCATTGTAGCAAGTACGGACAGGGCACACGCCAATGCTCCATGCACTATATCCGCTATGATGTGCTTTACGCCTATGTCCTCTCCCGTCTGCAATACTGGTCGGGGCTGGTACAGCATGATGAAGAACGGCTTTTGAAGCGGCTGTTAAATGCCACTGATAAGGACAGGCCGCCGCAAGAAAGAAGCAGGCCGCCGAACTGAAAAAGGCAGAGAAGCGGAAAGCCGAAGTCGATACCTGTTTGCCCGGATGTATGAGGACTGGGCGGCGGGGTGTATCACGGAATACAACTTCTCTATGTTGTCCGGGAAGTACCAAAGCGAACAGCTGAACTGGACACAAAGATTGAACAGCTTCAATCCGCTATCGCCACTGAAAGCCAGAACGCCGCAGACGCAGAAAAATGGATTGCCTTGATGAAAGAGTGCGTCAATCCAACAGAACTGACCGCCGAACTTTTGAATACGCTGATTGAAAAAATCGTTGTCCATGAAGCGGTCAAAGGTGAGGACGGAAGCCGGGAACAGGAGGTAGAAATCTTCTACCGCTTTATCGGCAAAATTGATTGAATGATACCAATATCTTTAACTATGTGATACCGGTGTGACTTATCCGGATATCACGCTGATCTCTTCCATCTGCGAGGCGCTGCATATTACAGAGCATGAATTGATCACAGCCAGCGAGGATCTGCATCAAAACGAACTGGAGAAGCAGGCGCAGAAATATCAGCGCATCAAACAGGGTTATCGCCATATTATGCTTGCGCTCTATGGCCTCTCCCTGCTAATCTGTTTCATCTGCAATCTGGCGATACAGCATACGCTCTCCTGGTTCTTTATTGTGTTGGCGTCGGAAGCGATCGCCTTTTCTTTGACGGTGATGCCCGCGCTGGTTTCAAAAAACCACGGACTGTGGACGTTGGGGTCTTTTTATCTTTCGCTCAACCTTTTATTGCTTATCTGCCGGATTTATGCAGGCGGTAATTGGCTGGCGGTCACCTTCTGTGCGATCACGCTCGGTTTTGCAGTGATTTTTCTGCCGCAGGTGCTTCGGCAGGTTCCTTTGCCGCAAACGCTATCCTCCCATAAGACGCTGCTTTGTTTCCTCGTGGATACGCTGCTGATTTTTGCGTTGGTCACGGTGTCGGAACTGATGATGGGCTCTCCCGCCCGGTTGCTGCCTGTAGATTATCCAGTCGTGCTTTATGGCATTACACTGCCCTGGCTGTGCATGGTTGTCATCCGCTATCTACGTGTCAATCCATTTTTCAAGGCCTCCATTTGTGCGGCTGGCACGGGCGTCTATTTCTTTTTTACGAACAGTATCCTGCACACGCTCATTGACGCGCGCCGTTTACTCTTCCGCCCGTCGATTTAAGCGCTTGGGGCGACCCATCATTCTGGGCAAATCCGGCCTATGGAAGCGTGCAGAATGCGAATATCTGTTTTGTCGTGACGGTAGTCTGCATAGCGTCGGTCTGCTATTTGCCGCTGGCGGCATCGCTTGGGCATTGACACGGAAGAATACAAAAAGCGCAGGAAGATCCACTGCCAAATAGAATGGCGGGGCAGGAGAGGCTGCGGCTGTAGCCGATCTTCTGCCACACAAAAACAGGCCCGATGCGCAAATCATGCACATCGGGCTGATCTATTTATTTCTTTCGGCTGACCGGCATCCATAGCTCAACATATCCCTTTTGAGGCGTGCCGCCGTACATCTCCATCTCGGGGCCATCCGTTTTTTCAAATTCCGAAGCCGGGAGCCATTCCTGATAAAAACGCTTATACAGCCTATCCATCGGTTCCGCCATATTCCAATCTGGTATTTCTGCGGGGAATACGGCCCATGTAGCGGCCGGCACTTCAACAATTGTGTAGCCCTCCGTTCGGCTGTCCGGCGTGACAAAGCTGCACTGCATATAGGGATATGTGGTGTCGTCAACCTTCCGGTAGTTCATAATTCCATGGATCCGGCACATAGCTTGGGTAAACATGGTATCGTAAATGGGAAGCTGCACTGCACCTGCGTCCGCAAATAGTTTTTCGTAAAGCCCGCTTTGATGATTGGCATTCCACATTTCACCGGCGCTTGCATAATAGGTTTCATCGCCAACGGTTGAGATCAGGCCTTCGATGCCGAATAATTGGAACGGCTCCGTTTTCACAATGCGGTAATTCATTTCTCCAACTCCTTGTATGGTTATTTGAAAGGTGATGGGAGGAAACAGTCGCAGGGAAACGTTTGATTTTTTCGCTTCGCTTGGCGTAACGCCATGAAATGCCTGAAACGCACGCGCAAAAGAAACCGGCGAATCGTAGCCGTATTTCAGCGCTAGGTCGATCACCTTGACGCCGCTTTGCTGCAACTCAAGCGCGGCTAAAGTCAGCCGCCGCCTGCGCACATATTCGACAAGCGATAGATCAGCGATAAAGGAAAACATGCGCTGGAAATTGTATGCGGAACAGCCTGCGAGCTGGGCAAGCTTCTGATAATCCAGCTCCTCTGTGATATGCTGCTCAACGTATTCGATGGCAGCGTTCAGCCGTCTTGAAACATCCAAGTTTTCCTCCCCCTTCCTTTTAACAATAGCATACAGGGCCGGCAGAATGATTTCGCAACTTTTCTGCACAGAATCCGTGTTGTTTCTATCATACCTGTTTTTCCATGGTTTGAAAAGCGTGTTTCGATCATGGCCAGCATAAAAAATGGAAGCCTCTATCGCATCCACTTCGAATGATTCCTGATCAATTTGCGCTTCCCTTGCCGCTTTGGTATAATAGCATCAAACAAATTTTGTTTGATGCATGGTATAACCGTGTCGAACAATTTGTTTGATGCATTGAAAAATAAATGTGATTCAGGAGAATGAATGGGTATGCTTTCCAAACAGGCTGAAAAATTGCTCCCTCTCGTTCAAAAGCCGGGGCGCTATACGGGAGGGGAACTCAATTCCGTGATGAAGGAGAAAGATGAAGTGGAGATCCGCTTTGCCTTCTGCTTCCCTGATACCTATGAGATCGGTATGTCCCACCTCGGCATCAAAATTCTATATAGCCTTATCAACGCGCGTGAGGACGCCTGGTGCGAGCGTGTTTTTGCGCCGTGGACGGATATGGAGGCCCTCATGCGGGAGCGCCATGTGCCGCTCTATGCGTTGGAGAGCGGCGACCCTCTGACAGAATTCGATTTCATTGGATTTACCATGCAATATGAGCTCAGCTACACCAACGTGCTCAATATGCTTGATCTGGCCGGGCTCCCCGTGCGCGCAGAGGAGCGAAAAGCGCTTACCCCCCTGGTGATCGCGGGCGGTCCGTGCGTATGCAATGCCGAGCCTTCGCTGAGTTTGTAGATATCTGCCTGCCGGGGGGAAGGGGAGGAGGTTATGAATGACCTACTGGACCTCTTCCGGGAATACAAGGCACGCGGTGCGGATAAGGAAACGTTTTTGAAGGCCGCAGCGCGGATCCCCGGCGTTTACGTCCCGTCGCTCTATACCGTCGATTATAATGGAGATGGCACAGTGAAATCCATCCTGCCGCATGGCGGCGCGCCGGAAAAGGTGACCAAACGGATTATTTCCGATTTGGACAGGGTGTTCTATCCGAAAAAATTTGTAGTGCCATTTATCGAGGTGGTGCATGACCGCGTCACCAGCGAAATTTTCCGCGGTTGCATCCGCGGCTGCCGCTTCTGCCAGGCCGGCTTCCTCTATCGCCCGATCCGGGAGAAAAAGCCGGATACCGTTAACCGGGATTGCAAAACGCTCTGTGAATCCAGCGGCTACGATGAAATTTCCCTCTGCTCGCTGAGCACGAGCGACTACACCGGCCTGCAAAACCTTCTCAACGGCCTGTTTGAATGGACGATTGGCGACCAAGTCAATGTGTCGCTGCCCTCCTTGCGGGTGGATAATTTTTCTCCGGAGCTAATGGAGCAGATTCAGAAGGTGCGCCGCAGCGGGCTCACCTTTGCGCCGGAGGCAGGCACGCAGCGGCTGCGCGACGCAATCAATAAGAACGTGACGGAGGATGAAGTGATGCGCACCGTGCGCAGCGCCTTCGCGGGCGGATGGACGGCGGTCAAGCTTTATTTTATGCTTGGCCTTCCCACTGAAACGCTCGACGATGTGGCAGGCATCGCCCGGCTTGCCCAGCGGGTGGTGGATGCTTACTATCAAAACCCCAATAAGCCAAAGGGCAAGGGCGTGCAGGTGAGCATCAGCGTCGCCTCCTTCGTGCCAAAGCCTTTACGCCTTTCCAGTGGGAGCCGCAGGATACGATTGAGATGCTTCATCAGAAACAGCGCCACTTGAAGGAGAGCGTGACCTCCCGCAAGATCAAAGTCAGCTGCCACGATGTGCAGACGAGCTTCCTGGAGGGTGTGTTTGCGCGCGGCGACAGGCGCCTCGGAAAAGTGCTCGAATGCGCGTGGCGCAAGGGCTGCAAATTTGACAGCTGGGATGACCAGTTTCATTTTGACCTCTGGGAGGAGGCGTTTCAGGAGTGCGGGATTGACCCGCTGTTTTATACCAACCGCCGCCGCTCGTTTGACGAGGTGCTTCCCTGGGATCATATGGATTATGGCATCCGCAAGGAGTTCCTGATGCGTGAAAATGAAAAAGCGCACCAGAGCATGACCACGCCGAACTGCCGCGAACAGTGCGCAGGCTGCGGCACAAACCGTTTGAATGGGGGCAAATGCGATGCGCTGTGTTAGAATCTGGTTCGCCAAGGAGGGCAAAGTGAAATATATCTCCCACCTCGATGTGATGCGCTGTATGTCGCGCGCCGTGCGCCGGGCCCGGCTGCCGCTGTGGTATACGGAGGGCTTCAACCCCCACCCCTATATGATGTTCGCCCTGCCGCTCTCCCTGGGGTTTTCGAGCCAATGCGAATCCATGGATATCCGCATCGAAGGGAGATGACGGATGCCGATATTGCGGGGCGTATGCGCGATGTGATGCCGGAGGGGCTGCGGCTTCTCTCCGTACGGGAGCCGGTGATGCAGCCGTCGGAGATCGCCTTTGCGGATTACCGGGCCCAGCTCTGCTTTGACGCCCCGGAACTGGCGGCGGGCTTTCTCCATGGTGCGGGCGCGGCCTTGGCAGGGGAGAGCCTAATCGTGCAGAAGCCCGGCAAATCCGGCCGTAAAAAGGTGATGAAGGAGATTGACCTGCTGCCGCTGATCGCAAGCTGTTCGATGGAACAGAAGGAGCGTGCCGTTCTCCTGAAGCTGATACTCCCGGCGGGCAATCAAACGAATATTAGCCCGGCTCTTTTGCTGGATGCGCTGGAGGAAAAGGCGGGCGTGCAGGACGTGGGGAGAGAGATCACCCGCCTCGAGCTGTTAACGAAGGATTTGCAGATGTTTGAATAGGCGTTTCAGCCGCCCGTAAAAAACGATATAGAAAAAAACGGCGTTTCCGGCGGCCTTTCAGCCATTGGAAGCGCAATCTGATTCGCGGGTCAAGGTTGATAAGGATTGTGAAGCAGCAAGCCGCTGCCGCTTGCGAAAATTTGGCCGGAGTGTCTGATAGCTTTTTTATATTTTAAAAAGGTAGGCATAGACTATTTTTGATCGATGTTTAGCGGAGGTGCACTTTGGAGGATTTTCTAGAATTTATAGAGCACATCAATAACGGGCAGCAACGCGCCCGCACACAAGAGGTTTTGGAATGGGTTAAAAGTCAATTTCCAAATTTAGAGGCCAGGATTGCATGGAATCAACCTATGTTTACAGAGCACGGCACATTTATCATTGGCTTCAGCGTATCCAGCAAGCATCTGGCAGTTTCGCCTGAGCGCGCAGGGATGGTCCGGTTTACGAATGAAATCACCAAGGCGGGCTATAGCCAAAGTAAAATGTTGTTTCGTATCAGATGGGAGGAACCTGTAAACTATATTTTGCTGGATCAAATAATCCGCTTTAATTGCATAGATAAGGCAGAATGCAAAACCTTTTGGAGAAAATAATTGCGCCGATTTGGCGAAACGCTTATGCTGATTGATAGGCGACAAGGCTCTTTAATACAAAAATAAAGTCTTGAAACCATTCAAGTTTCAAGACTTTATTGGTCGGAGTGACGGGACTTGAACCATGGCCTCTTGGTCCCGAACCAAGCGCGATACCAAACTTCGCCACACCCCGGTGTCGCAAGCGACGGTTTAGATTATATACGAAGCCTCAGAAAAAATCAAGCTTTTTGAAAAAAAACCGGGGAAACGGCGCATGTCTTTATTCCATATCAAAAACCACGGCCTCGATTGCCTGGGCAATTTCCGATGTTGTCAGCCTGGCAACACCCAAGCGAATCCAGCATTTGATCCGTTTGCGTTTCGGTAGTGTCCAAATAGCGAAAGTTGAGGTTTTTCATCGCGTTTTCCAGCACGGCAGCCTCTTCCGGCGTGTTTTCCGGCTGTCGGCGCTCCAGTTCGAGCAGCTGCATCGTAATGGCCAAAGCCTGTGCCTTGGTGAAAAGCGCATTGGACGCCTCCTGCTGAAATTCAATCACCTTGTTGAGCGTTCTCATACTTTAAAAATCCTCCTGTTTTGATATCTTACCATGCCATCTGCTTTTTCGGAAGGAAAGGCGGATGAGCCGGGTTTCGCAAGAGTGGCAGGTATATTTCAGTTGCTTCCGGCGTAGAGATGAAAGTGGCGGTATGGAAGGTTTTACAAAGGCAAAATCGAAAAATAGACGCTGCTGTTTCTGCTATTCTTAAAGAACATAGTTTTGGATGCAAAAAACAGCTGCACAGGCTAATATGGCTTGGAGGGCTATTTCCGCAGGGAGCCCCCACATGAATTTCCGGTGCAGCGTTTTATGCCGGATGGCCCGCATGGTCAAATACATTGCGAGCGCTCCGCCAGCCAAGCCAATCAGCATCAGCGTCCGTTCGGGAATTCGCCGCTCATGCTGCTTAGCGCGTTGTTTATCATGAATGGTGAGAAAATGGCCAGCAAAGAGATAGCGATCAGATAAGCGCCGAGCGCACAGAGAAACGCCGTCATAGCGATTCGCCATCCTGTGCGACGGCCTTTCCCTGTTTCAGCAGGTGGAAGCGGCTGTTTGTGAGAAATGCGGCGTTGCCATTTTCAAAGGCTTTGGCGGCGTTTTCTTCGAGTTCAAACACGCTGGCGCATTGTGGGCAAACAGCGAAATAACGGCTGTGAAAGGAACGCACCGGAATTTCCATCACTTTAAAAAGCTCAAAGCTGTTGAAAATGCGCATCTTCACGGCCTGCCTGCAAGCAGGACATGCAATTGCCGGGCTGGATCCGGTTGGTTTGATTTTGCTGTGAAAACGAGCTGGTGAAAACATGAGGCTTTCCTCCGTCCAAATCATTTTGGGAAGCTTTCTCTTATCGTATTCGTATTTTGAGATTCTGTCAAGGCGGAGGGTAAAATTATGATGGGGAAAAGGGGAAAAGATTGCATGAAACATTTGGCTGCCTCCCTGCTTACCTGTTTAATGCTGTGCTGCATACTTGCCTCCTGCGGAGCTCCGCCAGAGGGGGAAGAAAGCAGCGTGCCTTCTGGGGAGGCACTTTCCCTCAAGGCGCAGGAGCCGGGCAGTGATGAAGCGCCGCAGAAGGAGATGCGCGCGGTGTGGATTACCTACTACGAAATCTCCATGAAAGCGCAAAATGGCGGAGATGAATCGCTGTTTTATCAAAAGGTGGATGAGATGTTTAGCCGTGTACAAAACGCGGGGTTTAATACGGTCATCGTGCAGGTTCGTCCGTATTCAGACGCCTTTTATCCCTCAAGGATTTTTCCCTGGAGCGCTTATCTGACCGGCACCCAGGGAAAGGACCCCGGCTACGATCCGCTTGCCATCCTGGTTGAGCGAGCGCATGCGCACGGGCTTTTCATCCATGCATGGTTCAACCCATACCGCGTTTCTTACAATCCGGATTTTGCACTTCTCTCCAAAGACAATCCGGCACGCAAATGGAAAGAGGATGCGGATAAAACCAATGACGGCTGGCTGATCGTTTTGGAAAATGGGATTTATTATAACCCCGCCGTACCGGAGGTGCAGCGCATGATTATCGACGGCGTGCGGGAAATCGTCGAACAGTATGAGGTGGACGGCGTGCATATGGACGACTACTTTTACCCGTCTACCGAGGAAAAGATCGATCAGGCGCAGTACGATCGCTATGTGAAAGACGGCGGGCAGTATTCCCGCGCCGCGTGGCGGCGTGAGAATGTAAACACGTTTGTCAGCGGCCTGTATGCGGCAGTGAAGGCGATCCGCCCGACGGTATCGGTCGGGATCAGCCCCGCGGGCGATATTGAAAAGAACCGGGAGGAGTTGTATGCAGACGCCGCCCGTTGGGGCGGGGAGGAAGGCTATGTCGACTACCTCATGCCACAGCTTTATTATGGCTTTGAAAACAGCGCGAGCCCCTTTGAAAAAACTGCCCGGCAGTGGGCGAATCTAATCCGGTGTGATAGCGTCAAGCTATATGCAGGGCTGGCGATCTATAAAAGTGGTGAGGAGGATCAATATGCCGGCCCGGAATCCGATCAAAAGCAGGGGCCACGGTATGAATGGATCAACCATAGCGATATCATTTCCCGTCAGGTGCTTGGGGCCGGAAAACGCAGCCGTATGCCGGATTTGCCCTGTATTCCTATCAATATTCGTTCGGGGATTCACGCTCTAAACAGTTGCAAAAAGAATGGAACGCATTGAGCGCTTTGCTGGAAAACAAAGAAAAATAAAAGAGTCTGCAAAAATGTTGTAAAAAAAGGAAAATGCAAGGTTTTGCCTTGACAAGCGAAGCAGGCTCGTCCTATGATAAAAAGGATCGAATGGAATGACAGCATGTGCATGACATAGAAAAATAACAGGATGGAAGATTGGGGCAGGGTGTGAAGAAACTGCGGAAGGAACAATGGATTCATTCGGCCTATTTATCTGTGTGCTTGGCATCGTGGCAGGCTGTACGGCTTTCAGACATTTTGCTGGGGCAGAAACCCCGCAGGGGGGCGGAGACCTCAACGTGCTGGCGCAGAGCGAGGGGGAAACGCAGCAGGTATCCCCACAGGTGAAAAAAAGCCTGCCGCGTGGCGCGGGCGCTTGGCTAACGGCAGGAGTGGATTTTCCCGTAAAATCCTCTGCGGAAAAAGCGCGCAGCGGGATTGACAGCGTGCTTGACCGCGCGGCGGAATATGGGGCTGCGGTTGTATTTCTCGACGCGATACGCAGCGGAGAGGCGGTGCAGGCCGGTTCTCTCGATACACTGCGCTACGCGATTGGCAGCGCTCGGCAAAGGGCTTTCAGCCGGTAGTATGCGTTCCGGCCGCAGATGTGATCCGGATCGGCAAGGATGGAATCACACTGGCTCCAGAGGTTTTATCCGCGCTGTGCCAGAACTATCAGGTGGAGGTTCTGCTGCTGTCCGGCTGGAGGGAGCTTTCGTTTGAGCCTTGGGGAGCCGCCGTTGTTGAGAAGCAGGAAGCGCTGACCAATGCGGTGCAGCAACTGCGCAGCGCAGCGGAAAAAGCGGCGCCGGGCATTGTGTTCGGCGTAGAATCGTCGCTGGTTTGGTCGAATGAGGCGAGCGGGACCAAGGCCTCCTATGAGAGCCTAAAAACGGCTTTGCCGATATCAAGGGCTGGATGGAGAAGAAACTGGCGGATTTCATTTATCTTTCCTCTGCGTCGCTCACAACGGATCACAACGTCCCCCTGGAAACAGCGGCCGCATGGTGGAATCAGGCAGCGGTTGATACGGAAACGGCGCTCTATATGGAGCACAAGGTTTCTAGTGGCCTTGCAAGCGAGGAAAATGGCGTTTTGCCGGACGAGCTTGCCGTCCAGATGGGGATTGTGGCGAAAAATAGGGCCTTTTTCGGCAGTGTGCTGGATTCTATTTCCGCGCTCGAACAAGCGGAGTATGGGGAAAACGCTTTTGTTAAGAATTATTTGACAGGCGGTGTCGAAAAGGTCAAAAAAGAGGCAAAACTCTCTATTTTAAATTATATCGATCTCAAATTCACAGCGAAAAAGGACAAGCTTACATTCCTCGGCACAAGCGTTCCCGGAACGGAAATCACCTGCAATGGACAAAAAGTGAAGCAATCCCCCTTTGGCTGCTTTACATATCCTGTCAATTTAAAAAAAGGGGAAATACCATCTGTTCCGCCAAGGGGATCAGGAGCTGAAGTATACGATTCTTTTCGACGAAACGCTGATCCGCTCCGTGGCGCCGTCAGCGGCCACCTATGCCAGCGGCGGTTCCAAGCTGGAAATCACGGCGATTGCAGTGCGAGGCGCCAGCGTATCCGCCAAAATCAACGGCGTTACTGTGCAGATGAAGCCGGGCGGCGGGGATGAAGAGGAGCCGAAGAAAGAGGATTCCAACTTTATTTCTTATATCGGCATCTATACGCTGCCCCAAAGCCGGGCGGATGCGCGCAATATCGGCAGCTTTACCGTATCTGTCACCTACGATGGGCGCACTGCCAGATGAAGGGCGGCAGCGTGACAATCAATGCGAAACCGCCTGAAATTGATATTCCGATTGTAACGCCGGATACGCCTGCTGCTCCCGACTCCACCGGCCCCGATGATACGACCTCACAGGGCGGGGCCGACACGAAGCCAAATACCAAGCCTGATGACACAACGGGCGGCGGCTCGGCAGATGATTATTTTGCCAAGCAGCTTACCCCTTACCAATCGAATGGTGTGCCGGGTTTTGCCCGCATGTGTGAGGTGACTTCAGACGATGCGGAAACGTTGCCGGGTAACACCTCCAATGATGCCTGCGGCCCAACCTATGTGCCAATTTTGAAAGGGACTTTTGATTATATCATTGAGGAGACGAGCTATAACGGCAACCTTTATTACAAGCTGAAATCCGGCCGCCGCGTTTACCGGGAGGATGTTAAGGAGATAAAAAAAGGTTATTCGATGCCAAGCAATTCCGTGAAGGTGAAATCCTCTTCCACAAAAGGCGATACCAATATCACACTCTATACCAAGTGGAAGGTGCCGGTCGATGTGGCTTTTACGCCGCAGAAATACGTCAACAGCTCTGATAACCGGCCCTATGCGGTTAACAGTTTCACTGCACAGAGCGTGGATTTCATTTTCAACTATACCGCGTCGGCCAGCGGCAGCGTGAATCTGTCGGGTAGCAATGCGTTCAGCAAGGCGGAATGGATTGTTGATAAGAAGAATTTGAAAACGACCCTGCGCCTGCATCTCAAGCGCACTGGCTCCTTCTATGGCTATTCCATGAAATATAATGCGGATGGTTCCCTGACGATTTCGTTGAAAAACAGCGAAGGCACTTCCCTGAGCGGCTACACGATCATGTTGGATGCAGGCCACGGCGGCTCAGACCCAGGTGCGGGCAGTTCTGCCGGGTGGGAAGCGCCCGCAACACTTGCTATTGCCAAAAAGGTGCAGCAGAAGCTGCAATCAGCGGGCGCGGCTGTCATCATGACCCGCTCAGGCGATAGCTATGTGTCCCTGGAAACCCGGCGCGATGCGATCCGCTCCAAAAAGCCGGATCTGTTCATCAGCATCCACTGTGATGCAGCGGACACAAGCAGCGCAATGGGAACCACCGGCTTTTATTACACGCCCTATTCTTATGGCCTTGCGGATTCGATCCATGACCGCCTGGTCAGCACCTGGCGGGATCAGATCTATAAAGGGACGAGCGTAACGGTATCCAAAATTGACCGCGGCACCCGCTTTTATCCCTTCCGCGTGAACCGTGTGCAGGAGTGCCCATCGGTGCTCATTGAATATGGCTTTATCACCAACGCAAACGACCGCAAAGCACTGCAAGACGGCGCAAAGCAGGATTTGCTCGCGCAGGTACGGTCGATGGAATTAAGGATTTTCTCAAGGCAAGGGGATAAGAAGATGAGAAAAAAACAGGGCCGGTGGTAAATGCTACCGGCCCTGTTTGGCATAGTTAGACGAACGGAATTTTCTTCTATCCCAAATCAACAAACCGTTCTATCTTCATTTTTAAATGATATTTCTGCCGAAGCGCCGCTATCTGTGCCATCATTTCCGACTTGTGGTGCAGATCAATTGCCTCCTGATCTTTCCATCTGTCAATGAGCAAAACCGATTCTGAATCATCCATTGGGAAATAATATTCATATTTTTCATTCCCCGCCTCGGCACGAACTGCATCAACAATTCCCTCTGCCGTCATCTCTTCTACAAATTTTCGAGCGTTTCCATTTTTTCCGGAATATAAAATGTTCACGGTGATACTCATTGCATCCTGCTCCCATCTTCCTTTTATTGTTTTAAATTGCAATTGCTTCGTCAAAGAGGAGCCGCCCAGCGTTAAGCTGTTTTTATTTTAATCGCCGCCTTTGAGAATGTCAAACGCCATGGAGTCCACGATTGATTTTGAAAAGAAAGAAGGCCATATCGATGACCATTCGAAAAGCGATTCGGCAGGATCTTCCATTCCTGCTTTCTCACGACAGGCACATTGCCGCAGACGAAATCCGATCTGTCGTGTCTCTCGGCAGGATGCTTGTTCTGGAAGAGAAGGAGCACATCATCGGCTGGCTGCGGTGGAATTTGTTCTGGGATAACACGCCGTTTATGAATATGCTGTACGTTCTGGAAGGGGAGCGGGGAAACGGCGCGGCAGGCAGCTCGTTTCCCATTGGGAAGCGTTGATGAAAGCTAAAGGGTATCCGCTTGTAATGACTTCGACCCAGTCAGACGAAACCGCCCAGCATTTTTATCGGAAGCTTGGCTATGTAGACGCCGGAGCGTTGCTTTTGCAGGATGAGCCGCTTGAAATCATTTTGACGAAGCTTTGCGGTGAAATGATAGCAAGCTCCTATTCTACTTGGCGAAAGGGCTTTTATAATAGCTTAAACATTTTATTTGAAGCAAGAGTG
>ENA-OUNI01000866-OUNI01000866.1-human-gut-metagenome-genome-assembly--contig:-NODE-866-length-13210-cov-2.307269_pt1 | contig 13210 bp, 21 predicted proteins | sample MGYA00242499_ERZ504580 | MGnify/ENA primary metagenome ERZ504580 (study PRJEB26092, sample SAMD00036315) | human gut metagenome | host: Homo sapiens | study: EMG produced TPA metagenomics assembly of... | reverse complement strand
GTCGTGCAAACGAATCAAATCAATCATATGTGAATTGTCAAGGTGCTCCGGCTACTGAAAAGTAGTCGGGGATTTTTCTATCATACCTAAAAATTAAGCGCTTACATTATTTCAAGAGGTGAAGCGGAACACCCGGAGTCGAACCGAGACGCAAGGCGCGACCCTGCACATCTGCCGTTGATGATATGCCCGCATGAAAAAGAGACACCGAAGTGCCTCTTGTTCTTCTTATGATCTACGATTCAATCTAATTACCCTATTTAAGCCTATCCTATCAAATATTTCTTGCTCGACTCTCATTAACTCCTTAACTGTATCTATATAGTCTTTTATCACTGCCGGACGATCATAATCAAACTCCTCAAGCATTTTCTCTAAGGACGACAAATTCCTCTTTATGTCACCATCATGCATCAATAACGCTCTTGGGATTCGATCCGACAATTCTTCATAATATTTTGTTGGACTATTTGCCAATTCTTTTATTAAGCTAACAGGTATAAAGTGTTCTGGGTCACGGAGCATAACTTGCTGAGACCTTAATAAATCTAACATCTCTTCTAAAATTTTTTGCTGGTCTAAGCTTTTCCTTTCTTTTTTCTCCTTCTTCCGTTGAAATATCCTCTATTCCTTTTAAAGCTGTATCTATCTCATTCCAACTAAGTTCAAACATTTTTTTCAATCTTGTCTCTTCCAGCGCATTTTCTCCAAGCGCTTTATTCATAGACTGAAATAATTTATACATATCGTCTCTATCAACACTTGTCATTTGGAACTGCAAAATGGGACTATTAGAAATCTCCGAAGGCAATAAATTAAACAAAAAGGACATACTTACTTTTATCTATCGCTTTAGATAAAGCGCCCGCTCAAAATTCAGCCATGCAGAATTCAAATTATCTTTTGTTACACACAAAATACCGAATTCAGCCGCCTCTAATTCTTTCGCAATGTCAGTGCTCCACCTTGCGCCTTTATCGATATCATCTGAAGAGAAATATGGTTCGATATCTTGTATTACACAAGGAATCCACTCTTTTAAAACCTTTGCCACTTCAAAACTTGTTTTCCCAGACCAGCTTATAAATACTTTCATCTTTCGTCTTTCTCCCCATGTCTCAAAACCATTATATTCCATGAAAACACCTCTTTTAGTATACTATATTTTTATTAATAATCAATATATTTATGCAGAAAAACGCCCCGCAAATGCAGGACGTCTTTACTTGGTTTATGCAAGAGTAGGGGGAAGAGCCGCAGGCGCTTTGCCTTTTGGCTCTAGTATTATTATACATGTGCGTTTTGTGCTTTGTGTGCGTTTTCTAAATAATCATCAATTTTTCTACTTATGCGACTTCTGTCTAAATGCACTGCCTTAGCCACATCCTTTTGTCTGCGCCCATCTATGAAGCACATCCTGAAGATCCGCCTTGTAATGCTATCAGTTATCGCTTCCACCCATTCCTCTATCTCCACACATTCCTGCTCCAGCTGCTCCTTCCGTCGCTGATCCCGACACTGAAGGCGATCATACTTCTCCTTGTCAAATCCTACCACGCCCTGTGGCATGGGGTATCCCTTGCTGTAATCAAAGATTACGTCATTCCCGATCAACCCTCATCTCTCCATCGGTTTTTGAGTATGTAATCCAGCTCCAGGATCTCATCCTTTTTACTCCGGTATCCCTGGAGCAGCTCCTTTGTTATCTCCATCCGCATCACCCCTTAATCCACATCGTCTCTGTAAATATTCCCACGCTGTCTCCTGCCGAATCTGCTGCCCCTGCGCTCGGATCAGCGCGGCAGCACTTGGTTCATTTGTATTGCTCAATGTATCATCTCCTTTTTCGGTCTGCCACGTTTCCGCATCCCTTTTAATCCATACGCTTTTACTCCAGCTATGACCGTTGCTACTGATATGTCTAACAAATATGCTATTTCTACGTTCGACTTTCCTTCGTTCACATATTTTTTCAGTTTCTCTACGTCGTAACACTTTCTGTACATTCGTTTCCGTGATCCGTCTTTTCCCGCATCATGTAACCCTATTCTCATCTTTTCAAGAAGCCCGGTATACCCTTGCCCCGGCCGGAGGCTGGCTCCTTTCTTAGTTATTTCAATTCGATTCCATCAGCACAGTTTTAAAATCCTCTACGCTTTCAACGTAACCATCGTTGTACGCTTCAAGCTGTTTATGCCCTTTTTCTTTATCATCGTTATTCCTCCCAGTATTCAATCACATATTCAATCTGCTGAATTCTGCCTGTTCTTCTGTGCATATTTAAGAAACTCCACCAGCTCCGTTTCATTGTTCTGGAACCGATATATACTTCGTGTCTCTGTCATTTTGATACGCATCCCTTCTTCGGGGGTTTCGGTCCTCCAACAAGATGCATGAATGAAGAAATAAATTCCCCATGCCATTCCGTAGCTGGTTGAGTATACTCTTCCGCGATCAGCCTGGCACCATTTTCGAAGTCATATTTGTAGTACTTAGCCCCGATATTCTTATCCTCATACCAGAGTCCCCACACCTTATAATCCCGCAGCCAGGCTTTCCGCTGGTCATTGTTCTTGAAGATCGGCAGCTCTGGCTGTTGCGGCTCAGGAATATCAACCGCATCCAGATCACTGATCATTCCTGCAAGTGCCCCAACAAGAAGTTTCTGTTTTCTCGCCCGGATATCATTCTCTGAATAGCATGAGCATGAGAGTATCAGATCCATCAACCGATCTAACGGACATTCGCCGCTCTCTCGTTGCACATCACACTCACCGTAGTCGTCTATCGTATTTCTGTACTCACAGTAGTTTTCGCAAACGTCCTCACAAACCTCTTCAATGATCGTTACTATGCTTTTTATTTCATCTTTCATCGATTCACCTCATATGTCTTCTATTTCCACACTTTCTCCATACACTCTGTATGAAAGAAAATATCTGTTTTTCTCTTTGTCCTCACGTATTCCACATTCCCCATATCATCATCCGGTTTGATTTCTTTTCCACATCCCGGACAGATCACCGGATGATCCCAGTGGCTTTCAATCCTCTTTTTTTCTGTGCATTCGTCATACCTGTTTCTCCCTAATTGCTTTGATCCTTGCCTTTAAGCTCTGCATCACCCATGCCTGCACATCATCTTTCTTTTCCAGCGCCTTCATCACATCCTCATCCCGGGTATCCACACACACAAGGTGGTGGATGATCACTCGTTCTGTCTGCCCCTGTCGGTGCAATCTCTTGTTTGCTTGAGTGTACAGCTCATAATTCCAAGTCAACCCGAACCAAATGACATGATTTCCACCTTGCTGCAGGTTCAGTCCATAAGCGCTGCTTGCCGGATGGGTCAGAAGGATGTCGATCTGTCCGGCATTCCAATCATCCTCATCCCGTTGTGTTTTTCAACTCCCGGACACGCAACTTTGTTTTCTTGAGCGCCTCCAACAGCCGGATCCGTCATGCTGGAAATTGTAAAACACCAGTGCCGGCTTTCCTTGCAAAGATTCAATCAACTCCATAAATGCCTCGATCTTACAGTTGTGCACCTCGTGGATATTCCGATCTTCGTCATAAATTGCCCCGTTTCCAAGTTGTAGAAGCTTATTGCTTAACGCCGCTGCACTAGTCACGCTAATCTCCTCCTCATCTTCCGGAAGCTCCAGTACCATCTTCCGTTCCAAGTCGGCATAGGCTTTTCTTGATTTATCATCCAGCATTACCGGGATTTCGTGATAAGTGACTTCCGGAAGCTGTAAGTAATCCTCCGCTTTCATGGAGATGCAGATATCCGAAATCTTTTGCAAGATGCTCTCTTCCGTTCCCGGCTTTGCCTTGTAGTTATATATCACATCTCTGCCTCTGTCCCCGGGATCAAAATACCGTTCCCGGAACTGTGTGTATCTCCGTCCCAGACGTTCGCCTCCATCCAGAAGGAATACCTGCGCCCATAAGTCCTCAAGTCCATTTGGGGAAGGCGTACCTGTAAGCTCCACAATCCTGTCGATATGCGTCCCAACACTTGCCAGAGATTTGAACCTCTTCGCCTTGTGACTCTTAAAGCTGCTGGACTCATCGATGACCACCATATCAAACGGCCAGCTGTTCCTGTAGTAATCCACCAGCCAGCATACATTCTCCCGGTTGATAATATAAATATCTGCCGGCGTGTTTAATGCCCGGATTCGTTTTGTCTGGCTTCCCAGAACCGGAGAAACCCTCAAGATCTTTGTGTGATCCCATTTATCTTTCTCTTTCGTCCACGTACCCTCCGCCACTTTTTTCGGCGCGATCACCAGAACTTTTTAACTTGGAATCGATCATACTTCAATTCCCGGATCGCGGTCAGGGTCGTGACTGTCTTCCCGAGTCCCATGTCCAAGAATAATCCGATTTTTTTGACCTTGATAATCCTGCTGATGCAGTATGCTTGATACCCATGCGGTTTAAACTCCATCTCTTAATTTCTCCTTACACTCTTCCAGGAACAGCTTCACCTCGTGTTCGCCGTGCAGCACTCTTACCGCCTGCCCCATATCTTTTAATCTTTTCCAGCTGCACCCTTTGTAGGGATGTCAGTCTCCCTGTTATTGTTTTCAGCTCCACGAACACCGCCGGATATCCCGGAAGAACCACGATCCTGTCAGGCACACCGTCATTACCGGGGCTTACCCACTTGAACGCTCTGCCGCCCAGTTTTCGGATTCCGTCCACTAATATTTTTTTCCACTTCTCTTTCTCTCATGCCGCTCCTTTCCCGTATACTCTCTCACACACGTGTATATATACCTGTATTAGGCGTGTTAGGTACACGCCATATTTACCTAATTTATATATTTTTCATTACTATAGAAAGTTGGTTTACATAGTTTACATATACTTAAAAACCTTTGTATTTACTGGGTTTTCTCACAAACTAAGTATGTAAACTTTTAAAAATTTATCGTTTACTTGGTTTACTGTTGATTTTTAACCCGTATACCAACTATCTCTGATAGTTTACTCTTGATTGTTTACACCCTTTCAAATCCTTTTTGTGTCCCCGTATACGCCGTAGCGTCTCACACTTTTATTTCGTTTCCACCCTTTTATTGATGCCAGGATACCGTTTATCTCCATGCTGTCGGTTTTCTTCATAAATTTCACATCTCCATTAAAGCATTCTGCCCACACTTCCATCGCACAAACTTTATCTCTTTCTACCAATTCTGTTCCCTTTGGAAGATGCAGGCTTCCTGCGTAAAATTGTCTGCGCTGCGACAGGCTTAAGGAATCCCAGTTTGGAGGAATCAGACGTTCTAAGAATTCCCGGATCAACCTTCCTTTCCGGATGCCTCTCTGTGGCTCTCCTGCATCTCTTCCGCCAGTTGTTCTTCTTCCTTAGTCATATACAGTGGTTCCCCCAACAGCCAATAGGTGTATGCCTCCGCCCATATCTGATCCACCTCCTGTGGCAGATCCTGCCACACGGACTTCTTTGCCGGGTGCACGCCCACATCCACTGGCCAAAACCGTCTGTTTCCTGTCATGTCCTTTAAAAACTCTTCTTCGTTGCTCGTTCCGAAGAAGACGCAGCGGCGCGGATATTTGTTCGTTCTGCGCCCATAGGCGGCACGGTAGATATCGTCTGTCTTACTTAAAAACTGCTTGACCGCATTGGTCTCCTGCTTTGTCATAGCAGTCAACTCCCCCACCTCATTAATCCACGTTCCCTGTATAAGTTCTGCGGCCTCTTTTCCCTCAAAACTAGTCAGGGAATCGGAAAACCAGTCTTTTCCCAGTATCCGCAGGAACGTACTCTTTCCGATTCCCTGCGGACCGGTAAAGATTGGCATATAATCATATTTCATGCCACCTGTGACCGCTCGGGCCACCGCTGCACACAGAGACTTACGCATGACAGCCTTGTGTAGCCGTTATCCTCAGCACCCAAATACACGCTCAGAAGTGTATCCAGCCGTTTCTGTCCATCCCATTTTAAGAATTTCAAATACTCTTTTACATCGTTGATGCGGTTCTGACTACTCACGATCAGGAGTGCATTATCCAGCTTCTCTCTGCCGGTAATCCCGTAAAACAATTCCATATAATTATAGAAGCCCGCATCATCTTCATCTTTCCATCTCCGCTTTTCCTCGCCCGCACTCCACGGAACTTTTCCGAGGATCAAGCCGCAGCTTGCAAATTCATCCGTCACAATCTTCCCTTTTAAAAGAGGGTCATTCTGCAAGATGAGCACCGCGTTATTGATCGTCTTTTCTATTTTCCCGTTTCCGTCATGGGTAAGTCGGGAGATCCACGACAGATCATCTTCCGATACTGGCTCTCCCTCCTCTGTTTGGAATGCCTGTCGAGCCTGTTCCATCTTCTCTTTCGCAAGCAAATCGGAAACTCCCTTATCGCCAACTGCCAAATGGCTCATAGCCACAAAGGACGGCAGTTTATTCACAGGAGTTCCGTCTTTCGCGTCCCGATCCTTATCACCGTACATATGTAGGCGCACAAGATCAAAGGCATTAACGAGCATGCCGGAACACGGATCCGTTGCGTGGTGAGAATAAAGGAACAGATCCCCGTCATACACAACTGCACCGCCCACCGTAGACCCGCCAGTGTAGGTATAACGCCCCTCAATATCCGTAGGATCATACATCCCCGGAATGAACTTCTCCATCGCCTGAGAGATCGTGTATGTCCGGCAGAATGCGCCGATGATTCCACGCTTTGTAGTCGGGTCTTCCTGTTTCGCAAGCCGTCTCTTTTCGATTGCTGCCGTTCCCGGCACCTGTGCCATTGCGAAATATCTGTCCAGTCTCCGTACATCTGAAGGAGACCGGACAGGCTGCAGAATGGGTGATCGTATACTTCAAAGATGTATTCCCCGTCTTTACAGCAGCTTGGCCAGTACATCAGCCTCGACACATCAAAGGTAGTCGGGTCACAGAATTCCATTCCGATCAAAGATGCCAGCTTTCTTGACGCCGGCTCATATTCATCCGCTGACGCGGTCGCATCCAGTGGTACAATCACACGGAGTCTGGGCGCATACCCAGCGTGTTTTCTTGTGCTGTAGACCAAAGCCGCGCACCCCAAACCGGATACCCGTTTCAAAATCTCATCCGTACCGCCTGCGGGGATGTTATCCATGTCCAGAGTCAGAAGATCTCTGCCCTTTACATAAGCAGCTTTCCGGATATTATTCTCAAATGTGCCGCCCACAAAACCACCGACATCTTTTAATTCATCCTGTCGGTATTTCGGCATCGCAAGATATTCTTCCACTGTCTCCGTACTTCGTACCGGAGTTTTTACCCTGCCTACAAATTCAGACCAAAGGATTTCTGTTTCCGGCCAGTGCTTTGTTTTTCTTGTGCCGGCGGTACTAATGTGTAATTTTCTGTTATGCCGCATCCGTCATCCCTCTAATCTTTCATATAATAGTTACTTTCAAATCCTGCGCCTTTCAGTATTAACCCTGGCGCCCATGTTATCGGTTCTGCCATCAGACTACAGATTTCATCTACTGTCACATCCATCGGCGCGTCGATGATCACTTCATCGTGGACATGGAATACCACCTGCAGCCCTTTTTTCTCAATTCTTCGTAATGTTTCCGCAAGACAGTCTCTTGCGATTGCCTGCACGATATTCTCTGTCATTTTGCCACCATAAGTGGACGTCACTTCCCATTTCCTTGTCTGCTGACCTACAGTATAGTAATGGATCGCCGCTTTCCCGAACTGATTCTCCTGTAAAAATGGTTTCGGGTAAAAAAGCTTCCTTCCACTCGGAAGCTGTACTGTAAGGAAGTGTTGCCCATACACAAGATCGCTTTCCAGCGCAAAAATCAGTCCGTTGATCGCATGTGGTTGTGCTGTCAGCATCGTTTGTAACGATGCCTCTTCTACGGCATACCACAGGTCACGGATTCTCGGGTTTGCGCTCCTCCATCTCTGCACGATGTCCGGAAGTTCTTCTTCTGTCAGTCCCATATTCAAAGCCCCCATTGCAATCAGCGCATTAGAACCTCCCTGATATCCAAGCGCAAGCGTCGCAACCTTTCCTTTCTGCCGCAGACTGTATTCTGGATTTCCTTTTGTGATTCTTTCGATCGGCACATGGAACATTTGAGATGCCGTCGCTTCGTAGATTTTTCCGTGGGTAGCAAACACTTCATTTACCCACTGTTCTCCTGCCAGCCACGCAATCACACGTGCCTCGATCGCAGAGAAGTCTGCCACTACAAACTTCCGCCCCTCGGAAGGGATAAACGCTGTTCGGATCAACTGGGAAAGTGTATCCGGTACGTTTCCGTAGATCAGCCGAACGCCTTCATAATTTTTCGCCTTTACCAGCTTTCTTGCCTCTCCAGTGTTTTCAGATAGTTTCCGCGGGAGGTTTTGCATCTGCACAAGACGTCCTGCCCATCTGCCGGTTCTGTTAGCACCGTAGAACTGGGTCAGTCCTCGAACGCGTTCTCCTTCTCCCTCTGCGGTTTTCATGGCTACATATTTTTTAATGGAGGTCTTTCCGAGCTGCTGACGTATCTCCAGCACTCTCCTCACCTCATCTGATATATCACTACGGTTCAATAATTCCGTTACGTTCTCTTTTGTCAAGCCGGAAATTTCTCCGGATATTTGCTTTTCAATCCACGCTTTTAACTGCGAGGTACTGTTCGGATTTCCAAGTCCGGTAATATCAATAGCTTCCATTGTCAGGTTTTCACTGCTGATCGCGTCGATAGCCAAAGCCCCGTTGATCAGCTCCTCATCCACACGAACTCCGTAAGCATTCATCCAAATATCCATCTGCCATAAGATCTCTTCCTCTTCCGGAACTGGATACTGCTCCAACCGTTTCAAAATCTCGTACTCTGTTATTACATCCTGCTTGCAGTAATCTTTAAAAAGCACCCATTTTTCAGGCGCATGTTTTGGCAAGTTCCATGTTCTGTTCCCGTTCGTCTTTGTCGGTTTACATGGTACACAAAAATATCGGATCAGTGCCTTTCCTGTTGTCAACTTCCGCTTATCCTGCGGCAGTCCGATTGCTTTTCCGGTTGCGTCCAGACCTGCTGTATATCCGCAGTACAGACCATGCATCATAGTACATTGCCACTGATCCAAAGGAGTCGCATATCCAGCGCGATTTAAACAGTACCATTCAAAGGCTGCGTTATATGCGTGTTTGATCGTATCCGGATCTACAAGCTCGTCCAGTATCCAGTCCGGAATCAACTCACCCGTAGCAAGATCCACAATCTGAACCGGATCATCATCCATTTGTAGGCAAATAAAAGGATTGCAAAATCCGGAGACTGTGCATATTTATATAATCCAGCTTTTCCAATATCTATGCTGCTTTTTGTCTCTATATCTATCGATAGATGATGCCTCATCCGTATCTTCTCCTTTTAAACATGCGGAGTCTTTCGACTCCACAAAAAATCACATCGGAAGTCCTGTGATGGGATTGATCTGAACTCCCCCATTTTGTGGCTGTGTTGCTGATGCCGGCTGTGGCGCTCCGAACGCCTGTGCAGCGGATACGTGTCCCCCTGACAGGGTTTCCCCATCTTCCAACTTCTGAACCGGACCCAGTCCACATCCAATTCCTTTCTTCCCTCCAAATGCGTAAGGGAAGAAATTCACGTTCACTCGTCCGTACATTCCGCTGTACACTTCTGACTGATTGATGATCGGATTTCCCATCTTATCCACTACTTCCGGTGGATAATCTACCTTCGCACTTGCGGTAAACACCCAATGACCTTTACATTCATCTCCGAACGGCATGCCGTCACTTGGCCGAACTCCATCTCCACCGTAAACCGGAGTCGGTACGATCGGAGGGCACACCCCATTCCATTTTTCTGTAATCCCCTTTTGTTTCGCGGCTTCAATCGCTGCATTGATCCGAGCCATTGTTTCTACATCTGTCTTCGGGATCAGTACAGTTACGCTGAATTTTTCTTCCTGCCCCTGCATTGCGGCATAAGGCTTAAATAAATGTACATAACTTAATCTTGCTTTTCCTGTTGTTACGTTCGTTGCTTCTCCGATTCCCATTTCAATTTTCCTCCTTAAATGCTTCCTGTGCGGTTACTTTATTTGTAATTGCCTGTCTCTTATCAGATGCTTCTACTAGTGTCGGTTTCCCCGGTTTCTGGGTCACGAACTCTCCCACGGCATCTGCAAAATCTTTCTTTCCGATTATCTTTTCCACCTGTGCCAGGGTCAGCGGCTTTTTCTCCCAAAGGATTTCTTCTGCCACAACACCGCTCTTAGTTAATTTTTCAAAAGCGGCATCCATGTCCGTCCAGTCGCGGGATCGTCTGCCTTCCACTGCCTTCCATCCGGGAACTTCATTTCCGGCGAGACATTCAGACAGCGCCCACTCCTGCAGGTCTTTCTGATATGCAACTACGTCCCTCATTGCCAAAAGCCGTTGTCCGGCTTCCTCCTTTGTAATCAGTGGTGGCAAATCCCCTAAGTTGAATGCCATCTTCACATTGTGGTCAGATCGTGCGCGGCATTGTTTCTTTGCCCGGCAGAACTTACAGGTCTTTTCTCCAGGTGCGAACTCTCCTTCTCCCGCAAATGCAAGTGTCGCGCGCTCTTTTGCATAATCCCCAAATTGCAGGAGCTCTTCCAATGTACACTCCCATTCCGAAATTCCATCCGGAAGGCGGGGCTGTACAATTCCTAAGCGAATCCGCTCAATCGGATAAAGAATCTTACATGCTTCATACGCACCCAGCGCATACAACATCATTTGCGGATTCTCTTCGGCGGAAACAGGAACACCTTTTCCATATTTGAAATCAATTACGAACAGAGTGTTCCCCTGGATCATAATACAGTCTGCAGTTCCGAATCCTTCCGGAACATAATCGCTGAAATCGACCCGTTTCTCCACTTCTACAAACGGAGTTGCCGGAAGCTTGATAGATACATCCCGAATATAATCGATATAAGTATCTGTATGTATCAACATCTCGTCATCCCACAGAGGATCTTCTTTGAATTTTTTGATTGCAAAGGTAAGTTTACGCTTGGAAACGTCTCCCGCTTGAAATAATTCCGCACCTTCAGTTCAGCAAGTTCATGCGCCAGTGTACCTTCCTTTGCCGCTTCCGAGGTAGTATCCGGAAACTGTTCTTCCAGTCGAGCACTCTTCGTACATTTGAGCCATCGATGTGCGCTGGATGCGCTTAAGAGTGCATGATCTCTTTCTTCATGTCCCATCAGATCTGCGCCCCCATTCCCCGAAGTGATGTCGCGAAACTACCGAACTGATCCTCCGTAAGTTGCTGTAACGTCTCACATCCATAGCTTGTAAGAAGTTGCTGTAGTTGAACATACCCCCCTTATCCATCAGAGTCATCGCTGCCCGTGCCAAATCATCCCGCGTATACTCGTGCCGACTAGTTGGAACTGCAGTCTGTACAGGTGCAGTCGGAGCAACCGGCGTAGATACGGGTGCACATTCTGTGCCGGCGCTGATACAGGAATACTTTGACAACTTTCTGAAACACTGTGCTGTTTCATCTCTTCCGCGGTTATAACTGCCTTCTCTTCCTTTGCCGACACACGCCCCTGAATTTTTTCCATAAAATCCATCATTTCTTCGTAACTATTAAATGTAATCTGCATAATTATTTCCCTCCTAATTTTTCTAACCCTGTACGGGCAATTTTTATGAACTCATCCTCTGTGAGGCTGATTCCTTTTGTCATCTTCTCGTGGTCATCGGACCACCCACGAATATCCAGCTTTGGTTCTTTCCCAAACCAACTGACGATATTTAATTCTGTGTGATAAACATCCGTCTCACTCTTCTTCGGAAGAGAAAGGATGGTTTCTTTAATTTCAAAACTTGTCGCTGCCATAACTTTACAAATCCCTCTTTTTCGTCTAAAATAAAGTTGATCTTTTAACTATGCGCCCTGAGGTTGCCGCCTCATTTATGGGCGCATTTTATTTTGCCATTACCTGCCTTGTGGCCGGATCATAAACAACGATCATGCAATCTCCTGTTTTATCCTCTATAAATGCCTCGTTTCCGTGCATTTCCGTGATGTGTACGCAGTCACAATAAAAGTTCTGGTTGATCACTTGCGGATCGCGTACTCTGCGATCGTCTTCGCTCCTTTGATCATCTTCGCTCACCTCCTTAGATCGGTCCTGCCTGCAAAATGTAAATAATCACAGCCATCACCGCATTTAACATCATGCTTGCGACTGTTACCGCGATCAGTCCTCTTGATGCATTGTCTCTTTCTTTTCTTTTGCTCCGGATCTTCTGCTTGTGATCCGCTTCCGGCAAGTTTCTCCGCTCGATCGGGATTAGTTCCAGCTTCCGTGCTGCAGGTAATTGATTTTTTTCCATGCTTGTCCTTCCTTTCTACCGCTTACGCGGTTTTCTCTATTATGTAGTTTCTGTCAAAAAGAACCCTTTGGTTAACACTTTCTGCAAATGCCTCTTTGTCTTCCAGTTCCTTAACCTCTACTTCTTTTCCGTCAATTACTACAATGCTTTTTATGATCATTTACACCACCTCTCTAAAGCTTATGAATCACTGTTTGTACTTGTTGCGTTGTCCTTTAAAATCTCCTATACTTTAGTTACAGGACACTGACATGTCCGAGTATTATGTAGGGAGAAGATTATTTATGGATTTTTTCAATATTCCCGAGCCACCTTCATTTGAACGTGTGCAAAATGACTATTCACAAAAGCAGATTGATCTGTTAAATGAGATTAAAACAGTTCAACAAGATCAAGCAAAACTTCTAAATCAAATGGAAAAAGCTTCAATCAAAAGATAAGAAGTGGCTAGTCATCGGTACAATTTCATCAGTAATTGCCGCTATTGGAACTATCATCGGAATTGTCATTCCTCTTCTTTAATAACAGCGACACACAAATACAAATTAGCGAGACGCTATTCATAAGAGTAGAAAAGCACGCTAGCGTAATAGCGATCTCCATCGGTTTCCTCCTTTCTCTGAATCATCTGCAAAGTACATAGGGTAAACAAATTTGGCGAAAAACTGTAGGGAATGGCCCTCCTTGCAGTTCTTTTGTTTTCACACTTCCTCCTCTTCTGATTCTATCCGTATTATTGGACAGCTATTTTGGTATGCTACTTGCCATTTGCTCTACCCTCTCCTATACTGTAAATACAGGACACTGGCATGTCCGAG
>ENA-OUNI01000865-OUNI01000865.1-human-gut-metagenome-genome-assembly--contig:-NODE-865-length-13220-cov-13.349882_pt1 | contig 13220 bp, 22 predicted proteins | sample MGYA00242499_ERZ504580 | MGnify/ENA primary metagenome ERZ504580 (study PRJEB26092, sample SAMD00036315) | human gut metagenome | host: Homo sapiens | study: EMG produced TPA metagenomics assembly of... | reverse complement strand
GCACCTTTACAGTTGTGACCTTTGTGATACGGTCTTTCTTCTGATAAGGTTTTGGACACACAGCGTTGGAAAAGCACCTTCGTTCTGCTTTCCGAAAAAAACAAAAATCCGAACCCTTCTCCTATCGAGAAAAGGTTCGGATTTTCATTGTTTGGTGCGATGGAAGGGACTCGAACCCCCGGCCTACTGATTCGTAGCGCACGCCGGGCGATTCCCTCAATTTTTGGAAGTTACGTTTTGTCGTTATTTCTTAGCGATACATCGCAAGTTTTGAGCTTGGAGTTTCTGCATCCTTTGTCCGATTTTGCAACGATTTGCACCCTTTGCACGTTTTGAAACCGTGCAAAAACCGTGCAGAAACCGTGCACTTACTCCCGGACAAACTAAAAACCACTTCATCCGACAACGACTTGACGGCATTGGTTCGAGTGACTGCACACCAAAAATCAAGTCTTGGAGGATATGACTATGACAAAATTGCTTTCCTGCCGCTACAACATGGACACCAACCGGGTGGAAGCCCTGTTCGCGGATGGCACCACCGTTGTCATCGACTGCATTACCGTGGAGGACGAGTACGGCAACACCCCGGCACAGCGGGCAGAACTGGACTGGCTGCTGTATAATAAGCCCTTGGAGTACGCACAGATGGTGCTGAGAGGGAGATGGAGCATTATCTTTCCCTCGGCTGTGACCACGGCAGGCTGGAAGATTGAGCCTTAGAAAACGCGCGGCAAAAATGCTAATCGCGCGGCGCGCGTTTTTATCGCTGACTTTTATTCAGGCAACATTGCACGCGCGCATTCCAGCGTGCGATTCCACTTTTCCGAAATTCAATCGTATTACAGTTTATTTTTACAAGTTCCAACTTTCACGTCGCACCTTCCCACGCATGAAGAATGCACGCCCGTGCGATCTTTGTTCGCGGTTTATTCGCGGTCAGCCGGATTTATTCGCGCTTTGTTCGCGCGATTGCGCGTTTTCAGCGTAAATTCAGCGTAAACCATGCCAAGTCAGCGTATTTTCAGCGTAAATCCCGGGAAGTCAGCGTAAACAACCATTTACCATATATAATAATGCCCGCCCACCTGTGGAAAGCCACAGTGGGCGGGCATTCTGCGTTTTCAGATGGACTGGAACCCTTTGCCGATGATCTCGCTTGAGTTGACAATGGTCAGAAAGGCCTCCGGGTCCTCCCGGCGCAGGAAATCCCGCAGCAGCCCTGCCTGCCGCCGGGTCAGCGCCACCATAATCATGGTGCGGGGCTCGCCGGTGTACACGCCGGTGGCGTTCTGCTGGGTCGCTGTGCGTCCCAGTGTTTCCGTAACGAAATGCCGGATGGGCTCCGGCCTTGAGGTGATGACCGTACACACCTTGCGGAGATTCAGGCTCTCGATAGCTGTATCCACGATGGTGCTGCGCCCGATGAGTCCCAGCACGCAGTACATCCCGGTCTGCGGGCCGTAGAGGTAAGCCGCAAACAGCACTGTGCCGATATCGCTGAGCAGCAGAGCCCTGCCGATCTCCACCTTGATGTACTTGTGTAAGATCATCGCCGCGATCTCGGTGCCGCCGGTGGATGCCCCGATGTTGAACACGATGCCGCTGGCAAGGGCAGGCAGCGCCACCGCAAAGCACAGCTCCAGCAGAGTGTCATCCGTTAAAGGCCGGGACATGGGAAACAGCTTTTCGAACATACTGGAATAAAAGCTGAGCATGAAGGAAGAATACAGCGTCCAACCCATGGTCTTTATGCCCAGAAAGACGCAGCCCAGTACATCCAACACTACATTGGTGATCCACATAAAGGTGCTGACGCTCAACGCCGGAAAGCAGGTGGCAAGAACGATGGAAAGGCCAATGGTGCCGCCAAATACAAAGTGGTTGGGCGCACAGTAAAAGTTCAGTGCCGCTGCGCAAATGATCAGACTCAGATTCAGCAGCAGAAAAAAGCGTGCGCCGCTCCACAGCTGTGCCGGGGTCAGGTTTTTGCGCAGACCGTTCTTGATCGCTTCCATCTCAGTCCAGATGCTCCTTTACATCCATCAGCCGGGTGATGATGCAGTCTGCGGCGGACTGGTCCAGCGGCTCGCCGTGGCGGGGCTTCAGTGCCAGCACCTTCAGGCCTGCCGCCTTTGCGGAGGCGATGCCCGTGGGAGAATCCTCCACCGCAATGGCCTTGTCTGCCGTCAGCCCAAGTGCCTTCAGCGCCTTGAGATAGATGTCTGGTGCAGGCTTATGGGCGGCGCAGTCCTCGCCGCTGAAAGCAAAATCCACCATTGCTTTCAGCCCGCCCTCCGTGAGCATCTTCATGATATCCGGTGCTGCGCTGGAGGACGCCACCGCCACCTTCAGCCCACGGCTGCGCAGCAGATTCATCAGCGGCTCTGCCTGCGGGTCGGTGAGCTTGTCGTAGGGGGTGGGGCGAACCTTGCGGTACTCCCGGTAAGCCATCAGCATCTCCTGACGGCGCACAGGGTCGTTGGGAACAATCGCTTCCCAGATGGCTTTTTCGTTGGAGCCGATGAAGTTGCCCTCCGGGAGGGGGATACCGTTTTCCAGCAGAAAGTTTTTACGGCGGTTCTCGTAGTAGTATTCTGTATCCGCCAGCACCCCATCCATATCAAAAATCACTGCTTCAATCATTCTTCATTTCCCTCTTCATCAAAAAAGGGGGAGGGGCAAGCCCCTCCCCCAAGCATGGGTCTATGGATCCCGGTCGACCGCTTAGTACTCCAGCTTCCACATATAGCGGCGCACGGTCAGCGGATGCTGACGGACGTAGGACAGCTCCTCAGCATAGACACGGAACACAGCGGTGTGCATCAGCGGGTTGAAGTAGGTGATGACGCTGCTGTCCACAACGTTGCCCAGACCGTAATCCTTTGCATCCACAACGGTGGTCAGAGCATCGAAGCGGTGCAGGAAGGTCAGTGCGCGGGCATCCACGGGACGGGTCTTGCCGTCGTTCATCAGCAGGATGAAGGGCACGTTCTTGTCCACGATCTCGAAGGGGCCGTGGAAGAACTCGCCGCTGTGGAAGGAGCCGGAGTTGATCCACTGCATCTCCATCATCAGGCAGATGGAGCTGGAGTAAGCGACCTCCATGGAAGCGCCGCTGGACATGACGTAGACAACGGGAGCGTCCTTGTACTTCTCAGCGAACTCCTTGGCAGCCTTGCGGGCAGAGTTGGCAGCGTTCTCAGCAGCTCGAACACGTTGGTCAGGCCCTCGATCATCTTGTCGTACTTGTCGAAGCCTTCCACCTGCTGCAAGATCTCCACAGCCAGTGCCAGAACGTAGCCCATCTTTTCCAGCTTGGCGGCGTAGTTTGCCTCAAAGCCGTGGACGATGGTGTAGTCAGCTTCCTTGGTCAGGGCAGAACCGGCAGCGTGGGTAACGCTGACAACGGTTGCACCGGCGGCCTTTGCCACGCTGTTGGCCTTGACGGTTTCAGGGGTGCTGCCGCCCAGAGAAGCGGTGATGACCACGGTGGTGTCGCCCAGCCAATCGGGGGTATCGTAGTTGAACTCGTTGGCGGTGTAGTGTGCCACACGAAGCTTCTTGCTGCAGTTTGCCAGGAAGTACTTTGCGGGGTACAGCTCTGCCTTGGAAGCGCCGCAGCCAACAAAGGCCACGTTCTCCACGTTGTGCTTTGCCACGATGTCTGCCACGATGGACTTGACGTTTGCCAGATCAATGTTATACATAATGCAATCCTCCAAATTATTTTTCTTTTTGTTCTGATGAATCACAAATTACAGGCGTACGGATATCTATGTAAGCCGGAAACCCGGTTACACCAACAGACCAAGGGCGTTGATGGCAACACCGCCCACGATGCAGATGCCCAGCAGCCAGCCGGTCTTGACCTTTTTGCGGATCAGGGTGTACATCAGCATCACGATGCCAAGGTTCAGAAGGTTCGGCAGAATGCTGTTCAGCACATCCTGCAGCACCAGACCGGTGCTTGCGAAGGTGATGGGAGTAGTCAGACCCACCATGCTTGCCACCATGGCACCGATGACCATCAGGCCTACGATGCCGCAGACGTACATCAGCTTGTCCATCATGCCGCCGTTGAGCTTGGTCAGGTACTTGCTGCCCATGGTATAGCCCAGCTTACCGGCAAACCATGTGACCAGCACAGCGGGGACAATGGAGAGGATCATGGCCAGAATGGGGCCCAGAACGTTACCCTGCTGTGCCAGAGAGATGCCCAGACCAAAAGCGATCAGACGGACAGTGCCCTGGAAGAAGGAGTCGCCCACGCCGGACAGGGGGCCCATCAGCGAGGTCTTGACGGCGTTGATGGTCTCCGGGTTGAAGTTTTCACGGTCGGCGGCGTACTGCTCCTCCATGGAAGCGGCCAGACCCAGCGTAAAGGCACTGGTCTGCGGGGTGCAGTTGTAGAACGCCATCTCGCGCTCGTAGGCTTCCTTTTTGTGCGCCAGCTGCTCGGGGTCGTTCTCGTCGGGGTACAGCTCGTCCAGCGTGGGAGCGATGCCGTACAAAAAGCCCATGTTCATCTGACGTTCGTAGTTCCAGGAGGCCTGAATGTTCAGGGAGCGCCACATGAACTGGAAGTATTTCTTGAAGTCGCTGCGCTTTGCAGTCTTGGTTGCGTTGCTCATTTCAGCTTCCTCCTATCAAAGATCGTCGTCATCTTCCAGCGGGTCGTAGTCCGGGTTGGCAGCAGCTGCACCGGCAGCGGCTGCGGCAGGTGCGCCCTTGCCATACTTCAGACCGGTCAGGATCACAGCCAGAATTGCGGCGAAGATCGCCACAGCGGTGATATCCAGACCCAGATAACCCACAAAGAAGAAGCCCAGCAGGAAGTAGACGGTCAGGTCGCGGTTGAGCATGGTGGACAGCAGCAGGGCAATACCGTAAGCGGTAAGGAACTTACTGCCGAGGTTCAGGCCATCGGTCAGCCATGCGGGGATGAAAGCCACGATCTTCTGCACCAGATCCGTGCCGAAGTAGACGGACAGGAAGATGGGGATAAAGTACATCAGGCTGTACAGCAGCGTGCCCCAGACGATGTGCATGCTCCATGCCTTGCGGAACTTGCCTTCTGCAATGGCGTGGTCGGCAACGTGGGTCAGGTTGGACAGGATGGTGCGCATCAGCACGCCCAGCATCTGGCCCAGAACAGCGATGGGAATGGCCAGCGCCAGTGCGGTCTCGGCAGAAGCATCGGTCAGGATGGCAAAAGCTGCGCAGATGATGGCAGCCATGTTCATGTCCGGGGGTGCTGCTGCGCCGATGTTCACGATGCCAAGGCTCATCAACTCGATGGATGCGCCAAGGGTCAGGCCGGTCTGCAGATCACCCAGCAGCGCACCGACGATGGTGCAGGTGATGAGCGGACGCTCGAAGTTCATGCGGCCCAGAATGCGCGAGTCCAGAATACAGAACACGCCAACCAGACCCAGAAGCAGTGCGGTAACAAACATGGGTCAATTCCTCCTTCTTATCTCCTTACGATCAGATGTGATCGATGGGTACTACCTTAAAGGTGGGGGTCTGCTGGCTGTAGATCTTAATGCCCATATCCAGCAGCTTCTGGGTGTCTGCCTGCTCCTCCGGGGTCAGGAATACCGACTGGTCAAAGGCCTTGGAGCCGGGCTTGTTTGCCACAGCGCCGTAGTTGATCTCTTTGATCTTGGGGTATGCCTGGCAGAACTTGAGCAGGGCAGCGGTGTTGCCGAAGATCATCATGATCTTCTCGTCCAGCTGCTCCACCTTGGGCATCTTGGCGATGGCTTTGTCCACCGTGAAGATGTTCACCCGGACACCGGCAGCTTGCTCAGCAGCAGGGCGGACTTTTTCATCTCGTCGTTGGCGGCGTCATCGTCCACCACGATGATGCGCTGTGCGCCCACATGGCCGGTCCACGAGAATACCACCTGACCGTGCAGCAGGCGGTAGTCCAGACGTACTAATTTGATCATAGGTCATCCTCCTCATCTTGGGCTGCTTTTTTCAGCAGCAGGTTGCAATCAATGATCTGCGCCTTGGCATCTGCAATGCACTCGGCCAGTTCGTCCTGTGTCAGGGCTTCGTCGTTGGAAGCAAGGGTCAGCACCAGAGAAGCGTTCATGCCGCAGATCAGGTGCACCGCCGGATACTCCGGCAGCAGAGTCAGCATCTCGTTGTTCACGCTGCCGCCCATCACATCGGTCACGATGTACACAGCATCCTCTGCTGCAAAGCCATCCAGCAACCGACGTGCCGCCACCGTGATAGGCTCGGTCTCATCCCGCAGGGTAGCAAGGGCATAAAGTTCGGCAACTCACCAAGGATCATCTGCACGGTGTCCTTCATTCCGGCGGACAGCCCTCCGTGCGAAGCAAGAATGATTCGGTTCATACGCATCCACGACCTTTCCTGTGTTTCCTTCATCTCTTCGGCGTCTGTATCATCTTATTCGTTATAGACGTCATAATCATCATGTACATAATACCACATTTTGCACAGACGTCAAGAGGTTTTTCTAAAAAAATCTTTACTTTGGTAAAGTGCACAAAGCATCTCCCCTATATTTTAGCAGTTTCACCAACAATTCTCCTTGGAACGACAAAAAGAGCGTCTTTTCCGGGTGGAAAAAGAGCTCTTGGGGGGACAGAATGCTGCCCTCAAAACTCAAACATATACCGGCTTCCAATGTAATACTGCCGCCCGATGCACAGCGGGTGGTCATATTGGTCATGGAAGTAGGCGTTCAGATACAGCAGCGGCTCGCCCAGCGAAAGGTTGAGCAGCTGTGCCTGTTCTGCCGAAGCCCGTACCGCCTCGATACGCTGGCAGGAGGTCGTTGCAGGGCGCAGCCCGGAGATGCGCTCAATGGTGTCAAACATGGAAACATCATTGAGATTCTCGCTCATCAGGCTCTTGTAGGGCTCGTAGGGCAGGAAGAGATTTTCCAGAAACACCGGCTGACCATCGGCGGTGCGCAGACGCTGGATATAGATGAGCAAGGCTTCCGGGCCTACATGGAAGAAGCTTCCTCATCCTTACGCACCGGCACGATCTGACGGTTCAGCAGCCGGGCGCCGGCACCATGCCGTACTCTTTGCAGGTCTCCGTAAAGCTGGCAGTTCCTCTGCCGCTGGCAAACTTACGATGGATGCGGGGCTTGCTGACAAAGGTGCCCCGCCCCTGCATTTTGACCAGATACCTTCGGCGCACAGCTCTTCCACGGCACGGCGCACCGTGATGCGGCTGACCGAGTACTCTGCACTCAGCTCCGGCTCCGGGGGGATCTTCTCGTTGGTTTTGTACTTGCCGCTCTCGATCGCGGCACGAATGTCATCCTTTACCTGCTGGTAAAGCGGGACGACAGCACTATCATTGATTGCCATGGAATACCTCACCCTCAAATTGAGTATATCGTTATAAACATTATATTCATCTTATGGCTATGATAGTGCATATTCTGCGAATTGTCAAGTAAAACTTGCAGTCAATTTTTTGTGCGAGGTGACGGATGCGCCCCGTGCTGCACAGGGCACCCCATTTTCCAGTGCCCTGCCGGGAAGAATCCAAAGAGCGGCGGAACGCTCGTTGCACACGACTTTGCTTGCAAAGTCTAGTGTGTTACACCTTGGTTCCGGCTGATGCGGAAAAGGGGCTGCGAAAGGCTCCGGCAAGCACCTGTTCTGTGGCAGAAGGATGCGCGGATGGGCGTGGCAGTTGACGGTCTCTGCCCACCCAGCGCAGGCTTTCAGAGGAACCAATGGTGTACGTTCTCCCGTCCTGCCGCAGCAGCGTTTTTCCCCTATAAGCCGCAAGGTAAATAATCAACGTCTGTGCTTTCCCCGGTTGCCTGCAAGTGTCCCCGGTTTCAGCATTGCCGTTTTATAAAGGATCTTCTTTATCAGCTTTCTTTCATCCTCTGTCAGCTTATCGTAGTTGATGCCGATTGCCTTCAATGCCGTTCGGATCTTCTTTTCATCCGCAGACCCTTCATGTTTCTGTGCATCCTCCAGTTCCTTCATCAGGTTATCGATCATTGAACCATCCGAAGTGGTCTTGTCCTTGCGGTGTTCCGTCTTGATGTTCTTCAGGATGGCCACCAACTCATCGTACAAGACCCGGCCAAAGTACTCATCTTCATCGATCTGCCCCAGCTTCAAGGTGCTCATGTACAAATCGTTTTCATCTGCTGCATACTTCTTTTTCAGCATTTGCCGGGTCGCTTCCAGACCAGCATTGAGGTTTTGAATGTTTGCGCTGACATATCCGTCCACATAGATTTCCAGATCGGTCATGAACCTCTGAAAATTCTCATGCACGATCAGCTCACACAGCAGCCGATGATTGAATTTTCCATTCCTTAATACGTCCACTGCGCCATCGCTCAGATGCAAGTCCGAAAGGACTGCATCTGGGCGTTTTTTGTTTTCCGTCACCCCCAGCAGGTAGTCCGTGGTCACGCCATAGAACTCAGCCAGCGTTGTCACCGCATAAATGCTGAGGTCGGTCACATCGTCGCTCTCATATTTCGACAGTGCCGATTTGGACAGACCCGTCTGCTCTGCCAGCGTTTCCAGCTTCAGATTCCGCTCCACACGCAGGTCTTTGAGCCGTTCTCCCAGTGTCAGCTTGATGTTCATGGTCGCACCTCCGATGTTTTTTGCACAGTATACCACTTCCAGCGGTTCCTGTCCATAAGCGTGGAATTTTGCAGTTTCTGCACCTGTTTTCCGACATTATGGATATACGGCACAGCGGCCATCATGGTGCTATCCTATAGACAGAAAGAAAACATATTAACTCCCCAGCAGCGAACATATTAAGGGCTTCCCGCGAAAGCCCTCTGAAATATCTTTCATAACAGAACCTTGAGAACAGAATGACCGTCCGAACTGCCCAGACCGCCAAGACCTCCCATCGGGGGAGCGAGCGCCCTGCATGGGGCCGACACAGAGTCCAAAAAGATTTCCTGTCGGAAGGCAGCAAGGGAGACCGGCTTCACCGAAGTTCCCACTTGGGGAACACCGGTGACTTTGAACGTGGCAGGGATCAAATTGATCCGTGCCAGAGCCTTTGAGCAAAGGAGAAATTTTGAGTTTATATCAAAAGATCAAGTCCGCCATCACCGTTCGGCAGGTGGGAGAGATGTACGGCATGGAGCCCGACCGCCATGGCATGGTGTGCTGTCCGTTCCATTCCGACAGCGACCCCAGCATGAAGCTGAACGACACCTATTATTATTGCTTTGGCTGTGGAGCCAACGGCGATGCCATCGACCTCACCGCCAAGCTGTTCGACCTGAACCCCCGGCAAGCCGCCGAGAAGCTGATAAATGACTTCGCGTTTGCGAAGCAATGCAGTCCCCAGTGGGGACTGCAAGTGACAGAGCGGTCTTGCGTCAGCAAGATGGAGGGCCCCGCCCCGACAAGCTCTGGCTTGATCCGGATAAGCCGCCCGCCAATGCCATCGCTTTGCCGCCGCCCAAGCGCGGCCTGACAGACGAGCAGTGGGCAGACATCGCCTACTGCCTGCGGGTGCTGACCGATTATCTCGACCTGCTGCACGACTGGCGAGAGCGTTACAAGCCCGCCAGCCCGGAAGAACCGCTGGACGAGCGGTTCGTGGAAGCCCTCCACACGACCGAGACCATCGAGCACCTGACGGACTGCGTTGCTTTTGGGACGCCCCAGCAGAAGGCCGCTGCCGCCGCACAGCTGCTGTCCGGGTCGTACCTGCTGATGCTGGAGGAGCGCACCGACCGCCTTGCTCTGGCAAAGTGTGCCTGATAATTTATTCACCCGAAGTGGTGGGTCTCACCGTGAGACCCACCACTTCACTTTTCTAAAGGAGAATTACCCTATGAAGAAAAACATTTCCCGCAACCCCTTATGCCTGACTGGTACAACGGCAAGAAGATTGATGAAGTCCAGTTTGGCCGTGCCTTTCTGGAGCAGTGGCCGCTGAAATGCGTCAACGGAACGCTGTACACGCTGGACGGCCCGGTGGAGGATGAGAGCGAGATCAAGCAGCGCATCTTGGAGAACATCGAGGAATATGTCACCTCCGGCCTGTCCAAAAAGGTTACCAACATTCTGGAGACCATCAAGCTGCTGGCCTTTTCCGACCCGTTTCCCATCGAACAGGACTGCATCCACCTCCAGAACGGCGTGTACCATCTGCCGGATGGCTCTTTTCAGGAGACCCGGCTGTTCTGCCAGAACCGCTTACCTGTGAGATATGACCCCAAAGCCGCCAGCCCTGACCGCTGGCTGACCTTTCTGCACGAGCTGCTGGACGATGCCGACATCCCCACCTTACAGGAATATCTGGCTACTGCCTGATCCCCAGCACCAAGGGACAGAAGATGATGCTCATTGTCGGCAAGGGCGGCGAGGGCAAATCTCGCATCGGGCTGGTGCTGAAGCGGCTCATGGGAGATGCCGCCAGCAACGGCAGCGTCCAGAAAGTGGAGAACAACCGCTTTGCCCGTGCTGATCTGGAACGCCGCCTGCTCATGATCGACGATGACATGGACATGAACGCCTTGCCCAAAACGAATTATATTAAGACCATCGTGACCGCCGAGGCCAAGCTGGACTTGGAGCGCAAGGGTGTCCAGAGCTACCAGCGGGACATCTACGCCCGGTTCCTCTGCTTCGGCAACGGTGCGCTGACCTCGCTGTACGACCATTCGGACGGTTTCTTTCGCCGCCAGCTCATCCTGACCACCAAGGACAAGCCTGCTGACCGCACGGATGACCCTTTCCTTGTGGAGAAGATGTGCGCCGAGTTGGAAGGCATCCTCCTCTGGTGTCTGGAAGGGCTGCACCGGCTGGTGCAGAACGATTTCCGCTTCACGGTCAGCGAACGAGCCGCCGCCAACGTGGACACCATCAAACGCAGCAGCAACAATGTCATCGACTTCATGGAGTCCGAGGGCTACTTCCGTTTCAAGGCGGACTACTCCATCAGTTCCAAGGAGTTCTACGACATTTATAAGCAGTGGTGCGAGGACAACGCTTGCCACAGCGTATCGGCGATCCGTTTCAGCGCGGAACTGCGCCAGAATGACCGCCGCTATAACCTTGAAGCCACCAACAACATCTACCTGCCCGGTGGCCGCAGGGTGCGGGGTTTTGTAGGCATCGAGCCGCTTGTCCACCCCTGTCCGTAAAAAGTGCATTTTTTCACGGAAGAAGTTCGTACAACCTGTACGGTCTGTACTTGTACGCACCTGTACAGCGAATCGAAACGAATTAAAACGTGTTATCGTTTATATTTCGCATTTCTGTACGCCGTACAGACCGTACAGGTTATTTGAAGTCCGTACAGATTTTTTGTACACCCCAAGAAGGAGCGTGATCTATGAAAGCCCAATACGGCATTTTAAGGTTCAAAAAGTACAAGGGGCCTGCCATCAGCCCATCGAAGCCCATAACGAACGCACCAAGGAGCAGTACGCCAGCAACCCGGATATCGACACGAGCCGGAGCCGCTACAACCTCCATCTGGTGCAGCCGCAGGGCAGGTACCGGGAAGAAGCCGACCGCATGATAGCCGCTGCCCACTGCCGTGTCCGCAAGGACAGCGTGCGGGTGGTGGAGGCTCTTGTCACCGCCAGCCCGGAGTTTTTCAAGGATAAGACCAACCGGGAGATCAGAGCGTACTTTGCGTACGCCCTGAAATTTTGGAGGGCAGACAGCGCCCGGATACCTTTCTCTCTGCCGTTGTCCACATGGACGAGAAAACGCCCCACCTGCACCTCTGCTTTGTGCCACTGACCCCTGACGGACGGCTGAGCGCAAGGAGATCATCGGCAACCGCAAGAACCTTGTGAGGTGGCAGGACGAGTTCTGGCAGCACATGGTCAAGCAGTACCCGGAACTGGAGCGTGGCGAAAGCGCCAGCCAGACCGGGCGGGAGCACATCCCGCCTCGCATCTTCAAGGAGATGACCCAACTGACCAAGCAGAAGGAGCAGTTGGATGCCCTGCTGGTGGGTATCAATCCCTTCAACGGCAAGAGCCGTGCGGCGGAGATCAGCAAGGTGCTGGACAGCTATATCCCGGCAGTGTCCAAAATGCGCACCGAACTGAACCGCTATCAGATTGCCTTTACGGAGACCGCCGCCGAGAACAAACAACTGAAAGAGAAGAACAAGACGCTCTCTGCCTCGCTGGACAAAGCGAAGGAAGGGAGCGTCTTGAAGCGTCTGGAGGATGCCAAGCTGCGGCAGGACTATGAAGCCGCCCTGAAAACACTGGACAGCATCCCGCCGGAGGTCATTCGATTTTATGAGAACCGCACGCAGGAGCCTGCAATGCGCCACGATAAGTAAGGAGCAATGCCTATGTGTAATAAAATGTACGAGAATGTGAAATCTTTGGATTATACGAAAAAGTCCTTGCAGTCGGACTCGAATCCGGCTACAATGGAGGTGGCCACTCGAACCAATGCCGTCAAGTCTCCGACCAACAGCCCTGAGACCACAAAGCTGGTGTACACGGTAAAGGAGGTCGCGCAGATGCTGGCCATCAGCAGCGTGCCGCCTACAACCTGTGCAACAGCACCACCGAGTTCCGTGTCCTGCGGGCAGGCGGAAGCATCCGCATCCCGAAGGACAGTTTCGATGCATGGCTCTACCGGGCAGCTTGATAAGGAGGCAAATCTATGGCATATATCACGAAACGCGGCAGCTCTTACAGCGTCCGCTACACCTATCAGGACGAGCACGGCAAGAGTTGCGACAAATGGGAGAGCTTTCCCACCAAAGAGGAGGCGATCAAACGCCAGAAGCAGATCGAGCACGAGCTGGCGACCGGCAATTTCCTGATCCCGTCCACGGTGACGGTGGCAGAGTTCCTGATGGACTGGCTGCCCAAGCAGTGCAGCAAGCACAAGTGGGCACCCAAGACCTACCAGTCCAATCTGGCCCTCATCCAGAACCTCGTCATCCCCTATATCGGGGAGATGCAGATGCAGAAGCTGCGGCCCTACCACATCGAAGCCCTGTACGACACCCTGAGCAAGACCCCTTGCGGACAGTATGTGGGTGGCAAGCGGCGAGACCTCTCGCCTAAGCAGCAGAAGCGCACCCTCTCCGGCACTACCCTCCATGAGGTCCACCAACTGCTGCACAATTCCTTTCTGCTGGCAGTGGAGTGGGGCATCCTTATCAAAAGTCCCGTCCCGGTGGAAGCGCCCAAAAGACCACCCAAGAGCGCAGCATCTGGGAGGTGG
>ENA-OUNI01000864-OUNI01000864.1-human-gut-metagenome-genome-assembly--contig:-NODE-864-length-13224-cov-2.486676_pt1 | contig 13224 bp, 21 predicted proteins | sample MGYA00242499_ERZ504580 | MGnify/ENA primary metagenome ERZ504580 (study PRJEB26092, sample SAMD00036315) | human gut metagenome | host: Homo sapiens | study: EMG produced TPA metagenomics assembly of... | reverse complement strand
TTGGCGACAAACTGAAAGCGATCCAGACCTTTAAGGGCAAACGATTTGCGTCAGCGCATCCATTCGAAGCCAAGACGGCCTATTTGGCAGAAGTCCTTCATCGCGCCGGCGCAACGTCATCGTTACCGGCAGCAATCCCTTGTCTACGCAGGACGACGTCGCTGCCGCTCTCGTCGAAGATGGCCTGACTGTCTATGCCTGGTATGGCGCAACCGATGAAGAATACTTTGATTTCCTCAATAAATCCCTGGACCATCATCCGGACATCATCATCGATGACGGCGGCGACCAGGTCCATCTCCTGCATACGACGCGGGCCGATGCCATGGAAAACCTCCTCGGCGGCACGGAAGAAACGACGACCGGTGTCAATCGTCTCCACGGCCTCGACAAAGCCGGCGAATTGAAGTTCCCTATGGTCGCAGCCAACGATTCGTATTGCAAATACCTCTTCGACAACCGTTATGGTACAGGCCAGTCCACGTGGGATGGCATCATGCGCACGACGAACTTGACCGTCGTCGGCAAGAAGTCGTCGTCGCTGGCTATGGCTGGTGCGGCAAGGGCTGCGCTATGCGCGCGAAAGGCTTGGGCGCTCATGTCATCGTCACGGAAGTTGACCCGATTAAAGCAATCGAAGCCGTTTTCGACGGTTTTGAAGTCATGCCCATGGCAGAAGCAGCAAAAGTCGGCGATATCTTCGTCACCCTCACTGGCGACAAGGACGTCATCCGCGGCGAACATATGAAGAATATGAAAGACGGCGTCGTCCTGGCCAATGCCGGTCATTTCGACGTAGAAATCAACAAACCTGAATTGGAAGCCCTGTCTGTCCGTCATTTTGAAGCCCGTCACAACATCGAAGGCTATGAACTCCCGAACGGCCATGTCATCAATCTCCTGGCAGAAGGCCGCTTGGTCAACCTGGCTGCCGGCGACGGTCATCCGGCTGAAATCATGGACTTGTCTTTTGCTGTCCAGGCCCTGGCTGCCAAATACATCCTCGAACACCATGCCGAATTGGGCAACCACGTCTATGTCCTGCCTCATGAAATCGACACGGAAATCGCCAAGATTAAACTGGCTTCCATGGGCTATGCCATCGACACGCTCAGCGAAGAACAGCGTAAATACTTGAATCTCGACTAAGAACCAGGAGGGGAAACGATGAAAAAACTGATTCAGCACGTAGCCCTCTACCAGGACCACCGCGTCTTAGAAGGACAGAATATCGCCATCGACAGCTCGCGCATCACGGGCTTTCCCGAAGCGCCGAAGACGGCTGAGTACGATGAAGTCATTGACGGCAAGGGGATGCTGGCCCTGCCGGGCTTCGTCAATACCCATAACCATGTCGCTATGACGGTCTTCCGCAGCTATGCTGACGATATGCAGCTCATGGACTGGCTGGAAAAGAAAATCTGGCCGGCTGAAGCCAAATTGACGGATGATGTCATTTATGCCCAGTCCATGTTGGGCATTGCTGAAATGATTCGTTGCGGAACGACGGCGTATGCTGACATGTACGATCACATGGACCAGGAAGCCCGCGCCGTCGAAGAATCGGGAATCCGCGCTGCTTGTGCCGCGGCAGTATCGGCATCGGGCCGAATGCCCAGGCCGGCCTCGATGAAAACCGCCAGCTCTTCCTCGACTGGCACGGCAAAGCCGATGGCCGCATTACTGTCATGATGGGGCCTCATGCGCCGTATACGTGCCCGCCCGATTATCTCCATAAATTCGTCGACCAGGCCCGGGAATTGGGGGCAGAAATCCATATCCACCTCAGCGAAACCAAAGGGGAAGTCGAAAACATCAAGCAGCAATACGGCAAGTCGCCGATTGCCTTGATGGATGAAATCGGCGTACTGGATTGCGGCTGCCTGGCTGCTCACTGCGTCTGGGTCGATGATGACGATATGAACATCATGGCAGAAAAGCACGTCCGCGTCGCCCATAATCCGGGCAGCAACCTCAAGCTGGCCAGCGGCGTCGCACCGGTGCCCAAGATGCTGGCTAAAGGCATCACTGTCGGCCTTGGCACCGACGGGGCATCGAGCAACAACAACCTGGACATTGTCGAAGAAATGCGCCTGGCTACGCTCATCCACAAGGCCCATACCCTGGACCCCTTGGTCATCCCAGCTGAAACAGCCATCAATATGCTGACTGAAGGCGGTGCCAAGTGCTTGGGCTATACGGACGTAGGCAAACTGGAAACAGGTTATAAAGCCGACATCACCCTCGTCGACCGCGAAGGCCTGCACTGGTATCCTAAGAACGATACCTTGAGCCTCATGGCCTACAGTGCCAATAGCATGGACGTCGACACAGTCCTGGTCAATGGGGAAGTCCTCTTACGCCATAAAGAATTCACCAAACTGGACATCGAAAAGATCAAAGCCGAAGCCGAACGGACCCGGAAGAAACTCTTTGCACAGATTTAGTTTTAGTGGTTCGTGACTCGTGCCTGTAGGGGCTTGCACGTGGCAAGCCCGCCGCAGGTTATGTTGGAATTTCCTCATTGCCAACTTAATACTCAAAAGGCGCTGTCTTCATGCGACAGCGCCTTTTTTGTCCATACCTGTAATAAATTACAGTGTGCTTGCTCCTTGGATTTAGTAAAATGGTATTAAGTATAAACTGCGTATGTATTTTTGAGTATGAGCAGGAGGGTATTGTGAAAAAGAACTGGAAATCGGCACTTCTGGCAGGACTGGTCCTGTGCGTGCTTCTGGCTGGCTGCGAAGTCCGCGGCACGGAAGTCAAACTGTACCGGATGGATTTGTAGGAGGGAAGCTATGAAAAGAAAGAAGGGCTGGACGCAGAGGGCCTGTCTGTGTCTGATGATCTTTCTCATCGGCCTGTCCGGACTGGCTGGAGCTTCCAGCAAAGAAGAGGTCTATGACCGGGAACTGGACACGCTGTATACCATGGTCCAAAGTGGCAGCAGCTATATCCTCTTTGGGGAAGAACGGGAGGACCTGATGGCCGTCTGGGAAGCGTGCGGAATCTCTCCCCGGACCAGGGGCTGGAAGCGGTGAAGTACCAGCTGCTGGACTGTAACGGGGACGGGAAGCCGGAATTGCTGCTCGGCCAGGACAACCGGATCACCAATCTGTTCACCATCCGGGACGGCCAGCTTCACCCGGTCTTCATCGGCTTTTACCGGAACGCCTGGTATTATCTGGGGAACGGACGATTTCTGAACCAGGGGTCCGGGGGTACGGGGATTACCATACTGGGAGAATACCGTCTGGACAGCGACGGGAACCTGGTGTGCGAAAGCTATTATTTTACCCACTGGGATCCGGCTATGGAAAAAGAGGAAGTTTACTGGAATACTGTGGGAGTCCCGGACGGCCCGGTCGAAGAAACTGGCCATGAATCCGGCTCAGTTCCAGGAACTCCAGAAAAAACGGAAGGACAAGGTTGAAAGGCTGTCCTGGCAGTCCCTGGCCCGATACGGCCAAGGGGGCGTGATACTGTCCCTGACCCAGTCCGGTGAGGGGGGAGAACCCCTGCTGGTGGTGATCCCCAGAGAGACGCTGGAAGATGTGCACCTGCTCACCCTCCAGGCGGTGGATGTCAGTGACAGCGGTCAGGTTACTTGGCAGGTGGAAAAAGACGAATCCCTAGGGAAGCTGGAAGCGGGTACCCGGTACCATTTCTCCATGGCCCTGGAAGGGAGGCCCGGGTTACGGCCCTTTCCTATTATGATCGGGAAGGCTATCACCGGAAGATTCTCCAGATCAGCGGAGAAGACGGGCGTCTGGTGGTGCAGGAGAAATAGTGCAAGCTGCTTTCTCGGATATCCTGAACGGCTTGATGATCATTCCGGACCTTATTAAGCCTTGCAAGTTCACCCTTTCCTTGTATAATGGAAGTATAGATTTCCGTTACAGGGGAAGGGTGATTGTTATGAACATGAAGAAAAAAGCAGCCGCTGCCTGTGTGGCAGTCATGGCCGCAGTTTCACTGCCTATGGGCATCGTGCCGGTCCAGCCGGTCCAGGCTGACCTCATTACCGATGTCATCGGCGGCCTCCAGGTGAAATCGGCCTTGAGCAAGCAGATCAACACTATGACACGACCAAAGAAGGACAGAGCGAGATTTACCAGTCCGTCACCAAGCAGACCGGCGTCCTCCATAATGAGTATTACAATGAACGTCTGGCGTCTATCATGAACCGCCTCAGCGCCAGCATCGCCCAGACGGACCCCAGCATCAAGACCTTGCCCTACCGCTGGTACGTCAGTCCGGACACGACGTTCAATGCGGCCTGCACCATGGGCCACGTCATGGTCGTCAATAAGGGCATGTTCGACCTGGTCAGCAACGATGATGAAATCGCCGTCGTCTTAGGCCATGAAATGGGCCACGGCCAGAAACACCACGTCGCCAATTCGACGCAGAAGAAGGTCAATGTCGAAATCGGCAAGATGGTCCTGGCCGACACGATTGGCGGTTCCGGTCTGAACAGCCTCATCCTCGACACGGTCAGCAACCAGATCGAGACGGTCCACATCGACCGAGCTGCCGAATGGGAAGCAGATAATCTGTCCTTTGATTATGTTACCCGGGCCGGTTATAATCCCGCGCGACGGCCGCTATCTGGCAGCGGGTCATGGAAAAATATGGCGACAACACGAGCGACTTCGGCGGGGAAATCTTCTCGCCGTCGGACCATCCGTCTCATCAGGAACGGCGCGACAGTTACGCAAGAAGCTCTATGAAATGAGCGGCAAGCATGCCAGCGTCAAAGACGGTACAGTCTACGTCAATGGCAAGAAATTCATCAAGCCTGCCGCCACGTACAGCATGAGCAGTGCCGAACGGTCCTATTTCGTCCTGGGCAATCTGGCTGCCGCGTATCAGAACGGCCACAGCAAGCAGCCGGCTACGTTCCGGCGGTACGCTCTACTTAGGGCCGCAGAACATCATGACGCCGGTCAACGGCGACCCGTCGGCAGAAGAACTGGCAGCGCAGCTCAATAAAATCAAATAATGATTGAACAGCATAACTAAAGGCAAAATGGCCGTGTGCTATGTATATTTTATATCTATCACCTGTAGTAAAATACAGGTGATTTTTTTTTGAAATAAGCTATCCTATAAGCAAGAAAAGAATTTTACAAGAATCGTTACGAAAAGGAGGTAGTCTTATGGGTTTGATCAAAGCGGCAATGGGAGCAGCCGGCGGTGTCCTGGCTGACCAGTGGAAGGAATTTTTCTATTGTGACAGTATGTCCCCTGATATCCTCATGATGAAAGGGCAGAAACAGACGAGTTCGCGCGGTCGCAGTTCCAATACGAGCGGCGAAGATAATATCATTTCCAATGGCTCGAAAATCGCCGTCAACAATGGCCAGTGCATGATGATCGTCGAATCGGGCAAGGTCGTCGACGTCTGCAATGAACCGGGCGAATATATCTACGATATGTCGACAGAACCATCTATCTTTACGGGAGACCTCGAACAGGGGCTCCGGGATATGTGGGGCCAGATGAAGGAACGCTTTACCTTTGGCGGCGATACGGGCAAGGACCAGCGGGTCTACTACTTCAACATGAAAGAGCTCATCGGCAATAAGTACGGCACGCCGCAGGAAGTCCCGTTCAAGATGAAAGACCCCGATACGGGCCAGATTCTCTTGATCCGCCTGCGCTGTTTCGGCGAATATAGCTATCGCATCGTCGACCCGGTCCTGTTCTATACCAACGTAGCGAGCAACGTCGCCGACCGGTATGAACGCAGCCAGATCGACAGCCAGCTGAAATCGGAACTGCTCAACGCCCTGCAGCCGGCCTTCGCCAAGCTCAGTGCCCAGCGTATCGACTACGTCGAACTGCCGGGGCGGACCTTTGAAATCGCCGACGCCCTGAATGAAGTCCTGTCCAAGCGCTGGCGGGAACTGCGCGGCCTGGAAATCGTATCCTTCGGCATCAACAGCATCAAGGCCAATGAAGAAGATGAAGCGAAGATCCAGAAAGTACAGATGGGCAAGACCCTGTCGGATCCGTCGCTGGCTATGGGTGCCATGGCCGATGCCACCAGCGATTCCCTGCGCATGGCGGCCCAGAATGAAGGCGGTGGCGGCGCGGCTTTCGGCTTCATGAATATGAATATGGCCGGCAATGCCGGTGCCGGCATGTATCAGCAGATGGCTCAGCAGCAGGAGCTGATGGAACGGCGGCAACGACTGATGGACCATCAGCAGTTAGAAGCTGAAATGGCCCGAGTGAAGGCCGAAGCAGAACGGGTCGTAGCCGCGCAGGCAGGCAGCTGGACCTGCCCGCAATGCGGCACGGCAAACCTGGGCAAATTCTGCCTGAACTGCGGCACGAAGAAACCGGAACCCAAGCCGGCCGATACGTGGGACTGCGACTGCGGCCAGACTGGCAATACGGGGAAATTCTGTATGAACTGCGGTAAGGCCAAGCCCGAAGGGAAAGCGCCGGAAGCGGGTTGGACATGTCCCAAGTGCGGCGCTGTCAATCAGGGCAAGTTCTGCATGGAATGTGGGACTCAGAAGCCGGCTGACGCACCGCTCTTCAAGTGCGACAAGTGCGGCTGGCAGCCGCCGGATCCGCATCATCCGCCGAAATTCTGCCTCAGTGCGGCGATCCTTTCGACGAGCACGATCAACAATAGCGTAAGAAATGAGGTGAGCTTATGGCCAATACTTCCGTAGGCTATAAATGCCCGAACTGTGGCGGTCCCCTGGCCTTTGCGCCGGGGTCGGAAAAAGTGACCTGTCCGTACTGCGATACGGAATTTGAAGTCGCCAAGATCGAAGAACTCTTTGCCAAACAGGAAAAACTGGCTGCCGAAGCCCAGGCGGCGAAAGAAGCCAAGTGGGATACGGCCGATGCCGGCAATGAATGGGGCGAAGACGAAGCAGCCCAGATGCAGACCTTCACTTGTTCCTCCTGTGGCGCTGAGCTGGTCAGCGATGGCAATACGATGGCGACGGAATGTTGCTACTGCGGCAACCCGACCATGATCCCCAGCCGTTTTTCGGGGATGCTCAAGCCGGATTTCGTCATTCCTTTTAAAAAAGACGAAAAGACGAGGCCGTAGCCGCTTTGAAAGAATTTTATAAGGGCAAACGGCTCCTGCCCAAGGCCTTCACGGCCCATAACCGCGTCGAAGCCATCCAGGCCATGTACGTGCCTTTCTGGCTCTTCGATTCTGATGTGACAGCGTCGGCCGAATTTCGGGCTGAGACCGATACGGTCTATGAAACGAATGATGAAACCGTGACCGAGACCAGCGTCTACCGCTGCGACCGCCAGGGGACCATGCGCTTCCAGCGTATTCCCGTCGACGGCAGCCAGAAGATGGACGATACTTATATGGAAAGCATCGAGCCTTATGATTATGGCGACCTGATGGCCTTCAACAGCGCTATCTGACCGGGTTCCTGGCGGATAAATACGACGTCGATGCCGAAGCCGCCGTACCCCGGGCGGACGAACGGGTCCGCCAGAGCGCCCTTGGCGTCCTCGAAGATACTGTTGAAGGATATGACCGGGTAGAACTCAAAGAAGGTGCCATCCACAAAGAGGAAGGGGCTGTGTCCTATGCCATGGCGCCCGTGTGGATTTTGACGACGCGTTACCAGGACCAGCCGTATACGTTCATGATGAACGGCCAGACCGGCAAGATGGTCGGCAGCCTGCCTTATGACAAGGCCAGGGCCAACCTGTACTGGGCCGGCAGTGCCTTAATCTTGACGACGATTTTCTACTTCATTGCCAAGTGGTTCGTGTAAGGAGGGATAGAGCCATGAAAGGATATGTAACCAAGAGTCTGCTGTTCCTGGCCTGTCTGTTCTTCCTGACGATGAATGTCTTGGCCGCCAATCCGTCCAGCCTGGCTGACGGGGCCCAGCTCCTGAAGGGCAGTGAACGCATTGCCGTGCTGAATGAACTCGGCGGCATCGAAAAGAAATATGGCGTGCGCCTGGCCGTCGTCACCGTCAAGACGACGAATAAAGTAAAATCGGCGACTATGCCAATCAGCTCCTGGACAGCACCTATAAAGACGGGAAGAACGGCAATATGGTCCTGGTCCTGGCTATGGATACGCGGGACTATTACCTGGCCACCGATAAAGCCATGCGCCAGCGCATCAGCGATAAAGGCAGCCTTCCCGTCTTGGAAGAGAAATTCCTGCCCTTGCTGAAAGAAAAGAAATATGCCGAGGCTTTCAAAGCCTATGCCTTGGAGTCCGGTGAACTGCTGGCCTATTATGAAGCCAATGGCAAGGCCTATGATCCGCATGACGCCTTCAGTTGGACGGCGCTGCTCATCGCCTTGGCCCTCGGCATCGGCAGCGGCTTCCTCATCCGGTGCTATCTCATCAGCACCATGAGCAATGTCGCACCGGCCCTGGCGGCATCGGCTTACCTCGATGAGGACAGCTTCAACCTCACGGAAAAGGAAGATACGTTCCTGTTCATGAATGTATCCCGCGTAGCCAAAGCGAAAAAATCGGGCCGCAACGACAGTACCGACGAGAATCACGGCGGTGGCGGCGGGAAGTTCTAAGCCGGCTTATGAGGAGGGTTCGTTATGAGATATGGGAAAAAATACTGCTCATGCTGATGGCAGCCTGCCTGATCGGCACCAGTGCCTCAGCCTGTGAAGGTGACCCTTACCGGTCCGTGCGCCTGGAGTCTGATGAGGCCCAGCAGATTCACGTTTTTACGCAATGCTGGGATACCATTTACCCGATGGACGGGAACCCCTTAAAGGAATTTGCCGTCACCGACCTCGATGGCAACGGCCTGCTGGAAATCCTGACGCGGGCCCAGAAGGGGGAAACCGTTCCCCTTGTCTATGAAGTGGACCCGCAGCGCCGGGGGATAACCTTGAAAAGCAAGCAATGGTATTACCGTCATGTCTTCCAGCATGACATCGCCTGGTTCACCATGCATCCTGAAACGGCAGCCGGCCCTTGGGTAGGCCGTACGGAAATCGTCGAATGGATGCTCCAGGACAGCTATGACATCTATATGGGACGTAAGAATGCGTTTGGTTAAGAATGATTGGTATGGGGAAAATTTCTACGAAAGGCATCATTGTCTATGTATTGAAGGCCTATTGAGAAGGAGGGAATGGGATGGCTTTTGGCAGAAAATACTGGCTGGTCCTGGCCCTCTGCCTGGCCCTGCAGGGGTCAGGCCAGGTCCGGGCCGATCTCGTCGTCTTACACACCAACGACGTCCACTGTGGCGTGGAGAATCAGCTGGGCTATGCCCAGCTAGCCCAGTATAAAAAGGACCTGATAAAGAATCCTGACGATACGGTGCAGCTCGTCGATGCAGGCGATGCCATCCAGGGCGAACCCTTGGGAAGTCTGACCCGGGGGCAGGCCGTCATCGACATCATGAATGTCACCGGCTATGATTTCGCCATTCCCGGCAATCATGAATTCGACTATGGCGTAGCACGCCTGCTGGAACTGGCACCGCAGCTTGCTGGCGGCTATTACAGCTGTAACCTGGTAGATCTGCGGACGGGGAAGAACGTTTTTCCGCCCTATAAGATGGTGGCCTATGACGGCGGGAAAAAGGCGGCCTTCATCGGCGTGACGACGCCGCAGACCCTGATTTCTTCGACGCCCCGTTACTTCCAGGACGATAAGGGACAGTTCATCTACGGATTTTCAGAAGATGCGACAGGACAGAAACTCTATGAACAAGTCCAAAAGGCCATCGACCAGGCTTGGGACGAAGGGGCCCGGACGATTATCCTGGTCACGCATCTAGGTCAGAATGGGTCGCTCCCGGTCTGGACCAGCGAGGCCTTGGCTGCACATACGCAGAAAGTGGCGGCCATCATCGATGGTCATTCCCATGAACAATATGAACGCTTAGTCAAGAACCGCAAAGGTCAGCCCGTCCTCATCGCACAGACGGGAACGAAATTCCAGTCCGTCGGCAAATTGGTCATCGATGACTACGGCCACGTGCGGGGCGAATTAGTGACCCGGCTGGACGGGACCGATGCGGCGACCGAAGCCGTCGTACAGCGCGAAATGGCTGTCGTCCGGGAACAGCTCCAACAGCCGGTTGCCACGCTGCCTGTGGATTTCGTGACCGACATCGAGGGCCAGCGGCGCGTCCGTAACGGGGAAACGAACCTGGCCGATTTAGCGGTCGATGCCATCCGTTACCGGCTGCATACCGATGTGGCGCTCCTGAACGGCGGTTCCTTCCGGGCTCCGCTATCAGCCGGCGCCGTGACCCATGAATCGCTATACCGTGTCTTTCCCTTTTCCAATCAGCTCGTCGTCTGCAGCGTAACGGGCCAGCAGCTCCTCGATGCCCTGGAAATGGGCGCTTCGCGGTATCCTCAGGAATTTGGCGGATTTTTGCAGGTATCCGGCCTGACGTACCGCATCGATCCGGCGATTCCCAGTTCCGTCGTCCTCGACGATAAGGGCCGCTTCGTCAAAGTGGCCGGCCCGCGGCGGGTCAAAGACGTCCAGGTCAACGGCAAGGCCATCGAGGCCGATGAAGACTACCGCGTCGGCGGTACAACTTACGTCCTCTGCCATGGCGGTGATGGCCAGACCAGTCTGCAAGGCGGCATCCTGTTGGAAGATACGGGCTTGTCCGATGTCGACGCCCTGGCAGAGTATCTCTCCCATAAAGGAGACACCCTGCTGCTGACTATGCCAACCCGGCCGGACAGAGACGGATTACCGTCGGCCCGTAAACGGCGCTGTGTGACAGCCATAGAAAAGGAGGTATTTTTGATGAATCAGATGATGACCAAACGGCTTCTTTCGCTAGTGGCGGCAGGCCTCGTTTTCGCCGCTTCCCTGGCCGGATGTGGCAGTAACGCACCGGAATCACCGAAAGCGGATGCCGTGAAGATGGAAGCCATCCAAACACTTAAACTGGCTGGCAAAGACGTACCGCTTTATGAATTGACGGGCACCGAGCTGCCTCACTTCGTCAATTCCCTGCTGGCCGTAACAGCGGATGCGGTCTATGCTCCGACTCAGGAAAAAGGGAAAACGATGCGCATCTCTGGAAATTCCCGATGAAAGGCGACAAGCTCTCGGCCGGACAGGAAATCGGCTGATGAAGCGGACTTGGCTGACGACAAACGGCCAGAACGTCTATTTTTGCCAGGGTAATCAAGTCCAAGGCATCTATGACGGTTCGACTGTCCACCAGGCGCTTGAGCAGCAACCGGGAACGCTCCGTCGAGGCTGTCTACGGCAGTGATACGGTCTATTTCGATCGCGAAGGGGCCAGTGCGACTGCCGGCATCACGCGGGGCACGCTCACGAAAGACGGCTTTTCGAATCCCAAACTGCTGTTGGCTACCTTTGGTTATATGGACCAGCGCAAGGCGACTAAAGACGAAGTCGCCCCCAAGCTGATTGCAGCTGATACAGACGGCTTCTATATGCAGTGGACGGCCCGTAATGGTTCGAACAATGGCAAGGATGGACGAAACCGGTTTATGCTTTTGACCCGGATGGCAAGGAACTACGTTCCTTTGAAGCGAATACGGGCCTGGCTGAAGGGATGCAGGAAGCATCCGCCAACGGCCCTATCGTAGTGACTCAGGATTATGTCGGGTTTACCGGGCGGGGCCTTTTCCGTATTTTCAATAAAAAGACCGGTGCCGCTGTCGGTGATATTACCTATCAGATTGACGGCCAGGTCTACACGCCCGATGCCATCACCACGGACGGAACAAACCACGTCTATTTTACCATTTACAATCGTAAGCAGAACGTCCAGCACCTCTATCGCCTGGATCTGCCCTAACGGTAAGGAACTGTCCCATGAAGGCTTCTGCCCATCATGGGACAGTCTTTTGGCCCTGTGTGGCATGACTGCTTTCTGGGGCAGTGCTGCCTGGGCTGCTGATGCTGGGCAGGACACGGCACCCGTTCAGGACGGCATTCATTATTTCAGTGTGAAGCCGGAAGATGGTAACCGCAACAGGAATTACAATAATGACGGGCCCTGGGCAACGATGCTACGCAGAGGGAGAACGGCTCTGGCCATCGGGAGCGGATCCCGGGCCATCGGACGGGATGCCATTGCCATCGGTACGGGATCCATGGGGAAGCCAAAGGAACCAATGCCATTGCTATTGGCGAACAAAGCCATGCTAATGAGGAGTATACAACGTTTGTGGGAAGCTATTCTGAAGCCACTGCTCAGGGAGCCGTGGCTCTGGGCCAGCAGGCCAAGAGCAAGGGCGAATACAGTACCAGCATCGGCATGATGGCCAATGGCATGTATAAAGGAGGTACGGCTGGTGACCATTCCACGGCCGTAGGAGCTTATTCCGAATCTTCCGGACTGGCTTCCACCGCCCTGGGTGGTTTCAGCAAAGCCACTGAAAAATTTGCCACTTCCCTGGGTTATGCCAGCCAGGTTACTGAAGAAGGCGGGACGGCCGTAGGGGTGCTGAGCATCGCTTCCGCTACTGGTCCGTGGCCCTGGGCATGAACTCTGTGGCCGATCGGGAAGCAGGCTGGCAGGGATACCATCCGGTGTACGGCCAGATGCAGGATGATTCTCCTGCCTGGCAGTCCACCTGGGGTGCCGTGTCCGTAGGGGCCGGTCCTTCCCGTGATGAAAATGGCCGGACGATTCCCCAGCGGACCCGGCAGATCATCAACCTGGCCGCCGGGACGGCAGATACGGACGCTGTGAACGTGGCTCAGCTGAAGGAAGCCATGAGCGATGCCCGAATCTCCATCCATGCCGGTGAAGGGATTATTGTGGAAAAACAGGGAACCGAGTACACCATCAAAGCCAATCTGAACGGCTTGAGCAACGAGCACGGAACGGTACACATCCTGTCCAACCCGGAAGTATTCCCTGTACGATCAGGAGGCAGCCGGTATGCTTTCTCCTGAATCAGCTCAATCCAGCCCCCAGGCCAGCTCCCCGGCGGGTGATGGCAGAACAGCCGGAAGTCGAGAACGGTGGACCGGTCCATGTAGGATATGTGGCCAATGAAGTGAATTTTGCCACGGACGATGGTACAAGCCCGGCTCAACAACGGAGGGACCGTCAAGGTATTGGGCGGAGACAATATTCATACGACGGCTAGCACTGCAGAAAATGGAACTGTGGACAACATCCACATCCATCTGGACAAGGACATCAAGGTGGACAGCGTGTCCATTGGGGAAAAGGGTCCAATCCTGAATCGAGAGGGCATGGATATGAA
>ENA-OUNI01000863-OUNI01000863.1-human-gut-metagenome-genome-assembly--contig:-NODE-863-length-13225-cov-2.638418_pt1 | contig 13225 bp, 19 predicted proteins | sample MGYA00242499_ERZ504580 | MGnify/ENA primary metagenome ERZ504580 (study PRJEB26092, sample SAMD00036315) | human gut metagenome | host: Homo sapiens | study: EMG produced TPA metagenomics assembly of... | reverse complement strand
CCACCTTCAACTTTTTGTGATATTCCTCGCTCACATCATAGTTGAGGGCTGCGGATAAAAGGAGCTGCCAGATCATTTCTTCCGCTTCATTTTCATACATACACAGACTGGCGTATTGTTCGCCGTCTTTACTCATATAGAGCCGGGTAAAGCGCATACGTTTCTCCATCAAGTCCTTCGCACCGCTTCGGACGCTCTCCACGGGGGCGTTAGCGGCGTTGTATGCCAGGACAGTCATCAACAGGTCAAACATAGAGGGGTGTAGTTCTAATTTGGTGTTGGGTATTTGTGCCATCATCGTCCTACCTTTCCACGGAAACGGCCTGCCGGGGCTTGGGAAAATCCCAGCCGTACACCTTGCCGATCTCGTCTCCCAGCCTGCGGGTAATCCGGGTTATATCGGATCGGACAGCCTTTCCGTAATACAGTTTTTCTTTCAGCAAGTCAATTTGTGAGTCCCGCGCTCCGCTTATATGTGCGGTAAAGAAGATGGTTCGTACCGTCGTGGTGTATGGCGTCGCAGCGCAGGTCGCCCAGCTATCCACATACCATGTGGCGTATTCAATATCCCGGCCACTGTAAAGGCAGTCCCGGATATTGCCGCTGGAGATCTCCTGATAGCCTGTACGCCGCCCATTCCAAAGTCCCAGGTCAGCGATCACAAGGATGGGCTGGTCAAGCTGGATGTTCAGATTGACGCGCTCATCGTCCAGATAGCGGTTATTGATCTCGTACATCAGGGCCATGCGCTCGTCCTCGGTCAGCTCCGGATGATCTTCCTCCAGATCGTCCCTCCAGTCCTCATAGTCCAGATCGTAGTTGCTCCATATTAAGTGCCTTTGCTCTGTCATCGTGAACCGCCCCTTTCGTGGCGGCGGGGCTTGACAGGCCGTCCTCGCTCGTTGTAGCGGTTCGGGTCAGCGGCAGGGGAAGTCCAGCCCTGGGTCACCCCGGCCAGCATCGCCGCCGCCTGCGCCCTGGTCACGCCCATATCGCCGTTGAGCACATCCGCCGTCTGCTGGGGCGTTTTCCCTTTGAAATGGGCCATAGGGGACACCTGATACCCAGCTTATACCGCTCTATGACGATCAGCTCGCCGGATGATGGCAAAATGGCAAAGCACTTCTCCGGCAGGGGTGGTGTCAGTGGCAGGACGGTGTTGTGGCAGCGTTCCATCTGCTCGGCAAACTGGCAGATGTGAAACAGGCTGTCCCAGCCGTTGCCTACCTCCACATGGCAGTCATCAATATAGCGGCAGGTCCGGTCGATGGACGCGCAGCCTTCCCGGAGAATACGGACCTGTCCACCGTCCGGGATGCGGAACAGTTCCTTGTAGTGCGGGTCGATGAACCGGATGCCCTTTTCAGCCTGTTCCATGTGCCGGTCCAGCCAGTCGCGGCGGTAGCAGTAGAGAAACAGATTTTCCTCCCCCTTGTAGGGGTGCAGCCGGATCAGATAGGCATACTGTGCTGTGTCCGCCCGGAAGCCGAACGCAAAGCCGCTATCGTAGCCGCTCTCCTGGTGTCCCCGGCAGAAATCCCGCATGGCGTCACGGCTTTTTAGAAACCCGCCGTACTGCTCGTCCCCCACCAGGGCCTCCAAAACCTCCTCAAACTCCTGCTGAAAGTCCTCGGTGTCCAGGCTTTCCCGGTGGCTGGTCCACTTGGGAAAGAAGCCCTTGCCGTCCTCGCCCATATCCGCTTGAAGGTGCCCGACACTCCCTGTCTGGCCCTCGATCTGTGTGCTTTGCTTGGCGATATAAAGCCGCTCCGCTGGAGCAGCGGCGCGAAAAGTCAATTCCATACGATCACACTCCTTGTCAACAAGAAGGCGGCCATTAGCTTCCCACTGATAGCCGCCTTCTCTCTATACGATATTGATAGACCTTCTACCGGGCGTTGCCCCGGTCGTGGCGCTTGGGCTTGATGGGCTGCCCCTGCTCGTCATAGTTTTTCGGGTCGGCGGCTGGCACCTCCCAGCCGAACAGGGAGCCGGCCAGCATTGCCGCTGTCTGCGCTTTGGTCACGCCGCCGCGCTCGTTACACTCACTTGCGACCTCCAGAGCCTCCGCCCGGTCATGGCCGTACTTGTCTGTACGGTAATAGCCGCTCTCGCCCTTTTTGACAATAATGATTTCATCACTGCTGGGCAGCACAGCATAACACTTGTCCGGCAGGGTGGAACGCATGGGAATCACCATGCCGCCTGTTTGCTCCAGCCGCTCCGCAAACTCCCGGATAGAATAAACGGTGCTGCCCCACTCGTGGGACAGTTCCATGTGGCCGGCGTCGATATAGCGGGCGGTGCGGTCACGGGTGCCATCTCCGCCTGTGATAATGCGGATCTGCTCCCCATCCGACACCCTGAATTTCTCTTTGCCGTCCGTGGTGACAAAGCGGATGCCTTTTTCGGCTTCCTTCATGTGCCGCTCCAGCAGGTCCCGGCGGTAAGCATAGATATATGCGTTATCCAGCAGCTCGGATGGCGTACAACGGAGTAGATAAGCATGGTAGCCGGCATCAACGCGGAACAGATATTCGGGGCTTTGCATGATGCGGCTTTCCTGGTTGTTCAGGCAGTAGGCAATCATCGCGGGGATATTCTTCAGCACAGGGCCATATCGCTGGTCTGATCGGAGCATTTCAATCATGCATCGAGTTCCACCGAGAACTCCCGGTGTTTTCCATGCGGGGTCAAATGTCCCAATGGCTGTAAAACGCCGTGCCGCTATCGTCCAATTCAGCAACTAAGATACCCGGACTTCCGCACCGCTCCATGATCGGAATACACTGCCGCTTGGCGTATAGTCGTTCCGTGGGTGTCGCAGGCCGCAAAGTCAGCTCCACTATCGCTCACGCTCCTTTACCTTCGGCTGCTGTGCAGGCTGTGTCAGTCCGGCCTCATGCGCCGCCAGTAGTCGGGATGCATACTCGGATGGTATCATCAATACATTTGCTGTATTCTCCGGGGCCAAAGTATTCATTGACCGGCGCGGTGTAAAGCCCTCTGTCCATCAACTCCCGAAGGACGATCTGCGCGTCGCTGTCCTCCTCAAAGCACAGATAGCCGCCTTCCCAGAACCCGTACCGCTGGGCGGCAGGTGATAAATTCCCGGCCACAAATTCCCGCGCCACCATGATCCCGCCGTGGCTGGCTGTGGAAACATCGAAGAAACCAGGGCAGAGGGTCTTGCGGGTCTGGATAAGCCCCCAGGGAGAATAGGCTGGCTCATAGCTCATTCCCGCTCACGCTCCTTCCCCGATTTCTCCGGCTGTTCGCCGGAGCGTTCCTGCTTTGTCATCTGGTACTCCAGTTCCGCCCCGGCCCGTTCCAGAAGGTCCTTTTTAGCGGCCAGGAGATCGGAGTGATAATGGCCCCAGTAGTAGTAATCACTTCCCTGACAGGCCCATGTCACAAACATGGACCGTTCCGCTATACTCACACCCAGCACGAACTCGGTGGTCCCGATGTGGATGGAGTCGGTGATAAGATAACCGGCGTTCATACGGCTGCCCATATCAGCGGCCCTCCCTGTCACGAGAGTTTCGTTCCTTTTCAGCCTGTCGCAGCTCCAGGTAATGCTTTGCCCATTTGGGCAGGTCCTCCGGGGCGATGACGCCGAGAATGTCGCTGCGCTCAAACCGCGCCCTCTGCCCGGAATACAGCTCTGTGCAGTAACAGGCAGTGCCGCGGCTGTTGGGGTATGCGCCGGAGCCGCTGGTACACAACTGGAGCTGGCAGGTGGCGTGGCGGTATTCCCGGCGCAGCACCTCCGGGCGGATCACCACGACTTTGCCCCGGATGTCCTCCTGGTAACTGACCTGTTCACAGTCCTCGGCGATGATGGCCGAATTGGGGATGCCCTGAATTTTCGGGCCGTTCAAGGCGATACGGGTCTTTTCCGCCTGTTCCGCCACACGCTCCCCAAACAGCTTTACCAGTTCCGGGTAGTCATCGCTGACCATGACCTCGGTATAGTTTGCGAATATCTCATGCTGCTGGCAGAACGCGCATACATACCGCTCATCCTCCGTCGCTGATGGATTTTCCCCCAGCACGATCTCCCGGTCGCCAATGTGAAGCGCATGGATGATCTCATAGTCCCCGGCCATACGCTTTTCCTGATCTATGTCCATTTGAAGTCCTCCTTCCAAAATTTACGCCGCTCTGTGTCCCCAAAGACAAAGAGCGGCGTATGTAAAAGCCGGTTGTTTCAGCCGTGAGCCATCAGCTTCAACAGCAGGTCGTTCACCGGCCCAGCGTCCCGGCCCTGGGCGGTCAGCTTGTTCCGCCAGTTCATCAGGTACATCCGCACAAGGCGGCGCTCCGCGTCCGTCAGTTCCAGATACACTTTCTTTTCCCGTTTGAACATTTGAAACAACTCCCTTCTCTCTGCCCATATCGTACAGGAAAGGGCAAATGGATTCAAATGTGCGAATGGTATGTAAGCGGCCCGCACAGCGGCGCGGGGGATGCGCTTAATAACCCGTCCGGGGCAGGGGCTTGGAGGGGGCGTAGACCTTCGTCACCCACCGGGAGGTAGCCATGATCCACTGACCGTCATAGACGCCGCCCACATCCGCCTGATTGACGAATTGGCTGCCGCCTTTGACCCAGGACACCACGGAGCAGTCGATCATGGGCGTTTCCACCTGCCGGAAGTTGGAGGCACGACGCCAAACACGAACATCACCTCTGTGACATACTCGTTGGACCCCAGCCGCAGGGCCACAGGCGAGGCGTCCAGCACATAGTTCTGCTGCGTGTTCAGGCTGTCCGCCAGCACACGGTACTCGCTCCCGCTGAGATTGGTCTTGTAGACGATTTTATAGTTTCTAGCAGCATTGTAGGTGCCGGTGGTGATCTTCGCCAGCCGCACCGCCTCCACGGGCAGGGTATCGCGCCAGTAGAACGATGTGAGAGAAGTCGTGGAGTTGTTGGCGATGCCGGAGAAGGTGTAGCGGATATTCTGGCCGGGCATGACCTCGGCATAGCCGGTTTTCTGGATGGCTACATTGGTATAGAGGCTCTTGTTGGTCATGGCCGCCTTGACGATCTGGCCTCATGCTCGATCTCCACCTCAATGGGCGTTTTGTCCAAAGCATAGAAGTCCGCCGCCTGGGACTCCACGATTTTGTACCGGCCCAAAGGCAAGGGCTTAGATACGGCCACACCGTTTTTATCGGTGCGGATGGTGTCCACAAGGTTCCCGGTGCGGGCATGGTAGACTTCAAATACGGTGCCGGGGATGGGGGTGCCGGCAGGCCAGCCGTTCATGGAGTTATAATCGGCGCTGGTCTTAGTCACCTGGATTTGGCCGGTGACGGCGGTATTCTCCCAGGTGATGGTGGTGCAGCCGCCGTACTTCACATAGACGGTCTTGGGCTGGGTGTCCAAAAGGTAGCCCTCCGCGCACTCGATCTCCTGGAGGGTGTACCGGCCATCCTCCAACTCGTGGTCAATATAGACATAGCCCTCGTTGTCGCTCTCATAGGTGCCAATGGGGTTGCCCCTGGCGTCGGACAAGAGGAATTTCACGCCGTAGATACTTGCCGGTCACGCTGTCGATCTTGTGAATGAGGCGCTCCCGGTCTGCCGGTTGGTGATTTCCAAAGTGGCGGTCTGGCCGTCCTTTACCTCAATCTGGTGGGGCGTATCGTCCAGCCGGTAGCCCTCGGCGGCCTTCAGCTCCACCACCTGATACCAGCCTTTTCCGCTTCGGGCAGGCGGATGACGCCGCTCTTGTCAGTGGTGTAGGTGCCGATGATCTCTCCATTCAGCTTGCGGACCTCGAACTGGACGCCGCTAATGCGCTCCCCGGTTTCCTCGTCCTTTTTGATGATGGTGAGGCCGCCGCTCGGTGTGTTGTAGAAGCGGAGGGTTTGGACCTCGCCGGCCTTGATCTGGATGGACTTTGGGGTGCTGTCCAGAACATAGCCTCCACCGTCTTGACCTCCCGTGCGGTGATGGTGGTGCCAGGGGTCAGGTCATTGATGACAATGCGGCCATTTTCGTCGGTGATAAACTCGCCGTTGGAATTACCAACCACTGAACCGCTGCTGTCAGTGACAAGGAATGTGACGCCTTTCAACGGGGTCGTGGTGCCCTCAATATACTTCTCAATGACCAGGGTGGTGCTGGGGGTGTTGGTAAAATGGAGCGTCTGGGTGTCGTTAGGGTTCACCACCACGGTCTGAGTCCGTGTGGCCTCATCAATGGTATAGCCCGGAATGGTGGCCGTTTCCGTCACCACCAGCGTCCCCACCACGCCATTGATGGTGATTTTGCCGTCCTTGTCAGTGAAGTACAGGCCGTTGCTGCTGATCTGCCCGTTTTCATCCGGTACAAACTCCCCTGTGGAAGTAGTCACTTTGAAAGTGACGCCCTCCAGCGGCTCGCCGGTGAGGGAGTCCCGCTTGTCGATGACCAGCGTTCCGGCCTTGGAGTTTTTCACAATGACGGTCTGGGTGTCGCCGCCCTCCCCGATGACCACATTGGTGGAGGGTGTATCAATGACATACCCGCCATCCGGGGCCTTGATCTCCGTCAGCACATACGCGCCGGGGGCCAGGTTGGTGATCTTGATCTCGCCCTGGGCGTCCGTGGTAAAGATGCCGTTCTGGGTGAGGGTGCTGTCACCAATCACGCCGTCCAGCCCTACCTCACAGCCCGCCGCTGTCGTTACCCGGAACTCCGCGCCGGGAAGGGGCTGGCCGGTGGCGCTGTCCCGCTTCTGGATAATGAGAGCGCCCTTTGGCTGATTCTTAAAGGTGAGGGAAACGGTGCGGCCCTCCTTGATCTGGACGGTCTGGCTCTGGGTGTCCAGGATGAAACCGTCCGGGGCGCGAGTTCCGTCACCACCACGCTCTTGCCGGGTTTCAGACCGGGGATGCGGATCTCGCCGTTCTCGTCGGTGCGGTAGACGCCGTTGCTGTCCCCAATCAGGGTCCCATCGGCATACATGACCTTGAACTCGGCGTTGGGCAGGGTCACGCTGGGGTTGGTGGCGCAGACCTTGCGGATCAGCAGGATGCCGTCCGGCGCGTTGTCAAAACGGACGGTGACAACGCTCTGCTCCCCGCTGTCCGCCAAATATACCGTTTCAGATGCGTTGATAATGGAATACCCGTCCGCAGGGTCTACTTCCTCCACGATATAGGCCCCGCTTTTCAGCCCGGTCCAAATGGCGGTGCCGTTTTTCCCGGTCACTTTCTGACCGATGGTGGTGCCGCCCGTGCCGCTGACCCCACCCAGATACTTCAGTTGGAAGGTACAGCCGGGTAGGGCCTCGTGGGTCACGCTGTCGTACTTCTCCACCACAATCGCGTTGAGCGGTTCGTTCTGGAATGTGACGGTCTTGCTCTCGCCTCCATGGAGGATGATGGTCTGCGTGGTCGGCTCTTTCATTTGGAAGCCGGGAGCCGGTTCCACTTCTGTAATGGTAAACTCGCCCGGATAGAGCCGCTTTCCCTGCTCATGGAGCTTGATTTCGCCGTTGGCGTCTGTCAGAATTTCTCCGTAGTCGATGGTGGTGGGCGCGTCCGATGCCTCGCCGTTGCTGGTATAGGTCACATGAAAACGCGCCCCCTCCACGGGAGCGCCGGCTACGCTGTCCTCCTTATAGATAGTCAGTTCCGGAGCCTTGTGGTTCTCAAATACCAGCCGCTTTTCATCCCCGGCGTTCAGGCTGACCGTCTGCTCCCGGTCCGCGTCCTTGTCCGGCAAATAGTAGGGGGCCGGAACGGACTGTTCGATCACCTTATAACTGCCGGGGGCCACCCGCAGGGACACCGTACCGTCCTCGCCGGTGGTCACATCGTTTCGATAGTCGCTGTCAATACCTTCAATAGTAAAGGTGGTGCCGGGGATGGAGGTGGTGGAGTCGGCGGCGTCCACCTTGGCGATGGTCAAAAGAGGCTGTTTCAGGTTGTCAAAAATCAGCTCCCGTTCCTCGCCGGGGCCGAGGTAGACGGTCTGGATGGTCCATCCCCCACCACATAAGGGTCGGGAACGGATTTCTCCGTCACCTCATAGCTGTCCACAGGGATATGAGAGAGGGTGGCCCTGCCATCCTCTCCGGTGGTCACATCGGTATGGTAGCCAGAATGGATGCCCTTGACTTCAAAGACCGTACCGGGAATGACCTCTTTGGTCTGCTCATCCCGCTTGAGAATGGAAAGGCTGGGCAGCTTCTTGTCTGCCGCCTCCACGGTGATGGTGCCGCCTCCCTCCACCGTGGCCTGATCCACATGGACAATGACCGGATCAGTCAGGCAGGCGAAAGGCGCTGGGGCCGAAACCTCCACAAAGGCGTACATCCCCTCGCTCACATTAGGGACGGTGATGGAGCGTCCGCTTGGGTGGCCTCGGTGCCGATGATCTGGCCGTCCCTGACGATGTTGAATACTGCACCGGGGAGGGGATCGCCGCTGTTGTCGTACTTGACCAGTTTGACCTTTACCCTGCGTCGTTCTCAAACACCAAGGCCACATCATTCTTTCCGTCCCAGTAAAACTCCTGCTTGACCTTATCCGGGTCCGGGCTGAGGGAGTACCCCTCCGGGGGCGTGACCTCCGTCGCGGTAAAGCTACCGATGGGCAGGGCGTCCCAGGCACATCCTCCAGATAGCCCCCCGCCCCGGTGGTATAAGTGCCCACAAAGCTGTTGTCGGTGCCTTCAATCTTGATGACTGCTCCGGCCAAGCCCTTGGTAGGATTATCCGCATCCACCTTACGGATGCTGCCTTCGCTGGTGATTTCCGGGCTGTCCAGGAAGGTGACGGTCACGGTATTGCTGCCGCCATTGGGCAAAGCCACATACTGCGGCCCCGCGTTGTCGATCTCATAGCCCTCCGGGGCAGCCAGTTCAACGACGGAATATGTGGAGGCGTCCAGACCGGACAGGGTGTAGGTCCCATCGCTCCCGGTCACGACCTCCTTCTCGTAGGTCCCGTTTTCCGAGCGCACGATGAACCGCGCTCCGGGCAGACCCTTGTTGGGGTTGGTGGCGTCCACCTTTTTCACGATCAGGTCGTATTTCTCGCGGATAACATTCAGCTCGCCAATCATAATGGCCTGCACATCCTTGGCCTGATGGGAGCTGGTGCTGGAGCCGGTATAGGCGTACTCATGGACGGTACAATCGCCCCATACGCCCTGATCGCCCAAGTCCAGAATATATTGGGCACGGTCGCGGAAGGACATCCCATCCAGCAGGTCATCTACACCGCTGTAATTGCCGTGGTGCAGGTTATTATAAACGCAGACCAACTCCTCGGCGCAGGCGGTGGCCGGGTCCGTCAGCAGGCCAGCCTGATAGCGCCAGATGATAGCCTGCACCCAAGCATTCATAGTCCAGGAATAATCGCTGCCCCACACCTCGTCTACGCCCAAGGCATGAGCTTGGTCGGTAAACACGCCGGTGGTATGGGCATAGTAGTAGGCCATCATGGTCTGCACGGTAGGGTCGGTGATGGCTTGGGGTTGCCCCAGGTCTGGCCCTCCAGGGACCAGCCCATGCCTTTCCCGTGCTCGGCACAGAAGCCGATAGTGCTTTTCTGGTTGTAATCGAAGGTCATCTGATGGAGCCAGCAGGTCCCCAGGCTGGGAGATTCATAGTGGACGCCATTGTGGGTGCAGTCCTCCAGCTTGATAGAGCTGGGGGCGTCCGCCGCCAACGCCGCGGTGGGCAGCAGGCCCAGCATACACACCAGCACGAGCAGCAGGGCCGTCATACGGGTGAGAAAACGGTTTTTCTTCATCAGTGAAAAACTCCTTTCCGTTTTTGGGCATAAGAAAAGGCCCTCCAGCCTGGGGCTGAAAGACCTCTCCGTGTCCGTGTTCAGTTCTCAATTATTCGTAGGGATTGTGGGTGTTTGGGCGACCCACGAACAGGTAGCAATAGGTCACGCTGCCGCTCTCTGTCACGCCCACGCCGATGCTGTCACAGTCCGGCTTAATCATAGTTTCAAAATGGCCGGGGGAGTTGAGCCAGTTGTCCAGGGCGTGTTGAGCGGTGTCCTCCGTGGAAACGCCGGTAAACACAGTCAGATTTACGCCGAAGCCATAGGGATAGCCGCAGGCCAGGGCCGCCTCGCATTCCTCCTTGGTGTGGTGCCAGGTGTACTTCTTATCGGAAATGGTTTGGGCGGCGCTCATCAGGGCCTCACTGACAGGCAGTTCCGCCACACCGTTCTCCCGGCGCACCTCATTGACCAGCCGTACCAGCTCCAGCCGCACATCCAACGCCTCTCCTTGGTCGGGGCTACTCTCGACGGTGGGAGCCTGCGGAGCGTGGGAGCCAACGGTCAGCGTCAGGGTCCCGGTTTCCCCGGTCTGGTTGGAGACGGTGATCTCCGCGCTCCCCTCCGCTTTGGCAACGGCTGTCCAGAAGTTCATCACCTGTTCCACCTCCACCGTGTCCGGGTCGCTGGAAGTCACGGTGCACGCCGACCCGCCGGGACCAATCACCAAGCCGCTGCGCTCTCCCACCTCCAGCATGGTGCCCTTGTAGCTGCCTACCCGGATGCTGATCCTCCGCCGCCGCGCGGGAAGAGCCAGGGCAGCGGTCAGGGCTGTACAGGCGAGGACTGCGGTAAAGTGTTTCAGACTGTTTTTCATCATGGAATGACCTCCTTGAGATAGATTGGGATGCCGCTGTCCAACCGTACCATAAGAGGGCAAAAACTGTCTAAGGTGCGATTTTCTTTTCAGCGGGTGGTTATGACACCTCCACGGCTCGGACCGCCCAGCGGTAGGCGCTCTGGTTGCGGACACAGGTAAAGAGGGTGATACAGTTCTCCGCAGTGGAAGACAGCAGGGAGTTGTCCAGTTCGCTGATTTTGTTCACGCTGGTCACGGCGTAGGTGCGCTTGCCCAGCTTGGTGGTCAGGGTGATCTTATCTCCTACATCCAGCGTGTGGATTTCCCCAAAATGGGCGTTCACGCCCCGGTTATGGGCGGCCAAACAGACGTTTCCGGCCCAAACGCTGGTGTCCTCAAAATGGCCCGCGCCTTTCTCAGCACGGCGCTTCCCGTCCCCTCATAGACCTTCACATTGACATCAATGCTGGGGATTTTTAAGGTGGCGAGGTAGCCGCCCTGATAGTAGAGGTCTGATGTGACCTCCGTGAAGCCGATGGTGGGGAGGACGCTGGATGTGCCGCCGCTGGGGAAGCCGGAATAATCAGGCGGAGCGACGGTGGTGCCGGCGCTGCCATTGATAACGGCACCATCGCCCAGCATATAGCCGGGGGCCAAATTGGGGGTCAGCGGAGTGCCGGTATTCAGGGTGTAGGCGGTGGGGCTGCCAAAGGCGGGCGGGACCAGAGCCGCGTTTTTGCTCACATCCACATTGGAAAGCTCACCACGGTCCGCGTGGCAACAGGCTCCACCGAAGTAGGCTTGCCATACTCCGGGTCGCCGGGGGAGGCGATGTCATACTCTAACGCGCTGGCGGGAACAGCCAGGGCCGCAGTTAGGCACAGCAGAGACAAAAGCATGGTCAGTTTCTTCATATCGTATTACCTCCGTCGCTTGATGAAGTAGAACGCCCCGCCTCCAAGCAGCACCGACGCGACAACGGCCACAACCGGCAGGATGCTGTTCTTCTCTCCGGTCTGGGCCTCCTGCCGGTGGAGTCAGTCTGGTCGGCGGGGGTGTTGGGGTCGGAAATATCTTCAGGGGTTGAGTCTAATGCTGTGCCCTCGAAGATCGCCACATAGCGGATTTTATTCAGGTTGATACGGCTCACGGTGCCCGCGTAGTCGGCGGTGACGGTATAGCCCTTCACATAGGAACTGGTGGCGGAGCCGGAGTAGGAGCCATAGCAGTAAAGTGGCCGTCCCCCTCGGTCTGCCAGTTAACGGTCTGGAGGTCATGGAATTTCCGCCGTCCTGGATAGTCTTGGGGATATACTGCGTGTCCTGGTTGCAAGGCCGGGGTAGGTGCGGGTGGCGGTCACGGTTTTGGTGGAGCTGCCATACCCGGCCACCTCCACCTTCACCGTATCCAGTTTCAGAGTCAGCACCCCGGACAGGCCATCCTCCGTGATAAACTCCTTTGTCTGCGGCAGCAGGGCCAGCACCGCGCCCATGTCCTTGCTCTTGCTGTTCACGGACACGGTTTCTGTATGCTGGCGGCTCTCGTTGGCGGGGAGTTCCTGTTTCAGCAGGTCCGTGAGGGTGTAGTGGTAGCCGTCCTGTTCAAAATCGGACCGGGGGATGCCGCCGGGGGTCATCCTCCGGCCCCAGGTCGTACATTTTCCTGATCTCAGTACCATCCTCGCTCCGGGTGACGGTGGTGGGATAGCAGGGTGACGGCTGGGTGGGTTCAGACGGGTCGGCGGCAAGGGCGGCAGGGGCTAGGCTCATGGAAAGAGCCAGGGCGCACAGCAGCCGGGCCGCGTGGGTCAGGGGTTTCCGCTTCATAATTAAACTACCTCCATGTTTTTGATTTTGGGTACAAAAAATCCTCATGGTGCGCCATGAGGTCCAACAATGCCTGTGTTTGGTTTTCTTGCGCGCTGTTCTCCAAAGGTTTTTACCGGCTGAAAAAGGATAGACAAAGCCTTTCTTTTCAGCTGGTACAGCGGGTTTCGGGGGAGAGTGTGAGAGGGGGGGAGCGGCAGGCGTACCGGGGCCGTAAAAGGGCAGACTTTCCTCTGGGCGTAAGGTTCATCGCTCCATCTCCCTCTGCCGCTTGCGGTACAGCTCCAAAGCCTTCACGATAGTGTCCTCGATTTTCTGCGCGGGCGTCCCCGGCTTGAAAAACTTGTCGATCCGTTCCCTGGGAATTTTGAATTGCTCCACCTGATTGGGCTTTTCCTCCTGCATGATGGAGAGGATCACATCAGGGTTCAACTTGCCTTGCTCGGAAAAGCTCCGCATTTTGATGGCCTGGGCATGGGATGGGGTGCGGATTTCTCCCTCCATGACCTCCAGCAAGGCGGTCTGCTCGGCCTCCGACAGATAGGACAGCTCCACGGCGGGGCGCAGGGCCATTTGCAACTTGCCGGCTTCTTTCAGCACAGAATTATCCACCATGTCCAGCAACTCTGGGATAAGGTTGGTTAAGCGAATATAACGATAAATCTGCGGCTGCTATCGCCGCTTTTCTCACCTAATTGCTGTGCAGAAGTAATCCCTTTTTAACTTTCTTATCCAATGGAGAAGAAGTTAAATCTGTCCGCATACCTTGCCGTTTCATGCTTCCAGCTTCATCTTATA
>ENA-OUNI01000862-OUNI01000862.1-human-gut-metagenome-genome-assembly--contig:-NODE-862-length-13290-cov-3.294462_pt1 | contig 13290 bp, 15 predicted proteins | sample MGYA00242499_ERZ504580 | MGnify/ENA primary metagenome ERZ504580 (study PRJEB26092, sample SAMD00036315) | human gut metagenome | host: Homo sapiens | study: EMG produced TPA metagenomics assembly of... | reverse complement strand
GATCGAATCGCCCGTATGTACACCCACCGGGTCGAGGTTTCCATATTGCAGACGGTGATGCAGTTGCCCTTGGAATCGCGCATCACCTCGTATTCAATTTCCTTCCAGCCCGCGATACAGCGCTCAATGAGCACCTGCCCCACGCGGGAAAGGCGGATGCCGTTGTGCGCGATCTCGCGCAGTTCCTCTTCATCATCCGCGATGCCGCCGCCGGTGCCGCCAAGCGTATAGGCCGGGCGGACGATGACCGGATAACCGATGGAGCGGAGAATTCCAGCGCATCCTCCACCGTTTCCACCACCTTGGAGGCAACGCACGCTCGCCGATGGAAAGCATGGTATCTTTAAACGCCTGCCGGTCCTCCGCCTTCTTGATCGCATCTGCGTTAATGCCGATCAGCCGCACACCGAGCTCCTTCAAGATGCCCTTCTCCTCGAGCTCCATGGCGAGGTTCAGGCCCGTCTGTCCGCCCAGGGTGGGCAGGATGGAATCGGGCTTCTCCACCTCCAGCACGCGGCGCACGGTTGGGATGGTCAGCGGCTCAATGTAGACCTTATCCGCAATGTCTTTATCCGTCATGATCGTGGCGGGGTTGGAGTTAACAAGCACAACCTCCACGCCCTCCTCATGCAGGGAGCGGCAGGCCTGCGTGCCGGCATAGTCAAACTCCGCCGCCTGGCCGATGATGATGGGGCCGGAACCGATGACAAGGACTTTTTTAATGCTTTGATCGATCATTGCAGCTCCTCCTTCTCAATCATGCGGATAAACTTGTCGAACAGAAACGATGTATCATGTGGGCCGGGGGAAGCCTCCGGATGGAACTGAACGGTGAAAACCGGCTTTCCGTGGTAGACGACGCCCTCAACTGTGCCGTCGTTTACGTTGACGCAGTTGACCTCCGCGTTGCGTGGCAGGCCCTCGGCCTTGACCATATAGCCGTGGTTCTGCGAGGAGATGTAGGAGCGGTCCTCCTCCAGAAACTTCACTGGATGGTTCGCGCCGCGGTGGCCGTATTTCATGCGCTCGGTATCGCCGCCCTGGGAGAGCGCCATGAGCTGATGCCCTAGGCAGATGGCGAAGGTGGGCATCCCGTAATCGTAAAGCTTCGCGATCTCTCGGATGATCCCTTTGCAGTCCTTCGGGTCGCCGGGGCCGTTGGAGAGCATAAGCCGTCCGGCTTCGCGGCGATGATCTCCTCCGCTGTGGCAAAGCAGGGGTAGATGGTGACCTCACAGCCGCGGCTTGCCAGCTCCGCGCGATATTGCGCTTCACGCCGAAATCCATCAGTGCGATCTTGGGGCCGGTGTTGCCTTCGCCCACGATCTCAGGCTTTGTAATGCTCACGGATTCCACAAGGCCAACCTGGCGGAACGCCCCGATCACCTCCATGCAGTGCTTCATATTAGAAATATCGTCGGTCATCATACCGCGCATGGTGCCGCTTTCCCGGAGTTTTTTGACAATCGCGCGCGTATCAAGGCCGACGATGCAGGGAATATCAAATTCGTTGAGCACCGATTCCAGAGAAGCGGTACTGCGGAAATTGGAAGGCGTGTCGCACAGCTCGTGCAAAAAGAATGCGCACGGCTGCAAACGGATGGATTCAAAATCCTCGCGCTAACGCCGTAGTTGCCGATCATCGGGTACGTCATCACCACGCCCTGCCCGGCATAGGACGGATCGGTCAAAATTTCAAGGTACCCGGTCATAGAGGTGTTGAAAACGACCTCGCATGCCATCTCGCGGAATGCGCCGCGGGCCTCGCCTCATAGATGGAACCATCTTCCAGAACCAGATAAGCTCTCACTGGCTTCACCGTGCCTTCCTGATAAATTCATTGCGCCCAAACGGGCAAAAAAAGAAGCGGGTTCGGCGCGTCTGCCGGTCCCCGCTGTTTCCCGCGAAGGGAAGCATAACGCCGTGCGTAAAAGGGGCAGAGCTTGGCCTATCCCCTTCCTCTAAACGTTAATATTAGCATGTTTCTTTTCAAATTTCAACAGGAATCCACATAAAACAGGCGGGCAGGTGAAAGAACGGCATTGCGCACAAATTATACCTCTCTAATTGCTTGCTTCTCGGCCATTATACATAGATTATTCTATCTTGCCGCAATACGCAGAAAAAATATGCAAGTTTATGCATTTAGTTGCATAAATAAACAACCAGGGCGTTGCTCCATACCCATTGCGGCAGGGATCAGCATTCTAGAAAAGGCTTCTATCTCTCTTGAAATCCTGCGCCCCTACCGGCTGCCTCAGCACCACGCGGCAGTATCATCCATGGCTTGCCGGAAGCGTAAGCATTTGTGCCCATACCACCCGCTTCTGAAGCAGGAAGAAGCCTGCCTCCCTCTCTGACAACATGCCCATTTTTGAAATGCATGGAAAGCCGATCCCGCGCAATCTGACAATTGATTTCTATCAGGGCAGGCTATATAATATAGGTTATAAAAATAGGCGGCGGAGAAGGGGAAGGTGAGGCACCGTGAAATCTATCCTTCTCGCCCTTCCGCGTGCACAGGCCGCCTCTCAGATGAAAAAAGTGCTTTTGAATGCATCGTTTTCCGTAGCGGGCGTCTATTCCTCAGGCGCGGAGGTGCTTACGGCCGTGAGCGCCCTACCAAATGGCGTGGTAATCTGCGCGCGGCTGCCCGATCTTTCCCCTGCGCAGCTCGCCCAAATGCTGCCGGATGGGTTTGATCTGATTGAGCTAGTTTCCTCCGGCCAGATCCCTGTGCAGGGCTACAGCAATGTGGTGAGCCTTCACCTGCCGCTCAACCGCTTGGAATTCATCGGCATGGTACAAACGCTTGCATGTGCATCGGGCATTGCCTGCGGCACGCATGGCGAGCAGGGCCGCTCCAGCGGCGAAAAGGAGCTGGTAGCTCGGGCTAAAGCGCTGCTCATGCGGGAGCTTTCGCTCTCTGAACCCGAGGCTTACCGTCTGCTCCAGAAGCGAAGCATGGCGACCGGTATGCGCATGGCGGATACCGCACGCAACGTGCTCTTCCACGGCGTGAAGGCGATATGAGAAAGGGTGATTCGATGAAATTCACAAAGATGCACGGCATCGGCAACTGCTACCTATATTTCAACTGCTTCGAAGACCCTGTTCTGAATCCGGCGGAACTGTCCGTCCGGCTCAGCGATGTCCACTTCGGCGTCGGCTCCGACGGCATCATCCTCATCGAGCCGAGCGAAATTGCCGACTGCAAAATGGATATTTACAACGCCGACGGCTCGCGCGGCAAGATGTGCGGAAACGGAATCCGCTGCGTGGGCAAATACGTCTATGACCGTGGGCTCGTCAAAAAAGATGTGATTACCGTTGAAACCCTCAGCGGAATCAAAACACTCTATCTCAACATCGAAGGCGGCGCCGTCAAAACCGTGCGCGTCGATATGGGCAGGCCAATCCTTACGCCCGCCGAAATCCCGGTCAGGCTGCCGGGGGACAAAATTGTCAACCAACGGGTTAAAATAGAGAATGAACGCGCCGCAAAGCCCATCCATGCACATATCACCTGCGTTTCGATGGGAAACCCGCACTGTGTGGTGTTTGAGGATTTTCTCGACGTGGGCAAATTCCCACTGGAGGACTTCGGCCCGAAATTTGAGCGTGACCCGCTCTTCCCGGAGGGGGTCAACACGGAGTTTGTCAACGTCATCAATGACCACGAGGTCAAAATGCGTGTGTGGGAGCGCGGCAGCGGTGAAACCTGGGCCTGCGGCACGGGCGCGTGCGCTGTGGCAGTCGCCTGCGTTCTGAACGCCGGACAGGCCGGCGGGTGCTCGTCCATCTGCGCGGCGGAGACCTCGAGATTGAGTGGGATGAACGCGCCGATACCGTTTGGATGACTGGCCCCGCCGCGTTCGTTTGCGACTGCGAATGCAATCCGAAGGAGTTCGGGCAATAGCCCGTTTTCCACTTTGTAACAATTTAAAGAAAGGGTGATCGGACCGATGAAAATCAATGAAAATTTCCTGAAGCTTCCAAGTAGCTATCTTTTCTCCACCATCGCTCAAAAAATAGCGGCTTATCAGCAGGCGCACCCCCAGGCGGATATCATTCGCCTGGTATCGGCGACGTCACCCGCCCCTTGCCTCCGGCTGTCATTGATGCGATGCACAAGGCTGTTGACGAAATGGCGCAGGAGGAAAGCTTCCACGGTTACCCGCCGGAGTATGGGCAGGATTTCCTTTTGGATAAAATTTTAAAATATGATTTTGCCGCCTACGGCGTTTCCCTTGCCGCGGATGAAATCTTCGTCAGCGACGGCGCGAAGAGCGACACTGGAAACATCGGAGATATCTTCGGGGTGGAGAATACCGTCGCGGTGTGCGACCCGATCTATCCGGTCTATGTGGATACGAATGTAATGGCGGGGCGAGCCGGAGATCTATTGGCAAACGGCCGGTGGAGCAATTTTGTCTATCTACCCTGCACGGCAGAGCATCATTTTTTGCCGGAGCTCCCCACGGAGCATGCGGATTTGATTTATCTCTGCTTTCCTAATAATCCCACCGGTATGGCCATTGACTTTGACGGCTGAAGCAGTGGTCGATTATGCAAACCGCGAAGGCAGCGTGATCCTCTACGACGCCGCCTACGAAGCCTATATCACACAGGAGGGTATTCCCCACAGTATTTATCAAATCGAGGGTGCAAAAAACTGTGCGATTGAATTCCGAAGCTATTCCAAAACTGCCGGCTTTACGGGCGTACGCTGTGCCTACACGGTTGTCCCCAAAGAGCTGAAGAGAAACGGCGTTTCTCTCAACAACCTCTGGGCGCGCAGGCAAGCAACCAAGTTCAATGGCGTCTCTTATGTTACCCAGCGCGCGGCACAGGCGGTTTATTCTGATGCAGGCCGGCGCGAGGTGCGCAAAATCATTGGTTATTATCAGCGAAATGCCCGCGTGATTGCGGAGGGGCTGCGCGGCGCAGGCTTCCAAGCTTGGGGCGGAGTGAACTCCCCCTATATCTGGCTCAAAACACCGGATGACCTCACCTCCTGGGCATTTTTTGATCAGTTGCTTGAAAAGGCGCAGGTTGTCGGCACGCCGGGCTCCGGATTCGGCCCGGCAGGCGAGGGCTATTTCCGCCTAACTGCATTCGGCGACGCGGCGCGCACTGTGGAAGCAATCGAACGCATTGCCAGCGTTTTTTAAACAAGAATCTGGGAACCGTATCGCTTTCCAGCGCTGCGGTTTCCGGTTTTCTCATTTTTAATCCTGCTGATCCAAAATATTTTATATCAAACGGAGGATGTATTCATGGAGAAGAAAGAGATGCTTTACGAGGGCAAGGCCAAAAAGGTGTATGCGACGCAGGACCCGGATATCCTGATCGTCGACTATAAAGACGACGCAACCGCCTTTAACGGGTTAAAGAAGGGGACGATCACCGGCAAAGGCGTCATCAACAACAAAATGTCCAACTTCATGTGCAAGATGCTCGAAAAGGAAGGGATTCCCACGCATTTCGTCGAGGAGCTCAGCGATCGTGAAACTGCGGTCAAGCGTGTTACGATCGTCCCTCTAGAGGTTATCATCCGCAACAAGGCGGCTGGCTCCATGGCAAAGCGGCTCGGCCTGGAAGAGGGCACGCAGCTTCTCTGCCCCGTTCTCGAGTTCAGCTATAAGGACGATGCGCTCGGCGACCCGATGATCAATGATTCCCACGCGATCGCATGCGGCTTTGCAACGCAGGAGGATATCGATGCCATCCGCTCCATGGCGCTCAAAATCAATGAAATCATGTGCAACTACTTTGCCAGCGTCAACGTGGAGCTGATCGACTTCAAGCTCGAGTTCGGCCGTTATCATGACCAGATCATCTTAGCGGACGAAATCTCCCCGACACCTGCCGTTTTTGGGATATGACCACACATGAAAAGCTCGATAAGGACCGTTTTCGCCGCGATATGGGCAGTGTAGAAGAGGCCTATGATGAGATGGCGAAACGCTTGGGCCTGAAATAAATCAAATTTTAAATCACAGATGCCGGCGCGCCGGCATCTGTGATCGATACTGTTTGGAGGAAACGCATTTGAGAAACCGGCCGCCCTTTGACACGCTGCACGAGGAGTGCGGCGTATTTGGCATTTACGGCGATCTGGAAACGCCCCCGGCGCAGGCCGTTTATTACGGCCTCTACGCCCTACAGCATCGCGGGCAGGAAAGCTGCGGCATCGCGGTCAGCGACCAGGGCGTGCTGAGCGTTCATCGGGCTATGGGTCTGGTCAGCGAGGTGTTCGATGAAGGCGTGCTTGCCTCTCTGCCAGGGCAGGCCGCAATCGGCCACGTCCGCTACTCCACAGCGGGCGGGAGCCTCGTGCAAAATTGCCAACCGCTTCTGATGCGCTATGTAAAAGGCCGCCTTGCTATCGCACACAACGGCAATCTGACGAATGCCGAAACCGTGCGGGAGGAGCTTGCAGGGGGAGGCGCGATCTTCCAGACGACAATTGACTCTGAAGTGATCGCCCATGTGATCGCGCAGGAGCGCATTGCGGCGGGAAGCGTCGAGCAGGCTGTAGTGCGCATGATGGGGCGCATCCGGGGTGCTTATTCCCTGTTGGTGATGAGCCGCAAAAGCTGGTTGCAGCCCGGGATCCGTTCGGTTTCCGACCGCTTGTAATCGGCAGCCTAGGCAGTTCCTACGTGATTGCATCCGAAACCTGTGCGCTTGATGCTGTCAATGCAGAGTTTATCCGCGATGTAGAGCCCGGCGAAGTCGTCGTCGTGGATGCCGGTGGGTTGCGCAGTATACGCACCCATTGCGCAGAGCAACCTCGGCGCATGTGTGTGTTTGAATATATCTATTTCGCGCGGCCCGACTCTACGCTCGACGGCGTGCGCGTCCACGCAGCAAGGCTGCGCGCGGGGGCGTTGCTGGCACAGGAGCATCCCGTGGAGGCTGATATCGTGATCGGCGTGCCAGATTCCGGCCTGGATGCCGCCATCGGCTATGCGCAGGAGAGTGGCATTCGCTATGAGGCTGGCTTCGTGCGCAACAATTACGTAGGACGCACCTTTATCAAGCCGGAGCAGGGCGAACGGGAGGCCAGCATCAACATCAAATTAAACGTTTTGCGGCAAAGCGTGGCAGGCAAACGCATCGTCATGGTGGATGATTCCATCGTGCGCGGCTCAACGAGCGCGAACATTATCCGCGCGCTGAAGAACGCGGGGGCAAAAGAGGTGCATGTGCGCATTTCTTCCCCAACGCTCCATTGGCCCTGCTATTTCGGCACGGACATTCCCACGCGCGAAGAGCTAACCTCCAACCGCCACACGGTGGATGAGCTTTGTCGAGCCATTGGGGCAGATAGCCTAGCTTTCTAAGCTGCGAAAGCCTGTATGCACTCGTCGGCACGGAGGAACGCACCTTCTGCGACGCATGCTTTACCGGGGAATACCCCATTCCGCTGGATGAAATCAACGGCAATTTCCTCTCAAAGCAGCCGGCTGGTAGGATCACGAAAAACACGAAGCATGCCGCCGGACATAATTCATCTCTAAACGCACCCGTTTTAGGAAAGGAAGGCATTGAATGAAAGATCGTTACGAATCCCCCCTCAACTCCCGCTATGCCAGCAGGGAGATGCAATATATCTTCTCCCCGGATTTCAAATTCCGCACTTGGCGGCGGCTCTGGATTGCGCTCGCTGAAAGTGAGCAAGAGCTCGGCCTGGAGATCACAAATGAGCAGATCGCCGAGCTGAAAGCACATCAGGATGACGTCAACTACGAAATTGCCCAGGAGCGTGAAAGGCTGGTGCGGCACGATGTGATGTCCACGTTTATGCCTATGGCGTGCAGTGCCCCAAGCAAAGCCAATCATCCATTTAGGCGCCACATCCTGCTATGTGGGCGACAATACGGATATCATCACAATGTCCGAGGGCCTGCGTCTGATTCACAAAAAGCTTGTGAACCTCATGGATAAGCTCGCGCAGTTTGCGCTGGCGTATAAAGACCTGCCTGCCTCTCCTTTACTCACTTCCAGCCCGCTCAGCCGACCACCGTCGGCAAGCGCGCTTCCCTGTGGCTGGAAGATTTGCTGCTTGATTTTGAATCGCTTGAATTCCAACTTTCGCAGATGAAGCTGCTCGGCTCCAAGGGCACCACGGGCACGCAGGCAAGTTTCTTGGAGCTGTTCAATGGCGATCACAGCAAGGTAAAACAGCTTGATCAAAAAATTGCGGAGAAAATGGGCTTTGCGGCCTGTTTCCCGGTTTCCGGCCAAACTATCCCCGCAAGGTGGATAGCCAGGTTCTTTCCATCCTGAGCGGCATTGCACAATCCGCAGCCAAATTTTCGAGCGATTTAAGGCTTTTGCAGCATCTCAAGGAGGTGGAGGAGCCATTTGAAAAGAACCAGATTGGTTCCTCTGCTATGGCTTATAAGCGCAACCCCATGCGCAGCGAGCGCATTGCCTCCCTCGCCCGCTATGTGGTCGCGGATACGCTGAACCCGGCAATGACCGCCTCTACCCAATGGTTTGAGCGCACGCTTGACGATTCCGCAAACAAACGCATCAGCGTGGCGGAGGGATTCCTGGCAACAGATGCGATACTGGAGCTGTATATCAACGTGGTCAGCGGCTGGTAGTCTATCCAAAGGTCATCGAGAAGCGGCTGATGGCCGAGCTGCCATTCATGGCGACGGAAAACATTATGATGGACGCCGTCAAGCGCGGCGGCGACCGGCAGGAGCTGCACGAGGCAATCCGTGTGCACTCCATGGCGGCCGGGAAAGTCGTCAAAGAGCAGGGCGGTGAAAACGACTTGCTCGCACGCATTGCAAACGATCCGCTCTTTGGCACCACGCTTGAGGAGCTGAAGGCCCTCATGCATCCGGCGAATTTTGTCGGCCGCGCCCCGCAGCAAACGGAGGAATTTATAACGGAACACATCCGCCCGATTCTCGACCGCTGTGCAGATGAGCTAGGCTTGAGGTGGAGATCAGCGTTTGACGCTTTCACGCCAATAAATTCATATCACAAAAGGTGGGAGCCGCACTGGCGGTTCCCACCTTTTTGTTTTCTCCTTTTCAAAACAGCTTTAAATTTGCTGTTTAAGCCCATATTTTACGGCAATCCGTTCCATTTTCCGCAAAAACGGCTTTGCGAACAAAAGGAGAAGCAGCAAATTACAGGCCGCATGAGCCAAATCAAGCGGAAGAGAGGCCGCGCATGCCGCCACCACCGCCCGCAGGGAAAACGGCCCGAAAAAGCCACCGGATACCGTCCAGAGATTCATAAACCAGCCGAATAAAAAGCCCCATACGCATCCATACAGCGAAAGCAGGAGCCCGTGCCGTTTTAGCAGTCGCTGAAGCAAGCCGAGGATAGCCCCATCATCCCCCAAGCCGACATCTGCCAAACCGTCCACGGCCCTTGCCCCAAGAGCATATTAGAGGTTAGAGCCGTCATCGCGCCCGTCATAAACCCCGCCTGCGGCCGAATACGATCCCCGTTAAAATAATCAAGCTGGAGGAAGGCTGCACGCTTGGAAGGCCCGCGAATAAAACCCGGCCCGCACAGGAAACGGCCGACAGCAGAGCGATCAGCACCACCGCCTGCGCTCCTACACGGCTGCGCTCAAAGCCTGCAAAAAGCACCAACAGCACCCCGCATACCGCAAGCAGCAATGCGGGCAAAAAGGAGCCCTCCCCTTTCTGCAAAAACGCCGCCAGCAGCGCCGCCGCAAGGCAACCGCCGCCCAGTGTCATTCCCGCTCTTTTCGCCCGCATAACGAAAGCACATCCTCATATAAAATCGCATCGCAGCCAAGAGGAGAAAGCGCTTGGCCAATCACAGTGGTATAATACCGGCTTCCTTGAAAAAATCTGCGCGGCTGAGAGGCATCTGCCAGCGCGCCATCAAAGAGCATGGCGCAGCGGTCCGCAAAGGCTGCCGCGAAGGCGATATCATGTGTAGCAAGCAAAACCGGCATGTGCAGCCGGTGCAGCATCTCTCCCAAAAAAGATTTCGCCGCTGGGTCAAGCCCTTTCGTGGGTTCATCGAGCAACAGCACATTCGGGCGGCGAAGCAAAAGTGAAGCAAAGGCCGCCCGCTGCTGCTCTCCACCGCTGAGATCATAAGGGTGGCGGCCGAGTAGCGCCTCCAGCTTAAAGGCAGCCACCATGCGCTCCTGCTCCTCTACGGAGCAGCCTCCCCGCCGGCGGCTGTCAGCAAGCGCTTCCGCCAGCGTATCGGCCAGGAAACACGCCTGCAAGCTTTGCGGCAAATAACCGATCCGCAAGCCTTTTCTCCGTTGAACCCACCCTGCATGCGGCGTCAAAATTCCCGCAGCAAGCTTCAAAAGCGTGCTCTTCCCGCTGCCGTTTCCGCCGAGCAGGCAAAGGAGCTCCCATTCTCTAAGCTCCATGCGCAGATTTTGCAGCACTGGTTCCCCCTTCTCATAGGCAAAGCACACATCTCGAAAGAAAAGCACCGGTTTCCCATAGGACGGTTCCGTCCCAGACGCCTCCTTTTTCCAGCCCCCCGGCAAAAGAGGACGGATGCGTTCCCGCAGCGCAGGCGGCGTCAGGGCGAGCGGTTTTTCCGCATCCAGCGCCAAAGAACACAGCGGCAGCTGCGGCACAAACGGAAGAAACGCTGCATCCTGCTCGCGCCAAATCCGTCGAAAGACCTTTTCCGGCGCTCCACTATATCGTATTTCGCCGTTTTTGCAGGAGCATTAGGCTGCTGCAAAGCGCCGCTGCCTCATCGAGCCGGTGCTCCGCCAGCACAACGGTAATCCCCAGCTCCTCATGCACACGGCGGAGCATATCAAAAAAAGCGCGCGCCGCAATCGGGTCGAGCTGCGCGGTAGGCTCATCAAGTAGCAGCAGCCTCGGCTGCATCATAAGCGCAGCGCAAAGGGAAACTAGCTGCTTCTCCCCGCCGGAGAGAAGCTCCGGCCCTTTGTGCAGCAAATGTTCGAGCCCGAAAAAGCTCACCGTTTCCGCCATACGGCGGCGCATGATCTGAGGCGGCAAGCCGCAGTTTTCCATTGGAAGCGCCAAATCGCTCAGCACGCTAGCTGTCAGCAACTGCGATTCCGGATCTTGAAAAACAATCGCTGCCTCCTGCGGTGAAAGTGCTGTTTCAATCGCCCCTTCTGAGGCCCCGCAGGGGGTAATATCCGGCTTCAGCACTTCGAGCAAAGTGCTTTTTCCACTGCCGGACGCACCGCAGAGGACGATAAAATCCCCCTCCTGGATTTCCAGGGAAATATGCCGCAGGGCAGGCTTTATCCCCATCGCATAGGTAAAGCTATAGTCCCGCAGCGCAATCATCTGCTGTTGATCAGACAAGAAGCTCCCTCCTTCTGTGCGCGGCAATCCAGCATAGCGTCCGGCTTCCAGCCTCCAGTAGGAACGGATAACCGCACGTAAGGCATAGCACGGTAAGGCCCGCCGCCTGGAGAAAATCCATACGCGGCGCCTCAAAGGCGGGAAAATAAAGCCATTTCCCCGCGCCAAGGATGCGCAGGCCAATCATCAAGCCCAAGCTTGTCAACAACAAGCAGCTTGCTCCTGCATCGCGGGCGGTAAAGCGGAATACTCCATAAAAGCTTCGGCTCTGCGCGCCGTATCCACGCGCCCGGAGTGTTCGGGAGGATTGCATGCCCTCCTCCATCGTCCAATCCAGCAGCGCGCCGAGCAACTTCCCTGCATGGCTCAATCGTGCAGGCAGGCCTTCTCCATCCTGCCGGTGCAGCTGCCGCAATTCCCGCGCACGACGGGTAAGCAGCGGAACAAAACGCATGGACATGCTCAAAATCAGCGCGCTCGTCTGCATCAGGCGGGAAAAGAGGAATAAAATGCGCTCGCTGTCCAGCAGCACATTCAACGAGGGGAACACCATTAGCAGCGCCGCAATCAGCAGCAGATTATGCGCGCCGTAGAGCAGCGATTCCATCGTTACCGGACGCTCCCCGAGATAAAACAGGATATGAATTCCATCACTATTCAAAAGCGGATTCAACAGCAAAAGCAGCCCGCCCAGCAAAACCGCACCGCCCAAAAGGCGCAGTGTTTTCTGTATACCCGCCGTCCGGCAGGCAAGCGGCATCATCCAGATCAAAATCACAGCGGTGTAGAACAAGCTATCAAAAGAAACAGCGCAGCAAACATTTCACAATAATACAAAAGCGCGACCACTGGATGCTGCGCCTGAAAACGTAGGCTCAGCATCTGGGCGGCGTTTTTTCCATATAAATTCTGTTTCATTCTCGATCACAATTTCCCGCCTGAAACATGCGCGCGGATTTTATCAAACGACTCCTGGCTGATCACATGCTCCATCCGGCAGGCATCCTGCGCCGCTATTTCAGGGCTGACGCCGAGCGCCGTTAAATACTCTGTTAAAAGCCGATGGCGCTCATAAATCCGCTCCGCAATCTCGCGCCCAGAGGCCGTCAGGCTCAGAAAACCCTCCCCATCCATCGTGATATGACCCGCCTGGCGCAAAATGGACATTGCCCTTGAAACGCTGGGCTTGGTAACGGAAAGGGCATGCGCCACGTCAATTGACCGCACGCTGCCCTTTTCATTTTTAGCATAAGAATCATCTCAAGATAATTTTCGCCCGATTCCTGTATTTTCATGGCAAGTCCCCCTTTTTACATCATGTGTTAATCGTAGCCCATTTTGCGCCGTTTTGCAAGGGCAGGCTACCGCCCTAAGCGGGAGAATATAGCTTTTCTCAGCCGGGGCGTATCGCCGTCAAAAACGTAGCCCTCCATCCCGCACTGCCGGGCGGCCCTAATATTCTCCTCCAGATCGTCAATAAAAAAGCATTCCTCTGGGCGAAGCGCATATTTCGTCAGCAGATAGGTGTAAATCCCCGGCTCCGGTTTTGCCATTTGCACTTCGCCTGAAATGACAATTCCGTCAAAGCCCTGTACAGCGTCATAAAAATCCAGATGCTGTGCAAAAAAACAGATGCGTTTGATAAAAGATAGCGCGGCACATTTTGAGCCTTTAAATCCGCTATCAGTTCTGGAATACCGTCCATATAGGCAGATAGCGGTACCAATCACGAAAAAAAGCGCGGGCAGCCGTATGCAGTCGGCTGGGCAGCCGTTCCAGCGCCTGTGCGGTATAAACCTCATAGGAGATTCGGCCTGCATCTAATGAAGCCCAATCATAAAAAATGGCCTGACGGAACGCCTGGCGATCTGCCTGCGCTTGGCAAAACCGGCCAATCAGTTCCTCCGAATTGTAGCGCCCAATCACATTGCCAAAATCAAAAACAATATTACGTATC
>ENA-OUNI01000861-OUNI01000861.1-human-gut-metagenome-genome-assembly--contig:-NODE-861-length-13298-cov-5.415990_pt1 | contig 13298 bp, 18 predicted proteins | sample MGYA00242499_ERZ504580 | MGnify/ENA primary metagenome ERZ504580 (study PRJEB26092, sample SAMD00036315) | human gut metagenome | host: Homo sapiens | study: EMG produced TPA metagenomics assembly of... | reverse complement strand
TCCGGACCAGTGCGCGTGCCACAGCGGGCGTGCCGCGGCCCTCCGTCAGGATGCCGGCCACCATCACGGCGCCGATCAGTGCGCCGCAGGTGCTCTCCAGGCAGCCCATACCGGCAGCGTAGCCTGCCGCCAGCATCCGCAGGGTGTCGCCCTCCACGGGCAGCTTGTCCTCAAATACCTTTACAACAGATTGGGTGCAGTTGCACTGCCCGGTGGTTTTTAATTCTGCAGCTGCGGCTGCACGTTCGGTAAGAGTCATGGCGCAAGCCTCCTTGTCAGTGGCAGTGATGCCCGCCGCAGTGGTGCTCACCGTCGTGGTGGCCGCAGTGAACAGCAGTGGGGTCATGGACGAGCTTTCCGGCCAGCAGCGCCAGCACGGCCTTGTCGGCATCGCCGCTGACACCGGCGTACAGCCTGATGTTGGCCCCGGCTACGGCAGTCTGCGCACCCGCGCCGATGCTGCCGCAGATCAGCGTGTCAACGCCGCCGCGCATCAGAAAGGCCGTCACGGCGCTGTGGCCGCTGCCCGCGGTCTCGACGACCTCGGTGTGTAAAATCATGCCGCTCTCGATGGTGTAGAATTTAAACTGCGGTGCATGGCCGAAGTGCGGGAAGACCTGGCCGTTTTGATAGGGAATTGCAATTTTCATGGTAGTGCTCCTTTATCTGTCATTACCCATGATTATAGGGGATTGGCGGGAAAAAGGCAACAGTCTTGGATATTTTGCAAAATACGGATAGAACTTTGCAGCGGAATGCGGTATAATGATAAAAAGGCTGCGGGCCGGTACGGCCTGTTTTCAGCCGGTGAGGTGCATATACGATGACATATATTCAGCATTATGATGCCCCGTTGGGCCGTATCCTGCTGGCGGCGGACGAGGTCGGGATGACCGGGCTGTGGTTCGACGGCGCGAAATATTTTGCCCACGGACTGCCCGCCGAGCATACCGAACGGGAAACGCCGGTCCTTTCCGAGGCAGGCGCTGGCTGGACCTTTATTTTGCGGGGCAGGAGCCGGGCTTTCTGCCGCCGCTGCACCCGGCTGGCTCGGTGTTTCAGCAGGCGGTGTGGGCGCTGCTGCTGCAAATTCCCTACGGGCAGACCGTGACCTACGGTGAGCTCGCGCGGCAGCTTGCGGAAAAGCAGGGAAGGCCCCGGATGTCCGCGCAGGCCGTGGGCGGCGCTGTCGGGCATAACAAAATTTCTATTATCATTCCGTGCCATCGCGTGGTCGGCACCGGCGGCAGCCTGACCGGATATGCCGGAGGCATTGACAGAAAGGTAAAGCTGCTGGCGCTGGAGCAGACCGACATGACCCGCTTTTTTGTGCCCAAAACGGGCACGGCACTGCTATAATTTGTACAGTTGATTACAAAATGTCATACCGTGATAAAGGAAGGCACAAATTATGAAGCACCGCATTGTGACCGCTGCGCAGATGAAGGAGATCGAGCGTGCAGGCAACGCCCACGGCCTGCCCTATCTGCAAATGATGGAAAACGCCGGGCTGGCCGCCTACACCCAGCTGCGGGCGCGCCTTCCGCTGGGCGGGGCGTTGCTCATCGTCTGCGGCAAGGGCAACAACGGCGGAGACGGCCTTGTGATGGCCCGCGCCGCCGCCCAAGATGGCTGGCGCGTGGCCGTCCTGCTGGCCGAGGGTGACCCCAAAACGCCCGATGCCATGAAGAACTATGCACGCCTGGCAGACCTGCCGGTCACCAAATGCCGCGATGCGGCAGCGCTGGCAGCACAGCCCTTTGACGCCGTCGTGGATGCTTTGTATGGCACCGGGTTTCACGGCAGCCTTCGCCCGGCCGGGCTGGCTGCCTGTGCGCTGATGAATCGTCAGCGGGAAAGCGGCGCATTCGTGCTGGCCGTCGATCTGCCCAGCGGCATCAACACCGATACGGGTGAGGCCGCCGAGGGAGCCGTCCGCGCAGACCTGACCGTGACGTTTGACAGCTGCAAGCCCCTTCACACAGCTCCAAGTTCCGCACCCTTCTGCGGTGAGATCGTCTGTGCCGACATCGGCATCCGGGACGAATGGCACCCGGCAGGTCTTGCACAGCTTTGAGCGCGAAATTTTGCCCTTACAAAAAAGCACTTTCCTTATATTTGCATTGCAAATAAGGGAAAGTGCTTTTGTCTTGCTCACTATGGGGTTACTATGCAAAGGATACGGTCAACTCCCAATAGCGAAAAGATAATACGGCAGCCTTCACTTTTTCAGCACTACGCACTCATAGGGGCGCAGCGTGTCGGCGGTGTCGGGATAGTTACCCAGCAGTTTCTCGGCATCGGTCCAGCCTACGGGCAGGGGCTTGGCAATTTCCCGCTCCCGCAGGTTGCAGAGAACCAGCAGCTCCGTCTCGCCGTCGTACCGGCGATAGGCTAACAAATCCGCGTTGTCGGGGTACAAGAACTCGATTTTTCCCGCACTGATGACCGGCATTTTCTTGCGCAGGGCCACCAGCGTTTTGTAAAAGCTGCGGATGGAATCATTGTAGAAATCGTTGACCGTGTTGCCGATGATGACCTGGAACTGGCCCGCCTGGGTGAAGGTGCCCTTGGCGGATTTCAGCGCCTCGATCTTGGCAACGTCCGCTTGGTGGGATCGTTGAGGACAAAGCGCATACGCGATACGCAGTGAGATACCGCCGCAATGTTCTCCTTGCCGCCGACGTACTCAAGCAGCAGCCGCGCGTCCGGTTCGTATTTACCCATAGTGTTTTCCTCCTTTTGCCCGGTAGAGCGGGCATCTTTGAACTTGTTCATACAAGTTCTCCTTACAGCCACAGAATACCAAACTTGTTCATACAAGTCAATATGCTTTTGCAAAAAAGCAGTGCAGTACGCCTATTTTCGGCACTGCTCACAAGTTGCCCACTTGAAATTTAGCCGAAAGACGGTATACTAAAGTAAATGTTTGAACAAGCTGCGAGGTACACACCATGCCAAAGGCAAAATATGAAGGCATTTATCACAGCATCCAAAAACGTATCGAGGCGCAGGATTACCCCTATCAATCGCTGCTGCCCAGCGAGAATACCTTAATAGAGGAATACGCCTGCTCCCGCAACACAGTTCGACGCGCATTGGCGGAGCTGGTAGCCGACGGCTATGTGCAGACCATGCAGGGGCGCGGCGTGCGGGTCATCTACCAGCCGGTGGGCAAGACGACGTTTACCATCGGCGGCATCGAGACCTTTCAGGAGACCGCTCGCCGCAACCATCTGCACGCTGTGACGAAGGTCACGAAGTTTGAGACTGTCATCGCCGATGAGTGCTTTGCCGCCAAGAGCGGTTTCTCGGTTGGGGATGAGCTATGGAGTATTGAACGCGTGCGGTATCTCGACGGCAAAGCGCTGATTCTCGACGTCAACTACTTTTTAAAGGAGTTTGTCCCCGGCCTGACACCGCAGATCGCGGCCAGCTCAATCTACGATTACATTGAGAACACACTGGGAATGCAGATCATCACCAGCAAGCGCCGCATGACGGTGGAACACGCCACCGCCCGCGACGAAAAGCTGCTGGACATGGGCACCTATGGCTGCGTGGCCGTCGTCGTGAACCAGACCTTCAACGCCGCCGGTCTGCTGTTTGAGTACACCCAGTCCCGCCACCAACCGGACTATTTCTGCTTTCAGGACATTGCCACGCGGAAAAAGTGAGCGGCAGACACCCGGCGCAGGGGTATCCACCTGGGATTTTGCGCTGGGCCGGGGCTCCGGCAAAATGGGTTTTAGGGTGTCCCTTCAGCAAAGAACAAGAAGGATGGCCACAACGGTCATCCTTCTTGTTCTTTGCTGCCTCTATTTTGCGTAAAAAAATGCAAGTGACAATAGGCGCATAGCAAAAGCGATAGGGTAAAATCCGTCCCCACACAACTTCGCTAAATCAAAGTTTAGCGAATGACAGGGGAAGGCTCCACACTTTTGCGAGTTTTTATTATACCTCTTTCGGCTAAATCTCTTTACACCTTCAGCATCCTGTATCCAATGCCGATATGCGTCTGGATATACTGCGGCGAATCCGGCTCGGATTCCAGCTTTTTGCGCAGCGTAGCCATAAAAACACGCAGCGAGGCCACGTCATTGTCCCAGGAACTGCCCCAGACTTCGTGGGTGATATAAGTATGGGTCAGCACTTTGCCGCAATTCTTGGCCATGACGCAGAGCAGCCTGTACTCGATGGGCGTCAGGTGCAGTTCCTGCCCTTTCAAGGTGGCACAGCCAGCCGCAAAATCAATTTGCAGATCACCGTTGGTAAAAACCGAACAACCGGCGGCGTTTTGCAGCATCGAGATGCGGCGGAACGTTACCCGCAGCCGCGCCAGCAGCTCCTCTACCGAGAACGGTTTCGTCAGGTAGTCGTCGGCGCCGCTGTCCAAGGCTTCGATTTTATCGCTGTCCTCGCTGCGGGCACTGATAACGATGATGGGCATCGCAGACCAACTGCGAATACGGCGAATCACCTCGATACCGTCCAGATCAGGCAGACCAAGATCCAACAGCATCACATCCGGTGCATGGATCGTTGCCTGTTGGAGCGCTTCGGACGCAGTAGTCGCCGCAATGTACTTGTAATCCTGCGTTTTCAGTGTCGTGGTAATCAGGTTGCGGATAGGCGCATCGTCCTCCACAACCAGAATCAAGGGTTTATTCATGCAAAGAAACCTCCCCAAGGGGCAGTGTAAAAGTAAAGATGCAGCCGTGCGGCTTATTGTCGGACAGTGTAATGGTGCCGCCGTGGGCTGCGATGATCGTGCGGCATAAGGCCAGTCCCAGCCCAAGGCTGCGGCGGCTGTCCGAAATGCGTTTTTCCCCGGTGGAGAACATTTCAAAGACCTTTTCTTTTGCTTCGTCGGGAATACCGGGGCCGTCATCGCTTACCCGAATTACGGCGCTTTCCCCCTGCGCCGCAGCGGAAAGGACAATGTGCGACCCGGCAGGTGTGTATTTGATGGCATTATCCACCAGATTGATCAGGACCTGCACAACCAGCTTGGCATCCATGTGCGCCAGCAGCAGATCATCGTCCATCTGTACAGTAATCGTGTGCTGCGCACTGTGCCGGTTGGTATGGCGCAGGGCTTCTTCAAACACTTCACTTACTAACTCTGTAGAGATGGACAGATTCATCCGCCCATCCTCAATGCGGGAGATGGAAAGAATGTTCTCCACCAGATTGATGAGCCACATAGAGTCGTCGTAGATGTCCAGAAACGTTTGCTTGCGGGCGGGGTCGTCCATCTTCTCATAGTTGCTGATGAGGTTGGAGGCATTGCCGGAAATGGATGTCAGCGGGGTACGCAGGTCGTGGGAAATCGTGCGCAGCAAATCGGCGCGCAGCTGTTCATTCTTGGCACGGACGGCAGCGCGCTCTTTCTCCTCGGCATTGCGGATATTCTGGATCGCCAATGTGACCGTAATGATGGAAACGATCAGCATAATGGCAAAGGTGACAGGGTAGCCGCGCTCGTATGCGTGCAGCGTCAGGCGGGGCTCTGTAAAGCAAAAATTGAAAAGAAGCACGCTGGAAAACGAGCTTAAAAAGCCGTAAAAATAGCTTTTGGTAAAAAGGGAGGTCAGCAATGTCCCCAGAATATACACCGATATGATATTTTTGGTAAAAGAGAAATACCAGAAAATATTGCCGATGCCGGTTGCAGCGGTCAGAATCAGCACCGTGATCAAAAGATCCTTTGCCTGTCGGACGGCCTGCTCTTTCATTGTATCGGGAGATGGCTTTTTAATATTCACAGCAAATCCTCCTTCTGAAGGGTATCATACCATATTTCGGGCGGCATTACCAGCGCCGGAAGCCTTCACGCCGCTCAAATTGTGCGCGGCGAACGCTGCGCCAGAACGCATCACACCGGATACCGATAAAAACAAGAAAAAGTCCTGCAGCCAGAAACAGCAAAATCAGCAGTGCCGTTCTCAAATGAACCACTTCCCTTGCAAACGATCAGATATGAAAGCACCGACTCAGGGCCTTGCCCTCGCCCAGCACCAGCAATGTGCCGTCACCGGCAGAACCGTGTCCGAGTCAATGTTGACGTCGGCAATCCCGTTGCGCTTGATGCCCAGAATGTTGATGCTGTATTTCTTGCGGATATTGATGTCGCCAACGGTCTTTCCGATCCACGCGGACGGCACAGATACTTCCAGAATGGCGTGGTCTTGGTCCAGCTCGATATAATCCAGCACATGGTCGGACCCATAGCGGATGGCCGCCCACTTGGCCAGCTGCTTTTCCGGGTAAAGCACCTCATCCGCACCGTTGCGCAGCAGGAATTTAGCCTGCACATCCCGTTCCGCACGGGAGACGACCATTTTTGCACCCAGCTCCTTCAGCAGGGAAGTGGTTTCGAGCGAGCTTTGAAAATTTCCGCTGATCGCCACAATACAGACATCAAAATTGCGGACGCCCAACGCCTCCAAGAATTCCGCGTTGGTGCTGTCGCCGATTTGGGCGTTGGTCACAATGCTCAGAACGGCGTTGACGCGGTCCTCGTTTTCGTCCACCGCCATGACCTCATGGCCGAGCTTGTTCAGCTCCTCTGCGATGTGGCGGCCAAATCGACCCAACCCGATCAGTAAAATAGATTTCATGGTATGTACCTTTCTTTATCCTACGGTGATGCGTTCCTGCGGCAGCCGTGCCGCGCTGCTTTTGCTGCCGGAGAGCGCTGCATAAATCATAGTCAGTCCGCCGACGCGCCCAATGAACATCAAGAAAATTAAAATCCCCTGCGAGACGATTCCAAGATGCGGTGTCAACCCCAGAGATAGCCCTACGGTAGCAATGGCCGAGGTCGTTTCAAACAGACATTCGGACAGCGGCAGCGTCTCCACCGTGCTGATGACAAACGCTCCCGTCAGCGAAAGGACGAGATACAGTGTAAAAATAGCTGCGGCATCATGGACCGCTTTTTCTTCCATCCGCCGCCCGAACATTTCGGGGCTTTTCTGCCTGCGGAATACAGCAAACGCATTGGCGACAAGCACTGCCGCCGTTGTTGTCTTGATGCCGCCCGCCGTAGAACCCGGTGAACCGCCGATGAACATCAGCAGAATGGTAAGGCCGCGCCCGCTGCTGGACAGTGACGTATAGTCTGCCGTATTGAATCCCGCTGTTCGGGGCGTTACGGACTGGAACAGCGAGAGCAGCAGCCGCTCCCGCAGTGCTGCCTTTGAATTCAAAGCAGAAAAAGTATAGCGTTGGCAGCAAAATTAAGAGCGCTGTCGACGTCAGAATAACTTTGCTCTGCAGCCGATAGCGATGAAAGCAAAGCCGATTGCACCGCACGTCATCCCATGTTAGAAAGCCGATGCCGCCCACAACGATCAGGGCGGAAATCGTCAGGCTGATAACCGGGTCTGCGCGATATGCGGTCAGCGAGACAAAAGGCATGTCGGGGGTACCCATTAAATCAAAGCCCGCATTGCAGAAAGCGGAGACGGAATGAAAAACGGCTTTCCATATCCCGGAAACGCCGAAATCCCGGCAGAAAACCGGGAGCATACAAAGCGCGCCGATTCCTTCTATCATCAAAGAGGTACGGATCACAAAGCCTGTCAGCCGCACAATGCCACCCACTTTGGGGGCGGACATAGCTTCCTGCATCCGCCCGCGCTGGGACAGGGAAATGCGCCGACCTGATAAAAGCGAGAAAGACGCGCCGACTGTGATCACACCCAAGCCGCCGATTTGGATCAGCACCATCAACACGGCCTGACCAAACGCTGACCAGTGAGAAGCCGTATCCCGCACAACCAGCCCTGTGACACAGACGGCGGAGGTTGCTGTGAATAATGCCTCATGGAAAGGGGTGACGGTGCGCTCCTGCGCAGAAATCGGCAGCATCAGAAGGGCCGCCCCGATAAGGATAACCGCTGCAAACATCAGAATTATGGACTGAAAGTAATTGAGCTTACAGGCTAAACGCCGATGAAATGGCAAGAGAAATCACACTCCAGCAGAATTTTCGTACAATACAGTATAGCGCCGCCCGTTTAAAGATGGTGTTAAGCTTTTCTGCCGGAATATTAAGATTGCGTTAAGATTGCATTGCACCCGATGCTTCGGAGATGATCGTGCATTGGCTGTTTCGTCTTTGCACGAAAAATTCGCCGTTTCCACAAGGAAACGGCGAACGATAGACGAATACTGTTTTTTCTGTCTGCTTGACGGTGTGAACCTCAAAGCATTTTATGGCTTTATTTCGGTCTTTTTGGGGTCTTTTTGGGAGGAATGTGCAGCAGCCTCTCAAGACCCACTTATTTTCCAAGCACAACGGACAGCTTGATTTCCTTTTCCGTTTCGCTCAGGTCGAAATCGCCGCCGTCGGCGACGGTCACGCGCAGCTCATAGAGTACGCCGTCCGTCAGCTCGGTCGCAGCCGCGCCGGTCTCGTCCGTGATCGACCACAGCTCGGGGGCTACCTTTACCAGCTTGCCGTCTGGACCATAGGCGTAGAGCGTCAAATCGGAGGCGCTGCCGGACAGGTTGTTCATGCGGAAGGCCACCGTGGTGTTGGGGTGCACATTGCGGATGGTTGCGGTATTGCGCCAGCTTGCAACCGTACCTTCGCCGCCGTCCTGTGCAAACTGATCCTGCGCAAGCACATTTCTTGCCGCCTGATCGAGATCGACTTCGCGGTACGGAAGCTCGGGCAGGTAGACAAAGCGGTCCTGCAGGCGAAGCAGCTCAAGATAGCCGGTCGGGCAGTAGAGTGCATTTCCGCTGTTGCCGGTGTACATGCCAATGGCCATATTATTGTAGCCGTACTTGTTGGACACATCCATCGTAAAGACGGTCTCGCCGGTTGCAAAGTCGAGAATGATGTACTGCCACATACCCGTGGTCAGATCCTGCACATAGCCGTAGATATAGCCCGTTGCGGTGGAGAGCTTCATGATCGCGGTGTCGCTCAGATCATTTCGGGTCCAGATGCTCTTCATCTCGTAGCCGCTGTCGGTTTTCACGGTGTCCACGCGCTCGACGCCGGGGGCAATCATGGCATTGCCCTTCATCAGCCAGTTCTGGTCATAAATGTTGGCGTAGCTCTGGATCGAAGAATCGTTGTTGGGGTCGGCAAGGCCTGCGTTGCCCGCGCCGAACCAGTTGCAGACAATCGTGCTGACCGTGCCCGCGCCGTCATCGTAGACGATTGCAGAGTTCTCGATTGCCACCTGATAGCCATCGGCAGATCATCGAGCACCGGCGTTTTTGCCACGACCTCACCGGTTTTCATGTCGAGCGCAAGAAGATTTACGGGGTCTGCATTGTCGGTGAACATCACAAGGTTCGGCGTCAGCGTCGGCGAGCAGCCGCCGCCCCACGCAAGACCGCCGCCGGTGGTCTTGTCGCCTTCACCGCTGACCTTCGCGCCGACGCTCTCATACGGCGTACACCAGACAGCCTCGACACCGTTGTTGGCGCGCAGCAGATAGCAATTCTTATTGGTCAGAATGACCGCACCGTCCTTGGAGGCGGCAATGCCGTTCTCCGCGCCCTCGCCGGGCGTCAGCTCGTAGACGAAAACCGCCTTCGACAGGTCGGTCTGCTCACCGTTGAGGATCGCTTCGATTGCCGAGTGGGCGATATAGCGAGAACGCCCTGCTGCTGGCGCTCGGGATAGATGCGGAAGCCGCCGGTGGCGAACCAGAGGTTCCCGTCGTAGTCAAATACCACGGAAAGAAGATTCTGCGTCAGCTCCTTGCCGAGCGCGGCTTCTGCCGCCGCCTTGATGTCGATGTCAAGCACCTTTTCAAACTCGGGAAGGACATTGCCCTCCTCGTCCGTTGCGCGGAGCATCAGTACATGGTTGTTGCTGGTCGGGCAGACGATGCGGTTTTCAGCGTCCAGGAAGGTGTAGGAGCTTTGGATCAGGTAGCCGCCGCCGTCATGCTGCTTCGGGGAAAAATAACCGAGCGTCTTTGTCTCCTCCGCATTTAGATCGCGGATGGCGATGCCGCCGAGCAGCGGAACGACTGCATGGCCGTAGCTGTCAAAGTAAATGGCGGGCGACGCATTCGCGTTTGTCGTCTCATAGGAGACATGGATCTCCGGATAGATGCCGAGCGGCAGGATCTCGTCGGTTGAATCGGTGTTATAGCCGTCGTGATGGATGTTCGCATCACTCTTTGCCATGTAGGGGTTTTCCTCGACCTGCTTGGCTGCAAGGCCTTCACGGGGAGTGCGTCGGATTCCGGCGCGGAAGGGGTCGTTTCCTCGGCAGGCGCGGCTGTGGCAGCCGGTGTTGCTGTGGCGGAAGGCGTCTGCGTGGCCTCCGCCGGTGCTGTGCTCCGCTGCAGGCTGCCATCGACAGGGTCAATGCTCCTGCCAGCAGGAAGCTGCCTGCAGTATAAATCGGGTTTCTCTTTTCATCGGTGATCCTCCTTGCTGTGTTGGTTGTGATCTGCTCGGGGCGAAGCAGACGGTTGTTTTTCCTCTACCCATGCATAAAGCCCATGCCGGAATGCTTCTTCCGTTATCGGCTCCAGCAGAAAGTAGTCTACGCGCAGCCGGAACGCATGCAGGGAAAAATCCAGCTCGCTGCACCAGATGATGCGCGTTTCCGGGAAAAGCGCCCGCAGGTGCTCCACTGCATTCAGCCCGTCCACGCCCGGAAGGGAAATTACAGCGTTGGTCGGCGCATTTTTGCGCGCGACCTCAAAGAATACCTCCTGCCCGCGGTAGCAGTCCACCCTGGGAAACAGACCGCGCTCTGCGCAGAACCGTGAAAGTTGTTCTCTGTAAAAGGTCTCCTGCGTTTCGCTCTTTGTCAGCACGGCAATGTGGTACATAGCGCTCCGCCCCCTTTCTGCCGTCGTTGACTGTTTCTGCTTTCAGTATACGGAACGGTGCAGGCTTTTCAAGCCTTTTGGCACGAAAGCCCCAATTCCGGCACGAAATCGGGTTTTTCCGCCGTGCCGGAGTCGAAAGTTGTGCTATAATGTGCTATAATCTAAATAAAAACTTTCCGGAAGGAGCCAGTCCGGCATGAGAATAGCAATTGTGGATGATCTTGAGACCGAGCGCGCGCAGCTGAAAACGCGCCTTGCACGGCAGCTGCGCCTGTGCGGCGCCGAGGCGGATCTATTGGAATTTGAAAGCGGCGAGAGCTTTCTCGCCGCAGAAAAAGAGCAGCGCTTTACCGCCGCGTTTCTGGATATTTACATGCACGGGATGAGCGGCATGGACGCTGCAAAGGAGCTGCGCAAAACGGACGCAGACTGCCTTCTGGTTTTTACCACGACCTCAACCGACCACGCGCTGGAGGGCTTTCAGGTCCGTGCGCTCCACTATCTCGTGAAGCCCTTTTCCGAGGAGGAGCTTTCCGCCCTGCTTGCCGAGATGCTTGCAAGACTCCCCCGCCCCGAGCCGGTCCTGACGGTGAAGGTCAGCGGCAGCGATGTCCGTCTTTGCTACCGGGACATTATCTCGGCAGAGCATTTTGCACATCTGATCAACATCCGCACGACTGCCCTGAAAACGCTGGTCACCCGCCAGAGCTTTAAGGTGTTCACCGAGCCTCTGAAAAAAGATCCCCGCTTTTTCGTCTGCGGCAGAGGCATGATCGTCAATTTAGAGCACGCCGCAGATTTTCGGGACGGTGCCTTCTGCATGACAGACGGCAGCAGCGTCTATGTCAGTCAGGAGCTTTTGAAGCCTGCCCGGCAGGCGTTTATGGAATTTCTGCTGCAAAGGGAGCGTATGAAATGAAGGATATTCTGCGTCCGATTTTGGAGCTTCTCGTCGTACTCCCCGGTCTTTTGCTTGGATATTTCCCTGTAAAAACCTATCTGAAGCAGTCCCCCGGAAGCTGGCCGCCTGGCTTTTTCCCTTGATGGCGTGCCTGTGCATCGGCAGCGGGCTTGCCTGCTATCGGCTTGGGGCTTCTACGTCCCTTGCTTGCGGGGGTCGCGCTGGCTGCGATCTGCCTGTATACCAGAACGCTTACCATCTCCCTCTGGAATCCGGCACGATTGCGCTGTCCGTCTGCGCGGTGTTTGCGTGCGTGAACAGCCTGTCCCGTGCCGTCAGCGCCGCGATCATCCGGAATCTGCAGCTGCCGCCGGACGGACCGTGGCTCTGCCTGGGCGCCTGCGTGTTCTATAACGCCGTTTGCTGGGTCATCGTGCTGGCCGCGTATTATCCTGCGACACATACGGTGCGTGCGATGGTCGAGGACGACAATTTTGCGCAGACCTGGTATGTGTTCTGGGTCCTGCCGCTGGCGTTCATCCTTTTGAATCTTTTCATGATCCCGCGCTATCAGTCAACGCTCCAGACAGGCCGCGTACTGCAGGGCTATATTGTGCTGAGCAGTGCGCTTCTGGTCTTTATGTTCTGCTTCAATGCGGTTTTCCTGCTGATGGCAACCAGTCTCAACCGCAATGCGAAACTGCAGCAGGAAAACCAGTTTCTTTCGATGCAGCAGCAGCGCTATGAAAACCTCAGGACCGCCATCGAGGAAGCGCGGCAGGCACGGCACGATATGCGCCACCAATTAAATCAAATTTCTGCGCTGGCCGAGGCAGGTGACCTGGAGAACCTGAAAAGCTACCTTGCAAAAACTGTCTCCCGCATCCCGAATCTTGATATGTGCTTCTGTGAAAACCGTGCGGCTGACAGTGTTGTCGGCTATTACTGCGCCATGGCAAAGCGCGATGAGATCCCCTTCCGCGCCAGACTCGACCTGCCGGAAACACTGCCGGTTGACGAGATCGATATGTGTCTCGTGCTTTCCAACCTGCTGGAAAATGCGCTGGAGGCAAGCCTTCGCACCGCACCGGGCAGGCGGCAGATCGAAATAACCGCTTGTGTTCACGCCGACCGGATCCTTCTGATCGAGGTTGAAAATGCGTTTGACGGTGAGGTCAACGAAAAGAACGGCGTTTTCCGCTCCTCCAAGCGGAGGGAAAACGGGATCGGTATCCAGTCCGTCACCCGTATTGCGGAGAAAACCGGCGGCACCAGTACCTTTACCCATCAGAACGGCACCTTCACCGCCAAAGTCATGCTCTGCGGATAAGAGAATATTCAGAGCATATCCTGACAACGTCCGGTGCGACAAACCGCAGGGAGTGCGGGCGGCTGTCCCCTGCTTTTACGAAAGGAAAGGAGCAACACAATGGAGCAGCGCTTGCGCCAACGCGCAGAATCGATTTGGACAGCGGCCATCCGGTCCGTTTTGCCGGATGAGGCGGTGCGCCGCGCTTTGGAGCATTTTCACCCGCAGGGGCGTGTGTTTCTCGTGGCGGCGGGCAAGGCCGCGT
>ENA-OUNI01000859-OUNI01000859.1-human-gut-metagenome-genome-assembly--contig:-NODE-859-length-13314-cov-2.396224_pt1 | contig 13314 bp, 15 predicted proteins | sample MGYA00242499_ERZ504580 | MGnify/ENA primary metagenome ERZ504580 (study PRJEB26092, sample SAMD00036315) | human gut metagenome | host: Homo sapiens | study: EMG produced TPA metagenomics assembly of... | reverse complement strand
GACGCGGTCTTGGTCCCGGACTTCGCGGTGATCGTGGCCTTGCCGGCCTTCCTCGGGGTGACCACGCCCTTCGGGCTGACGGTCGCCACGTCCTTGCTGGACGAGCTCCAGCTCACGGACGCGCCCTTCGGATCGGTCGTGGCGGTCAACTGCTTCGTGGCCACGCCATTGGACAGGTCCACGCTGTAATCCGACTGATCAATCTTCACGGACTTGGTTTCGACCGGAGGCTCTTCGCCGCCGATGTTGGCCATCTTCACGCTGAACATGTCGTCATCGGACTTCTCGAAGGAGTTATTCACCTGAGAACCGGTGTCCGGCAGATCAGCATTGTCGTTCATTGCCAGATCGTACGGCAGGGAATCCATGGCGGACAGACCGAAGGTGGCTGCCAGCTCGATGCCGATACCGTTCGAGGCAATGCGGTCAGCGGTGGTGCCGATCTCTTCCAGCGGGATGGCGATCTCGTAGTGATCATCCATCTGAGCGGAATTGTGGCCCTTCTCGTTGAAGTTGACCACTTGGCCTTGTTCTGGTTCTCGGCCTTCATATCGCCGATGAAACGACCGTTGTTTTCACCCCAGCCACCGTCGATGCCGATGACATCCTTGCTTAGAATGCCATTGCCATAGCCGAACTTGATGTTCGACTTCTTGGTGTTGGTGGCGGCGTTAGCAGCCGGACCATACGCAGCCTTGGAGTTCAGACCAGTCTCGTCGCCCTTGTAGATCCACGGACCGTTGGAGCCGTTGGTGGAGATGGTCACCACATTGTTGAGCTTCTGCTCGCCGCCCCAAGTGATGTTGGATGCCCACAGGGAACCGCCGGTCTGCAGACCGCCGTTGTTGCCGATGCGGGTGCTGTCATCCTTGGTGTCGATGGCGATGTGGAACGGCAGGTTCTGGGTCTGCCACAGGTGGCCTTGGCTCAGGGGGTAGTCGTCGCCAGTGTCGACGACATCCTGCACGTTAGTCATTTCCCACATGAGGTAGAGGTTGTCGTCATCGTAGGCGCCATACAACGCATACAGATCGATCGGAACCTCATACATGGAATTCGGGCGGTACACGCGCGGGTCGTCGTTGGCGGCGCCCTGCGCGATCAGCATGGAGCTGTCCCAGTCAGCGATGCTCGCGTCCTTTCCGGCGTTGAAGTTGATGGTCTTCTTGACGCCCATGCCCACCTTGTTGGTACTGTACTGCGCGGCAAGGTTCTGCTTCGGGACCTCCACTTTCTTCACGGTCACGGAAGCGCTCAGCGCCTGACCCTTCTTGACCTTCTTGCCATCCTTGGCGGCGGTGCCGGTCACCTTGACGGTAGCGGTCTCGCCGATGGAAAGAGTTTTACCAACGGAAATGACCTTTCCGTCAGTGAAGGAGCCGCTCTCGCCCTCGGTGGTGGTGTACTTCAGATTGTCGGCATCCTGCGCGCGCAACGTGACCTTGACATTGTCGGAAGAGAATTCCTTGGAAGCCGCTTCCACGGACACGTTCGGATCGGATTCGCCCTTCACGTAGAAGACGCTGACCGCGCCGCCCTTGGCGGTACCGGAAACGATCTTATGGTTGGAGACCACAAGCTGGCCGCCATTGACCTCATCCGGTAGGTGCCATCGTCAAGTGTGGTTTCCATGCCGGAAAGGCTCTTGTCGCCACCCATGTTGGCAATGACCACACCATCGTTCTGAATGCCATCAGACGTGGAGCGCTCAATCATCAGGCAGGACTTGTCGCCGCAGTTCTGCAGGTTCTCGCCCTTGCCATCCATGGCGTTACGGAAGTGGTTGACTGCCGCGACGGACTTGTTCTTCCACATGTCGTCACCGGCGTCACCCAGCTGGGACTGCTCGGCGAACTGCGGTTGGTGCCGCCAGAGCCCTTCGGACGGTTGAAGTACAGCGGAGCGCCGGCCCTACGGGAACCAACGACCGCCCAGCCCATCATGATCTGATAGTCGGTGAGGCCGGTGGATTCCTTGTCGCCGTTGGCGTAGTTATCGTGGGACTCAACCCAGGTGACCAGCTGGTCTTCGCTTGCGCCGCCGGTATCGATGTTCTTCACCATCTTGACGTCAAGGTTGTTCGAGCCGACAGCGGCGCGAATGGTCTTGCCGTAGTTGGAAGCGGTGTTGCCGCCGCCATCGGAGGAATTGTCGCGGAACATGTTGGCGTATGCCTTGTAGTCAAGGCCGGAATCGCCCTGCAGCACCTCGCCGTACTGGAACTGGGAGCCGTTCTTCAGAATGGTGTTCCAGTAGTTCGACTGCTTATTGTCGAAGATTCGGTCGGCAGCTCGACGTGCTTTGCCGCATCGTAACGGAAGCCGTCAACGCCGTCCGCCACAGCGGTCTTCAGGAACTTCTGCATACGATCGGCAACAGCCTGGTTCTGCGTATTCAGATCCCACAGGCCAAGCAGGTGGCACTGCGTCACCTTGTAACGGTTGGAATAATCGTTGATCTCGCCGTTGGGGCCGTCGCAACCGGTACGCTTGTGGAAGTAGTCCTTGTTCTGCCAATCGGGTCGATGGCGTTCCAATCGGAGGTGAAGTGGTTGGCGACCACATCCACGATCACACGCACACCATACTTATGGGCGGTGGCGGTCATTTCCTTCAGGTCAGCCTCAGTGCCGACCACGAAGTTGCCGATGGAGGTGTTTGCCGGCTGGTACACGTAGTACCAGTTCTCGGTGAACTTCTTGCCGTTGGCGGCGACTTCCTTGATCTTGCTCATAGGCTCGGTCTGCACGGAAGTGTAGCCCGCCGCGGCGATCTCAGGCATGTGCTGCGTGATGGTCTTGAACGACCACATCCATGCGTGCAGGATGGCGCCGTTCTTCATGTGCTTGGTCAGACCGTACTGGTTACGGGCCGACTCGAAAGAAGGATTTCCGATGGTGTCCTGATAGCTGTCACGATCGGCGGCAAGTGCGGTGGATGCCACACCCATACCGCCGAACAATGTGGCGACCGCCACCGTTCCCGCTGCGACCTTCTTCCAGGTCTTGACGGCGCGTGCTTTACGGGCCGCGCGTCTGCGCTCCGCACGAGTCATCAGCTCAGGCTGATCCTCATGAGGAGGCTCTTTCTGGTGAGTGCGTTCGCCATACCCGCGAACGTATGAGTGCTAAGTCGCACCTTACCCTCCTGCTTCCTTGCATCTTCGATATGATAACGTTTGCCATTAGCATACGTTGCGTTAAAAATACCACATTTTTCCTTTGAAAAATGAGTGATTTTTAATGAAAAACAGCGGTTAAAACGCAATTGTTTTCTGCTCTGTTGCAAACGCTGTCAGCAACAGATACACCCATACCAGCACCCCGTAACACCCACTATCGTCGCAAATTCACATATGCAAACGTTTCAGAAAATTTTCCAACCAATACCACCTTGCAACACAAAGCATCCTCGCCTCACCCCAAGCCACCGACAGCCAACCCCAACAATCCTGAAATTAATCTTTCAAGAGATGCTCAAAAAGGGCTTCTTTACCTCTTATGGCATGCAACATGCCAATCAAATCAAAATATCAATAATAAAAAATGGGTGAATATCACAAACACGCTCGGACTCAAAAAAAGAGTAGGGCCAAGCTATGGTGAATCAATCCATGGACCTAAAAGAATTATCAGGCAACGATTTGGGAGCGGATGGGGCGGGGGTTACCGCACGGTGTTTGCGCATGCTTTTCAGGATTTTACGGATCGCACCGTTCGTCTGTTCGGCGGCGACGCAGAACATGCTGAATTCGCGGCCATGCGGGTCGGCGATGTCCTTCGGCTGGGGAATCATCGGACGAATCATCGAGGACTTCTTGATCACCGACTGAAGACGCTCCTGGATGGTCAGTCCGGCAATCATATTGTTGCGAGCGCAGTAATCGCACATATTCGCGAAATCGTCAAGCAGGAACGTGTATCGTACGGCGGCTGGCGCCAACGTGACGATTTCCTTGCGCTGCTGCTTTTCGAAGCAGAGGATCAGGTCGGCTTCGTCGGCCATCTGTCGGGTCAGTCGTCGGGAACGGAAGCCGCTCGACTCAATGCCGACGCTTTGCATAAGGCGGCCGCTCGACGGATCGATCGGATGCATCGGCAAACCACGCGTTCCGGCGCTTGACACCTGCACGGTGGTGCCGGTCAGGTAGTGCGACATCAACAGCTCGCCCATAGGCGAACGACAAATGTTGCCCGTGCAGACGAACATGATGCGCATGCCTGAACCCCTTAACCGTTCTTCCAACGTTTCGTGTTGCGGTTTTGCGAAATCCACCATGGCTTCCGCAACCCGCCAAACGGAAATTTTAGCGCGAGGCGTTCCCCGCATGCGGCAAATCGTCCAATACGCGCAGAATCATTGCAGAAATTCGGCGCGGGCGGTGGCGGTCAGCGAATAGCGGATCGGGCGGGAGCCGTGGAACTCGAGCAGGTTCCTGTTCACCAGTTCCGCGAGCGCGGTGTTGGTCTTCCGCTCCCCCACGCCAAGCCATTCGCGCATTAGGCGGCGCGATATGGGTTTCGGAGCATCGTCGAAAAGCTCCTCCTGCAGCAGGAAGTACAGCATGTTCCGCTGCAGTTCCGTAATGCCCTGCGTTCGCGCATAATGTTCAAGCCTCTTCCGCGCGGTGTCAAGCAGGGTTTTCTTCTCGCCGAGCACAGAGATGATGTTCTTCTGGGCGGTGGCGATAAAACGGATCATCCGATATGAGAACAGCGAGACGTCAGAACAGTTCAGCGGATGCTGCGCATCATCAAACGCCTTGTAATACCGGCCTTTTGCGTCGGCGATAACCGGACTCAGGCTGATCGCCGTCGGTATGGACAGGTGCTTGCTCAGCTGCAGAGCAAGCAGGAACCGGCCCGTCCTGCCATTGCCGTCATAGAACGGGTGAATGCATTCGAAGGCGTAATGGCACATCACAGCCCGCAGCAGCGGAGGAATCGCCTCATCCGAAAGCAACGCCAGCCATTTGGTCAATTGCACTTGGATTTCCGATTCCGGCCATGCGCCTTGATGAATCTCCCGGTCAAAGCCGTCACACACAGAGACTTGCTTGGATCTGAATACCATTCCGTCAGGCTTGTCTTCCTCCCGTAGTTCCCCAGCCATCACCTGATTGTAAATATTACGTATGTCATGCAACGTTTTCGGTAGTTCCAACGTTGCGGAATTTTCGCCGGAGAGTCCGAGAAAGAGTTTGGCAAGCTCACTCAACGCTTGTGCGGCCCGTCCGCGACCGCCGCATCCAACGCGTCTGAGATTTCCTTGCGCGTGGTGTGCACGGCTTCTATGGAGTTCGTGCTCTGCATTTCCGCGCCGATGAGTTCCATCAGATACGCCCTGCGGGCAATCGGCGGCAATGCGGCCCACAGCGATTCGACCTGCACTTCCATGCCACGGACCGAATCCATGACGTTCAACAGTTCCCTGAACGCCACGGCGAACATCTCATGACCTTCGAATTCAATACCTGACCGGTATGTTGAATAGCCGTTGAGTCTTTTTTGGTATTCCTCCTCAGCCGCATCCTTCGGCTTGGCCGTGGATGATGACATTGCCAATGTCTGCCGTATGCTTTTGTACTCCATAACCATCATCCTTATAACCGTCATTTGTGCAGAATATGCAGGTTCGGGGTGAATATAGACTATTCCTATACCTACATAATGTCAAAAATGTCGATATAGCAGCAGGCGTGTTTGCGGCTATTGGTACGTTGAGGGGCATATGTGGGGATACGTGCGGATATGTTTGCTATGCGCAGATATGTTCAAGCGCAGATTAGGTGCGGGTCAGGCGACTTCGAGCGTGGCGAGGAGAGCGCGGTGGTCGGAGCCGGCGATGTACTTGGTTTCCAGATCGCCCACGTTCACGCCCTTGTCGTGCACGATATGGTCGATTTCGGCGATCGGCATCATGGCCGGGTACGTCATGTGCAGGCCTTCGCCCGCCTGCTGGCCGGAATCCAGGAAGCGGCTGCCGAGCAGGTATCGGAAGCTGGCGTGGTCCCATGTGGAGTTGAAATCGCCCATCAGCACGTACAGATTGTCGTAATGCTGCAGTTGGGCGAGCGAGTCGAGACTACGGTTCCACAGACCTTGATTGCGGGGGCGCGGCGAGAACGGGTGGACGGAGCCGAAGCGCACCTTGCTGCCGCCGAAATCGATCGTCGCGGCGGAAACGCTGCTTGATTCCACGGGAATGAGGTTCTGTTTGGCGTTTTCCATCGGCGCGGCGCTGTACAGCACGTTCACACCGCCGTTGTCATGCCACGTTTGCTGCGCGGCCACGGAATACGGCAGATAATTGGCGATTCCGGCGCCGTTGAGCCGGTTGAGCAGGTCCCATGACACTTCCTGCAGCGCGAGCACTTCCACATGCTCGTTTTTGACGATTTCGACGATCCGATTGGCGTCGGCATGCCCTTCCTTGGTGTTGAAGGTCATGATGCGGGCGTACCGGTCGGACGTGTTGGGCAAGCCGTTGGACGAGACTTGCGTGACTGCGGTGCTGGCCGCGTCGGAAATCGTTTGCTGCGGCCTGATATAACCCCAATGCCAGCCGATTTGCACGACCACGCACACCACGCTGACGGTGGCGAGTAGGACGCGTCCGCCTATTGCACGGACGGCTATCGCGGTGATCGCAATAATCAAAGACAGTATGCCCAGCCACGGCATCAGCGCGACGATAAGCGGCACGTACCGTTTGCCGTCGAGGTTGTTGGGCAGCATGCGCAGCAGCATGGCCAGCAGGATGACGGCGGTGGCCAGCCAGAGCACCGCGGTCAGAAGGTGTGTTGCTGCGGTACGGCGGGTCATGCCATGTTGCGCGCGGTCGAGGGGGCGGCTGGCGCATGCTTTGTCGAGCTGCGCGCCCAGATCCTCGATTTCGCTTTCGCTTGTGCGTTCGCGTTCGGCATCGTTATTGCCGCCGTTCTCACGCTCGCTTTCGCAGGTTTGCCGCATGGTTGCCTTTCATTACGTTCCCGTTCACCATACGCAACACGGCACGGGTGCGCCACCTCCTTCCCGCGAGGTTCACAGTGCTTTTACGTGCACCCGTACCGCATGCCACTATGCGGACATTTCTCTCTCATTTCCTGCTGCGGGGAATGGCGGCACTTGAGCAAACCACGCTCAGGACATGCCTACGGAACGGCGAAAATGCGGGTATGGGCGAGTAGGTCAGGCTAGGCGGCGTGGGGGTGGACGCGATTGAGGCGCGCTGGACGGTGTCGCGGGTGGAGCCGGCGCCGTTGCCGCGGACGCCGAAGAAGACCATGACCACCATGATGAAGCAGATGGTGGCGCTCACGCGCAGCGCCCACTGGATGCCGAACACGTTCGCCGCGGCGTACATGTTCTTCGTGCCGCCGATCGCAGCCCAGCGCAGGGCGGTAAACGTTTCCATCAGAATCACCAGCACGGGGGCGCCGATGGCACCGGCGATCTGGCGAACCGTGTTCGTAACGGCCGAGCGGCGCTCACTTCCTCGGGCTTCAGGCAGTTCAGCGACCATGTGGTGATCGGCATGAGCACGAATCCCATGCCGATTTGGCGCACGAACTGCCAGATGGACACCCACCAGATCCATGAGGTCATGGAAATCAGGCTCATCATGATGGTGCCGAACAGCAGGGTGATCGAGCCGATCAGCGCCACCGGACGCGCGCCGAAACGGTCGAGCGCCTTGCCGCCGAAGAACTGCGCGATGCACTGGCCGAACGCGCCGGGCAACATCACCAGGCCGCTGATCGTGGCGGAATAGCCTCGGCAATCCTGAATGTAGAGCGGCATGATCACCATGATCGAACTGAACGCGAAGAACGACAGCGCGGCGGTGACGGTGCCGACGGTGAAGCTCTTGTTTTTCAGCACGCTCAGGTTGAGCAGCGGAGGTTGCTTGGACGGGTCGGCAGCCTGTCGGCGAGCGCCGTGGATCTGCCGCAGCACGAACCAGACGATGCCGACCACACCGATAAGCATGGCGAGCCACACCATCGGATGCGTGAACGGATACGATTCGATGTTCGTGAAGCCGAACATGAGTCCGCCGAAGCCGAAAATCGACAGGCCGACGGAGAAGAAGTCGCTTTCGCGGACGCGTCGCGCGTGCCGAAATTACGCAAGCCGAAAATCGCAAGAAGCAGCGAAATAACGCCGATGACCGTCAGCGTGAGGAAAATCGATCGCCAACCGTTCAAATCGGTCTGCACACCACCCAAGGTGGGGCCGATCGCGGGCGCGACGCTCATGGCCATGCCGACGGTGCCCATCGCCATACCGCGGCGGGACAGAGGATAAATGGAGAATACCGTGATTTGCAGGACCGGCCACATCACGCCGGTGCCGACGGCTTCCAGCAGACGGCCGATCAAAACCAGTACGAACGATGAGCCGAGCCAGGCGAACACCGAGCCGAGCGTGAACACCGCCATCGACGCGATCACGATCTGGCGGGTGGAGAATCGGCGGGTCAGGTAGGCGGTGAGCGGCACCATAACGCCCATGACGAGCTGGAAAATCGACGTCAGCCATTGGCCGGTCGTCACGGAAATGCCGAAATCGGACACGATGGTGGGCAGTGCGGCGCTCAACTGCAGCTGAGTGAAGTTGCCGACGAACGTGATAAAGGTGAGAATGGCGATCGATACGAACGCGGCATGCGTCAAATGGTCGTTTTTATACGATTCCTCGCCGGTAAGTGGCTGGGACAGGCCGTGGGTGCGGCCCTGTTTCGCGTTTATTTTCTTTTCCGGCTTCACTTCCGACCTCTTCTCCGGTTTCGACGGCAAACCGACCGCCTCCATCACTCATCCGCGCATACTCGCAGCGTATTGCGCAACTCCTGCAAAAACAGACTCAAAAAGTCTAGTACTGCGGGTGGTCGAACGCGAGATGAAACTATTCGAACACGTTCAATTCCAATTCAACCGAGAAAAATTGGCAAAACTTCGTATTTGTTCATCTCGGGGTGGTATACATATGCGTTGGCAGTAACGGCACGATACAGGGAAGGAATACGCCGCGCAGGGGGTTAGGAAGTATGACCGTAGTCACGTTATTCAACATAGCGATGGAGCTATGGGGCGTTCTCATCTGCATCGTTTGCGCAGGTGGCGTCTACGTGGGCGCGATACGTAGGACGCGGCGTACCTATACGAAAGTTTCCATGCAGCTTCTATGTGCGCTGATGCTGCTGGCCGACGTGTCCGCCTGGTATCACAACGGCGGCTGCGACAAGCTTGACTTCTACATGACGCGCATCGGCAATCTTGGTGAATACCTGATCAATTTCATCTTCATCGCACTGTTCGCCAACTATATCTGGCAAACCGTCAGCGGCGACGACATACTTGAAAACGTCAGCCCGCACGAGTGGAGGGCCAGAATGAGCGGCGGAGCCAAGCGTAATCGTAAGAACCAACGTTCGGCCAATGCCCGATCCAAGCCGAAAAAGCCGCGTTCGAAGAAGCTTGACGTCATCTACGCAGCGTCCGCGCTCGGCATCGTACTGACGATTGCCACGCAGTTCAACCATATGGTCTACTACATCGACAGCCAGAACTACTACCGCCGCGGACCACTGTTCGCTATCCCGCAGATACTGGGTCTGGTAGAGCTCGCGCTGATTGTGATGCTGATCATCGAAAACCGCAAAAACCTCAGCCGACCGCTGTTCGTCACGTCGCTGTCGTTCTTCGTGCTGCCGATTGTGACAACCATCGTTCAGATTCTCCATTACGGACTGGCGTTGCAGGCCATCGCGATCACGATTTCAATCCAGTTCACGTTCGTGGTCGACACCATCGAAATGAACAAGAAAATCCGTTCGCAGGATGACGCCTATCAGAAGGCCAGCTACGAGGCGCAGCACGATGGTCTGACCGATTTGTGGAGCAAGAGCGCCGGCCGCGAGCAGATTGAGAATTATTTCGCGCACATGCAGGAAGACGACCAGGCTGTTCTGATTTTCGTTGACATCGACGATTTCAAGCAGATCAACGATACGTACGGCCATAAAGTGGGCGATTTCTGGATTCGTGAAGTGGCGCAGACGTTGAAGCGGCTGTACCGGCATGATGACATCATCGTCCGTTTCGGTGGCGATGAGTATGTGGCGCTGATAAAGAACACCGCGAACGAGCGCGTGATCGAAAGCACGCTGGACCTGTTCCGCCGCCAGTTGGCGCAGGCGTCCGCGCAATACGGGCAGGACGTGCATTGCAGTATCGGCGCATGCCGCGTGCTGTCCGGCAAGAACGTCGATCTGAGCCTCTGCTTGGGATTCGCCGACCATGCGTTGTACCAGTCCAAGCGTGAGGGGAAGGGCATGTACACCGTGGTCGATTATGACAGCGGGAAAGTGCAGGCAGCGTAGGTTTCGTGGAAAAATCCGCAGGAAATCTGCGGGAAAAACCCTAGAAAATCAGCTGAGAAACTACGAAAAAGCACCGCAAATCCGCCGGAGATCGACGTAAAAATCACGGAAAATCAGGCTTTGCCGAGCATTGTCAGCACAATCAGCACCACGTTCAGAGCGACGATCAGCGCGGCGACCGCGATATTGACGACGTGCTTGACCGGACCGTCCACGTACTCCCCCATCAGCGTGCGGTCGTGCGTGTAACGCATCAGCGGAATAATCGCAAATGGAATGCCGACCGACAACACGACCTGGCCGACGATCAGCGCTTCCGTCGGATTGTTGGCGAACCATAGCACCACCAGCGCGGGTACCAGCGTCACCACTCGGCACGCCCACATCGGCGCTTTGATACGCAGCAGGCCGTGCATGATTTCGCTGCCGGCGTAAGTGCCGACCGACGTGGAGCTCAGGCTCGACGCAAGCAGACCAATCGAGAAAATCGTGCCGATCACCGGGCCGAGCACATGCTGGATGGCCCGTTGCGCGCCTTCGATGGTGTCGGTGCCGGTCATGCCGTACAGCGAGTTCGCGGCGAGGATGAGCAGCGCGAGGTTCACCGAGCCGGCAAGTATCAGCGCCCAGGCAACGTCGATTTTGCTGCCGTGAAGCAGCTTCTTCACGCTCGGCTTCGCTTCGCCGGGGGCGTAATGGTCGTTGACGAGCGTGGAATGCAGGTAGATGGCGTGCGGCATGACCGTGGCGCCCAGCATGGACGTGGCCATAAGCACGGTATCAGTGCCTTTGAAGCGTGGAATCAAGCCGGCGACGACTTCTTTCGGATTTGGCGGGGCGATGAACAGACCGGCGATGAAACCGAACGTAATCACCAGCAGCAGGCCGATGATCAGTTTTTCGAAAATGCGATGCGTGACGCCTTTTTCGAAAATCAGCAGCACCGTCGACACCGCGCCGATGATGCAGCCGCCGACGAACAGCGGCAGACCGAACAGCAGTTTCAGCGAGATCGCACCGCCGATCACTTCCGCCAGATCGGTGGCGATGGCGATTACCTCAGCCTGCATGAAAAACATGAAACGGCCCGCGTCGCGAGGCGCTCGCCCAGGATTTCCGGCAGGCTTTTGCCCGTGACGATGCCGAGTTTCGCGGACTGGTATTGGATGAGCACGCTCATGCAGTTGGCCAGAACGAGCACCCATACCAGCAGATAGCCGTATGTGGCTCCGGAAGTAACATTTGCAGCCACGTTGCCGGGGTCCACGTATGCCACAGCCGCCACAAAAGCGGGGCCGAGGATGCCGGCGAGCGCGTGGCCGTGGTGGTACGGCCGGGCGGATCGGTCATGCTGCGCAGTGATCGTCATATTCTTCGAATCCATATCGTTCTTCATATCCGCGCAACGTTATAGTGCGTTTTCCGCGCAGAATTGTTACGTCTGTTACGGAAAGCTGAACAGCTGCCGAACATGCGCCGATTGTGGGGCGGACAGACCGCGATCACGGAAGCCGCTAAACTGGTGCAGAGAACATCGCATATTCGATTCAAAGGGTTGTTTTCATGGCTACTTTCCACACTCCGATGATCACGCTTTCCGACGGCAATCTGATTCCGCAGATCGGCTTGGGCGTGCTGCGTATCGACGATGAGGGCGTTACCCCCGTGGTGGAGAGCGCGCTGGAAGCCGGTTATCGTCATATCGACGGTGCCGCGGGGTACAACAACGAGGCGGGCGTGGGGCGCGCGCTGAAAAACGCGGGGTTCACGCAAGGCGAAAATCGCAAAAATCTGTGGGTGACGACGAAGCTGCGCGACTCCGAGCAGGGGTACGATTCCGCGCGCAAGGCGTTCGACCGCCAGCTCGGCCTGCTGCAGCTCGATTATGTGGACATGTATATGCTGCATTGGCCGACGCCGTTCGACTGGCGTTCCGGTGAGACTTGGAAGGCGTTCGACGAATTCCGCGCGGAGGGCCGTGTGCGTACGCTTGGCGTGTGCAATTTCCTGCCGGAGCATCTTGAGCGGCTGCATAAGGAGACGGGCGAGTATCCGCCGTCGACCAGATCGAGCTGCATCCCACGTGGCAGCAGCGCGAGGTGGTGGCGTACTGCAAGGAGCATAATATCGCGGTCGAGGCGTATTCGCCGATGGCGCGTGGCGCGGATCTCAATGCCGGCGATGGTGTGATCGAACGCATCGCGCGGGCGCATGGCGTCACCGAAGCGCAAGTGATCCTGCGATGGCATATCGAAAACGGCACGATCATCATTCCCAAGTCGGTGCATGCGGACCGGCAGCGGCAGAATCTCGACCTGTTCGGTTTCGTGCTTGACCCGGACGAGCATGCGGCCATCGACGCGTTGGATGGGCCGACGCGTGCGGGACATGATCCGATGACGTTTACGTATGCGTGACTCGCGTTTCCGCAGGCAGCGTTTCAATGCCAACGGGCTAGCGGAACGTATTGCGATTCTGCTGGTCGTGGCGGTGGTCGCCGGCATTTCGATCGGTCTGCTCATGCCGAAGGTCAACCCGACCGTCGGCGAGATGACGGGCGAGTATGTGGCGACTGGCAGCGCGGCGGAAACATTGCAATCGTTGACAATCGACGACCAGCCCAGCCGGGCCGGGTACGACCGCGATTCATTCGGTTTCCGGCAGACCGATGACGATGGCAACGGTTGCGATGTGCGCGAGGACGTGTTGGCGCGCGATTTGACGGATGTGCGGTATATAGCGGGTTCTGGTTCTAGCTCTGATTCTGGTTCCGGGTCCGCGCCGGCTGCAAGGTGAAGTCGGGTGTGCTGTCCGACCCGTACACCGGTACGACGATCCGGTTCACGCGCGGAGTGAAAACGTCGTCAGCGGTGCAGATCGACCATGTGGTGGCGTTGGAGAACGCGTGGCAGTCGGGTGCGAACCAGTG
>ENA-OUNI01000858-OUNI01000858.1-human-gut-metagenome-genome-assembly--contig:-NODE-858-length-13317-cov-2.411524_pt1 | contig 13317 bp, 15 predicted proteins | sample MGYA00242499_ERZ504580 | MGnify/ENA primary metagenome ERZ504580 (study PRJEB26092, sample SAMD00036315) | human gut metagenome | host: Homo sapiens | study: EMG produced TPA metagenomics assembly of... | reverse complement strand
CTCTCTCGTACATACAATCAAGGAGATGGGATTTGAAAATAACGCACTCTCATTGGTGTTTTCATATCTTTTGGATGGTAGGATGTGGACTAAACTGGTCTTATTCGATGAGATAAACAACCATGCTGGTTGGAGTGGTTGCTACTGGGTTTTATATGAGCCACGCAAAGACCTTAAATTCGGAACAAATGGCTTTGGTGATATGAATTTTATACTAACCTATCTCAACAGCGAAGTCTCACCAAGCAGTAAAACGATGGATGAAAGTGTTGAAGAAATATCCAAATTTGGGAAAATAAACAATCCACAACTTATTTCTAAACTCATACCTTATGGCTTGACAAACAGTAACGGGGATATACAATTTCCTATTATAAAAAAACAGCAAGACCGTTTTCATCACATTATCAAAAAGCTGGTTGACTCCATTTCTTCTGAACTTAAAAGTAATTGCAGCAATATAGCAACCCAATATAATATAAGTGATGAAAAAACAGCAATGGTGATTTTGTACCATGAGGTTATGTGGTATTTAATGGATAATCTGATTCAAGATAATGTGTTACATATTCCTGCTGTTTTTAAAGACGAGAAAAAAATAAACAACGGCTGAATGAAGTCGTTTTCTTTGTTGAAGGTGGATTGATGCAGTAATGTCTGTAGTTTCTGAAAAATCAATGCTTTGCTACAAGTTTAATAAAATAAATCTACAACAACAGCTCAACGTAAAAAATCCCCGCTTCTTCCATTCTCTTTTGCCTAAGCCTAACCCGTTTTTCCCACACAAAAACAGCACTTTCCTTATTCTTTTTTGTTGAAAAGCAGCATGATAAATGTAGCCGTACCACAATAAAAACCCCGTTTTCCAGTTGCGGGCCTGCGGTTGCCAACTGCGAACCGCAGGGTTTGCAACTGCGGGCTCTACAGCCCGCAACTGCAAAACGAGGAATACTACATGCTGTTGCAACATTATACAAGATGCAATAGCGGAAAAACAACAAGGCAACATCACATTTATCTTACGCATTCGGGAGGCAAAGTCACGGTTTAACCTTTTTTAGCCCTGATATGAACAAAATCTCCCCAAATGCAGGAAATCTTGTTTTAAACAATAACACACTGATTATAGGACGATTAAGAACTGAAAGACGGATAAAAAGAGCCTTTTCCCGTGACGACCGAATTTGGTCGTCACCTGTCGCCGTCCGTGTCACCACGTCTGTATCGCTCTCCCACAAAGGATAGAGACTAAAAGTGACGAGTGACGACCGTTTTTCTTTTTAACCCCTTTCTCTTATTCGGATAAGAATTGCTATTTTTGCAGATAAAAGAACAAATTATGGGAGCAGGAAAATGGATTGGCGGTATCATCGGCTTCATGGCAGGCGGACCGCTCGGCGCATTGGCAGGATATGCACTCGGGTCGCTGATAGAGCTCGGTGGCAATACTGCAAGTTATACGACAGACTATGGCAACGGGCAGACTGAGGAAGATGTCTTTGCCGGGCAACGGAACAGTTTTCTTTTTCGATGCTGGTAATGGCTCGTACATCATACGGGCAGACGGACGCATCATGCACAGTGAAATGGAATATGTCCGCAATTTCCTACGGACCAACTTCGGCGTTGCGGCAGTAGGCGAAGGCGAACGGATATTGCTCAACCTCTTCGAGCAACGCAAGCGAATGGACATGCAGAATCCTCTCGCATTCAGACAGACCATCCGTGATTGCGGCAGGCAGATAGCCGCCAACCTCACATACGAGGAACGCCTGCAACTGCTGGGATTCCTTGCCAACATAGCCCGGAGCGACAACAACGTCTGCCGCGAAGAGATAGAAGCGCTGAAAGAAGTGGCAACCTATATGGGACTGTCCGAAAAAGAAGTGGAATCCATGCTCAACCTGGGCGGCAACTCCCTGGAAGCTGCCTACAAAGTTCTGGAAATTCTTCCTACAGCCACCGATGAGGAGGTGCGTGCCGCCTATCGCAAACTGGTACTGAAGCACCACCGACCGGGTAGCCACATTGGGAGAAGACATCAAACGCGCCGCCGAAGAGAAACTCCAGGACATCAACAATGCCAAAGAGATAATCTACAAAGCAAGAGGTATCAAATAGCCGCGAAAGACTGTCTCACCGAAAAAGGGCTTCAATCCCCCCCCAAGAATATTAATAGAATCCTATCCGATATGAAGAAAATTTTTGCTTATCTCACACTGGGTTTCACTACCCTCACCACCTATGCCGCAACTCCTCTCTGGATGCGCGACATACAGATTTCACCCGACGGCACGGAAATCGTTTTCTGTTACAAGGGAGACATCTACAAAGTTTCCGCAAAAGGCGGTACGGCCACACAGCTCACCACGCAGGAGTCTTACGAATCGTCTCCCGTATGGTCGCCGGACGGCAAACAGATAGCGTTTGCCAGCGACAGGCAAGGAAATTTCGACGTATTCGTAATGCCGTCCGATGGCGGTGCGGCACAACGCCTGACCACCAACTCGGCAGGAGAAATCCCTTCCGCATTCACGCCCGACGGCAAGTACATCCTTTTCTCCGCCGCCATACAGGACCCGGCCGGAAGTGCGCTCTTCCCCAGTCCTGCCATGACCGAGCTTTATAAAGTCCCCGCAACCGGCGGACGCACCGAACAGGTATTGGGCACTCCCGCCGAAGCCCTCTGCTTCGACAAAACGGGCGACATGTTTTTCTACCAAGACCAAAAAGGATTTGAAGACCAGTGGCGGAAGCACCACACCTCTTCCATTACACGTGACATATGGATGTACGACTGCCGTACAGAGAAGCACACCAACCTCACCCGCCACGCGGGCGAAGACCGCAACCCCGTCCTCTCGCCGGACGGACAGACCTTGTACTTCCTGAGCGAGCGCAACGGCGGTTCGTTCAATGTGTACTCCCTACAGCCGGCACACCCCGAAGCGTAAAAGCGGTAAGCAGTTTCAAGACCCATCCCGTGCGCTTCCTCTCCATAAGCGGCAACGGAACATTGTGCTATGGTTACGACGGTGAAATATATACCCAGCAGGATGGCGCCGCCCCGCAAAAAGTACAAATAGAGATTATCCGCGACGACCGGCCCGATACAGCCCGCCTGACCTTTACCAACGGAGCCACCTCGGCAACCGTTTCGCCGGACGGCAAGCAAGTGGCATTCATCGCCCGTGGCGAAGTGTTCGTCACTTCGGCAGACTATGCCACAACCAAACAGATAACCCACACCCCTGCCGGTGAAAGCGGCCTGTCTTTCGCACCCGACAACCGCACGCTGCTTATGCCAGTGAGCGCAACGGCAACTGGCAGTTGTATCTTGCCAAAATAGTCCGCAAGGAAGACCCCAACTTCCCGAACGCCACCATTGTAGAAGAAGAGGCATTGTTGCCGTCAGCCACCGTTGAGCGTGCTTTCCCGCAATTCTCGCCCGACGGTAAAGAGCTGGCATTCATAGAAGACCGTACCCGCCTCATGGTGGTGAACCTTGATACGAAGAAAGTGCGCCAGATTACCGATGGCTCCACCTGGTACAGCACAGACGGCGGATTCGACTATGCCTGGTCGCCGGACGGAAAATGGTTCACCCTCGAATTCATCGGTAACAGGCACGACCCGTATTCCGATATAGGTCTTGTCAGCGCACAGGGCAACAGCCCCATCATCAACCTGACCAACAGCGGCTACATGAGCGGTTCGCCCCGTTTTGCCCTCGACGGCAATGCCATTCTCTTCAAGACGGAGCGTTACGGCATGCGTGCTCATGCCTCATGGGGTTCGCAGGACGATGCCATGCTCGTTTTCCTCAATCAGGACGCCTACGACAAATACTGCCTGAACAAGGAAGACTACGAACTGCGCAAGGAGCTGGAAGCCGAACAGAAAAAAGCGCAAAGCAAGGACACTGCCAAAGGTAAGAAAGGCAGCAAGAAAGATGCAGGACAAGAAAAAGCCGCGGACGATGACAAGGCTCAGGTAAAGGACATCACCGTAGAACTGAAAAACATGGAAGACCGCATGGTACGCCTCACCCCGAATTCCTCGGACATGGGCAGCGTCATCATCTCCAAAGACGGTGAGACCCTTTATTACTTTGCCGCCTTTGAAGGCGGTTACGACCTTTGGAAAATGGATCTCCGCAAGAAAGACACCCGGCTGCTTCACAAAATGGATGCCGGCTGGGCTTCCATGGAAATGGACAAAGACGGCAAGAACCTTTTCCTGCTGGGCGGCAAAACCATGCAGAAGATGAATATGGCATCCGATGAGCTGAAGCCTGTCACTTACCGGGCACAAGCCAAAATGGATTTGGCGGCGGAACGCGAATATATGTTCAACCACGTGTACAAACAGCAGAAGAAGCGTTTCTACAACACCGACATGCACGGTGTAGACTGGGATGCCATGAGCGCCGCCTACCGCAAGTTCCTGCCTCATATAGACAATAACTACGACTTTGCCGAACTGTTGAGCGAATGGCTGGGCGAGCTGAACGTTTCGCACACCGGCGGCCGTTACTACGCTTCCGGACAAAGCGAACCGACTGCCAGTCTGGGACTGCTTTTCGACTGGAATTACCGGGACAAAGGGATGCGCATTGCCGAAGTCATAGAGAAAGGTCCGTTCGATAACGCCTCAACCAAAGCAAAGGCAGGCATCATCATTGAAAAGATTGACGGCACAGAGATTACCCCTGAAATGGATTACTACACACTATTGAATGATAAAGCCAAAAAGAAAACCCTCGTCTCACTCTACAACCCGCAAACCAAAGAACGCTGGGAAGAGGTGGTAATTCCGATAAGCGGCAGCGCGCTGAATACCCTGCTCTATACCGCTGGGTGAAACAACGTGCGGCAGATGTGGACAGATGGTCCGGCGGACGGCTGGGATATGTTCATATCGAATCAATGGGCGATGACAGTTTCCGTTCCGTCTACTCGGACATTTTGGGCAAATACAACAACCGCGAGGGCATCGTCATCGACACCCGCTTCAATGGCGGCGGACGCCTGCACGAGGACATCGAAATTCTGTTCAGCGGCCAGAAATACTTCACGCAAGTGGTTCGCGGCCGCGAAGCCTGCGACATGCCCAGCCGCCGCTGGAACAAGCCTTCCATTATGGTGACCTGCGAACCAACTATTCCAATGCACACGGCACACCGTGGGTGTACCGCCACCGGAATATCGGCAAACTGGTGGGTATGCCCGTTCCGGGAACCATGACAAGCGTATCCTGGGAGCGTCTGCAAGACCCGTCGCTCGTATTCGGCATCCCCGTAGTGGGTTACCGCCTGCCCGACGGCAGCTACCTGGAGAACAGCCAACTGGAACCGGACATCAAAGTGGCCAACTCGCCCGAAACCATCGTAAAGGGTGAAGATACCCAACTGAAAGTTGCCGTAGAAGAATTGCTGAAAGAGCTGGACAAATGATGATTTCTTTTAGGCACGGATTTCGCGGATTTCACGGAAAAAGAACAAAGAAAATCTGTATTTTCCGTGTAATCCGTGCCTAAAAAGAAACAAATAGCAAGCGAATGTTAGTTTTGACACACCCTCTTTTTTGAAGGACAATATGTCGGGGCTTCCGGCAGCTCCTTTTCAATCGCCCATATCATTCAGATGTATCTCCAATGCCTTCACCGAGATATAAATCTCATACACCGAAATTGCCAGCGAGATAATCAGCAGCACCAATGCCAGGCCGAAGATATAGACCGATACCAGATGAAGCCGGATATAGATAAAGAACATGCTGACCACACACAGCAGCAGGCTTGCTATGCCGGTTACCTGCATAGCCCGCGTCAGGTAAAGCCGTTGCCGCAGATTGGCAATCTGTGCGGCCGTCACCGATGAATGACTCTTCTGATGTTGCTCTTTCAAAGCACGTACAAGACCGGCATAGGACAGAAAACGGTTGGTATATGCCAACATTATCAAAGATATTGCCGAAAACAGCAAAGCGGGGGTAGTTAAATCAATTTCCATAAAACGTTTTTCTTCATTCTTTTAAAACCTGCAAAGGTAAGCAATAAAACCGAAAAGGAAAATAGCCTTCCCTATCTAACTTTTTTCCATTACCTTTGTTCCCAAGAAAAGACCTAATTCATCAAAGCCTATGTTCACAGACTTGCTCAATTCCTCTTATTTCGCCCTGTTCCTCATCGTAGCCCTCGGCTTCATGTTGGGAAGGATTAAAATCAAAGGATTGTCACTCGACGTATCCGCCGTTATTTTCATCGCCCTGCTATTCGGGCATTTCGGCGTCATCATCCCCAAGGAGCTGGGTAACTTCGGACTCGTACTGTTCATCTTCACCATCGGCATACAGGCGGGACCCGGCTTCTTCGACTCCTTCCGGAGCAAAGGGAAGACTCTCATCATCATCACCCTGCTCATTATCTGCTCCGCCGCCCTCACGGCAACGGGGCTGAAATATGCCTTCGACATCGACACGCCGAGCGTGGTGGGACTCATAGCCGGAGCGCTTACCAGTACGCCGGGACTTGCCGTTGCCATTGACAGCACCCACTCGCCGCTGGCATCCATTGCCTACGGTATCGCCTATCCGTTCGGAGTAATCGGCGTTATCCTGTTTGTGAAACTGCTGCCCCGCATCATGCACATCGACCTCGACCGGGAAGCCCGCCGCCTGGAGAAAGAGCGCCGCGGACAGTTTCCCGAATTGCTCACCTGCATCTACCGTGTCACGAACCCCGTAGTTTTCGGACGCAGCCTGATGCAAATCAATGCCCGTGCCATAACCGGTGCTGTAATCTCCCGCCACAAGCACGGCGAGCAAATCTCCATCCCCACCGCACACACCGTACTCCGTGAAAACGACTACATACAGGCAGTGGGCAGTGACGAAGCCCTGAACCAGCTTGCCACCCTGGTGGGCGAACGCGAAGAAGGGGAACTCCCGCTCAGCCACACCCAAGAGATAGAATCTCTGCTGCTGACCAAAAAGGATATGATAAACAAGCAACTGGGCGACCTGAACCTGATGAAGAACTTCGGCTGTACCGTAACGCGTGTCCGCCGAAGCGGAATAGACCTTGCCCCCTCGCCCGACCTCGCGCTGAAATTCGGCGACAAGCTGACGGTGGTAGGCGAAAAGGAAGGACTGAAAGGACTGGCGCGCCTCTTGGGCAATAACGCCAAAAAACTGTCCGATACCGATTTCTTCCCGATTGCAATGGGTATTGTGCTCGGAGTGCTGTTCGGCAAACTGAATATATCCTTTCCCGGCGGTTTGTCGTTCTCACCGGGACTGACGGGCGGTATCCTGATAGTGGCCCTGTTCCTCAGCGCAATAGGCAAGACAGGTCCTGTCATCTGGTCGATGTCGGGCCCTGCCAACCAACTGCTGCGACAGTTGGGACTGCTGCTGTTCCTCGCCGAAGTAGGTACGTCGGCAGGAAAGAACCTGGTTGCCACCTTCCAGGAAAGCGGCTGGCTGCTGTTCGGAGTAGGCGCAGCCATTACCCTGGTTCCCATGCTGATAGCCGTGATTGTGGGCAGGATGGTGTTTAAAATCAGTATTCTCGACCTCTTGGGAACCATTACCGGCGGCATGACAAGTACCCCCGGTCTGGCGGCCGCCGATTCCATGACCGACAGTAATATTCCGAGCGTGGCATACGCAACGGTCTACCCCATTGCAATGGTATTCCTCATACTGTCCATTCAAATCATAGCTACAATGATTTAAGACAATGAAAGCACTGGATAAAGAAACAGCTATTGCCCGGATGAATACGTTCGGGCGCAACGGTACGCCCTTCCTGTTTGTTATCGACTACATGCAGGAACATTCGTACGTAGAACCTCTCGACGGGATAGATGCGTCCGTATGCCTCTACCAGTTCAGAGGAACAAGCAATGCACCTGATGCCGGTGCCCGGTATGCCGGAACGATAGACTGGGAATTCACACCGCCCGCTCCCGCCGACTATCGCCGTTCTTTCGATACCGTGAGGCGCAACCTGCTGGGCGGCAACAGCTACCTGACCAATCTGACATGCAAAGTGCCGCTCCGCACCAACCTGACGCTGAAAGATGTGTTCCTGCATTCACACGCCCTGTACAAACTCTGGCTGAAAGACCGGTTCGTCTGCTTCTCGCCCGAAATCTTCGTCTGCATGGAAGAGGGCAGGATAAAATCCTTCCCGATGAAAGGCACGATTGACGCCACCCTGCCCCATGCTGAATCAATCCTGCTGGACGATGCCAAAGAAGCTGCCGAACATGCCACGATTGTAGACTTGATACGCAATGACCTCAGCATGGTTTCCGAACATGTCACCGTAGCGTCCTACCGCTACATAGACCGCCTGCAGACCAACAAAGGGCCTATCCTGCAGACAAGCTCCGAAATATGCGGCATGCTGCCCGGCGATTACACAAAGCGTCTCGGCGATATTCTGTTCAGCCTGCTGCCCGCCGGCTCCATTACCGGCGCTCCCAAACCGCGTACCATGCAAATCATTGCCGAAGCGGAAGCTACGAACGGGGATTCTACACCGGAGTCATGGGCTGCTACGCCGACGACGGCTGGACAGCGCCGTCATGATACGCTTCATCGAGCAGGAAGACGGACAGCTCTATTTTAAAGCCGGCGGCGGCATCACCGCCCAAAGCCGTTGGGAAAGCGAATACAACGAAGTAATACAGAAAATATATGTGCCGATTTATTGAAACCATACGGGTGGATTGCGGAGAAGTGCGCAACACGGCTTACCATGAACGGAGAATGAACGATACCCGTACGCACTTCTGGCCTGAAAGCCCCGCTCTGCAACTGGCCGGCTACCTGCCCGCCATTCCCGGAAGCGGCGTACACAAGCTGCGTATAGTGTACGGGCAAAACGGCATCGAGGAAGTGACCTGTACCCCTTATACCTGCGCCCCGTCCGCTCACTGGCACTGATACAGGCCGACGACATCGACTACGCCTGCAAAAGCACCGACCGCAGTGCGCTCAACCGGTTGTTTGCCCGGCGCGGCGCGTATGATGATATTCTGATTGTACGCCGGCATCTGCTCACCGACACCAGCATCGCCAACATCGCCCTCTTTGACGGCAGCCATTGGCATACTCCGCAACATCCTCTGCTGAAAGGGACCAAACGTGCCGAACTGCTGGACAAAGGTATTCTTACGGAAAAGGACATACGCATGGAAGAACTTCCGGCTTATTCCACCATACGCCTGTTCAATGCAATGATAGACTGGGGCGAAGTGGAACTGCCCGCCGATTGCCTGCATCCGGTATTCTGAAAAGCACGAATGTAGAGCCAACAGTTTCCATTTCCCAAAGATTTGTCTTACTTTTGCAAGCGGAGTATAAAGTCATCCGCTACCGTAACTTAACAAATACAACTATGCGTTATACCGTTTCCGCTCCCGATGTACCGATGCATGCCGCTATCCGGCTGCCGGCATCCAAAAGTATCAGTAACCGTGCGCTTATCCTGCACGCCCTTGCCCATGGCAGGCAGACACTCTGCAATCTGAGCGATTGCGACGATACCCGCGTCATGGTGCGTGCGCTGCAAGGCAATCCCGAACATATAGACATCATGGCGGCAGGGACGGCCATGCGCTTTCTCACCGCCTACCTCAGCGTAACGCCCGGTGTCCGTATCATTACCGGAACGCAACGTATGCAGCAGCGGCCCATCCGTATTCTGACAGACGCCCTGCGCCAGCTCGGTGCAAACATCGAGTACGCAGGCAATGAGGCTTCCCGCCCCTGCGCATCACCGGTTCGGAATTGCAAGGCTGTGAAATATCACTTGCCGGAAACGTGAGTTCACAATATATATCCGCCTTGCTGATGATAGGAGCTGTTCTTCCCCAAGGGTTGCACCTGTATCTTACGGGCTGTATCATTTCCCGTCCCTACATCGACCTCACCCTCAAGCTCATACGGGACTTCGGCGGACATGCCGAATGGAGTTCCGAAAACAGTATCACTGTATATCCCGGCGGTTACCAGGATGTTCCGTTCACTGTAGAGAGCGACTGGAGCGCGGCATCCTACTGGTATCAGATACTGGCGCTGAGGGGGAATGAAGAACGGAAAACGGGGAGTGGAGAGTCACCGAAAGGGAATGAAGAGGAAACGGTAGAGTTGCTCGGACTGTTCCCCCACAGTTACCAGGGTGACAGCCGCGGTGCGGAGATTTTCTCCCGCCTGGGCGTACACACCGAATACACGGACAAGGGGGTGCGGCTCACGCTCGCGGGGACGCCCGTTGACCGCCTTGAAGAAGATATGGTAGATATTCCCGACCTTGCGCAGACCTTTGTCGTCACTTGCTGCCTGATGAATATCCCTTTCCGCTTCACCGGTCTGCAAAGCCTCAAAATCAAAGAGACCGACCGCATCACCGCCCTTATCGCCGAACTGCGCAAATTAGGCTATGCGGTACGTTCCGAGCAGGACAGCATCCTGCTGTGGGAGGGTGAACGCTGCCCTGCCGAAAGCGCTCCCGTTATCGCCACCTACGAAGATCACCGCATGGCAATGGCATTTGCCCCCGCCTGCATCGCACTGCCGCAGATAAGGATTGACGAGCCCCAGGTAGTATCCAAATCCTATCCGGGCTATTGGGAAGATTTGAAGCAAGCAGGCTTTATCATCTGTCATTAACATCGCCCGACGCGCCGCTGCAGACAGCCTGATTGCATGACGGCCGAAAAGCATTCCGGCACACTTTCTTTTTGCCTGTTCAAAAGCGGGCAGATACGAAAACAATGTGTATCTTTGTCCGTTCTATTGTATAAGGACACTTTTTTTCAAGGAAAGAGAACGTATGTGGATACTGATTATTAGCCTGATTGCCCTTGCCGTCGTAGCTGCCATAGCCGGAACCGTACGCAACCGCAGACTCCAGAAGAAAATTGACAATGGCGAACTGGACGCTATGCCCGAAGTGCAGGAAGTGGATGCGGAATGTTGCGGACAGCACGAGGTATGCGAAAAAGAGAGCCTGCTCGCCGCCGTCAGCAAGAAGATAGAATACTATGACGACGAGGAGCTGGACAAATACATCGGAACCGCTCCCGACGAGTATACGCCCGAACAGGAAGATGAGTTCCGTGACGTGTTCTACACCATGCAGTCGGAAGACGTGGCAGGGTGGGTGCGCAGCCTGCAACTGCGCGGCATTGCACTGCCCGACAATATAAAAGACGAAGTATTCCTGATTGTAGGAGAAAGAAGAAATAATCACTAACCCCCGCCGCATGGAACTTTTACAATATACATTCTTTCAACATGCCCTTATCGGCAGTCTGCTGGCAAGCATTGTCTGCGGAATTATCGGTACGTACATCGTCACCCGAAGGCTGGTTTTTATCAGCGGCGGACTGACGCATGCCTCTTTCGGCGGTATAGGCCTGGGACTGTATGCGGGGATTTCACCGATTCTGTCGGCAGCGGTCTTTTCCGTACTGTCGGCATTCGGCGTGGAATGGCTCAGCAAACGGAAAGACATGCGCGAGGACTCTGCCATTGCGGTATTCTGGACACTGGGAATGGCATTGGGCATCATATTCACATTCCTGTCTCCCGGATTTGCACCCGACCTCTCCGCCTACCTGTTCGGGAATATCCTGACTATTACATTTGGCGACATCGCCCTGCTGGGCGGACTGGCAGCACTGCTCATCCTGTTCTTCTCGTTTTTCCTGCATCCGATAATCTATGTGGCATTCGACCGCGAATTCGCCCGCTCGCAAGGAATACCCGTACAGACCTTTGAGTATGTACTGATGATGTTCATTGCACTGACTATCGTAGCCTGCCTGCGTATGGTGGGCATCGTGCTGGTTATCTCATTGCTGACAATCCCGCAGATGACTGCCAATCTCTTTTCGCATAGGTTTCACCGCATCATCTGGCTGTCTGTGGGCATCGGTTACCTCAGTTGCTGGGCGGGCTGCTCATTTCATACTATCTCAATGTTCCTTCGGGAGCAGCCATCATCTTCTTCTCCATTATTATTTATGCAATCTGTAAAGGGGGAAAAAAAGTTTTTGGTTATCTTTGCAGAAAAATACAAAATAAATGGAAATCAAGATTCAGTCATTAGACAGATTCATGAAGCCGCCCACCGGTTCGTCGAGGCAATGGGCGACAATACCGTGTTTGCTTTTTACGGCAAAATGGGAGCCGGCAAGACCACCTTTATCAAGGCGGTTTGCGAAGAGCTCGGCGTATCCGATGTCATTACCTCCCTACTTTCGCCATCGTAAACGAATACCGTTCCGAAATTGCCGGAGAGTTGATTTACCACTTCGATTTCTACCGGATCAAGAAACTGGAAGAGGTGTACGATATGGGATACGAAGATTATCTGTACAGCGGTGCGCTCTGCTTCATCGAATGGCCGGAACTGGTAGAAGAACTTTTGCCTGGCAATGCTGTAAAAGTCGAGATTGAAGAATCTGAAGATGGAAGCCGAATCATGCACTTTGAAGCTGAATAAAAGAAAAATATTCACTGTAGGGACGAACAAAATCTGCCCCTACAGCCAAATTCATTAAATTATGGGAATGCATTATCTGATCCAAGCCATATTCGTATTGGTAGGACTATTGTCCGTTCTGGCAGCCTTATTTAATTGGGAGTGGTTCTTTACCGCACACAACACACAGTTCATTGTCAGTAATGCAGGGCGTCAGCGTGCACGACTTTTCTATGCTATATTAGGACTATTAATGATAGCTACAGGCATTTATTTCTTTTTGAATGTACAAGGCATCGTATAAACACATAGTGAACAAAATCTGTGGATATTACATTCCCCTATCCACAGACATAAAACAAGTTTTTTAGGAAAGAGCAGGATTTCCACCCGCCCCCCTGTTATAACAAAAATCCAAATCAATCTACAATTTCAGCCAACAGCCCCCTAGTTTCATCAAGATCAAATTCAGTAGGATCAAAATTATATCCCCAACCATTCTTTATATTCACGCGCAGCTTAGAGCGAGGCTTTTCTAAAGCTTCAGCATTTTCCTATACCCCCATATGCCATTACAATCTTCTGGCGGACAAGCATTTTCACCATCCAACAAGGCTATAACCGGAATTTCCTCTTTCTTATAGGACTGGCAGGATTCTAATATTAATTTCATGTATCCAACTATCACCGAAATCATATTCATACTTAATTTTGATCCCTTACGACTTAATAATTCACCTAAAGAAAGCATACCGGAATCAAAACTGTTTGGGTACACCCTCAAAAAACAATCATCTGCCCGATCTTTGGGAG
>ENA-OUNI01000857-OUNI01000857.1-human-gut-metagenome-genome-assembly--contig:-NODE-857-length-13338-cov-3.896071_pt1 | contig 13338 bp, 20 predicted proteins | sample MGYA00242499_ERZ504580 | MGnify/ENA primary metagenome ERZ504580 (study PRJEB26092, sample SAMD00036315) | human gut metagenome | host: Homo sapiens | study: EMG produced TPA metagenomics assembly of... | reverse complement strand
ACCCCCTTTATCGTTACTTATACCTACATTTGCTTTTTCCACACGCTCCAGCAGGCTCACGCCCCACCTTCGACGCAGAGTGGAATGCTCCCCTACCGATCATTTATGATCCCACTGCTTCGGTAAACAGCTTGATACCCGATTATTATCCACGCCAAACTCCTCGACTAGTGAGCTGTTACGCACTCTTTAAATGAATGGCTGCTTCCAAGCCAACATCCTAGCTGTCTTAGCAATCTGACTTCGTTAGTTTAACTTAGCTGTTATTTCGGGACCTTAGCAGGTGGTCCGGATTCTTCTCCTCTCGGGCACGGACCTTAGCACCCATGCCCTCACTCCTGACCTCAAACTAATGCGCATTCGGAGTTTATCAAGACTTGATAGGCGGTGAAGCCTCGCATCTTATCAGTCGCTCTACCTCACATTAGTAATGGTCAAGGCTGCACCTAAATGCATTTCGGGGAGTACGAGCTATCTCCAAGTTTGATTAGCCTTTCACCCCTACCCTCAAGTCATCCAGAAGCTTTTCAACGCTTATTGGTTCGGTCCTCCATCCGGTGTTACCCGGACTTCAACCTGCTCAAGGGTAGATCACTTGGTTTCGCGTCTACCACTACCGACTATACGCCCTGTTCAGACTCGCTTTCGCTTCGGCTACAGGCCTCATGACCCTTAACCTTGCCGGCAACGGTAACTCGTAGGTTCATTATGCAAAAGGCACGCCGTCACAGCTTACGCTGCTCCGACCGCTTGTAGGCGCACGGTTTCAGGAACTATTTCACTCTTCTGTTCGAAGTGCTTTTCACCTTTCCCTCACGGTACTGGTTCACTATCGGTCTCTCGGGAGTATTTAGCCTTACCGGATGGTCCCGGCTGATTCACGCAGAATTCCTCGTGCTCCGCGCTACTCAGGATACTACTATGCTTCGACAACATTCGAATACGCAACTATCATGCTCTATGGTCTTTCTTTCCAGAAAGTTCTTCTCTGCTGTTTTCATGCAATGCCGTAGTCCTACTACCCCGTTATGCCGTAACATAACCGGTTTGGGCTCTTCCCCGTTCGCTCGCCACTACTGGGGGAATCATTATTATTTTCTTTTCCTGCAGGTACTAAGATGTTTCAGTTCCCTGCGTTAGCCTCCAACTAAGTTGGATAATATCTCTTCAAGATATTGGGTTGTCCCATTCGGAAATCTCCGGATCAAAGGTTATTTGCACCTCCCCGAAGCTTATCGCAGCTTATCACGTCCTTCATCGCCTCCGAGAGCCAAGCATCCGCCATGCGCCCTTGCTTACTTTCTTTATTATCGCACACTATTACTAGTGCGGGATGATATATACTTTTAGCTTTTTACTACTAAAATTACTGTTTTGCTTGTACAATATGTCATAGATCGTTTCTCTTTTCAGAGAGAGTGGAGAATAACGGATTCGAACCGTTGACCCTCTGCGTGCAAGGCAGATGCTCTAGCCAGCTGAGCTAATCCCCCGAACTTACTGAGTTCGTAGTCCCAGGCAGAGTTGAACTGCCGACCTCTACATTATCAGTGTAGCGCTCTAACCAACTGAGCTATAGGACTGTCAGGTTCAACCTAGTCTACCTTTGTTTAGACTCGGCTTCTTCTTTCTCTTTATAATGAATAAACAAAGCGCGTAGTACAAGGACAAAAACCTCAGATGGTCCTCTCCAGAAAGGAGGTGTTCCAGCCGCACCTTCCGGTACGGCTACCTTGTTACGACTTAGCCCCAGTCACCAGTTTTACCCTAGGGCGCTCCTTGCGGTTACGCACTTCAGGTACCCCCGGCTCCCATGGCTTGACGGGCGGTGTGTACAAGGCCCGGGAACGTATTCACCGCGCCGTGGCTGATGCGCGATTACTAGCGAATCCAGCTTCATGAAGTCGGGTTGCAGACTTCAATCCGAACTGAGAGAGGTTTTTGGGATTGGCATCCACTTGCGTGGTAGCAGCCTCTGTACCCCCCATTGTAACACGTGTGTAGCCCCGGACGTAAGGGCCGTGCTGATTTGACGTCATCCCCACCTTCCTCACATCTTACGATGCAGTCCCGACAGAGTCCTCAGCATAACCTGTTAGTAACTATCGGCAAGGGTTGCGCTCGTTATGGCACTTAAGCCGACACCTCACGGCACGAGCTGACGACAACCATGCAGCACCTTCACAACCGCTATTGCTAGCTATAGCGTTTCCGCCATATTCGGTTGCAATTTAAGCCCGGGTAAGGTTCCTCGCGTATCATCGAATTAAACCACATGTTCCTCCGCTTGTGCGGGCCCCCGTCAATTCCTTTGAGTTTCACCGTTGCCGGCGTACTCCCCAGGTGGAATACTTAACGCTTTCGCTTGGCCGCTTACTGTATATCGCAAACAGCGAGTATTCATCGTTTACTGTGTGGACTACCAGGTATCTAATCCTGTTTGATACCCACACTTTCGAGCATCAGCGTCAGTTACAGTCCAGCAGGCTGCCTTCGCAATCGGAGTTCTTCGTGATATCTAAGCATTTCACCGCTACACCACGAATTCCGCCTGCCTCTACTGTACTCAAGACACCCAGTATCAACTGCAATTTTACGGTTGAGCCGCAAACTTTCACAACTGACTTAAGCGTCCGCCTACGCTCCCTTTAAACCCAATAAATCCGGATAACGCTCGGATCCTCCGTATTACCGCGGCTGCTGGCACGGAGTTAGCCGATCCTTATTCATACGGTACATACAAAAAGGCACACGTGCCTCACTTTATTCCCGTATAAAAGAAGTTTACAACCCATAGGGCAGTCATCCTTCACGCTACTTGGCTGGTTCAGACTCTCGTCCATTGACCAATATTCCTCACTGCTGCCTCCCGTAGGAGTTTGGACCGTGTCTCAGTTCCAATGTGGGGGACCTTCCTCTCAGAACCCCTATCCATCGTAGGTTGGTGGGCCGTTACCCCGCCAACTGCCTAATGGAACGCATCCCCATCGACAACCGAAATTCTTTAATAATCATCCCATGCGGGAAAACTATACCATCCGGTATTAATCTTTCTTTCGAAAGGCTATCCCAGTGTTGTCGGCAGGTTGGATACGTGTTACTCACCCGTGCGCCGGTCGCCATCCATCAAAGCAAGCTTTGATGATGCTGCCCCTCGACTTGCATGTGTTAAGCCTGTAGCTAGCGTTCATCCTGAGCCAGGATCAAACTCTTCATTGTAAAAGTATTGTTAATCATTCCATAAAGGAACGGTTGTTGCTCTGTTCAGGACGCTCGAATTTAAAAAGTATCTATTACCTATTTAATAAGTAATGACGGTTCTTTTTATTTTACCCAAGACCGTTTCTTTTTCAGAAACAAGTCTTGCTCTTGTACTACTTGTATTGTTTATGTAAATCTCTTCAAAGATCGCTTCTTTTATGTCGGCTTTCTTTTCAGGAAAGCGGATGCAAAGGTAAAAACTTTTAAGTATATCTTCCAAATATTTCGGAAGTTTTTTTTCATCTTCCCTTTTTCCCGTCATCTCTCTTGCGAAAGGGAGAACAAAAGAAAGATTGTTTTACCGACCCGGATTCAAGAAAAAGTGTGTCAACCAACGCTGCTTACTTTTTGAAAGCGGGTGCAAAGGTAAGAACTTTATTTCATATCTTCCAAATGTTTTCGGAAGTTTTTTTTCATTCTGCTTTTTCAAAGGAGGAATTTCAGAAAGAAACAAGCCCCAAGCAGAAGAAATATGTAAGAGTTCCTACGCCGTTCCTGTCAGAATGTCAAAACATCGCTGCTCCCGTTCTCGAAAGCGGGTGCAAAAGTAGGACTTTATAATATACGCGCCAAATATATCAGGGGATTTTTTCGCGTTTTTCTTGAACATTTTTATAAAACGCTGATTGACAAATGTGTTGAAGAACATATTTTTTTAAGGAGGATGGAAAGTCTGGCAAAAGGGATACATTATAATATATGCGCATGCGCGCGGAAAGAAACAACGGAAGGCTGAAAGAAAACACGGAGATACGGAAGGGTATTGCATGACACCCGGGTCTTGACATGTTCGACACCCGGGTCTTGGCATGTCTGACATCCGGGTCTCGGTATGCACGACACCCGGGTGTCGGACACAAGAAAAAGGCTAACAGGACAGAACAGAAAAGTAGAAACTGACAATGTGCAGTAAGCATAGGAAAAGTGAATAACTAACAAAAGACTTAATTTTCAAATCAGAATTTAGTCTTCTTTCTTGCAAGTGCAAGATTTTCTTGATAACTTGCACCATATTTCTTTTAATTTTACGTAATACGTTATTACTTGAAACTCAAATTCTAAAAATAATTTATTGGATAGAGAAAAATACCCCTTTTCTTTTCGAGTAAAAAAATGAAACAGTACCTAATTTTACATCTATTTTAGATAATATGAAATACAAAAAGATCATAGAATTGTTGCCAGCTTACACATTATTTATTTTCCTACTAAGTTCAAACAGTGCATGTAGTAATGGGCAAGCAAATAATAAGCAGACGGAAGACGCTGTAACAGACACTATTACAACTTTCGTATACCCCGAAGTACCCACAATGTTGAACACTCCCGAGTTACGCGCCGACTATCTGGCACGTCACTATTGGGAGCATGTAAACCTTGCCGATACCAACTACATACATCACCCCGAAGTGACGGAGCAGGCTTGGGTGAATTTTATTGATATATTACAACTGGTACCTGCTCAAACGAGGGATATTGCTTTGAAAACTTTATTTACACAAGCTGAAAAAGAGAAAAAGTGCTATACATATCTGACTTCTCTTGCAGACAAGTACCTGTACGATCCCAACTCACCGATGCGTAATGAAGAACTATACATATCTGTTTTAGATGCCATGTTGCAATCTCCTGTTATGGATAATACAGAAAAATACGTCCCAAAGCCCGACGCGAGCTGGCACAAAAAATAGAATAGGAACTAAAGCATTGGACTTTGTCTATACGCTTGCCAATGGCAGACAAGGCAATTTGTATAGCATAAAGGCTCCCTATACCCTATTATTCATCAATAATCCCGGCTGTCATGCCTGTAGCGAAACGATAGAAACATTGAAACAAAGCCCTTCCATCTGCCAAGCTATCGTACAGAACCAGATGAAAGTCCTTTCCATTTACCCCGATATTGATTTAGAAGAATGGCGGAGACACCTCTCCGATTTTCCTGCAGAATGGATTAATGCTTACGACAAAGAACAAGCAATCGAACTAAAAAGCCTTTACGACTTAAAAGCTATCCCGACCTTATATCTATTGAATAAAAATAAAACTGTATTGTTGAAAGATGTTACAGCTCAAAGAAATAGAGGAATACTTACGGAAAATTTCTAAAAACATTTCAGAGTGACAAGCTACCCGGTATTGTCATACAAAACGCAACAAAGCATCTTTCATCAGGGAATAGATGCTTTGCTGCGTTTTATGTAACAGAGAGTATATTGTCTAAAACATATACATCATTCTATTATCTTTGCATCTTCGATGTCATCATCACTCTTGCTGCCGGTAACAGGTGCTTTAGGACGAAGACGGGTAAATTTGAACCAGTTTATCAATTCCGAAACCGCATAGACCAGACTGGTGATTCCGATAATGATAACGCCGTAGAACGCACGCCCGTAGGATTGAACAGCGCAACCAGCCCGGCCAGCAATATAGCCACCGGAACAACGTAGAATCCGCCCGGCACAGGCGTCCATCTGCGGGCAGCCGACAGCGAGGCTATCTGCTGCACACCACCCATCACGAGGATAAAGCCCAGCACGAACGTCAGCAAATCGGCAAAAAAGCCCGGCATAATAACCAGCCATAGTCCAAATAACAGACTTCCTATCCCCTCGATAGGGAAACGGCGGCGCACTTCTGCATTTTGAGCATAATATCCTATAATACTAATAAGCGAAGGCACAAGGAAAGTGACGCCAATCGTTATCACAAAATAATCACCGGCCTGATTGGGAAACATCACCAGCACCAAACCGATTACCAGCGCACACACAGCGCGCAAAAACGAATAACTTAATCCTTTCATGAGTTTTTGATTTTTTGCGAAGATACATTATTTATCCGAACAACCTCGCATGATAATACTGAAAAATCAATTTACATTGAGCCAGGCATTCAAGTCTTCGGCTATAAAAAGCCAATACAATAATAAAACAATGGCAATAATCACACCTATAGTAATCAGATGTTTCCGTTTCATAGTCCGTTCCTTTCTTTTTTATAGTAAATAATAGTATCCGCCATAAACAACAAAACTTTAAGAAAAAAGTTCTCATAAGAAAAAAAAGAAAGATTTGCTTTGATTATTAAAACAATGTGCTTATATTTGCCTCGGTCAAAAATAAAAAAGATAATGAAAACAATGTTCGTAAATACATATTGGTGGTGGCATCCGTTACAACTCCGGCAGTCGTAAGGGAGCAGTGCTCGTATGTATATATGTACAATATAGATATAAAAAGAGCCTGTCGCACCAAGCGACGGGGCTCTTTTATTTAAACGATGTATATAGCTAACAGTTCGCAACCGGTAACTGGCAGCCAACAATTAAATAATAAAACAATATATGGTTAGTTTCTTAGTTGACAAAGATGGTTATTACGGAGAATTCGGCGGAGCATACGTTCCCGAAATACTCCACAGGTGTGTAGAGGAATTGCAGAAAACCTATCTCGCAGTCCTGCAAAGTAAAGATTTCAAGCAGGAATACGACCGGTTGCTGCGCGACTACGTAGGACGTCCCTCACCGCTCTACCAGGCACGGCGTCTGTCGGAAAAGTACGGTTGCCGGATTTACCTGAAACGGGAAGACCTGAATCATACCGGCGCACACAAAATCAACAATACCATCGGGCAGATTCTGCTGGCACGCCGTATGGGCAAACGCCGCATCATAGCCGAAACAGGTGCCGGACAGCACGGCGTTGCCACCGCCACCGTATGTGCATTGATGAATATGGAGTGCATTGTATATATGGGCAAGACCGATGTGGAACGCCAGCACGTCAACGTAGAGAAGATGAAGATGCTGGGTGCAACCGTAGTGCCCGTGACCAGCGGAAACATGACCTTAAAGGATGCCACCAACGAAGCCATACGCGACTGGTGCTGCCACCCCGCCGACACCTACTACATCATCGGCTCCACCGTAGGTCCGCACCCCTACCCCGATATGGTGGCACGCCTGCAATCTGTTATCAGCGAGGAAATCAAAAAACAGCTCATGGAAAAAGAAGGACGCGAGTCTCCGGACTATCTCATAGCCTGCATAGGCGGTGGAAGCAATGCTGCCGGAACCATTTACCACTATGTGGACGACCGCCAGGTACAGATTGTCCTTGCCGAAGCCGGAGGCAAAGGGATAGAAACAGGAATGACTGCCGCTACCATTGCCTTAGGCAAATTGGGCATTATCCATGGAGCACGCACCTACGTTATCCAAAACGAGGATGGCAGATTGAAGAGCCTTACTCCATCTCCGCCGGACTGGATTATCCGGGCATCGGCCCCATGCATGCCAACCTTGCCGCACAAAAGCGCGCCATCGTTCTCTCCGTAAATGACGACGAGGCCATCCGCGCCGCCTACGAACTGACTAAGCTCGAAGGCATCATCCCCGCATTGGAAAGCGCCCACGCCCTCGGTGCATTGAAGAAGCTGAACTTCAAAACCGATGATGTGGTAGTACTGACCGTTTCGGGACGGGGGGATAAGGATGTAGAAACGTATTTGATGTATAAAGAATAAAATACAAAATATGAAGTATGATTATCAGACAGTGAGCCGCACGATGCTCGGCGACTTACATACACCCGTAAGCACGTATCTGAAGGTGCGCGACATTTTTCCTCAAAGCGCACTCATGGAGAGTTCCGACTATCATGGCAGCGAAAACAACCGCTCATTCATCGGACTTTGTCCGGTAGCAAGCGTCAGTATAGACCACGCTGTTGCCGTATTCTGTCTGCCCGACGGCACACGTGAGGAACATCCCGTTACCGAAGAATACCATGCGGAAAATGCGTTACGCGATTTCCTCAACCGCTTTCACGTGGAAGGAGAATACAGCGACTATTGCGGTCTGTACGGTTACACATCTTTCAATGCTGTACGCTATTTTGAGAACATCGCCGTAAAAGACAGTCGCGAAGCCACCAACGATGCACCGGATATACTATACATATTATATAAGTATCTTATCGTCTTTAATGACTTCAAAAATGAAATGCTGTTACTGGAAATGCTCGCTCCCGATGAGAAGAGCGAACTGGACAAGGTGCAGAAAGCCATTCACAACCGCAACTACACAGCCTATGACTTCCGTGCTGTTGGCGAAACCACTTCTTCACTGACCGATGAGGAACACAAAGCCAATATCCGCCGAGGAATAGCCCACTGCATGCGGGGAGATGTTTTCCAAATAGTCCTCTCCCGCCGTTTCGAACAACGTTTCGTAGGCGACGACTTCAAGCTTTACCGTGCTTTGCGCAGCATCAACCCATCTCCATATCTGTTTTACTTTGATTTCGGCGGCTTCCGTATCTTCGGTTCTTCTCCCGAAACGCACTGCCGCATTGAAGGCCGCCATGCTATATAGATCCCATCGCCGGCACTGCCAAACGTACCGGAAATCCGGAACAGGATGCTGCAAATGCCCGGTACCTGCAAGACGATCCCAAGGAAAATGCAGAGCACGTGATGCTGGTAGACCTTGCCCGCAATGACCTCAGCCGCAACTGCCATGACGTAAAAGTGGACTTTTACAAAGAGATGCAATATTACAGTCACGTCATTCACCTCGTGAGCCGCGTCAGCGGTACGCTGAACAGTGATACAGACTCTATCAGGACATTTATCGATACCTTCCCGGCCGAACCTTGAGCGGCGCACCGAAGTTCGCGCCATGCAGCTTATCAGCGAACTGGAGCCGCATAACCGTGGCGCATACGGTGGCTGTATCGGATTCATCGGCCTGAACGGCAGCCTGAACCAGGCTATTACCATCCGTACATTCGTCAGCCGCAACGGGATGTTATGGTTTCAGGCAGGCGGCGGCATTGTAGCCAAAAGTAATGCCGAATACGAGCTGCAAGAGGTGAACAACAAACTGGGAGCATTGAAGAAGGCAATTACCATGGCGGAAAATTCCCTGTAAAACAGAAAATCGGCTAATTGTATAAATCAACAAGAGTATCAAAAGTAAATTAATCAAACAGTTAATAACAATGGTAGTAATCATAGACAATTATGACTCCTTCACCTATAACCTTGCGCACTTGGTGAAAGAACTCGGTGTAGCGGTAGATGTACTGCGCAATGACCAATTCAGCATAGAAGAATTGGAACAATATGATAAAATCATCCTTTCACCGGGTCCCGGTGTGCCCGAAGAAGCAGGATTACTGCTGGATGTAATACGCACCTACGCAGGCAAGAAACCAATACTGGGCGTATGCTGGGAGAACAAGCCATCGGACAGGCATTCGGTGGGAAGTTAGTCAACCTCAGCACAGTGTTTCATGGTGTACAGACCATTATACGGCTGACAGAACCGGATTACATTTTCCGGGGATTACCCGAAGAAATAGCCGTAGGACGCTATCACTCCTGGGTAGTAGATACTGAAAAACTGCCCGAAACGCTTGCCGTTACAGCTGTCAGTCCCGAAGGGCAGATTATGGCGTTGAAACATCGGGAATATGATGTCCGAGGCATACAGTTTCATCCGGAATCCGTGCTTACCCCGGACGGGAAGCAGATTATGAAGAACTGGCTGGAAGAATAACCTATTTTTAAACCACAAACTTAATCAGATGAAAACAATATTAACCCGGCTCTTCAACCATGAAGAACTCACTGTAGAAGAAAGCAAACAAATCCTGCTTAACATCAGCCGGGAGATGTATCCCGAAGCACAGATTGCCGCACTGCTCACGGTTTTTCAGATGCGCAGCATCACAGTAGACGAGCTGGCAGGCTTTCGCGAAGCACTTATGGAGACACGAATTCCGATAGACTTTGCGCCTTACCGCCCCATTGATATCGTAGGTACAGGCGGTGACGGGAAGAACACCTTCAACATCTCCACCTGCGCCAGTTTCGTTGTGGCGGGAGCAGGTTATAAAGTAGCCAAACATGGCAACTACGGCGCTACTTCCGTCAGTGGAGCAAGCAACGTAATAGAACAGCATGGCGTGCGCTTCACCAACAATCCCGACATATTGAAGCGAAGCATGGAAGAGTGTAACATAGCCTACCTGCACGCCCAACTGTTCAATCCAGCCATGAAATTCGTAGGTCCTGTCCGCAAAGCCTTGGGAGTACGCACACTGTTCAACTTGCTGGGACCGCTGGTAAACCCGTGTCAGCTCGCCTATCAGCTATTGGGCGTAGCGACCTCGCACAAATGCGTCTCTATACGAACGTTTTCTACAGACTCGGCATCGACTTTGCCGTAGTCAACAGTCTGGACAATTACGATGAAATCTCACTGACCGATGAATTCAAAGTGATGACACGTCATTATGAACGCATCTATCGCCCACAAGCTCTCGGTTTCAGCGCACGTAGTCCCGAAGAACTTTCCGGCGGAGCTGCAAGGAAGATGCGCACGTATCTTCGACAATATCCTGAACAACCGCGCAGAAGCCGCCCAAACTCAATGTGTCATTGTCAATGCCGCCTTTGCCATTCAGGTCATGGAACCGGAAAAGGAGATTGAAGAGTGTATTGCCATAGCCCGCGAATCGCTGGAAAGCGGACGGGCGCTGAAAACATTGAAAAAGTTTATAGAAATTAACCAGTAAGGGATGAGGTGCGAAAAGGTATTTATAGCCGCATATCCCGTAACTCTTCACTAAAACAGCCATGAAAGATATTTTATCGGAAATCATCGCTCATAAACGAATTGAAATAGAACTGCAAAAGCAAGCCGTCTCCCTCGAAAGGTTGCAAGAAGAGGTTGCCGCCATGATGCAGAAAGACGCCACTGCCGGAACTTCCGTCGCCATACCTGTCCGCAGCATGAAACAGGCGCTTGCTTCTTCCCCCACGGGAATCATTGCCGAATTCAAACGCCGTTCTCCTTCGAAAGGATGGATACACGAGACTGCCCGTGCCGAAGAAATACCCGCTGCATACGAAACAGCCGGTGCTTCCGCAGTCTCTATCCTTACGGACGAAAAATTCTTTGGCGGTTCGCTGCAGGATATACGCATGGCACGCCCACTGATCGGCATTCCTATCTTGCGAAAGGATTTCATCATCGACGAATACCAACTGCTCCAGGCACGTATCGTAGGAGCTGATGCAGTATTGCTTATCGCCGCTTGCCTGACACAAGAAGAATGTGCCACCCTCACTGCCCGGGCACATGCCCTGGGATTGGAAGTGTTACTCGAAATCCACACTTTTTCCGAACTCGCTTATGTAAACGCGGATGTGGATATGGTAGGCGTCAACAACCGTAATCTCGGCACATTCGTCACCGATGTGAAAAACTCTTTCCATATAACCGAAAACTCCGGCAGATACCGGCCACAGCCCTGGATTCTTCCGACAGCCAAAGCCTGCCGCTACTTGTTTCGGAAAGCGGAATTTCACATCCCGAAACCATTTGCCGGCTGCGCGCTGCAGGCTTCCGCGGCTTCCTTATCGGAGAAACCTTTATGAAACCCGCCGGCCGGAGATGCATTAAAAGATTTCATTTCTCCACTCCGTTCCTGAAAATGAAGTATTAATTACATAAATCATTAAAAAAATGGCTCCTCTTATCATAAAAGTATGTGGCATGACCGAAGCGGAAAATATCCGCAATGTAGAGCAACTGGATGTAGATATGATAGGCTTTATCTTCTATCCCAAGTCTCCCCGTTGCCTGTGCGAGATACCGGCATATCTTCCGGTTCGCGCAAAGCGCGTGGGAGTCTTCGTCAATGAAGTAAGGAAACTATCCTGATGTATGCCGACCGTTTTGCACTGGACTACATCCAGCTTCATGGCAACGAATCGCCCGGATATTGCCGTTCCTTACGCAGCAACGGTCTGCACCTTATCAAGGCTTTTCCATTTCACAGTCAAAAGACCTGGCAACCGTTTCCGACTACAAGGATTATGCGATTATTACCTCTTTGATGCCAAGACATCACTGTATGGCGGCTCCGGCAACCAGTTCGACTGGAACCTGCTGCACCGTTACAGCGGAATGACGCCTTTTCTGCTCAGCGGTGGAATCAACCCTTACAGCGTTAAAGCCATCAGGGAGTTTCATCACCCCAAACTAGCCGGTATCGACATCAACAGCCGCTTTGAGATGGCTCCGGGAAACAAAGATGTAGAACGCATCGGAAAATTCCTCCAGGCAATAAGAACCGGTGAAACTGCCGGCTGACGGCATAACCGCCGACCGGCAGATAACGTAACTGTCAACAATAAATCTGTAATAACAAACTCACTATGAATCGTATCAACCAACTCTTCCAAGACAGCCCCAAAAACCTGCTGTCTGTCTACTTTTGTGCCGGCTTCCCCACGCTCGACAGCACAGCCGATGTAATCCGTACACTCGAAAAGAACGGAGTGAATATGGTAGAAATCGGCATTCCCTTCAGCGATCCGATGGCAGACGGCATCGTCATTCAAGATGCCGCCACCCGCGCCTGCGCAACGGAATGTCTCTCCGCATCCTCTTTGAGCAGTTGCAGGACATCCGCCGGGATGTCCGTATCCCGTTGATATTAATGGGCTATCTCAACCCGATTATGCACTTCGGCCGTTTGAGCTTTCTGCCGGAAATGTACGGAATGCGGCATTGACGGCGTAATCATCCCCGACCTGCCTTTCAGGGAATACGAAGAAAATTATAAGGCCGTCGCACAGAAATACGACATCCGGGTCATCATGCTCATCACCCCCCGAAACCAGCGAGAAACGCATCCGCGAAATAGATGCCCATACCGACGGATTCATCTATATGGTATCATCAGCAGCCACCACCGGCGCACAGAAAGATTTCGACGCCCGGAAACAAGTCTATTTCAAGAAGATTCAAGATATGAACCTGCGTAATCCACGCATGGTAGGTTTCGGCATCAGTAACCGGCAGACGTTCGATACAGCCTGCTCCCATGCGTCCGGAGCCATTATCGGAAGCCGCTTCGTTACCCTGCTCGACGAATACAAAGGAAACGCACAAAAAGCCATCTCACATCTGAAAGAAGATTTGGGTAAAAGCGGTAAAGCGGTAGGACAGTAAGACAACTAAAATTCCATTTTTTTGCGTATCTCTGTGAATAA